>Ga0302314_10001079_pt1 | contig 50818 bp, 44 predicted proteins | sample III_Palsa_N2_3_FD_200533 | JGI IMG/M metagenome (GOLD analysis project Ga0302314, IMG submission 200533) | Peat permafrost microbial communities from Stordalen Mire near Abisko, Sweden - III_Palsa_N2_3 | ecosystem: Environmental > Terrestrial > Soil > Palsa > Peat permafrost | place: Sweden... | reverse complement strand
CGCTCATCTTCAGGATTTCGGCTTCGGTCAAGAGTCGTTTCGTCGTCATCTGGCTTGCTTCTTCAATGTGAGGCAAAACTCGTACATGTTGCCCGCACTTTCGTGTTGCCCGCAAAGGCGCGTCAAACGCTCAATGAGCGCCGGCGAACACGGACGGTGGGCTGTCGTGACGCCGAAGCGCGGGGTGTCCTAACGCCGGATGCCTAAGCGCCGGGCGCCCAGGCATCGATGCGGGGCCGAACTCCTCTGGAAACGATCTTCAAATGCTCCTGAGGCATTGCTTACCGGCGGCGCGCCTTTCGAGGCGGTGGGCCAGCCAGCTTGTCGGCGTGCTGCTTCCCGGACTAGATTTTCCGGCGCCGTGTCAGGCCCGGCGCGGGTTACGCGCTGACCGGGCAATCGTTCTCATTCTCCAGTGGGCTCGTATTGTAACTGAATCACAATCCGCCACCGCAACCGGGATTATTCCGAGCCGCGGCACCCCAATATCCTGAAAATATAACGCGCGAACGGCCAAAAAGCGATGGGCGTGCACGATTCCTGCAACAAGGGTTTTCACGCGTTTTTCACAGCTTGCGTGATGCCCGGACGCTTTTGGACAAATCGGGGGCTTTTTGAGCCCCCAGCATTCCGCGTTCCCGGCCGCGGCCCCCGCTTAGACCAGGCAGGCGGTCAGACCGTCGGTGATCAGGTCTTGCGGCAGTTCGATACCGATAAACACCATCTTGCTGTTTTTCTTCTCGACCGGCTGCCATTTGGCGGCCAGATCGCTGCCCATCATCTGATGCACGCCCTGGAACACCACCTTGCGGTCGACGCCCTTCATGTAAAGCACGCCCTTGTAGCGCAGCAGCCGCTCACCGTAGATCTGCAGGATGCCGCCAAGGAAGTCCTCCAGCTTGTTCGGATCGAACGGGCGATCGCTACGGAACACGAACGATTTGATCTTGTCGTCGTGATGCGCGTGGTGATGATGCCCGTGGTCGTGACCTTCGTGGTCGCAGTGGCCATGATCGTGGTCGCAATTCGCGTGATCGTCATGCGTATGGCCGTGCTCGTCGTGCGCGTGGGCGTGGCTGTGCGCGTGCTCGTCCTCGGCGAGAAAGTCCGGGTCGATTTCGAGCTTCGAGTTCAGGTTGAAGCCGCGCAGGTCGAAAATTTCCTTGATGTCCGCTTCGCCGAAATTCACCATCCTGATCGCGGCCCGCGGATTCATGTGCAGCAGGCGATGGCGCAGCGCGTCCAGCGCGGCTTCGTCGACCAGGTCGGCCTTGGTGATGAACAGGCGATCGGCGAAACCGACCTGGCGCTGCACCACTTCGTGCTCGTCGAGCTGATGGTCGGCGTGCTTGGCGTCGACCAGCGTGATGATCGCGTCGAGCAGGAATTCGTCGGCAATCTCGTTATCCATGAAGAACGTCTGCGCGACCGGGCCCGGATTCGCCAGACCCGTGGTTTCGATCACAACGCGGTCGAAATCCAGCTCGCCGGCGACCTTTTTCGCCGCCAGATCGCTGAGCACGCGCGCCAGGTCGCCGCGGATCGTGCAGCAGATGCAGCCGTTGCTCATCTGGATGATCTGCTCATTCGAGTCCTGCACGAGGATCTCGTTGTCGATGTTCTCTTCGCCGAATTCGTTTTCGATCACGGCGATCTTCATACCGTGCTTTTCGTTCAGGATGCGCTTGAGCAGCGTGGTTTTGCCGCTGCCGAGGAAGCCGGTCAGGATAGTGACGGGAATCATGGTGGTCGCCTGTTTGTGCATGAATCTGTGCGTGAATCGGAATGCCTGGGTCGAAGGCAGCAGCCATGTGCCGCGCCGTTCGAACTGGTCGGTTATTGAAACATATCTGTTAAGCCCCTGCAGCCGGGCCGTCAGGGCACCCGCCGCTCAGCAAATAGCCTGAAACTATGGGCGATCAGGCGATTTGCAACAATAGGCCTTTCAGATACTCGCCTTCCGGGAAGGCGGTGAGCAGCGGATGGTCGACGCCGGCCCCGAGGCGCTTGAGGATGCGGGCGTCGACGCGGGCATCGGCGGCCGCGCCGGCGACGATCTTCTGGAACAGTTCGGCGTCGATGGCGCCGGAGCACGAGTAGGTGAACAGCAGGCCACCCGGGCGCAGCAGCTTGAGCCCGGTCAGGTTGATGTCCTTGTAGGCCCGCGCGGCGCGGTCCACGTGTTCGCGCGACGGCGCGAATTTGGGTGGATCGAGCACGACCAGGTCGAAGCGCTCGCCTTCTTCGTGGAGCCGGCGCAGCGTCTTGAACGCGTCGGCGTCGAGCCACGTAGCGCGGGATGCGTCGAAGCCGTTGGCGGCGACGTTCTGTTGCGCGAGCGCCAGCGCCTCGCCGGATGAGTCGATCGACACCACCCGTTTTGCCCCGCCCTTGAGCGCCGCCAGCGAGAAACCGCCGGTGTAGCAGAAGCAGTTCAGCACGTCACGATCCTGGGCGAGCTGCTGCACGAGAGCGCGGTTGTCGCGCTGATCGACGTAGAAGCCGGTCTTGTGGCCGCTACGTACGTCGACGTGGTAGCGCACGCCGTTTTCGCTGGCAATCAGCGGGTCGGACGGCGGCTCGCCTGCCAGCACGCCGGTGATTTGTTCCAAGCCTTCCTTTTCGCGGATCGACACGTCCGAGCGCTCGTAGACGTTCGGGCAGCCGGTCGCCGCGGTCAAAGCCGCGACGATCGCCTCTTTCCAGGCTTCGACCCCAGCGGCCATGAACTGGCACACGAGCTGGCTGCGCTGTCCTGCGTCGTCGGCGACGTAGTAATCGACGATCAGGCCCGGCAGACCGTCCGCTTCGCCGAAGATCAGGCGCACGGCGCCGGTGTTGTGCACCATCGCCTGACGGTGCTCGACGGCGCGCTGCACGCGGCGCTTGAAGAACGCGTGGTCGATCGGTTCGGCCTCGTCGAAGCTCCAGACCCGTGCGCGGATCTGTGAATGCGGACTGTACGCGGCGCGCGCCAGAAACCGGCCGTCATGCGAGCGCACCAGCACCGTGGCGCCGGCGCTGGGCTTGCCGTCGACGCGGTCGATGGCGGTCGCGTAGACCCACGGATGGCGGCGCAGCAGCGACTTTTCTTTCGACGGTTTGAGCGTAACGGTATTCATGACTTCGTGAGGTATTCAGCAGAACAATAGGCCGCGCAAAGCGGCGAAACTGGAGGCGGCGGGCGTCAGCGCCCCGAACGTGGTCGTCTCAGTCGCGTTTTTTGGCGCGCGGATGCGCCTGATCGTAGACGTGCGCCAGGTGCTGGAAATCGAGCGCCGTGTACACCTGCGTGGCGGTGATGCTGGCGTGCCCAAGCAGTTCCTGCACGGCGCGCAGATCGCCGCTCGATTGCAGCACGTGGGTGGCAAACGAATGGCGCAGCACGTGCGGATGGACATTGGCGGGAATGCCGGCGACCAAAGCCATACGTTTGACGCGATCGCGCACGACGTTCGGCGACATCCGGTTGCCGCGCGCCGACAGAAACAGCGGATGCGGGTCTTGCTTGACGAATTCGCCGCGCACCGCGAGCCACGCGTTGAGCGCATCGAGCGCCTTGCTGCCGACCGGCACAACGCGGCGCCGGTTGCCTTTGCCGAGCACTTCGACTTCGGCCGAATCCAGCTTGAGCCAACCGGCGGAACGGTAGCCGTCGGCGTCGGCGAAGCGGGCGTCGAGCCCAACCAGTTCGGCGAGTCGTAAGCCGGACGAATAGAACAATTCGAGGATCGCGTGGTCGCGCAGCCCTTCTGCCGTGCCGGCGGCAGGTGCTTCCATCAGCCGGTTGGCGTCGTCGACCGAGAGCGCCTTGGGCAGCGTTTTCGCCTGTTTTGGCGCGCGCACCGTCGCGACCGGGTTGGCCGGCAATTCGACCCGCCCGGCGAGCCAGCGGTAAAACGCCCGCCAGGCTGACAGCCGGTGGCTGATCGAGCGCGCCGTCATGCCCGCGGCGTGGGCTCTTGAAACCGCGCCACGAATGTCGATAGCGGTCAGGCTTTCGAGCGGCCGGCCTTTAGCCAGCAGCTTCAGTTCGTTCAGCTCATGGGTGTAGCCGCGTAGCGTATGTACCGACAGCCGCCGCTCGTGCTCGAGATTCGACAGGTAGTCGGCGATCGGGTCGGCGGCGGTCACGGTGCGGGGCGGCGGCGCGGGTGGCGGCGGAGTGGTGAGTTAGTTCAGCGCGGCAGCAAGCGGCTAAGCGCCGCGCTGGCGAGGGCGCCGATCTGCGTCAGGAAGTCGGTCGCCATGCCGTCGTGGAAGCGCCGCGGGTCCGCCGAGCCCATCACCAGCAGGCCGAAGGTCGGCGTGTCTTCCTTGCCCTCGGGAACGCGCAGCGCGAGCAGCGCGATCGATTCCGTTGCATGACCGCCTTCCTGCGCATTCTCTCCCTCGGCGGGTACGGCGGTGACCGCCGGCACGAGCCATTGCGCCGCCTCGAAGCCGGAATTGGCGCCGCAATACGGCGTGGTCAGGCTGTTCGCGAAGATGCGCACTTCCTCGCCGACTTGACGCGCGAAGTCGGCCTGGGTGTATGGCTCCGCGACGTCCCACACGCGCAGCGACGCCTGCGGCACATCGAACACGTCGCGCAGGCCGTTGGCGATCGTGCGCGGCAGCGCGTACGGATCGCGCTCGGCCATCACGCGGGTGGTCCAGCGGCTGAACTTCGACGCAATGCTGTCGTTCTCGTGCCCATAGCGCAGCAGTTCTGCGAGGCGCCGTTCCAGATGCTTGTTCTTCTCGCGCAGCATTTCCATCTGCCGTTCCTGCAGCGAGACCGCGGATTTGCCGTGCGGGTTCGCGAGCTTGATGGTCGCGAGCATTTCCGCGTGTTCCGCGAAGAATTCGGGGTTGGCGAGCAGGTATTCAGCGACTTCGCGATCGTTCATGGTTTCGGCTAAAGGACTACGCCCTTACACGGGCGCATCGGTCAATGGGGTCAGTCGGCCACTTGTCTGGTCAGATATGGGCCAGACAGCGGGCCAAACAGCGGGCCAGGCATCGGGCCGCTCAGTCGGCCAGTTCGATTTCACCTTCGAAGACGGTCGCAGCGGGACCGGCCATCAGGAGCGGCGCGTTCTCGTGTTCGCCATTCCATGAAATGGTCAACGCGCCGCCGTGGGTGTGCACCTTCACCGGCGAATCGAGCAGCCCGCGGCGGATCCCGGTTGCGACCGCCGCGCAGGCACCCGTGCCGCAGGCGAGAGTCTCGCCTGCGCCGCGCTCATAGACGCGCAGTTTGATCTCGTTGCGCGCGACGATCTGCATGAAACCGGCGTTCACCCGTTGCACAAAGCGCGGATGCAACTCGATCACCGGGCCGTCGACGAGCACCGGAAAGGCCTCGACGTCGTCGACGATCTGCACGGCGTGCGGATTGCCCATCGAGACGACCGAGATCCAGCGCGTGGCACCGTTCACCTCGAGCGGCCAGAGGGTGTCATCGGCCTCGCGGCGGCCTTCGAGGCCGCTTGTGTCGAACGGCACGACGGCCGGTTCGAACACGGGCACGCCCATATCCACCGTGACTTCGCCGTTGTCCTGCATGGTCAGCGTGATGACGCCGTTTTGCACCTCGACGCGCACGCTGCGCTTGTCGGTCAGGTGCGTGTCGCGCACGAACTTGACGAAGCAGCGCGCGCCGTTGCCGCAGTGCTCGACCTCGCCGCCGTCGCAATTGAAAATGCGGTACCTGAAATCCACACCCTCGATGGTGGGCTTTTCGACCAGCAGGAGCTGATCGGCGCCGACGCCGAAGTGCCGGTCAGCGAGCGCGCGCACTTGCCCAGCGCTCAGGTTGAGCGGCTGCGTAAAGCCGTCGAGCACAACGAAGTCGTTACCCGCGCCGTGCATCTTGGTGAATTTCAGTCTCATGTCGCTATTGTAAGTGACGCGCGCAAACCTGCGCCGAACGCTGCTTTTACCGCGCCGCGATCGAGGATTTTTTAGGGCTCGATACTTCCCTCAGGCGGCACCCGGGCGTTATTCAATACACACTCGGCTCGCCCGGCGGCCGCGTCTTGAAGCGCTTGTGCACCCAATAGTACTGTTCCGGCATCAGGGGAATCTGCTCTTCCAGGAACGCATTCATACGGCGCGCGTCGGCCTCGTCGTCGCCGGTGGGGTAGTTCTCCCATGGCTTGAACACCTTGAGACGATAGCCCTTGTAGTTCGGCAGCACCTCGCCGATGAACGGCACCACCTGCGCCTGTCCGACCTTAGCGAGCCGCCCCACGGCGGTCAGCGTGCAGGTCGGCACGCCGAAGAACGGCACGAAGGTCGAATTGCGCATGCCGTAGTCCATATCGGCGCCGAGCATCACCGGCTTCCTGTCGCGTAGCCAGCGCAGCACGATGCGTGCGCTGTCGGCGCGGCTTGCCATGTCCGCGCCGAAACGGGCGCGCGCCGCCCTGGCGACTTCCTCGAGTTCCGGGTTCGACATCGGCTGATACAGCGAGCCGCACTGCCGCTTAAGGGAATAGTTGAGGAAGATCGAACCGGCCTCGATGCCGACAAAATGAAAGCCGAGAAACAGCGTAGGCGGCAGATTGGGATCGGTGAGGTCGATCGCGCTATCGAGCTGGATCAGTTTTTCGAGCTTCTTCGCCGAGCCGAACCACTGCACGCTGCGCTCCAGATAGCTGCGGATGGCGTGGCGGAAGTGCTTCTGCGCGACGTCTTCACGGCGCTCGTCGTTCCATTCGGGGAAGCACAGCTTCAGATTGATATGGACGATGCGCTTGCGCCGGCTGGGGATCTGATAGAGCAACCAGCCGAGGCCGTCGCCAAGGCGGGCGACAAGGCCATAGGGCAAAAGCGCAAACAGTTTCAGCAGTCCGATGGCGAATTTGGCTCCGAAGCGGCTCAGCATGTTGCCGCTCCGCGGCGGGCACCCGAGGGCGCTGCGCTCAAGGAAACCGAAAACGAGTCGAAATACAACACGCGTGGGTACTCTGTGACAAATGTAGGAAGTCGCTATAATAAGGGCTTCGCCGAGTTAATAGACAACTTGCGGGGCGAAGCTGGCAGGTGCGATCCACGCGATACGCGCCCGTCGGTCAGGAAATCCGCTAAAGCGTCGCCGCTTCAGGCCTCCGAAGCTGGCTACGTGAAACTCAACCGTAACCACATAACAGGAGTCTGCAACGTGGCAAACGACTATCTCTTCACCTCAGAATCCGTCTCCGAAGGCCATCCGGACAAGGTCGCTGACCAAATCTCGGACGCGATTCTCGACGCCATCCTGGCCCAGGATAAATATTCGCGCGTTGCCGCTGAAACGCTGTGCAACACGGGTCTCGTCGTGCTGGCCGGTGAAATCACCACCACCGCGAACGTCGACTACATCCAGGTCGCGCGCAATACGATCAAGCGCATCGGCTACGACAACACCGATTACGGCATCGACTACCGCGGTTGCGCGGTGCTCGTCGCGTACGACAAGCAGTCGCCGGACATCGCCCAGGGCGTGGACCGTGCGCACGACAATAACCTCGATCAGGGCGCGGGCGACCAGGGTCTGATGTTCGGCTATGCGTGTGAAGAAACGCCGGAACTGATGCCGTTGCCGATCCACCTGTCGCACCGTCTGGTTGAACGCCAGGCCAACCTGCGCCGCGACGGCCGTCTGCCCTGGCTGCGTCCGGATGCGAAGTCGCAGGTCACCGTGCGCTACGTCGACGGCAAGCCGCATGCAATCGACACGGTCGTGCTGTCCACGCAGCATTCGCCGGACATCGAACTGTCCACGCTGCGCGAAGCCGTGATCGAAGAAGTCATCAAGCCGACACTGCCGGCAGAGCTGATCAAGGGCGACATCAAGTTCCTGGTCAACCCGACCGGCCGGTTCGTGATTGGCGGCCCGCAAGGCGACTGCGGCCTGACGGGCCGCAAGATTATCGTCGACACGTACGGCGGCGCAGCGCCCCACGGCGGCGGCGCATTCTCGGGCAAGGATCCGTCGAAGGTCGACCGTTCGGCCGCTTACGCTGGCCGTTATGTCGCGAAGAACATCGTGGCTGCGGGTCTCGCGTCGCGCTGCCTGATTCAGGTGTCGTATGCGATCGGCGTGGCTCAGCCGACGTCGGTAATGGTCAACACGTTCGGCACGGGCCGCGTGTCGGATGCAACGATCACGCGCCTCGTTCAGGAACACTTCGACCTGCGTCCGAAGGGCATCATCCAGATGCTGGACCTGCTGCGTCCGATCTACGAAAAGAGCGCCGCTTATGGCCACTTCGGCCGTGAAGAGCCGGAGTTCACGTGGGAAGCGACGGACAAGGCGCTGGTTCTGGCTGAAGCCGCAGGTACGGAGCCGGTGGCCGCGCTGGCGTAAGCGCGCAGCTTAAACACGCCCCACCGCTTAAACAAAAAACCCCGCCGGCGTTAAGCCGTGCGGGGTTTTTTTGCGCCTGTCAGAAGCGGTGGTATTCATAGCCGGTATCCGGATCGCGCACGTAGGCACGGCGCCGGCCCCATTGCCATGCGACGCCATGCAACGGGCAACGCGCGTGCGCATCACTGCGCAAATTCGAGTCAAACGCGCCTTTTATCGGCTCGCGAAGCCGAACCACCCTTCACTGCTAAACGACATCCGGCGCGGGCGGCGGCTGGTGCTGCGCGGCGCGGGGGCGCGTGGCGCAGGCAGCGCGCGCAACGGCGTCGGCTTGCGCAGTAGCGTGCGTAGCGAAAAGCGGCGCGAGCCGGCTTGCGTGCGCAGCGCGATGAAGAACGTCTGGAACCAGGTGCGAATGCCGTCCACTGGTTTGGCTTCGCGCCATTGTCCGGCGAGTGCACGGGTGCGGGTTGCGTGATGGCGCAGCGCGCGCACGACATGGCGGCGCGCGGGACGCGCAGCCTTGAGGGCGGCGCGGGTCAGACGGGTGCTCAGGAGAGTGTGCATGGCTTCAGAGTGGGGCAGCAGTCGCGCGACGGGAGGTGCTGCAAAAAGCAGCACCAACTATGCCAGCGTGAGCGGCGTGCAAGCCCGAAATTGGACCGGATGTGGCGGCAGTGGCCGGGAAAGGCCGTGCGCAAAGGAAAGCAGCGAGCATTGCAATCAACATGCGTGCAGGCTACACGCGAATCGTGACGTCAGAAAGTCCGTTTTAACCCTCGGGCTTACGGGTTTTTACGGGGCAGAACGTTCGCCGGCGCGCCTCCGATCCGCCCCCTTGCGATCAATAAGTGTGCACGCCCGCCCTCACGGCGTGCACCCGGCCCTTTGTCGCACCGCAAAGGCCACACGCTGATCGCGCACGTTTTACAATTGAGCATCGGCCAGTAAAAAGTAACGGAAATACCCCATGTCAGTTCATTCAAAGAAAGAACAGGTTCAGATGTTGCGGGAACGGGGTTTCGTCGTCGTGCCGGGGCTGGTTTCGCCCGAGCGCTGCAACGAACTGAAGCAGATCGCTCTGCAGCAATTGCAGGAAGCGGCCACGCCGATTGAGTTCGAGGCGGATCTGCGCTATCCCGGCGCGCCGGAGTCGAAGTACGCGCCGGGCGGCCATACGGTGCGCCGGCTGCTGGACGCGTATGCGCGCCATCCGCGCTTTGCCGAATGGGCGACGGCGCCGGAAATCCGCGGCTGGATGGAAACCTATTTCGGTGAGGAACCGCGCCTGTCGCGCGCCCATCACAACTGCATGATGACCAAGCATCCCGCCTATGGCAGCCTGACCGGCTGGCATCGCGATGTGCGTTACTGGTCGTTCGAGCGGGACGATCTGGTCTCGGTGTGGCTCGCGCTCGGCCCAGAAACCGTCGATAACGGCGCGCTGTGGCTCGTGCCGCAATCGCACAGCGCAATTTTCACGTCGGAGCGTTTCGATGAAGCGAAGTTTTTCCGCTCCGATTTGCCGGAGAACCAGGCGTTGATCCAGGCAGCAGTGTCACCCGAGCTGAAGACTGGCGATGTGGTGTTCTTCCACTGCAACACGTTGCATTCGGCGGGCAAAAACATCAGCGACGAGGTGAAGTTCTCGCTGGTCTACACCTATCACGGCGCGAGCAATGTACCGCTGCCGGGCTCGCGCTCCGCGTCGAAGCCCGAGGTCGCGTTCTAAAAGTGGCGGGCACCCGCTCGGCTTGCCGGGTGCCCTCTACTGCGTGCCTTAGCGCTTGCCGCTCGAAGTCGCGAGGCCGATCAGGCCCGCGAGCGTGGCCACCACGCCACCTGCAATCAGGTAGATGGCCTTGTTGCTGGGTGAGCCGGTGAATACTCGCGACACGTCGCTGCTCAGCGAGTGGTACGCCTGGCTGCCGAAATACAGCAGCAACACGCCGCCAACAATCAATGCGAGCGAAATCGCTTTGGTCATGAAATACCTCCTATAAACAGGGTCGTCGAAGTTTAGGGGAGCGCTGCAGTTGCGTCCATGCTCCAACCGCTTCGCCAGTCGCCTCCTCATGACCTCTGCAGCCGCCTCGCCAGTCGCTCGTGTCCCGCATAATGGGCGCCAGCAATACTTTCGACGATTCGCTAAGATACTTAGTTCGTCTCACCCCGCACTGAACCGCGCGTGGCCGCGCCACCGAGCAATCGGCGCCGCGACCGCCTGGCGACTCTTCCTTCCGTTTTGATCAAGGGATTCAAGCAATGGCTTACGAAGCAGCTTCAGCACGCTATTCGGACATGCAATACCGCGTTTGCGGCAAGTCAGGCCTCAAGCTGCCGGCGCTCTCGCTGGGGCTGTGGCACAACTTCGGCGATACGACGCCGCTGTCCACGCAACGCGACATCCTGCGCACCGCATTCGATCTCGGCATCACGCACTTCGATCTGGCGAACAACTACGGGCCGCCGTACGGCAGTGCTGAAACGAATTTTGGGCGTCTGTTCAAGGACGACTTCAAGCCGTACCGCGACGAGCTGCTGATCTCGTCGAAGGCCGGTTGGGACATGTGGCCGGGCCCGTACGGTCAGGGCGGCGGCTCGCGCAAATACATACTCGCGAGTCTCGATCAGAGCCTGCAACGCATGGGACTCGACTACGTGGATATCTTCTATTCGCATCGTTTCGATGCTGACACGCCGCTCGAAGAAACGGCCGGTGCACTGGCGAGCGCCGTGCAGCAGGGCAAGGCGCTCTACATCGGCATCTCGTCGTACTCGGCCGCCAAGACGCGCGAGATGGCGAAGCTGCTCGCCGAATACAAGGTGCCGCTGCTGATTCACCAGCCGGCTTACAACCTGTTGAACCGCTGGGTCGAACACGAACTGCTCGACACGCTCGAGGATCTCGGCACGGGCAGCATCGCCTTCACGCCGCTCGCGCAAGGGCTGTTGACCGGCAAGTACCTGAATGGTGTGCCGGACGATGCGCGCGTCAATAAGCCGGGCGGCGGCTCGCTGAAGCAGGACCACCTCAGCGCGCAGAACATCGAGCATGTGCGCAAGCTCAACGAAATCGCCCAACGTCGCGGTCAGAGTCTCGCGCAAATGGCGCTCGCATGGACGCTGCGGGGCGGGCGCATCACGTCGGCGCTGATCGGCGCAAGCAAGGCCGAGCAGGTGCGTGAAAACGCCGGTGCACTGAAGAACCTCGAGTTCTCGAAGGAAGAGCTGGCGGAGATCGACCGCTATGCGACCGAGGGCGGCGTCAACCTGTGGGAGAAGCCGTCCACGGACCAGGCCATCTGAAGCTGGCGGCGCGTCCGCCAGGCCGTTGTCAGGAAGCCGCCGTAGGGCGGCTTTCCTTTTGGGACTTGGGTCTTGCATGACCCGTTGCGCAATGGGCGTGCCGTTCTTCCCGCTGTCATACAGCGCTGCTAAGGTCGCGGGCGATCTCGTCTCGACGGAGGGAAGATGGACCCACGCGCGGCCACCCAGGCCGGACCGGCAGCGCCAACGACGGCGAACGTGCGACGCACCCCACGCCGGGTTGCCATCGACGCACGCGCCAATCTCACTCTGCTTGCTGTCGTCACGCTGGCGACGGCACTGCAGCTTTTCGGCTTGCCTATCCTGCTGCGCGAATGGGGGATGCCTGCGTTATTGCTGATCGTGCCGCTGGTAGTGTTGACCCCGACGCACTGGGGCTTGATTCACGAGGCGATTCACGGACAACTTTTCGCCCGACGGCATCTGAACGAAGGTGTGGCGCGTGCTCTCGCGATCGCGTTCGCGCTGCCGTTCGATGCCGTACGTTTCGGACACCTGATGCATCATCGTTTTACCCGCGAGCCGTTCGACCGCCCGGATGTGCTCGACGCCAGCCGGCCGCTTTTTCAGGTGCGGCTCGCTTATTACGGGCGTCTGCTGGGCGGTTTGTATGCAGGCGAGGTGGCGCTGCCGCTGCTCGCCTATGCGCCGGCTAACGTTGCGCGCTCGCTCGTGTCCCGTGCGATCGGAGCGGAAGGCGCCGCCGGTGCCGACGTGCAGCGTCTGTTCGCCAGTTTCGCGGCCGATCCAGCGCGGCGCGCGCGAATCCGCCGAGACGGGTTGTTGACCCTCGCGTTGTTCGCGCTCGCGTTCTATCTGTATGGGACGTGGTGGCCTGTGCTGGCGGTGACGATGTATTTGCGCGGCGTGTGGCTGTCCATGGCGGACAACCTGCCGCACCACGGCGTGGCACTTGATCAACCGGGACGCTCACGCAACTTTCGCGTAGCGCGGGGATGGCAAGGTGTGCTGATGAATCACCATCTGCATCGCTTGCATCATCAGCATCCCACGTTGCCATGGACGGCTTTGCTCGCGCTTGAGCTTGAAACGCGCAATGAATCAGACGGGTCGATTGAACCCGCCTATTTCCCCAGTGCGCTGCGCCAGTTCAGGGGACCCGGCGCAATAGACGCCGCCACGACGCCCTGACTTGCACCCCGGTCGCGGCTGCGCGGCTAGACGAGCGCGGGTAATCCTTCGACCAGCAGGACCGCGACGCCCACACCCATGAGCGCGCCGATCAGGCGGAACAGGTTGTGTCTGAATTCCGTTTTGCAGGGTAGAGCCCCGACAAACAAAGCGCCGGCCAGCGCCATCGGAATGATCAGAATGAAATCGGCGATCGTGAAGTAGGTCGTCATGCTCGTCTCCTTATGGTGTCCTCGCGGTGTCAGCGGCTGTAGTTTTAGGCTTGATGGGGCTGACACGCTTGATGTGAGTATAGGCCACCCTTTGGACACTGTTGCACCTGTTTGCGGCGCTGCAGCGACGCTTTGCAGCGCGTGGGAGTCTTGTCGGGCGGGGCTTTGCGGGCTCACGCAAAACGCCGTTGATGCACCCATCAGTGTAGTGGATGCTTACATTGACCTTTCCGGATGGAGGGCGGATCGCGTGCTCGGTGCCCTTAACCCCGCCTCACACCGCGGCCGCGGTCTATCCACCGCGGATCCGCTGTGGCGGGTGACGCACGCAACGCGAGCATGTTTTCGATATACGAGCGCCGCAGGGTTTATGATGGGTTCATTAGCATGCGGTAGAGTAGGGCCATCGGCTTGGTTTTTTGCTGGTCCACCACCGCGTGCGGCGCGGAGACAATCAGGTGCGTGCGCAACGTGTTCGGCGAAGCGGCGCTTTTATCAACACCTCGACCGGCACGATGGTCATAAAGCCGGCTATGGGAGAACGGGGAAATATCATGCAAGTCGGTTCTATTGTCCGCTCCGTGCATATCGCCGTGCCTCAGGGCGCGCGGGGGATTGTCATGCGCATTCTTGGCGACATGGCAATGGTGGCGTGGTACGCCGGTGAACCGGGTACGTCGCTACACCTGAATACGGAACCCTTTTTCCTCGAAGACCTGATTGATACCGGTGAGCTCGTGCGCCCGGCCAGTGCGCAGATGCACTGAACGCGGCGCATACCCGCGCGTGTCACTGCGACGCTCGTCTTTGACGGCGGCGCGGCGCACAATGCGGGCATGAACCACGACACTCACGATTCGCAGGACAGCGTTTCCGGCGCTGTGCCTTTTACCCGGCTCACGCCGGAATGTGTGCTCGACGCAATCGACAGCGTGCTGAGTACGGTTGGCGTGCGCACCGATGGACGCATGCTGCCCCTCAACAGCTACGAAAACCGCGTCTATCAGATCGGCGTCGAGGATGGGCCACCTGTCGTCGCCAAGTTCTACCGTCCCGAGCGCTGGACAGACGAGGCGATTCTCGAAGAGCACGCGTTTGTCGCCGAGCTTGCCGCGCGCGAGATTCCGGCGGTGCCGGCGCGCGTCTTCGAAGGCCGTACGCTGCATGCGTTCGACGGCTTTCGTTTCTCGATCTTCGAGCGGCGCGGTGGCCGCGCTCCCGACCTGGACCGACGCGATACGCTCGAATGGCTCGGGCGTTTCATCGGCCGTATCCATGCCGTAGGCCAGACGCAGAACTACACGGCACGTCCCACGCTTGACATCCAGACCTTCGGCTATGAGCCGCGAGACTTCCTGCTGTCGCAGCACTTTGTGCCTGACAACGCGCGCGTCGCATGGGAAACCGTGGTGAACCTCGCGCTCAAAGGCGTCGAACAGGCGTTCGAGCGAGCCGGCGAAATCCGCGCTTTGCGAATGCACGGCGATTGCCATCCGAGCAACGTGCTGTGGACCGATGCCGGCCCGCATTTTGTCGACTTCGACGATAGCCGCATGGGGCCGGCGGTGCAGGATCTGTGGTTGCTGTTGCCGGGCGAGCGGGCCGAAGCGTCGCGCGCGCTCACCGATCTGCTCGCGGGCTACGAAGACTTCTGCGAGTTCGAGCCACGCGAACTGCATCTGATCGAAGCCTTGCGCACCTTGCGGCTGATTCATTACCAAGCGTGGCTCGCACGACGCTGGGACGATCCGGCCTTTCCTGCGGCGTTTCCGTGGTTCAACACGCAGCGTTATTGGGAAGACCGCATCCTCGAAATGCGCGAGCAGCTGGGCGCCATGCAGGAGGGGCCGCTCTGGCCGGTTTAGGCGCTTTAGCTCTCGCTTGCGGCCTTATCAAGGCGCGAACGGCGAGAGGGACGAGGACGGCGTAGACGGTGAAAACGCCGCCACGTGCGACGACTCGATCAGCGTCGATTTGACGATTACCTCGGCCCGCACGTCGCGCTCGACCCGCTCGACGGTGGGGCGCATTTGCGCGAAGTCGTCGGGGGTGCAGACATCGCTGTCGAAATGCGTGCTGCCGTCGCGCGTCATCGTCACGACGTTGGTGAGCGGATCGAAGCTGTACTGCGAGTGGAAATCAATGAAGCGATCCTGCGCTTGCGTCGCCTCGGGCATATCGAGCACGCGGAAATTGGCTGGCAGCGAGATACGCGCGTGCTCGTGCAACTCGAGGTTGCGGCACACGAACGGCTGGGTCCGCTGACGTTCGCCCAACCAGTACTGCGCATCCGCGCTGAAGCCGCCGGCAAAGCTCGTCAGCGCCGGAATGGATGCCGCGGTCCCTGGCACTACCAGGCTCTCCAGGGTGCCCTTCATCGTGATCGTCAAAGGACCGTCCGTGGCATTGAGGTCGCTTGTGGACAGCGTAGCCGTGCCGTTCAGATTGGCACTGCGCAACTCGGCCTGAATCGATTCTTCGCGCTGCGCCGGCGTCTGCATCCGCAGCATGGCGCGTCCCTGTTCCGCAGACCAGCCGGACGCCTCCACCTGGTAGACAAAACTCGCCGAGCCATCGGGCGCGACCGTGATCGATAGATCCGAGTGATGCGCCATCGCGGCAGTCGCGGGCGTCTGCGCCAGCTTGCCTTCAGCCACGAGCAGCGCCGGCCGGTCCATGTCAGTGGACGGTAGAAAACCGAATTCCACATTCGACGCCGTCGAGTCGGCGTACATGTGCAGATCGGGCAGCCACGTGATCACGTGATTGATCACGCCGTAGCCGGGCACGCTCGGCAGCGTGTAGATCGCGCCGCTGCTGATCAAGGCCGGCTCATTGCGGATGCCCACGGCGTCGAGCAGCGCGCCGTATAGGGCGACGTGGTCCTTGCAGTCGCCATAGCGGTCCGCGAGGATGGCGCTCGCCGGATGCGGCACCACGGCCCCGCGCCCGACATTGATGGCGACGTAACGTACATTGCGGCGGACCCAGTCGTACAGTGCCTTGGCTTTTGCACGCGGTGAGGGCTGGTGCGCAGCCACCGATTGTGCAAGCTGGACCAGCGCGGCGTCATGCGCACTCGGGTCTGCCGACGACGCGCGATACGTCGCAGCGAACGCTCCGTAATCGGCGAAGGTGGACACCATCAGCCGGTCGCCGTAGGACACATATGCGATCGAGCCATGCTCGAGGCGGCTGAAATGCGCCCGGTCGTAGCGGAATTCGTAACGCGTGCGGCCATCGTGCGTTACCTGCGGTTCGGCCGTGAAGCCGCGGGCGTCGGCATAGAGCGGCTTGTCGGCGGGCAGATCGTAGATCAGGCGGAAGTTGTGGGTCGGTGCGAGATCGGGCGGCGTGAAATCGCTGAATTCACCCGCGACGATCGGTATCTTCTGTGTCTTGCGATAAGTCAGGTGGACGCGCGAGCCCGGCTCGACCGCGGGGAACACGATCACCTTTTCCTGAATGTCCTGGAACATCGGTGCGTCGAACGAGCGGGCTTCCTGTACGTCGCGGATCTCGTCGGGCTGGACGTCATGGCGTACCCCGTCTGTACCGGTGGTATAGGCCTCGAGGATCTGCACCTCCGCCATGTTGCGGTTGAACCAGATGTATTGCTGCGCCGCGCGCGCGACCCCCGCCTCGTTATTCACGTGCAGCGTCATGCTGTCGAGCTTGCTGAATGAGCCGTCTTCGTTGACGGTGTAAGTCTGGGTTTCGCCCTCGTTGGTGTACGGGTCGTCGGGGTTGACCGCAACGCTCGCGCTGGCGGCGCAGGCGCTCAAGAGCCAGCTGACAGTCGCGATACAGGCGAACGGGAAGATGCGCATGGCTGGCTCAGGTGGCCGATCGGATACGTTGACGGGGCTGCGTCGCTCAGAGTCGGTTCACAGAAGCTGCTTGTCAAGCGGGCGGCGCGCATAAACCCGAGTTTTGCCTGCGCACGGCGGTGGTGGTTCAGCTTGCTGCGTCCCGAGCCGCAGGCCGAACCCCCAACGAACTGAGTTTTACGTCGCGGTCCGGAAAGCGCGCGATCATGATCAGTTCGCCGCCCAGCGCATGAATATGGTCACGCAGCGTGGAGATATACATGTCCGTTCGCTGCTCGAGCTTGGCGATACTCGGTTGCTTCACATCCAGCAAACCTGCCAACTCTTCCTGCGAAAAACCCAGCGCACGGCGCAGTTCCGCGAGCGCCATTTCGGCGAGCATTTCGTTGGTCCGTCGCGCTGCTGCGGCGCGCGCTTCGGGTGGCATCTTTGCTGCGAGTTCCGAGAACTTCTTTGCCATTACGGGCTCCTTCCTGTTCCAACCGCGCCAGATGCGCACCGTATAACGCATCCGCGCGCGGGATATTGATTGCATACCACCGGTCGTTGCCGGTCTTGTTACCGCCGAGCAGCAGGACGCCCGTACGGTATGGGTCGAACGCATAGAGCACGCGATAAGGTTTGCCCGCGTGCTGGATTCTCAATTCGCGCATGCGGCCGTACTTTGAACCTTTGATCTGGCTGCAGTGCGGGTACGGCAACTCCGGTCCTACCTGGGCAAGCAAATCAACCGATGCCTTGACCGATATCTGTTCCGCATGCGTCAAACCCTCCCACCATGCACCGAAGAGATCGGTGTATTCGATGTCCCAAGTCATAAAGAAATATAGCCTCCAGTGAATATTCCGTCAATGGAATAGTGAATCTGTCGTGCGGACGATACGCCAGGCCACAAGCAACATGGAAGCGCCTCGCGCGACGAACGCGTGCCCGCGGCGACCAATGAGCCGCGCATGAGGCCATGCTAGGGATTTGGGAGGGGGAAACCAGTCAGCCGAACGGCTAACGTTGCAGAGGAATACGAACAAGGTGGGAGTGAAACGAGCGGCTGCAGCGCATCGGGCAGTGCACGTCGACGCTGCCCGTCACCCCTGCGCGACGACGATAGACACTACACGCTACAAGTCGCTCCGCCACTCGCGGCAATTTCCCTTGCGGCCTTCGCGCCTTCGACTTGCAGCAAGGTTGGCAGCGACACACCGTTCTTCGCCGCGGTCACTTCCGCAAGAATCGACACGGCGATCTCGGGCGGGGTTCTGCTGCCGATATAGATCCCCACCGGTCCATGCAGCCGCGCCAGTTCGGTATCGTTCAGGTCGAACTCCTTGAGCCGCTCGCGCCGGGCAGCGTTGTTGCGCCGCGAACCCAGCGCGCCGACATAGAACGCGGGCGTCTTCAACGCCTCCATCAACGCGAGGTCGTCGAGCTTCGGGTCGTGCGTCAGCGCGATCACCGCGCAGCGCTCGTCGAGCTTCATGTCGATCACGGTATCGTCGGGCATCGTGCGTACGATCTTCGTGCCGGGGATATCCCATTCGTCGGTGTACTCTTCGCGCGGATCGCAGACGGTCACCTGGTAGTCGAGCCCCACCGCGATATGGCAGAGATAGCGCGACAATTGCCCCGCGCCGATCACCAACATCCGGTAGCGCGGTCCGTGGATCGTCAGCAAGCGCTCGCCGTCGAAGTCCACACCATCGGTCGCTTGCGCGGGGCCGAGTTTTGCCGTGCCCGTCGCCATATCCACACGGCGCGCGATCAGCTGGCCGTCTTCGACCGCATCGCACAGTTCCGCAATGCCGCTTTCCCTGCTCAACGGCTCGAGCACCAACTGGATGGTGCCGCCGCACGGCAGCCCGAAGCGATGCGCTTCTTCCGCCGTGATGCCGTACTTGACCGCCTCAGGCACGGCCTGCTCGATGCCGCGTTGCCGTACACGTTCGATCAGATCGTCTTCGATGCACCCGCCCGACACCGATCCCACCACGAGGCCGTCGTCGCGCACCGCCAGCATCGCGCCTTCCGGGCGCGGCGACGAGCCCCACGTTTTGACCACTGTCACCAGTAGCGCGCGATGTCCCAGTTCGAGCCAGCGTGCACTGGACTTCAGGACTTCGAGGTCCACGCTGTCCATGATTTCTTCCTCTTCGTTTGATCGTCGCCGGATTCGGAATCCGCGCCGTCGGTTAATGCTGTGCCGTCTGCTGGCGCCGCGGTTTCGGCCGGCGCATCTGCGCCAGTCTCAGCGGTCACCAGAGCGGTGAAGCGCTTGAAAAACTCACCGGCCAGCTTGCGCGCCGCCCCATCGACGAGGCGCGAGCCGATCTGCGCCAGTTTGCCGCCGACCTCGGCGCTCGCCGTATAGGTCAGCCGGGTGGCTTCTGCGCCCTCAGGTTCGAGCGTGACGCGGGCGTTGCCTTTGCCGAAGCCCGCTACCCCGCCCTGACCCTCGAAGACGATGGTGTATGTCTGCGGCGCGTTGATATCGGTCAGCAGCATACGCCCTTTGAAGCGTGCCTTCACGGGACCCACCGACGCGGCCATCGACAGCGCAAACGCGTTCTCGCCGTCCGCTTCGATGCTTTCGCAGCCGGGAATCGACGCGCGCAGGATGGCGGTGTCGTTCAACGCCTCCCACGTACGCTGCTGCGGAACGGGAAGCGTATAGCTTTCGGTCAATTCCATCGGGTGGCTCCTCCAGGTGTTCTGGCCGCAGCGGCGGTGCGGGGGGCGCGCGTCAGTTGCGCCAGATCGCGTCCGAATGCAGCCAGACTATCGAGATTATGAACTGATTGATGCGCATCGACATGGGGAAGGATCGCCCGCACGCCGCGTGCCTTCGCCGAGAAGCCGCTATACCGCAGCAGCGGGTTGAGCCAGACGATGCGGTGGGCAAATCGACGCAGACGCGCCATTTCGCTGTCGAGCAGGGCGATGTCCTCGTGATCGAGGCCGTCGGTGACGAGCAGCACCGTTGCCCTGCCGGTCAGCACCCGACGGGCCCAGCGCCGGTTGAACTCGGCGAGCGCCGCGCCGATGCGCGTGCCGCCCGACCAGTCCACCACCTGATCGGCCAGCGCGGCGATCGCTACGTCGGGGTCGCGCTCGCGCAGCGCGCGCGTCGCATTGGTGAGGCGCGTGCCGAACAGGAATACCTGCAGCCGTTCGCGCGATTGTAATAACGCGTGACAGAAATACAGCACCGCGCGCGAATAAGCGCTCATCGATCCGGAGATATCGAGCAGCAGCACGAGCGGCGGCTTGCGCTCGGTAGCGGCACGGTATTTCCACACCGTCCAGTCGCCGCCTGAGCGCACCGCGTGACGCGCGCTCGCCCGCAGGTCCGCGTGCGTGCCGTGCGAGGCCGCCTTGAGGCGGCGCGTCGGCTCGGTGGCAAGCGGCAGGCGGTGGCCGCGGATCACATGGCGCAGCGTGCGCCATTCATCGGCGCTGAGGGTGTCGAAGTCGCGGTGGCGCAGGTGCTCCTCGGCGCTGAAGGTGACGTGGGCGTGCAGTTCGTGCTGCTCGGTTTCGGGCGCAGCACGTGCGTCGCGCGAGCCGGGCGGACGCGCGGCGAGCGCGTCGGCGAGACGGTTGTTGCGCTTCGGCGGCGGCAGACCGTTGCGCACCTTCGGCAGCAGTAGCGCGCGTAATTTGCCCTCCCAGTCGGGATCGCGCCAGAACAGGTTGAAGGCGGCATTGAAGACCTCGCGTTCGTCGGGCGCGGAGACCAGCAGCGCGGCCAGAGCGGCGCGCACGTCGTCGCGACGGCCGAGGTCGATCCAGTGCAAGGCCGCGAGTGCATCCACCGCGTGCGACGGCGACATCGGCAGACCCGCGCCGCGCAGCACGCGTACGAAATGGACGACATTGTGCGCAAGCGTGGGACGCAGGTCGTCGTCAGGAATATTCGCTATTGCCGTCATCTCCGTTGTCATTCTTTCGCCGCCAGACACTGCGCGATCTGCGCCGCGTCGACGCGCGCCAGATCGTCCTGATACTTGAGCAGCACGCCGAGCGTGTCCTGTACCGATTGCGGATCGAGTTCGGTGACGCTCAATGCGGCGAGCGCGCGGCACCAGTCGATCGTCTCCGCGATCCCCGGTGCCTTGAACAGATCCATGCCGCGTAACTGATGGACGAAATCGACGGCACGCCTTTGCAACTCGGCGCTCGTCTGCGAGGCCCGCGCCGCGACGATCGCCAACTCGCGATCGCGCTCCGGATAGTCGATCCATTGGTAGAGGCAGCGGCGTTTCAACGCGTCGTGGACTTCGCGGGTGCGGTTTGAGGTCATCACGACGAGCGGCGGTTGCTCGGCGCGGACCGTGCCGTATTCGGGAATCGACACCTGAAAGTCCGACAGCAGTTCGAGCAGAAACGCTTCGAACGGCTCGTCGGCACGGTCGATCTCATCGATCAGCAGCACGCGGCGTGCGCCGGGATGCTGTTCGTCGGGCATCAGCGCCTGCAACAGCGGGCGCTTGAGCAGGAATTCGCTGCGATACAGCGTGTCGTTGCCGGGTCGCTCTCCGGCGGCTTCTGCGAGCCGCAGTGCCATGATCTGGCGCGGGTAGTCCCACTCGTAGAGCGCGCTGGCCGTATCGAGTCCTTCGTAGCATTGCAGCCGCAGCATCGACGTGCCGAGCAGACCTGCGGCCGCCTTGGCCAGTTCCGTCTTGCCGACTCCCGGCTCGCCCTCGACGAACAACGGCCGTTCCATGCGCAGCGCGAGAAACAGCGCGGTCGCCAGTTCGCGATTTGCGAAATAGCCTTGGGCGCTGAGCTGGGCGAGGGTTTCGTCGATTGAAGCTGGCTGCATGATGCTCCCGAAGCCGGACGGCGGTAAAACGAAACGGCCCGGTCGCGCCGGGCCACGTGATGCGACAGACGCGTTGGCGCGTGACCAGGTCAGCCTCGCCCTGCGTCAGGCGGCGCCCGCAAGGTTGTCGCATCACGTGGCCAACCCGTCGCCATGCGCGGCACTCCGAACTAACCGTTCGCCGTCGCCACCGCCCGTGCCGTCAGCACCGGAATCAGATGCGCCCGGTACTCGGCGCTGGCGTGCATATCCGTGTTCAGTTCATCTGCGGACACCGTGACAGCGCGCGCGGCCGCCGGCGTGAAGTTAGTGGCAAGCGCGTTCTCCAGCTCCGTGGCGCGGAACACCGATGCTCCCGCGCCCGTCACCGCTACCCGCACCCCATCTGCACGTTTCGCGACAAACACGCCGACCAGCGCAAAGTGCGAAGCGGGATTGCGGAATTTCTCGTAGGCGCTGCGCTCGGCGACTGGAAACTCGACGGCGGTAATCAGCTCGTCGGGCGCGAGCGCGGTCTCGTACATGCCGACAAAGAAGTCGTCAGCAGTGATGCGGCGCCGGTCCGTCACGATCGTCGCACCCAGGGCCAGCGCCGCGGCCGGATAGCACGCCGCCGGATCGTTGTTCGCGAGCGAACCGCCGATCGTGCCGAGCGCCCGCACCTGGCGGTCGCCAATGTGGCTCGCCAGGCTGGCAAGCCCAGGCAAGACGCGCTGGATGTCGGCATGATCGGCGACGTCTGCGTGGCAGACGGCTGCGCCAATGCTCACGGCGTTGGCGTCGACGCGAATCGCCTTGAGCGCGGCAATGCGCGTGACGTCGATCAGTTTCGAGGGATGCGCGAGACGCAGGCGCATGGTCGGCAGCAGGCTCTGGCCACCGGCGAGGAATTTTGCGTCGCTGTCACCGGCGAGCGCTGCAACCGCCGCTTTCGGGTCGGCCGCACGTTGATAGTCGAATGTGTACATGTCGGCTTGCTCCGGTCAGGGTTGTTGCGCAGCGCGGATCGCGGACCACACGCGGTGCGGCGTGGCAGGCATTTGCAGATCCTTCACGCCGAGCGGCGCCAGCGCATCGAGGATCGCGTTGATCACCGCCGGCGGCGAGCCGATTGCGCCCGCTTCACCACAGCCCTTCACGCCGAGCGGATTGTGCGTGCACGGCGTGCCCTTGGCGGTTTCCACCGTGAAGCTCGGCAGATCGGAAGCGCGCGGCATCGCGTAGTCCATGTACGAGCCGGACAGCAACTGACCGCTGTCGTTGTCGTACACGCAGCGCTCGAGCATCGCCTGGCCGATCCCCTGACCCAGACCGCCATGCACCTGGCCTTCGACGATCATCGGGTTGATCACGTTGCCGAAATCGTCGACCGCGGTGAACTGCTGGATGCGGCACTCGCCGGTATCCGGATCCACCTCCACTTCGCAGATATAGGAGCCGGCCGGATAGGTGAAGTTGGTCGGGTCGTAGAACGCGCTTTCGTCGAGCCCCGGTTCGAGCTTGTCGAGCGGATAGTTGTGCGGCACATAGGCCGCGAGCGAGATATCGGCGAAGGCCTTGGTGCGGTCCGTGCCGGCGACGCGGAATACGCCGTCCTTGAACTCGATGTCTTCGGCTGCCGCTTCCAGCAGATGCGCGGCGATCTTCTTCGCCTTCGATTCGATCTTGTCGAGCGCTTTCATGATGGCCGAGCCGCCCACCGCAATCGAGCGCGACCCATATGTGCCCATGCCAAACGGAATGCGCCCGGTGTCGCCGTGGACGATTTCGACGTTGGATAAAGGAATCCCGAGCCGGTCCGCGACCACCTGCGCAAACGTCGTCTCATGCCCTTGGCCGTGGCTATGCGAGCCGGTGAACACCGTCACCGAACCGGTTGGATGCACGCGCACTTCCCCTGCTTCGAACAGACCGGCCCGTGCGCCGAGCGCGCCGGCGATGTTGGATGGCGCGAGGCCACAGGCTTCGATGTAGCACGAGTAGCCGAGTCCGCGCCGCTTGCCGTTTTGTTCCGAGGCCTGCCTGCGGGCCGCGAAGCCCTTCACGTCGGCAAGTTCCAGCGCGCGGGCGAGGGTGGTTTCGTAATCGCCGGTGTCGTAGGTGAGCCCCACAGGAGTCGCATACGGGAACGTGCGGATGAAGTTGCGGCGGCGAATTTCAGCGGGGTCGAGATTCATCTCGCGCGCAGCCGTTTCGACCAGCCGTTCGACCACGTAGGTCGCTTCCGGCCGGCCCGCGCCGCGATAGGCATCCACGGGCACCGTATTGGTGAAGACCGCCTTCACCTCTGCGTAGATCGCAGGCGTTGCGTACTGGCCGGCGAGCAAGGTTGCGTACAGGATGGTCGGCACGCTCGAGGCGAAGGTCGACAAATACGCGCCCATGTTGGCGATGGTGTGCACGCGCATGGCGAGGAACTTGCCGTCGGCGTCCATCGCCAGTTCGGCCTTCGTCACGTGGTCGCGGCCGTGTGCGTCGGAGATGAAGGCCTCCGAACGTTCAGCAGTCCATTTCACCGGCCGGCGGATCTTCTTCGACGCCCAGGTGAGCGCCACATCTTCGGCGTACAGAAAGATCTTCGAACCGAAACCACCGCCGACATCCGGCGCGATCACGCGCAACTTCGATTCCGGCAGCGACAGCACGAACGCGGCCATCAGCAGTCGCTCGACGTGCGGATTCTGGTTCGCCACATAGACCGTGTAGCTGTCATCCTGGGGCGACCAGCTCGCGTTCACCGCACGCGGTTCGATCGCGTTCGGGATCAGGCGGTTGTTGACGATGTCGAGCGTCGTGACGTGTGCGGCTTTGGCGAAGGCGGCGTCGGTTGCGGCCTTGTCGCCGTGGCCCCACGTGTAGCAGACGTTGTCCGGCACTTCATCGTGCACGGCGGCCTGGCCAGGATCGGCCGCATGCGCCGTATCCACCACGGCGGGCAGCACGTCGTAATCGACCTCGATCAGTTCGACCGCGTCTTTCGCTTCTTTCAGCGACCTGGCGATGACCAGCGCCACCTGGTCGCCGACGTGGCGCGCCTTGGTATGCGCCATCACCGGATGGGGCGGTTCGTTCATCGGCTTGCCGTCGACGCTATGGATCAGCCAGCCGCAGGGCAGGCCGCCGACGCTGTCAGCGGCCATATCCGCGCCGGTGAAAACGGCGACCACGCCGGGCGATTGCTTCGCCGCGGCCGTGTCGACACTTTTGATCCGGGCGTGCGCGTACGGCGAGCGCAGGAACACGGCATAGGTTTGCTGAGGCAGGACGATATCGTCGGTGTACTGACCATTGCCGGTCAGGAAGCGGTAGTCTTCCTTGCGCTGGACGGAGGCGCCAATCAGCGGATGCGGGTCGGGTGCGTTCATCGTCGTCTCCTTAGGCCGTGACTTTGTCGGTCGCCAGAGCGGCGGCGCCGGACTTCATGCCGGCAGCGCCTTTGAGCACGGCCTTGACGATGTTGTGATACCCCGTACAGCGGCACAGGTTGCCGTCGAGCTGGGCGCGCACATCCGCTTCGGTGAGATCGGGTTGACGTTGTACCAGCGAGGTCGCACTCATCACCATGCCCGGCGTGCAGAAACCGCACTGCAGGCCGTGGCAGGCGCGAAACGCGGCTTGCATGGGGTGCAGTTCGCCGTCTTTGGCGAGGCCTTCGATGGTGGTGATCTCGGTGCCTTCAGTCTGCACGGCGAGGATATTGCACGATTTGACCGCGCGTCCGTTCAGATGAACCGTGCACGCGCCGCACTGAGCGGTGTCGCAGCCGATATGCGTGCCGGTGAGCCGGAGTTGATCGCGCAGGAACTGGACAAGCAGGGTGTGAGGCTCGATTTCGGCGGTAACGGGCGCGCCGTTCACCGTCAGACTGATGCTGATCGCCATGAACTGTCTCCTATGGGGGATCGAGACCGGCGCGGGCCCAGTTTCACTACCTTCCGCCTGCCTGCTGTGAGGGCTCGCTTCGGTTTGTGCTTTTTATGGTTCCACCGAAAAGTAAAGCACAAATCGGATAGGCGTGCTATCCGGGGAAATCGTCCGGCGGGCTGGCACGGCGCGGCAGGATAAGCGCGGTGCGGCGGCTGGACAAGGAAAAACGGCACGCTGCGCAAGCAGGCGTGCCGTTTCGGGGCGGGTTAAGGCTGGTTGGGGGCCGACGAACGCCAGTGGGCGGCGTTCAGCTTCGCGGGGCCGGTACGTCAGTGGTCCTGCAATCCGTGGCCGAGTTTCGAATGACGGCGCGAGTAGCCGAAATAGATCACCATGCCGACCAGCAGCCAGATCACGAATGCAACCCAGGTGATCAGCTTCAGGTTCGCCATCAGGAACAGGCACGATGCCACGGCGAGTACCGGCACAACCGGCACGCCCGGGCAGCGGAATGCGCGCGGCAGTTCCGGATGCGTCTTGCGCAGGATCAGCACGGCGATCGACACCATCGAAAACGCCGCCAGCGTGCCGATGTTGATCAGCTCCGCGAGCACGTTGAGCGGCACCAATGCGCCGATCAGGCCGAAGAAGATGCCGACGAGCCACGTGGTGAAAAACGGCGTCGCAAAACGCGGATGCACGCGCGAGAGTTTGGCGGGCAGCAGCCCGTCGCGCGACATGGCGAAGATCACACGCGTCTGGCCATAGGCCATCACCAGAATCACGGTCAGCATGCCGAGCACGGCGCCCAGATCGATGAAACCGGCCACCCATTTCTCTCCCGCCACTTGCAGCGCGTACGATACCGGGTGCGAGATGTTGGCGAACTGCGCCGACGGCACGATACCCGTCACGACGGCCGCAACCGCCACATACAGCACCGCGCACACGCCAAGCGACGCAATGATGCCGATCGGCAGATCGCGCTTCGGATCCTTCACCTCTTCGGCTGCGGACGACACGGAATCGAAGCCGATAAACGCAAAGAACATCACCGCTGCCGCACCGAACACGCCGTTCCAGCCGTTCGGCATGAACGGATGCCAGTTGGCGGGCGTGACGTGGAACACGCCGACGCCGATCACCAGCAGCACGACGATCACCTTGATCGCCACCATGATGTTGTTGATGCGCGCGGACTCGCGGATGCCGACCGACAGCAGCGCGGTGATGGCCATCATCACGAGGAAGGCGGGCAGGTTGAACAAGGTCATGTGACCAGGCAGGGCGCCGGGCGCGGCCGACAGGGCGACCGGCAGCGTCACGCCGAAGCCCGACAGCAGCGACTGCAGATAGCCTGACCAGCCGACCGACACGGCCGAGGTAGCGAGCCCGTATTCAAGCATCAGGTCCCAGCCGATGATCCATGCAGCCAGTTCGCCGAGGGTGGCGTAGGAGTAGGTGTAGATCGAGCCGGCGACTGGAATGGTCGAAGCGAACTCGGCATAGGCGAGTGCCGCGAAGCCGCAGGCGATAGCCGCGATGATGAACGACAGCATCAGCGCCGGGCCGGCCTGCACGGCGCCGGTGCCGGTCAGGACGAAAATGCCGGTGCCGATGATGGCGCCGACGCCGAGGAAAGTGAGATCGAGCGCGCCGAGAGTTTTCTTCAGGCCGCCGCTTTTAGTGCTGGCCGCGAGCATGCGCTCGACGCTTTTCTTGCGAAACAGGGACATTGGCGTGGGTCTCCGGTAGTGCACGCATCTTGCGCGCCGAATGTCGGGGAACCCAATATTTTAGCGGATGTGCGACCCATTACTTTCCGGGATGGCCGGCGCGGGTGTGGGGGCAGCAGGGCGAATGATGCCGCAATGGAAGGTTTTTAAGCAGCGGTGTTGCTGGCCGCCGCCTCATCTAGCAAGCCTTTTTCGCGACAGCGGCGCGAGCGGGCGGGAATCGCCTGATGACGCATGGGATGCAGCTTCTCGCCGTATCCGCTGCCGTGCCCCTCTCACGCCTTATCCGGCCATGGCCGGATTCAGGTCGACGAGCCGGTTGCTCATCACATAGAAGGTGAGTTCGGCGTTGTTGCGCAGCTTCATTTTTTCGAGCAGCCGCGTGCGGTACACGCTCACCGTCTTGACCGACAGCGAAAGCGCATTAGCGATATCCGTCAGACGCTTGCCCGAGGCGAGCATGCAGAGGGTCTGATATTCGCGGTCCGACAGCTTTTCGTGTGGCAACTGCTCGCCGTCGAACGAAACGTAATCGGCGAGCGCCTCGGCCATCGCGGGGCTCACGTATTTGCGGCCCGCTGCAACCTGCTGGATTGCGCCGATCATCTGCGCGGTATCGACGGTCTTCGACAGGTAACCGGCCGCGCCGGCCTTCAGCGCGCGGACCGCGTACTGGTCTTCGCGGTACATCGAGAACATCAGCACCGCCGCGCGCGGCGCCTTGCGCTTGAGGCGCTTGAGCACTTCGACGCCGTTCGTATCGGGCAGCGAGATGTCGAGCAGGACCACGTCGTAGACGTGCTTGGCTACCGCAGCGAGCGCCTCGGCGCCGGTTTCCGCCTCGGCCACCTCGAGCGCCACTCCCCGGTCGATCAACAGTTGCCGCACGCCTTGGCGGACCACGGCGTGGTCGTCGACGAGCAGGATACGCAGGCTCATGTCGGCAGGCTCACGAGGAGAAAGGCGCGGCGCCGGCCGCGACGCGATCAGCACCCGCAGCGTCGGCGAGCATCGCATCCCACGCGAAACGTGCTCGCACGGTGGTGCCGCGTGCGTGCGTGTCGGCGTCGGGACGGCGGGCGCTGATCTGCACGCTGCCGTCGAACGCGGCGCAGCGGGCGCGCATGCCGGCGAGGCCGAAATGGCCGCGGCGCGTACGGGCGCGTGGCGCGAGGCCTATGCCGTCATCGCTGACGACGAGCGTCAGGTGACGGTGGCTCGCTTCAATGCGGACATCCGCGGCGCTGGCGCGCGCGTGCTTGGCGATATTGTTCAGCGCTTCCTGAGCGACCCGGAAGATCGCCAGCGCGGCATCGGCCGGCAAGCGGGTGAGCCGGACGTCGGCGGCGCACACGAAGCTGGTGCGCAATTGCGTGCGGGCGGCGAAGTCGCCGGTCCATTGCGACAGCGCACCGACGATGCCGGCTTCGAGCGAAGGCGCGTGCAATTCGGTGACCGCATGGCGGGCTGCCTCACTGACGGCGTTAAGCGAGCGACTGGCAACTTTGAGCGCGGCGGCGCATTGCAGGGGGGCATCGGCGGGCAGCCAGGTCTCGACACCGGCGAGTGCGAAGTGCGTCGCGGTCAGTTCTGCGCCGACGCTGTCATGCAGTTCACGGGCTACGCGATGGCAGGCGGCTTCCTGGGCATGGACGAGTTCAGCGGACAGTTCGCGGATGCGGGCGCGCAGACGGGCGATTTCGCGTTCGGCGGGGCTTTCTTCACGCGGCGGCGGGGTGGGTACATGCGCGGTGATCGGTACGACAATCGACGTATCCATGACTCTCCCGCTCAGGATGCTGCTTGCACAGCAAACTGGGTGTGCTTCGACGGCGTGAAGACAAGGGAACGCATGCGAATCTCTGGCCTCGTGATGTGCCGCTGCGCACCGTGGCGCGACGGACAAATCGCTACGGGGTAGCGTAACGAAATTTACATTCAGTAACAAATCGGATGTAACCCTGGTGAGGCGTTACAGCAACCGGTGATGCGCCGCGATCATATCTCAAAAAAAAGAAAAGAAGCAGATAGCACAAGGCTTCGCGTGGGTTTTTTGCGCCAGGAACTTCATCTGATTGACATGTCATATGCATTTTGCATGTAGGAAAAATGCTGACACTCAAGGTGACGTCCTGCGCGACATTTGTAACTGCTGCTCGCCTGGCGCAAACCTTAATAGTACGACCGTTCGATTTTATGTATGCTTTGCTTTATCGGTCGCATCGCATCGCATCGCGTTGAAGGCGCGGTTCATCATTCACGCTCGGCGCCAGCTTCATCCCCCTTACTCCGCGAAGAGACACACCATGTCATTGATCCTTTCCCGCCGTGACTTGAACTTCGTGCTGTACGAATGGCTCAAGGTCGAGCAACTGACACGCATCGCGCGCTACGCCGATCACTCGCGCGAAACCTTCGACGCCGCGCTCGACACGTGCGAGAAGATCGCCACCGACCTGTTCGCCCCGCACAACAAGAAGAACGACCAGCACGAGCCGCACTTCGACGGGTCAACGGTCACGGTAATCCCCGAAGTCAAAACGGCGCTGAAGGCCTTCTGCGACGCCGGCCTGATGGCTGCCGGGCAGGACTACGAACTGGGTGGAATGCAACTTCCTCTGGTGGTCGAGAAGGCAGGTTTCGCGTGGTTCAAAGGCGCGAATATCGCTACGAGCGCCTATCCGTTTCTCACCATCGGCAACGCCAATCTGCTGCTCGCGCACGGCAGCGCGGCGCAGATCGACACGTTCGTGCTGCCAGAATTGCAGGGCCGTTTCTTCGGCACCATGTGCCTGTCCGAGCCTCAGGCGGGCTCGTCGCTGTCGGATATCGCCACCCGGGCAGACTACGAGGGCGATTCCTCGCTGGGCGCGCAATACCGGCTACGGGGCAACAAGATGTGGATTTCGGGCGGTGAGCATGAGCTCGCCGACAACATCGTGCATCTGGTGCTCGCCAAGATTCCCGGCCCGGACGGCAAGCTGATTCCCGGTGTGAAAGGCATCTCGCTTTTCATCGTGCCCAAGTATCTGGTCAACCCTGACGGCTCGTCCGGTGAGCACAACGACGTCGTGCTGGCCGGCCTGAATCACAAGATGGGCTATCGCGGTACGGCCAACTGCCTGTTGAATTTCGGCGAAGGCACGCAGTACACGCCAGGCGGCAAGGCCGGTGCGATCGGTTACCTGGTGGGCGAACCGCATCAGGGTCTGGCCTGCATGTTCCATATGATGAACGAGGCGCGCATCGGCGTCGGCCTCGGTGCGACCATGCTCGGCTATACGGGCTATCTGCATGCACTCGACTATGCGCGCAACCGTCCGCAGGGCCGACCCATCGGCGCCGGCGGCAAGGATCCCGCCGCGCCGCAGGTGCGCCTCGTCGAACATGCCGACATCCGCCGCATGCTGTTGGCGCAGAAGAGTTACGTCGAGGGTGGTCTGGCGCTGAACCTGTATTGCGCCCAACTGGTCGACGAAGCGCGTGCCCTCATTGATCCCGTCGAACAGGAGCAAATGGCGCTGCTGCTCGATCTCCTGACGCCGGTGGCCAAGAGCTGGCCGTCACAATGGTGCCTGGAAGCCAACAATCTGGCCATTCAGGTTCACGGCGGCTACGGCTACACCCGCGAGTACAACGTCGAGCAGTTCTATCGCGACAATCGTCTCAATCCGATCCACGAAGGCACACACGGTATTCAGGGGCTCGACCTGCTGGGCCGCAAGGTCGTGGTGAAAGACGGCGCGGCGTTGCGGCTATTCGCAGCACGGGTGGACGCGAGCATCGCACGCGCCGCCGGATGCGGCGATGTTGCGCTAGACGGCCACGCGCAAGCCCTTTCCGCCGTCATGAAGCGTTTGACAGAGGTCACCCGCATCGTATGGTCCACCGGCGACCTGAACCTGACGCTCGCCAACGCGACCGTCTACCTCGAATCGTTCGGGCATATCGTCGTTGCGTGGATCTGGCTGGAGCAGGCACTGGTGGCGCAGGCGGCGCTGCCGCAGGCCGTCGGCACGGATGGGGATTTCTATCGGGGCAAGCTGGCGGCGGCCGACTATTACTTCCGCTGGGAATTGCCGAAGACCGGTCCGCAGCTGGACCTGCTGGCCTCGCTGGACCGCACCACACTGGATATGCAGGACGCCTGGTACTGAGAGGAGAGGCACTCGTCGGCAGGCGCCGGATGGAAAACGCCGACCGCGGCGGCGCAATCTCGTTTTCCTGATCCAGCGCTCTGCCTCGACTGCTTAAGCGAGCCGGCAGCGCTTCACCCGGCGGTGAGCGCGCTGCGCCCGCGGAACCGGCGGCTGAAGCCCCGCTTAGCCTACGAACGCCTTTTCGACGACGTAGTGGCCCGGCGAGTTATTGCTGCCTTCCTGGAAGCCGGCGTCGTCGAGCAGCTTGCGCGTGTCGCGCAGCATGTGCGGGCTGCCGCACAGCATCACGCGGTCGTTTTCCAGCGAAAAGCCCGGCACGCCGAGGTCGGCGAACAGCTTTTCGGTTTCGATCAGTTCGGTGATCCGGCCGCGGTTCTGGAACGGTTCGCGCGTGACGGTGGGGTAATACAGCAGCTTTTCCTGGACCAGTTCGCCGAGATGCTCGTGCGCCGGCAGGTGGTCCGTGATGTATTCCTTGTACGCCAGCTCGTCGACGAAACGGCAGGTGTGCGTAAGCACCACGCGTTCGTAGCGGTCGTAAATGTCCGGATCTTTAATGATGGACATGAACGGCGCGAGGCCCGTACCCGTGGACAGCAGCCACAGCGTCTTGCCCGGCAACAGGTTGTCCGCCATCAGCGTGCCGACCGGCTTCTTGCCGATCAGGACCTGGTCGCCCACTTTCAGATGCTGCAGGCGCGAGGTGAGCGGGCCGTCCTGAACCTTGATGCTCAGGAATTCGAGGTGCTCTTCGTAGTTCGCGCTGGCGAGGCTGTAGGCGCGGATCAGCGGCTTGCCGTCGACTTCGAGGCCCACCATCGTGAACTGGCCGTTTTCGAAGCGGAATGACGGGTCGCGCGTGCAGGTGAAGCTGAACAGCGTATCGGTCCAGTGATGGACGCTCAGGACGGTTTGTGAATTCAGGTTGCTCATGGCTTCTTGGATGGTGCGAAAACAAAGACGGCCAGACGAATAGCCAGTCGGCACGGCAAGGGCGATGCTGCGCTAACCCCGTTGTTGACCGACTACTAAAGGAAAATGATGCGCAATCCGCTATTTTACCGCGCTTGCCGTCCGAGGGCGGCGGCGCGGTGTCAAGCCTGCTCAAGCGGTTGCCGGACTTGCGGCTTCGGCGTCGGAACGGCACGCATCGGAGCACGTCGGCGGGGGTACAGCCGGGGTTCAGCAGCGGTACGGCGATGGGCGAAATTCGCGTGGTGCGTTTCGCCGTCCGGTGACCGGATCGCGTGCCGGTAGGCATGCGTCCTCACAACAAGTTTTTGGGATGATACAGAAACCCGTCGCGCAGCGCAGCATTGACCCTTCTGCCGGGACGGCAAAAGAGGCAAAAATGGAGCAAAAGCGGGGGTAAAGGGCCGGGAAACTGACGGAAGTGCTGTCTTTAGCCACCCAAGCGGGTGGCGGGCTCCCGGCTGGAACCCCGCCTTCAGCCGGCCACAGCGGCCGTGCGCTTGCGCCCCCGCTGCTTCAGTATGCGGGCCTGCATCACGATGACGGCCAGCAGGAACACGCCGCGAATCACCGATTGCCAGTACGCCGACAGGCTGATGAAGCCCAGGCCGTTTTCGAAGTTGAGCAGATTGAACACCAGGCCGAGCAGCAACACACCGGCGATCGTCATCGCAATCGAGCCTTCGCCGCCTGTCAGCAGGGTGCCGCCCAGCACCACGGCGGAGATCGCGAACAGTTCCCAGCCGACGCCTTCGTTCGGCTGTCCGGCGCCGAACTGCGCCGCCAGAATCACGCCTGCCATGCCGGCCAGCAGGCCGCTTACGGCATAGGCCGTGACGAGGGTGCGGTCCACATTCAGTCCCATCAGGCGCGCCGCTTCCTCGCTACCGCCGATAGCGAGCGAATGCCGCCCGAAGCGCGTGCTGCGTAGCGCCAGCCAGCCGGCCAGCGCCGCCACGGCCGCGACGATGCCGGGGATCGGCAGGCCGAACAGGTCGCCCTGTCCGAAGTTGCCGAAATTCGAGGCGGGATCGATCGACACCGCGTCGTTCTTGCCGAGCAGCAGCGCGACACCGTGTGCGCCGAGACTGGTGGCCAGTGTCGTGATGAACGGCAGGATCTTCAGCCGCGTGATGATGATGCCGTTCAGCACGCCCACCACCAGCCCGGCCGCGGTGCCGGCCAGCACGGCCACCCAGCCGCCATAGACGCTGGTGAGCGCGGCCACGATGCTGGACATCGCCGCCACCGTGCCCACTGAGAGGTCGATGCCGCCGGTGATGATCACGAACGCCATGCCGACCGAAATCAGCGCGAACATCGAGTTGTAGCGCCAGAACGAATTGATGTTGTAGGCCGAGCCGAAGTGGTCGTAGCGCACGAGCCCGAGCACCACGAGTGCAACGAGCGCGAGCAGGATGGGGAGATTCTTTTTCATCGCATCGGGTCCGGAGTCTTGGGGAGCGCGGGCAGCAGGGTCATGTGGCTTTAGCGCGAGCGTCGTTGCACGTACACGGCTGCGATGATGATCGCCGCCTTGACGACCAGCGCGGCCGCATCGGGAATACCGTGCGCAAGCAGGGTAAAGCGCAGCAACTGGATGATCAGCGCGCCGATCAGCGTGCCGCCGATATACGCTTTGCCGCCCGTCAGCGCAGTGCCGCCGACCGCCACGGCGGCGATCGCATCGAGTTCGCTGCCGAGCCCGACCACGTTCGCGTCCGACGACGAATTCACCGAAATCGAAATCAGCCCCGCAAGGCCCGCCAGCGCCGCACATAGGGTGTAGGCGATCAGCTTGATGCGCGCGGTCGGCACGCCGCACAGGTAGGCTGCCTTTTCGTTGCCGCCGGTGATCAGCAGGTACTGGCCGAACAGCGTCTTGCGCACGATCCAGGCGAACAGCGCGACCAGCGCGAACATCAGCAGCACCTGGAACGGCACGCCACCCACCTTGCCAAGCGCGATCCATTGAAACGCGGGGTTGTTGAAGGCCTGCAGGCTGCCGTCGGTGACCACCTGGGCAATGCCGCGGCCGGCAATGAACAGCACCAGCGTGGCGACGATCGGCTGCACCGAGAGCTTCGTCACCAGCAGCCCGTTAAATACGCCGCAGGCAGCCGCGGCGAGGATAGGCAGGACGAACGCGAGGGCGATGCCGCCGGCGCCCGGGATGTTCATGAAGAGCATCGGCGCCAGTGCGCCGGAAATCGCCATGGACGCGCCCACCGACAGATCGATGCCGCCCGTCGCCACCACCAGCGTCATGCCGATGCCGACGATCACGATCGTCACCACCTGCGTCAGGTTGACGTTGAAGGTTTGCAGCGACCAGAAGTGCTGCGTGAACAGCAGGTTGAACACCAGCATTGCCAGCAGCACGATTATTTCGCGCTGGATGGTGATACGGTGGCGCTTCTTCTGTTGTTGCGCGGCGCCATCCGGTGCGGACAGCGGGGTTTGCGCGGCCAGCGGCTGCGCAGCCTGATTGCCTAATGACTTGAGCGACTTAAGCGCCATGACGGTCGCCCTCCAGCGCGTCTTCGATGTGGGCCGTGTGGGCGGCTTCCGCGATTTGCGAAGAGCCATCGCTGCCGTACGCGATGGCGTCCATGATGCTGCTCTCGCTCATTTGCGCGCCGTTCAGTTCGGCGACGGTGCGGCCGTCGCGAATCACTACGGCGCGGTCGGCCACGGCGGTGAGCTCTTCCAGCTCCGAGGCGGACATCAGCACGGCGAGCCCGGCATCGCGCAGTTCGCGCACGATTTTGGCGACGTCCGCCTTGGCGCCGACATCGATACCGCGGGTCGGCTCGTCGAGCAGCAGCAGAGACGGCTCGGCCGCAAGCCAGCGCGCGAGCAGTACCTTCTGCTGGTTGCCACCCGACAGTTCGCGAATCGGTTGATCCGGCGAGCGCAGCTTGATGCCGAGCGAGGCGATAAAGCGGTCTACGATGGCCTGCTGCTTTTTGACATCCACGACACCGTGTTTGGCCAGCGTGCGCAGGCACACGAGCGTGAGGTTGTCGCGCACCGACAGTTCAGGGACGATGCCGTCGCCTTTGCGGTCTTCGGTGAGGTAGGCGAGGCCGCGCGCAATCGCATCCTGCGGCGACTTGAGCGTGACGGTTTCGCCGCCGACGGCGAGCGTGCCCTGTTCGAGCGGGTCGGCGCCGAACATCAGGCGCATCGTTTCCGTGCGGCCCGAGCCGAGCAGGCCGGCGAGGCCGACGGCTTCGCCAGCGTGCACTTCGAGCGAAACGTCGGTCACCTTCGGATGGGCGCTGAGGTTGTGCGCCGCCATCACCTGCGCACCGCGGCGCGCGAGATTGGCTTCGCGCGCGGCGGCGTCTTCCTGGACGACGGCGGCCAGCGTGCGGCCGAGCATCGTCGTCACAAGCTGCAGTTTGTCCATCTCGGCCATCGTGCTTTGTGCGACGGTCTGGCCGTCGCGCATCACCGTGACGCGGTCGCACAGCGCGTAGAGTTCGTCGAGGCGGTGCGAGACGAAAATCACCGCGCGGCCGTCGTCGCGCAGCTTGCGCACCACGGTGAACAGCAGTTCCACTTCGCGTTCATCGAGCGACGAGGTGGATTCGTCCATGATCACCATCTTCGCGTCCGACGATACCGCACGCGCGAGCGCCACCATCTGCTGGATCGCGGTCGAATAGCTGCGCACGGGTTTCTTCACATCGATCTGCAAGCCGAACGATTCGAGCAACGCGGCGGCGCGCTGCTGCACCGCGCGCCAGTCGATCAGGCCGTAGCGGCGCGGCTCGCGGCCGAGAAAAATGTTTTCCGCCACCGAGCGGAACGGCACCAGGTTGATCTCCTGGTAGATGGTGCTGATGCCTGCCTCACGCGCTTCCTTCGGCGTGCGGAAATCGATCTCGCGGCCTTCGAAACGCACCGTCCCACCGCCGCGCCGATAGGCGCCGGTGAGGATCTTGATCATGGTGGATTTGCCGGCGCCGTTCTGGCCGATCAGCGCATGCACTTCGCCCGCGGCAACGCTCAGATTCGCGTTACGCAGAGCGGGCACGCCGCCGAAACTGATCTGGATGTCCTGCATCTCCAGGAGCGGCGAACGCCCGGCGCTGGGAGACGGCGGTGTGGGGCTGCCGGATTGCGTCACGTCTATTCTCCTGCTGCAGATGCGGTACGGCGGGCGGCGGAGCAGCTCGCGCCACCTTCCCATAGTAGTGCGTAAGACAAAGCGAAGCGACGGCCCGTCGTGGCACGGGCACGTCGCTCCGAACCCTTCCCGTCCCCCTCGGAGACGGAAGGGGGACGTCCTGCGGGATGCCCCCAAATCTTCAGAGGTGACCTCCTCCGGAGGCGGGGACGTGCTGCGCTGAGCGCGTCGGCCTCAATAGCCGTACTGCATGTTCTGCTGCACGTTGCTCTTGTCGTAGAAGCGGTCTGACACCTTCACCCACGTCGGGATCTTTTCGCCCTTTGCGAATTTCTGCGCGACGTCGCAGGCGAGCGGGCCGAAGAACGGGCTCGACTGCACGCTTGCGCCCAGTTCGCCCGCCGCAATGGCGTCCATGCCGCCCTTGGTGCCGTCGATCGTGACGATCTGGATGTCCTTGCCCGGTTGCTTGCCGGCGGCCTTGATCGCGGCGATCGCGCCGAGTGCCATTTCGTCGTTATGCGCGTAGACGGCGGTTACGTCCGGGTGCGCCTGCAGCAACGTTTCCATCACCTGACGGCCCTTGTCGCGCGAGAAATCGCCGTCCTGCGAAGCGATGATCTGCATGTCCGAGTGCTTGGCGATTACGTCGTCGAAGCCCTTCTTGCGATCGTTGGCCGCGGAGGCGCCCGTCGTGCCTTCGAGTTCGATGATCTTGGCCTTGCCGTTGGTGGCCTTCACCAGCCAGTCGGCGGCACGTTGGCCCTGGTTGATAAAGTCGGAGCCGATGAAGGTGATGTAGTCCGTGCCCGGCTTGGCGACCGAGTGATCGACGTCACGGTCCACCAGAATCACCGGAATGCCGGCCTTCTTCGCCTGCAGCACGACCGGCGAGAGCGGCTTTTCTTCACGCGGCGGGAACACCAGCAGATCCACGTGCTGCGCGATCATGTTCTGGATGTCCGAGACCTGCTTCGCGTTCGAACCGTTGGCGTCGGTCATGACCAACTGCCAACCGCACTTGGCGGCGGTGTCCTTCATGCTCTTGGTTTCCGCGAGACGCCACGGATTGTTGCTTTCGGTCTGCGCGAAGCCGACCTTCAGCGGGGTTTTGTTGGGAATCTTGGGCAGGGCAGCGTCGTCGGCGTGGGCCGTTGCGACGCCAAAACCGAGAGCCAATGCCACAAGAGATGCAGCCAGCGGGGATGCGGTCAGTCGACGACCTTGACCACGCAATTGCCGTTCGAGCGATGCCATGTCTTCCTCCAGTACCTGGTGAGGTAGGTGTATTTGCTTTTTGGTGTTTCGCCTGCCGGTCGGCACCTGCGCACCGATGACCGGACGTGCTGATTATTCCACTCGGAATTATTATCGGTCAATCACTAATAATATTAATTATGGGCTGTTTTGCCTCGGTAATTACCCTCACTGAGGCGCGTTCGACGAGCGGACCGTCGAGCTTCACCATGCGATGCCGCACCGGCGCGCCCGCGGTACGGTTCTGTTCTTCCTGCAACAGCGTTTCGACCGCCCAGCGGCCGAGCTCGTAGTTCGGCAGCACGACGGTGGACAGCGCGGGATGCGTGTGACGGGCGATTTCCTGGTCGTCGTAGCCGAGCACGGAAACGTCTTCGGGAACCCGCAGGCCGAGCTGCTTGATGGCTTCGATCGCGCCGAGCGCGGTCAGGTCGTTGGCGCAGAAGATGGCGGTCGGCGGGTTGGCCTCGCGCATCAGCGAGAGCGTCTGTTCGAAGCCGAGGCCCGAGCTCCAGTCGCCGTCGCGCACCAGTTCGGGGGCGAACGGGAGATCTGCGGTCGCGAGTGCGGTGCGATAGCCCTTGAGACGGTCTTTCGACGCGTCCTGCCACGGCTCGCCGTTGATGTAGCCGATGCGGCGATGACCGGCGTTGAGCAGGAACTCGGTGGCGATATGGCCGCCCGCCACTTCGGCGGGCACCACCGACGACTGGCCGCCTTCGCTCGTGTAGCAGTTGAGCAGCACGGTCGGCACGCGCGACAGCGCGGCCGGCAGGCTCACCTTGCGCGTGTAGACCGTGGCGTAGATCACGCCGAACAGGTGCGGGTTCGACAGCGTGGTCTCGAGCACCTGTTGTTCGACGTCCGCATTGCCGTGGGTCGAGTAGACCGCGAGCATCTTGCCGCTTGCGTAGGCCGCATCGCGCGCGCCGTCGATGTTGACGACCGGATGCGGACTCGTCGAGATTTCGTCGGCGAGATAGACGATCAGGTTGCGCTCGTCCTTGGAGGCGAGCACCGGTTCGCGCGGCGAGAGCCGGTAGCCCAGGTCATGTGCGGCCTTGAGCACCTTGTTGCGGGTGGCCTCGGAGAATTTCGCCCCGGTCGCGTTGTTCAGGACAAGCGAGACCGTCGATTGCGACACGCCGGTGAGCTTGGCGATGTCGGTCATCGTAGGGCGGCGTTGAGTCGATTTTTTCATTGTGCGGGCCGCGCTGGAGCGGTGGCAAAAGCAGGGAATGCCAAGGGCATGATCGTGCTGACGGTACCACTAATAATATGCGGTGGGCAACGCGCAAAAACCCGTCATTTGGGACGTTCGGCGGGGGTTTCTATCAACTGGATTTTGAACTAAATATTACTAATAATATTGACCTGAAGGTTGTGGCGTGCGATTCTCGGTCGCGCGGGGCCATGTTGGCCGCGTTCCGCCCAGGGCCCTTCTTATCCTCACCATGCGCGATGTTTCCTTGAATCCGATCCGGCCAGCCGCGGCAGAAGCATTCCAGCTCGACGATCCCGCCTTGATCGCGTTGGCGAGCGGCACGATGCGTCTGCTGGTTGCGCCCCACGTTGGCGGTTCGATTGCGGCGTACTACGAGGTCGCGGCCGCCGGACCCGTGCACTGGTTGCGGCCCGCCACCGAGGCGGCGCTCGCCGAACGCGATCCGCTGCGTATGGCGAGCTTCCCGCTGCTGCCGTATTGCAACCGCATTCGCGATGCGCGCTTCGAATTCGATGGCTGCACCGTCGATCTTGCCGGCGACGGTAACCTGTTCGCCCACGCGTTGCACGGCCACGCATGGCGTCGTCCCTGGCGGGTCGGTGCGCGCACGGCGAGTTCGATCGAACTGCACTTCGAACATGAACCCGATCCACAAGCGCCGGGTGACTGGCCGTTTCGCTATCGCGCGATGCAGCGGATCGAACTGGCGGGGGACACGCTGCGGGTGACGTTGTCTGCGCACAATCTGGCTGAGCGGCCGATGCCGTTCGGCATGGGACATCACCCGTATTACCCGCGTACCGGCAACACGCGCGTGTCCGCGCAGGTGCAGGGCATGTGGCACGCCGACGGTGAGGTGCTGCCGACCCACCTCGGCCCGCATCCCGCGGTCGACGCCATGCGCGAGGGGATGTCCGCCGATGCGTTCGATCTCGACAACAACTTCGCCGGCTGGACGCGCAGCGCGACGATTGCGTGGCCGGACGAAGGCCGTCAACTGACGTTGACGGCGCAAGCGCCGTTCGATCATCTGGTGGTGTTTGCGCCGGCAAACGTTGCGCTGTTGTGCGTCGAACCGGTGACGAACACCACCGATTGCTTCAACGCCACTGACACGCGCCGCGACCATGTAGGCGGCTGTGTGCTAATGCCCGATGAGCAGATCACGGCGACCGTGCACTGGACGCCGCAGCGCGTTTAGGGGATAGCGCTGCGCGCGCTACTCAACCCGCAAGCGCGCCATATACGGCAAATGATCCGATAGCCACGCAGTCTCCTGCGTCGGCTGGATCCACTCGACCGGCTGCATGCCGCGCACGAACATCTTGTCGAGCGCGAGTGCCGGTGAAAACGCCGGGAAGGTCCGTCCGGATTCGCCGAGCAAGGTCGCCACTTCATACAGACCGTGTTCGCCGAAGAGCGGCACCGAGTCGTTGCGCCAGTCGTTAAAGTCGCCGGCGAGCACGAGCGGGCCCTGCGGCGCTTCCTTCGCAATCCAGTGAGCAATCCAGTTCATTTGCCGCAGACGGGCCGCGCGCGTGAGCGCGAGGTGGGCACACAGCAGCGTCACGGAATGACCAGCGAAGGTTGCGCGCGCCACCAGCAGACCGCGCTTCTCGAACCGGTGCGCGGAGATGTCCCAACGGCCGCCGAGATCGAGCGGATGCGGCGACAGGATCGCATTGCCGTGTCGCCACGACGGCTTGAAGACGTTCGGCCCGAGGGCGATCTGCAACTCCAGCGAGCGGGCGATTTCGGTGGCCTGGCAATGCCAGATATCGTCGACCGGGTCGCGCAGCGGTGCGCCGAAACTACTCGACAGCACCGGTGCCGGCATGCGCCGCGCCATCGCTTCCTGCAGAAAGTAGGCGTCGGCGTGAGTCGACTGCACCCAGCGCTGCATCGCCTGCCACGCCTGGAAGCCAAGCGGCGTGCGCCCCTTGTGCAGGTTCCAGCTGACCGCAATGAAGTCTTTCGGCTGCACGCTCTCGCGGATGAGTTCTTCGGGGTTTCGCATGCCGCTTGGTCCACGGTGTTCGTTGATATCAGGGCTAATTGGCAACGCTGGCACGAATTCGGTACACAAGGTTCGGATTCTTGTCGACGATCTGCCAGGTGGCCCATTGACCGGCCGCCACTTGCAGACCCGGATGATTGGCGCTCACCTGGCGCGGCTGCGGCGGCAGCTTGCAACCGGTATCGGTTTTTGGGGCGCTGTCGTCTTCAAGGGTTTCCTGGGCGTCGATGGCCAGCGTCACCTGGTTGGCGTCGGCACGGAGCGGCGAGATCGTGAGCGTGCGCGTCAGATCGATACTGCCACCGGGCGCGTCCTTGCAGCCGACGTTGTGCTGCACCACCTGATGGTGCGTGTCGGTGCGCGCCTGGCCGACCGTTGTCGTGCCTTCGAACGCGTCGATCTGCTGGCCGTCGCGCATCACCTGCAACTGCCATTGCACGGCCTGCTGGGCGGCAGGCTGCTGGGCCTGAGCGAGTAACGACGTGCTCAACAGCACGGCGACGAGACTGGATTTCCACATAGTTGACGGCTCTCCGGGAGCGCTGCGTCCGGCATGATGACAGGGGCTCATCTTACGCCTGATGGGGCTAACGTCTTTCTGACACCGATGTAGGGGCCGGGTTCAGCAACAATCCATTTCACTTGGGGACGAGATCGGTCCGGTCAACCAGGCTGGGGTCTTGAGCCCGGATGCGGGTGTTAGCAGCAGACCCGCACGGCTGCTCGCTTGCGCACGAATATGGCGTCGTTACACTGGACTTGAAACGGCGCCTCACCGGTGCCGTAGCCGCAAGACCAGCACGACGGGGTGAGCTATGACAACAGCAATGGTCAAACAGGAAATCGCGGTGGCGTCGTTCAGCAAGGTGTACGACCTCGACCGGGTCGAAACCGCGCTGAACGATCTTGGCGAAGGCGCGAACGAGGCGCTGCGCACCACCTACGAAAAGATGCTGAAGATCGGCAATCTGCGCTTTTGCGTGAAGCCGAACCGGATGCCCTCGATCGACGATCTGGTCGAGGCGTTGCCGAACTTCAGCGAACCGCTCGACGACGTGCGCAAGCAGGTGGCGCTGTGCCTCGAAACCGAAGACCGGCTCGAACTGATGCCGATCCTGCTGCTCGGCGACCCCGGCATCGGCAAGACGCATTTTGCGAAGCAACTGGGGCGGCTGCTGGGCACGTCGTATCACTACGTCGCGATGAGTTCGCTGACGGCGGGCTGGATTCTCTCGGGCGCGTCGTCGCAATGGAAGAATGCCAAGCCCGGCAAGGTCTTCGATGCGCTGGTACACGGGAGCTACGCGAACCCCGTGATCGCCGTCGACGAAATCGACAAGGCGACTGGCGACTCGCAATACGATCCGCTCGGCGCACTGTATGCGTTGCTGGAACACGACACCGCGCAAACCTTCATCGATGAATTCGCCGAGATTCCAATCAACGCGGGTCATGTCATCTGGATTGCGACAGCGAACGATGAGCGCTCGATTCCCGAGCCGATCCTCAACCGGATGAACGTCTACGAGATTCCGCCGCCGGATCACGACGGCACGCGGCGGATTGCTCAATCCATCTACGATGAAATCCGTTCGGCCCATGGCTGGGGACTGCGCTTTCCGGGCGAACTGGGCGACGCCGCGCTCGATGCGTTGAAACACGCGTCGCCACGAGAAATGCGCCGCGCGATTCTGAACGGATTTGGGGCGGCACGGATCGACGGCCGCGATTGGATCGGCGCGGACGATATCAGTCTCGATTACGGCAACCGGCGCAAACCGATCGGCTTTTGAGCGGCGCAGACTGTTCTGCAACAACAAGAAACCGCCTTCGGGCGGTTTTTTGTTTTGCGCGCTAACCCGGACGGACCCCGAACTGTGGAGACGCCTCGCCGCAGCCAGGCGCGCGGGGGAGCCGAGATTGTTCTTCCGGCTGCAACTGTTAATTGGCCCAATCAGAATAATTTTTCGATAGTCGTGGCCTACACTGGGTTATCCCGAAATGCAGCGGCGCGCGACGGCCACGCTTCATCTCAGACTCGATTCACCGGTACTGACGAACCTGGAACCCATCATGAAATTCGCTCCTCTTGCTGCCTTGTTGATTTCCGCCGCCGCTGCGGTGCCCGCTTTTGCCAGCGGCGATGACGCCGCCACGGTGAACAACGGTCCGAAGACGCGTGCCGAGGTCAAGGCCGAACTCGCGCAAGCACGCGCCGACGGTGAACTGAGCATGAACCCGAACGATCCGGCGTATCCCGCGCAGTTCGCCACTGGCGGCTATACGGTGCCGCGTGTACAGATCAATACGGTGCGAACCAGCGTCGAGCGGGATGCCTCGCTCAATCGCGCGACCGTGCAGAACTGACGCGCGGGCGCACGCTGTCGCACGCCTCGCCAGACGCACCCGCACTCGCAAGCAGACACGCGCAACGACCCCCATCCCAAACCCGCCCAAAACACCAGAACGCCGCCCTCCGCTTCTGAGAAGCGAGCGCCTCGTCCCTCGACGGCGTACACTGAAGCCGTGCGGCACGCAGAATCAACACGCAGAATCAGGACTGGTTCCCGATCCGATGCCCGCAGTCGTTACGACTGCGGGCATTCGTTTCTGTACCGCGTCGTATTATTTTGTCATGTGTGCAGGATGCGTTCGACAGCGAGCGGCAAGCCGTATCAAACGGCCGCATCCTGTCTTCAACGAGGCAGCGCGCGGTGCGGTAAGCCGCGTCAAGGGACATGGATCAGATCGAATGTGTAGTGATTGGCGCCGGTGTCGTGGGCCTGGCGGTGGCGCGCGCTCTGGCGGCGCGCGGTCATGAAGTCATCGTACTGGAGGCGGCCGAGGCCATCGGCGTAGGCACCAGTTCTCGCAATAGCGAAGTCATTCACGCAGGCATCTACTATCCGCGTGGCTCAGTGAAGGCAGCGCTTTGCGTGCGCGGCCGCGAGATGCTGTACGACTACTGCGAGCAACACGGCGTGCCGCATTCGCGTTGCGGCAAGCTGCTGGTGGCAACCTCGCGCAACCAGATTCCGCAGCTCGAAAGCATCATGGCGCGCGGCAAGGAAAACGGCGTGCTCGACCTGATGCGCATTGGCGGCGTTGAGGCGCAAGCGCTGGAGCCGGCACTCGAATGCGTCGAGGCGGTGTTCTCGCCGCGCACGGGGATCGTCGACAGTCATCAACTGATGCTGGCAATTCAGGGCGATGCCGAACGCGATGGTGCGGTGTGCGCATTCCATGCGCCAGTTGAGGCGATTGAGTCGAGCAACGGACGCTTCGTCGTGAAGGTAGGCGGCGCAGCACCCACGACGATCAGCGCGGCATGTGTGATCAACAGCGCGGGGCTGCAGGCCAATGCGCTGGCCCGCAAGATTCGCGGCCTCGACGCGCGCCATGTGCCGCCGCTCTATCTCGCGCGTGGCAACTACTTCAGCATCTCGGGGCGCGCGCCCTTTAGCCGCCTGATCTATCCGATGCCGAACGAAGCGGGTCTCGGGGTGCATCTGACCATCGATCTCGGCGGTCAGGCGCGCTTCGGTCCGGACGTCGAATGGGTGGACGCAATCAACTATGACGTCGATCCGCGTCGTGCGGATTCCTTCTATGCAGCGATTCGCGCCTACTGGCCCGCTTTGCCCGACGGCGCGCTGCAACCCGCGTATGCCGGCATTCGTCCCAAGCTCTCCGGTCCCGGCGAGCCCGCTGCCGACTTCGTGATTCAGGGGCCTGCCGCGCACGGGGTCCGTGGCCTCGTCAACCTGTTCGGGATCGAATCGCCGGGGCTGACCGCGTGCCTCGCGATCGCGCAGCGTGTCTGCGAACTGGCCGGGCGGACCTAGTCAGATAGGACGGAGGGCGCGGCAAGCGCGGCGATGCGCCGCAGTACCGATTCGCTTATCTCTATCATTTGGACCGTCACGCAAGGGGGCTTCATTGCTATCCTAGGGGATCGCTGTCGTCAGAACGGCGTTTAGTCCCATACAAATGGAGTGAGTCCCCATGAAGTCATCCCGTCGTAGTTTTCTGATTACGAGCATTGGCGTTGCGTCGACGCTCGCGTTGTCGCGCCAGGCCTTCGCCGACGCCCCCAAAGTCACCGAAGCCGATCCGACCGCTCAGGCGCTCGGCTACAAGCAGGACGCCACCCAGGTCGACAAAGCCAAGTACACCAAGTACGCCGCCGGCCAGGACTGTGGCAACTGCAGCTTCTACCAGGGCAAGGGCGCCGATCCGTGGGGCGGCTGCCCGATGTTCGGCGGCAAGCAGGTCTCGGCCAAGGGTTGGTGCAGCGCATACAACAAGAAGGCATAATATCCCGCTGAGGGCCGTGAGCCGGACCTGTGACGCCGAAAGCGCCGCAGCATGACGGTGCGGTTCTCCGGTGGTTTATCAGGGCGTCGGCCGCGGCAAGCGGCCGGCGCCTTTTTGCACCTTGAAAACCGTTGCAGCGATCTTTACACTCGCAATGCATTTGGCATGGCGGCAGCGCGTCGTTTCGTCGAGCGGCTTACCTTCGATACAGCACGCGACACTTTTCGAAGGCTGGAGATCCTGATGGCAGCATCCAAGAGCCTCAACAAGCGAGCGGTCGCCGCAGCTGTCATCGGCAATGCGCTCGAGTGGTACGACTTCACGGTATTCGGTCTGATGACCGTGGTGATCGCCGAGCTCTTCTTCCCTTCCAGCAGTGATTACTCGTCGCTGCTTCTCACCACCGCCAGTTTGGGTGTCGCGTTCGTCATGCGGCCGATTGGCGGCATCGTGCTTGGACTCTATGCGGATCGTGCGGGGCGCAAGGCGGCGTTGTCACTGGTCATCGCGCTGATGACGCTCGGTATCCTGTTGCTGGCGGTGGCGCCGCCGTACTCCGCAATCGGCATCGGCGCGCCGTTGATGATCGTACTGGGGCGTCTGCTGCAGGGCTTCTCGGCCGGCGGCGAATTCGGCAGCTCGACCGCGCTCCTGATCGAAGCCGCACCGTTCTCGAAGCGCGGCTTCTACGGCAGTTGGCAGATGGCGAGCCAGGCAGCAGCGTTGCTGATCGGTGCCGTGGTGGGCGCACTGATTACGCACGGACTGTCGCCCGACGCACTCAAGTCGTGGGGCTGGCGTGTGCCGTTCGTGCTCGGCCTTGTGATCGGTCCGATCGGCTTTTATATCCGCTGTCACCTTGCCGACTCGGAAGCGTTTCTTCACGCCCAACAGACTGCCCGTCGCGCGACGCTGCGTGAAGTGCTCACGAACCATAGCCGCGAGGTGGTGTGCGGACTGGGCACTGTCATCGCATTGACGGTCACGATCTACGTGCTGATCAGCTATCTGCCCACCTTCGCGGTGAAGCAACTGAAGTTGCCTTATGCGCAGTCGTTCTATGCGGTGATCGTCGGCAATCTGCTGCTGATGATCCTCTCGCCGCTGACCGGTGCGTGGTCGGATCGCATCGGCCGCAAAGCGCTGTCGATGTGGTCGCTGGTGTTGACCCTCGCGATTATCTATCCGTTGTTCTCGTGGCTAGCGGCAGCACCGAGCGTGTCGAAACTGGTTCTGGTGCAGGCCGTCCTCTCGATCACGCTGTCTGGCTACTATGGTCCATTCGGCGCGCTGATCGCTGAACTGTTTCCCGCCAACGTGCGCTCTACCGGACTCTCCCTCGCGTACAACATGGCGGTGATGCTGTTCGGCGGCTTCGGTCAGTTCATGGTTACCTGGCTCACCAAAACCACCGGTTCACCGCTCGCGCCGACCTACTACGTGATGGGTGGACTCGCGTTATCGATTGTTGCGCTCGCCTATATTCCCGGCATGCGTCATGCCGATCTCGACGCGCGCCGCAAACACGCCTGAGTGCCATGCTTTAGCGCGCTGCGTTCAGATGCGTGCCGGCATCAAAGGCGGTCTTCTGGAAAACCAGGGACGCGCCGTTTCCAGTTGCGCGGCGAGCCGCAATAGCGTGGCTTCGCCACCCTCGCAGGCCGCGAATTGCACACCCACCGGCAGGCCGCGTGCGTTCCAGTAGAGCGGCACGGACATCGCCGGCTGTCCGCTCAGATTGAATACCTCCGTGCAACCGGCCCAGGCGAACGCCTTGTCGGCGGCTTCCGCCAGCATCTTCCTCAGGAGCGGCTCGATCGGTATCGCGCTGACTGCGCGCATCTGCATGCGCTCGCTTTGCGTCGGCTGCATCTCACCGATCTTGATCGGCGCCGATGCCAGCGTCGCGCAGAGGATCACGTCGTAGCGCGACAGCAGATCGGTGAGCTTGACGGTGATCCGGCGTTGTTCCTCGAGTGCGGCGGGCAAGGCGCGCTCGCCGAGTTTGCGGCCGATCTGCGCCATCGCCCACGTCGCAATTTCGAACTCGTCGCGCATGGGTTTGCGGCCGGTGATGCGCTCGGCATTCAGCACCATGTCGCGAGTCGTGACCGAACACAGCATCAGGAAGGCATGCCGCACCGCTTCGAAGTCGATGCCGAGCGTGACCGGTTCGACATGGTGGCCGAGCGATGCCGCGAGTTGCGCCGCGTCTTCGAGCGCGGCACGTGCATCGGCGGATAGCGTGGGTGCGAGCATCGGGTCCGTCACGTAAGCAATGGCCAGTGGCTGGCATGGCTCGCTGACTGCACCGAGAAACGTGCCGGGTGCGCCTGGCAGTTGTTGCTGCGTTTGTCCGGTCATGAAATCCAGCAGCAGGGCGCTGTCGCGCACGCTGCGCGAGACGGCATGATCGACGCCTAGCTCGCCAGGGGCGGCCCCGTACACATTCGGAATGCGCCCGCGCGAGGGTTTGAGGCCGAACAGGCCGCAGCAGGAGGCGGGGATGCGTATCGAACCGCCGCCGTCGGAGGCGTGAGCGAGCGGCACGATGCCCGCAGCGACCGCGGCTCCCGCGCCGCCGCTCGAACCACCCGGTGTGTGGTCCAGACTCCACGGGTTGCGGCACGGTCCGAAGAGTTCGGGTTCGGTGTAGGGCATCTGGCCCAGTTCCGACGTGCTCGTCTTCGCGAAGATATTGAGGCCGGCGGCTCGCGCCAAGGCCACAACCGGCGCGTCTTCGGTGGGCACGAAGTGCCGGTAATGGCGGCTGCCCATCGACATCCGCAAGCCCGCAACCGGTGCGCCCAGATCCTTGATCAGATAGGGCACGCCCGCGAACGGACCGTCGCCGAGCGCATGCGCATCGTCGCGTGACGCGCGTTCGCGAGCTGCGTCGTAGTCCTTTAGGACGATTGCATTGATGGCGGGATTGGCAGCTTCGGCGCGCGCGATGGCGATATCGAGCAATTCGCGCGCGCTGGCCTCGCGCTTGCGGACCAGGTTGGCGAGGCCGATTGCGTCATGGGCCAGGTAGTCGGATAGCACGCGGAATGCGCCTCGCGGGTACGGTAGAGGGAAGTAGCGGCCGCCTGCGCGAGCCCCATGAGGCTAGCCGGTGGCTCGCAACGCAGGTATGCGCAGCCGGAGGCCGGACAAGGCACGCCGTGTGTGGCGGCGTGCCTCGTCGCGTCTCGCTAGCGTAACTGACTTACAGACGCTCGCCGAGGAACGTCAGCGTGCGGCCGTGTGCGAGCGCTGCCGCGTGCTGGTTGTACGACGCACGGTCGGTGCAGTTGAAGCCGTGATCGGCATTCGCATAAATGTGGAATTCCGCGTCGCCACGACCGGCGAAACGCTCCTGCACCTGTCCCACCGCTTCCAGCGGAATGCCGTGGTCGAGCTCACCATAATGGAACAGCATCGGCACTTTGATCTTCGCCGCTTCGTCGAGCAGGTTCTGGATGCCGCCGCCGTAGTAGCTCACGCCGAGGTCGATCGTGTTTTGCGCAGCAGCCAGGTAGGCGAGGCGCCCACCGAAGCAGTAGCCGATCGCCGCCACCTTGCCGATCACTTCCGGCATGGCCCGCAGCGCAGCGGCCGTCGCGCCGATATCGGCCACGGCCAGACCCACGTCGGTCTTCTGCAGGATTTCGATGCCCTTGTCGCGGTCTGCGCCGGCATAGGTCAGCTCGACGCGCGGCTGGGTGCGCCAGAAAATGTCCGGCGCAAGCGCCACGTAGCCATCCTGCGCGTACTGCTCGGCGACCGCACGGATATGGCTGTTCACGCCGAAGATTTCCTGAATGATGATGACGGCCGGACCCTTGCCGCCTTTGGGCAGCGCCAGGTAGCCCTGGAAACTTTCATTGCCGGCCGGGATGTCGATCCATCGGGAAGTCACGCTCACGTCGCTCTCCTTCAAATTACTATGGGTGCCGGCGGGCAACGCCCGCAGCGGGCGGTCAGTTTGCCACTAAAAGAAAGGCCGTGCAGGTGACCACGCAATCGCAGGAAGGCATGCTTGTGGCATACGCAATCCGCTGAAACGCAGTGAAGGTTTGGCTGCGGCAGAACGGGTCGGTCTGCTGCATGACGAATGGCGCGCCGCGGCTCTCGACCTCGTGGCCCTCGCAAGCTGAACGGCGCCCACCCCACGCGGTGTGGCCGGGTTCGTTTCGGCCACTCAATCTTTATTTGGCCAATTAACGGTTTAGGCCGGAAAAACCTTTAGGCGGATACGCCGAAAAAAATCCCCCTGCATAGCGGAAACCCGCATGGGCCGGTGCTTTCCGGCGTGGCAACCGGTTCTCCATTCGACCTTATGGGATAAACGCTATTGGTGTTCATCCCACTTCCTCAAAAAAATCCCACAAATTAATTTGATAGCCTACACTTGCGCGCAAGTACGCATAGCCACCTGCCACAAACAGACTGGTTTACGTGCTGGCCAAGTGCATAAACGATGCAACCGGCGTGGTCGTCCACGGGATTGAGCGACACGAGAAGGAAGCGGGGGCACAGGGCGATTACGTTGTTTTTGGGACCGAAACTGGAGACTTACATGAACATCAAGATTCAAAAGCTGTTGCCGATCAGCGCTGCGGCCATGTTGTTTGCGTCGTTGGCAACGGGCGCGGTGGCGGACGAGGTCGTCAAGATCGGCCACGTCGCACCGCTTACCGGCGGTATTGCTCACCTGGGTAAAGACAACGAAAACGGCGCTCGTCTGGCGGTTGAAGAAATCAATGCCAAGGGTCTGACGATTGGCGGCCAGAAAGTTACGCTGCAACTCGACGCACAAGACGACGCGGCTGACCCGCGTACGGCAACGCAGGTTGCGCAGAAGCTGGTTGACGACAAGGTTGTCGCAGTGGTCGGCCACTTGAACTCGGGCACCTCGATTCCGGCTTCGAAGATCTATAGCGATGCTGGCATCGTGCAGATCTCGCCGTCGGCAACGAACCCGGCTTACACGCAACAGGGCTTCAAGACGACGTACCGCGTCGTGGCGACCGATGCGCAACAAGGCCCGGCACTGGCTAACTACGCATCCAAGGACCTGAAGGTGAAGAGCGTCGCGATTGTCGACGACTCGACGGCTTACGGCCAGGGTTTGGCAAACGAGTTCGAGAAGACCGCCAAGTCGCTCGGCATGAACGTGATGTCGCATGACGCGACCAACGACAAGGCTGTCGACTTCCGCGCAATTCTGACGAAGATCAAGGGCGAAAACCCTGACGCGATCATGTACGGCGGCATGGACGCAACCGGCGGCCCGTTCGCCAAGCAAGCCAAGCAGCTCGGCCTGCGCGCGAAGGTTCTGGCGGGTGACGGCGTGTGTACCGACAAGCTGTCGGACCTGGCTGGCGACGCAACCGACAACATCGTCTGCTCGGAAGCCGGTATGGCGCTCGAGAAGATGGCTGGCGGCAAGGCGTTCGA
>Ga0302314_10001076_pt1 | contig 50931 bp, 28 predicted proteins | sample III_Palsa_N2_3_FD_200533 | JGI IMG/M metagenome (GOLD analysis project Ga0302314, IMG submission 200533) | Peat permafrost microbial communities from Stordalen Mire near Abisko, Sweden - III_Palsa_N2_3 | ecosystem: Environmental > Terrestrial > Soil > Palsa > Peat permafrost | place: Sweden... | reverse complement strand
CTTCAGCTTGCCGCGGTCCGGGTCGATCTCGTCGATCCGGCCGTTCAGGTTCGCGAAGGGGCCGTCGTTGATCTTCACCTCTTCGCCGACGGTGTACTGGACCTTCGGGACCTCCTTGCCGTTGGCCGCCTCGATCCGGGCCCGGATCTCCTCGATCTCGGCCTCGCGCAGCGCCGCCGGGTGCTCGCCGCCGACGAAGCCGATGACGCCGGCGACCTCCTTGACGAAGTACCAGGGCTTGTTGATCAGCTGGCCGTTCTCCTCAAAGAGCCGCATCTGGATGAAGACGTAGCCCGGGTAGAGCTTGCGAACCTTGGAGGTCTTCTTGCCGTTCTTGACCTCGGAGACGACCTCGGTCGGCAGCAGGACCTCGAAGATCGCGTCGTCGAGCTCCTCCGCCGTCTTGAAGCGCTCAATGTAGGTCTTCACCTTGTTCTCCTGGCCGGAGAGGGTGTGGAGCGCGAACCAGCGGGCCCCGACGGGGTTGGTCGTTTGGGTGGACATGGCGGAATTAGCGGCTGACCAGCGAGGTGAAGAGGTCCACCACCTGGTAGAGGGAGAAGTCGCTGATGCTGGTGAAGAGGCCGAGGAGGAAGCTCGCCAGGATGACCACGATGGTCGAGTCACGCAGCTCGGTGCGGCTCGGCCAGCTCGCCTTCATCAGCTCGCCGACCATCTCGCCGACGAAGATGCGCGTGCTTTGGAACGGATTTTTCATGGGACGCGTGGGAACCTTCGGAAGTGGCAGGGGCGGAGGGAATCGAACCCCCAACCAACGGTTTTGGAGACCGCTACTCTACCAATTGAGCTACACCCCTATAGTCGTGGAATGGTTTAGACGACGACGCCGAGGTCCCCTCGGGAACCTCGGCGAGTCGGATTTAAGTGGTTCGAATCGAACGATTACTCCGTGATCTCCGTGATCCGGCCGGCCCCGATCGTGCGGCCACCCTCGCGGATGGCGAAGCGCTGGGTCTTCTCCATCGCGATCGGGACGATGAGGTCCACGTCGACGCTGATGTTGTCGCCCGGCATGATCATCTCGACGCCCTTCGGCAGCGTGATGACCCCCGTCACGTCCGTGGTCCGGAAGTAGAACTGCGGACGGTACCCGTTGAAGAACGGCGTGTGGCGGCCGCCCTCGTCCTTGGAGAGGACGTAGATCTCGGCCTTGGCCTTCTTGTGCGGGGTGATGGTCTTGGCGGCGGCGAGGACCTGGCCCCGCTCGATGCCTTCCTTCTCGATGCCGCGCAGGAGGACGCCGACGTTGTCGCCGGCCTGGCCCTGGTCGAGCAGCTTGCGGAACATCTCGATGCCGGTGACGACCGTCGAGGTGGTGTCGCGCAGGCCGACGATCTCGACCGTCTCGTTCAGCTTCACGACCCCGCGCTCGATGCGTCCGGTGGCGACCGTGCCGCGGCCGGTGATCGAGAACACGTCCTCGATGGACATCAGGAAGGGCTTGTCGATCTCGCGGACCGGCTCCGGGATCTCGGAGTCGATCGCGTCCATGAGGTCGCTGATCGCCTTGACGCCCTCGGGCTTGCCGTCGAGCGCCGCCGTGGCGGAGCCGCGGATGATCTTGGCGGCCTTGCCGTCAAACTGGTACTTGGTCAGGAGGTCGCGGATCTCCTCCTCGACGAGGTCGAGCAGGTCCGGGTCGTCGATCAGGTCGACCTTGTTCAGGAACACGACGATCTTCGGCACGCCGACCTGGCGGGCGAGCAGGATGTGCTCGCGGGTCTGCGGCATCGGGCCGTCGGCGGCGGAGACGACGAGGATCGCGCCGTCCATCTGGGCCGCGCCCGTGATCATGTTCTTCACGAAGTCGGCGTGGCCGGGGCAGTCGACGTGGGCGTAGTGGCGCTTGGCCGTCTGGTACTCCACGTGCGCCACCGAGATCGTCACGATCTTCGAAGCGTCACGGACGGTGCCGCCCTTGGCGATTTCCGCATACGACTTGAACTCGGCCAAGCCCTTGTCCGACTGGACCTTCAGGATCGCGGTCGTGGTCGTGGTCTTGCCATGGTCAACGTGACCAATGGTGCCGACGTTTACGTGCGGTTTGTTGCGTTCGAATGTACCTTTAGCCATAGCGATTCCGGGACGATGTGTGGGTTTTGATAGAGAGACTAAGTCCTTTTCGCGTCTTGCATGGAGCCCAGAATCGGATTTGAACCGACGACCTCGTCCTTACCAAGGACGTGCTCTGCCAACTGAGCTATCTGGGCAGACCAAGACTGCGTTGCAAGTAACGAAAAAGAGCGAAGAAAGTGCAGGTTGGATTTTGGTCCGTCAACAGAAATTTGAAGAACCGGCGATAATTCCGCGCCGGACCGAAAATCCCCTCGGAAAAGGCCGGTTTCAAGGGCCCACGCTGATGCGGTAAAACCCGGGCGAGAGGCGCTGGCCGACGCAGAGCGTATCGGCCAGGTACCGGGAGAAGTAGGCGTCCATCTCGTCGACCCCGGAACGGGCCGTCGGGACCAGCGACCCGACGAGGCCCGCCGCATCCACCGCCGCCAGGAATTCCATCGGCTGCCAAGGCACCGAAGAGTCGGGTGGGCGGGCGTCAGTAATGGCCGCCCCGTAGACCAGCCGGCCGGTGCCGGATTCCATGATTTGAACGTAAGCGGACCGAATGGCAACGGGTTGAATCACTAGATTGCCCCGGCCGAAGCCGACAAAAGGCGCTCCCAGTGGGTCGCCGGCCAGGGCCTCGGCCGGGGAGGCGGGGACCGCCTCGGCGGCCGGGAGGCGGAGGACCAGCTGGGTCGCCTCGAAGACGTACTGGGCCGGAAAGCCCGCGAAGGCGCCCGCCGGCTCGACCGCCACGTACTCCTGGCGGGAGCTGTTGAATTCCGTCGGCAGGAAAAGGGGAGTCGGGTCGCGGAGCATGGTCGCCCGGGTCGCCACCGGATCGACCAGGGCCACCACCGGCTGCCCGGTCGGCCGGGTGGCCGCGGACTCGACCGGGACCCGCACCAGATACGCAAGTCCAACGAGGACAAGGACTCCCGCTCCGGTGGCCCAGGCCCAGGCGGCGCGGGTGGATGGGCGGCCGCTCACGGCAGGGAGGTCGGCGACGGCTCCTCGGCACCGAGGAGCACCTTGAAGCCCGCCTCCTGGGCGGCGCCGTCGATCGCGGCCATCTCGGCCAGGGTGACCCCGGAGGAGGCCCGGATGAGGAGCGTCGGGTTGTGGGCGGCGGCCCCCTTGACCCGGAGCCATTGGCGGAGCTGGCCGATGTCGACCAGGCCCTGGTCGGAGGTGAAGATCTGCCCGGAGCGCAGGACGCTGATCACCTCGGTCGTCTGGGAGGCGCCGGCCTGGGCGCCGGCCAATTGCGGCAGCTGGAAGTCCACCCCCAGCCCGGGGGCGAGGACAAAGCGGGAGCCGCAAACGTCGAAAAAGAGGAGCAAGAGCCCGACGTTGAGGTAATGCAGCGTGCCGAGGCCCGGGGCGGGCGGGCGCAGGCGGGAGGCGAGGTCGAGCGGCCGGGCGATCACGGGGCGGGGGGCGCGGTCCGGTATTCAGTCTGTAGATACTTCATGATCTCGTTGCCCGACCACTCCATGTCGCGGACGATGGCGCGGACCCGGCCGTGGAGGAAGTGGAGCGCGAGGTGGGCGGGGATCGCCAGCATGATCCCGCCGGCGGTGCAGAGCAGGGCCTGCCACATCCCGTGGGCCAGCACCGAGGCGGTGGCATAGTCGCGCTGGAAGGCCGCGAAGGTGGCGATCATCCCGAGGACGGTCCCGAGGAGCCCCACGAGCGGCGCCACCTGGGCGATGGCGGCAATGGCGCCGATCCGCCGCTCGAGCGCCGGCAGCTCGACCACCGCCGCCTCCTGGACGTGGAAGCGCATCGCCTCGGCGTCCTCGTCGGCGTGGAGGAGCGCGGCCTTGACCACCGCGGCCACCGGCCCCGGCGTCTCCTCGCAGACCGTGAGCGCCTCGACCAGCCGGCGCTTGGCGAGGATGTTCTTGATCCCGCCAAGGAACGCGGTCGTGCGGATCTGGCCGCGGTGCAGGTAGAGCGTCCGCTCGGTGAAGAGCACGACCAGGGCGAGCCCCAGGGCGAGGAGGACCCACATCACGGGTCCGCCGTGGGCGAGGAGGCTGGGTTCCAGGGCGGTCATGCGAATTTGTGGCTCAGGCCTTCCCGGGCGGCAAGTGGAAGCGGGCCAGGCGCTGGCGGGCGAGCCCGTTGCCCGGCAGCCCGGAGTCGAGGACCAGCGACCAGGCGCGCTTCGCCTCCTCGAGGCGGCCGGACTTCTCATAGGAGTCGCCGACGTCGATCAGCGTGCGGGCCACCCACCAGCGGCCCTTCGGGCCCAGATCCTTCGGCCCGCCCGGCCGCACCAGGAAGGCGTCGACCACGTCGTTCCACCACACCGCCTGCGCCTTCTCCCGGTCGGTGCGGGCGAGGATGACGCCGAGGTTGTAGCCGGCCTCGACCCGGACATCGGGGGGAGCATCGACCCGCTCGACCAGGTCCTGGAAGATGCGCTGGGCGCTGTCGGCGTGCGCGGCGCTGTTGGCCGACTGCGCATTGTGGCACTCGGCCAGCGCCAGCTGGGCCAGGATGGTGTCGCGGTTGGCGTCGGCCGCCGGGTTGTTGACCAGGAGCTCGTAGACCTGCTGCGCCTGCGGGAACTGGTTCAATTCCCGCAGGAGGTCGCCCTGGCGCATCCGCGCCGGGAAGATGAGCTCGCTCTTCGCGTAGGCCGGGTTCGTCACCAGGGTCTCCAGGAACTTGTAGGCCTCCTTGAGGTTCGTGTCGGTGCCGAGCCGCTCGGCCTGGAGCGCCGCCTGGTAGAGCGCGTAGGGCGCGTAGGGGCTCGCGGGGAAGTCGTCGGCCAGCTTGGTGAGGAGGCGCTCGGCATCGATCACCTTGTCCTGCTGGGCCGCCCGGTCGGCTTCGACGATATAGGAGTAGACGGCTGCATCGGAGCGGGGGAAGTCGGCGCGCAGCCGCTTCAGCGTCGCCTCGGCGGCCGGGTCGCGGCCGAGGGCAAAGTTCGCCTGGGCGCGGAGGAGGTCGCCCGTGCTGGCGATATCGGTCGCGACCTCGGGCGGGAGGCCCTCGGTCATCCGGGCGAGGCCGTCGACAAGGCGCAGGGTCTCGTCGTACTTCTTCGCGTCATAGGAGAGGCGGGCCTGCAGCCAGGCCATCCGCGCCTGCAGGTAGGGGCTCAGGTTGCCCGGCGTCGAGTCGACGAGGAGCCGGTTGACGCGGCCGTAGGCGGCCGCGGTGTCGCCGTGGATCTCGAGCGCGCGGGCGAGGTTCCACTCCGCCTCCCAGCGGTCCTGGGCGTCGAAGCCCGGGTCGCGCGCCAGGTCGTCCATCGCCGTCACCGCGGTGCCGAGCGCCCCGGTTCGGATGTCCGACTCCACCTGCTGGAACATGAGGACGCCGGGACGCACGCCCTCGGGCTGGTCCCGCCGGGCGGCGGCGTAGGCGTCGGCGGCGTTCTGGAAATCGCCGGCCCGGAACCACGACTCGGCCACCAGCACCCCGAACTCGGCCCGGGTCGGGCCGGGCGGCAGCGCGCTCGCGGCCTTGAAGCCGTAGTCCGCGGCGGTGCGGTAGCGGTGCTGCTCCCAGGCCGAGCCGGCCAGGACGGCGTAGGCCTGCCCCTTGAGCGGCGAGCCCGGGAAGCGCTGCAGGAGGGCGTTGGCGTCGTCCTCGGCCCGGGCGTAGAGGGCGGCCGACTCGGCGACGCCGAGGCGGGCCTCGTCCAGGGCCAGCTGCGCCCGGCAGAGGAGCAGGCTCTCCAGGATCGGGTGCGGCCGGGGCTCGGCGATCAAGTGGTCGAGGCGCTCGCCGAGCTCGACCCGCGGGGCGCCGGCCGGCGAGGCGCGGATCAGGAGCTGGAGGGCGATCCGCTGCTGCTCGGGGTCGCTGCCGGTCGTCAAGAGCTCGAAGAGCTCCTGGCGCCCCACCCCGGCGCCGGCGCCGCCGATCAGGCCCAGGAGGAGCCGGAAGTGGTCGGTCTCCGCCCGCTCCTCGGCCGGGAGGGTGCGGAGCGCCGCCTGGAGCGCGTCGATCGCCTGGGCCTTGCGCCCGAGGGCGTTCAGGGCGATCGCGTACTCGCGGGTGAAGCCGTAGCCGATCTTCTGGTTCTGGAATTTCTCGGCGTTCTTGCGGTCATTCTCGAGCTGCTCCTCGGTGACGTTGCCGATCCGCAGGCGGGTCTGCTCCTCGGCAAGGAGGAAGCGCGCCCGCTGGAGGTCGGAGACGGCCGCGCCGGCCGCCTGCCCGTAGAAGCCGGCGGCCCGCACCGACTCGTTGGCCGCGTCCGCCAGCATGCCCTGGAGGAAGAACTGCCAGCCGCGCTCGGCGAGTCCCAGCTCCTCCAGGTGCGCGGCGGCGAGCTCCGCCCGCGCCTGGTCCAGCCGGCCCTGGTGGGCGTCGACGAGGCCCATCCGCAAATGCCAGGCCGCGCCGCGGGCGCCGCTGTAGGACTCGAGGACCCGGCCGGCGCCCCGCACGTCGCCCTCGTCGAGGAGCGCCGCGGCGAGGTCAAGGGTCAGCGGTCCGGTGTCCGGCGCCGGGCCGGCGAGGAGCGCGCGGTAAAGCGTGGCGGCGGTCGAGGGAAAGCCCAGCGCCTGGGCGGCCTCGGCCGAGGCCCGGGCGAGCGCCAGCTCGCCCGGGGAATTGGCGGCCGGCGGCGGCGCCAGCGGCACCGGGCTGCCCAGGGGCTCCAGCGCGGCGGCCGGGGAGGCCAGGGCCGTCAGGAGGACAAAGGCGTGCGGGAATCGCATGGAGGGTTACCGCAAACCTTGCCGCCACGCGGCGAACAATCAATCCGGGACTCCGCCGCTGGGGCGTAAAGGGCTCAGGGATTGGCGGCGACGGGCGGGACCGGCTTCAGGCAGGCGCCGAGGAAGTCCTCCACCTGGCGGAAATAGTTGGTCCGGCAGTCGAGCGGCGGCCGTTCCGCGCGGACGCTGGCAACGGGAAACCGGCGGCCCCGCCTTCGCCGAGATCGTTTGACCGGCGCCGCGGGCGCCGGCATCCTGCCCCACCCATGATCGCCCTTATCATACTGCTAGTCCTGCTCGGAGTGATCGTCGTCGCCGCGCTTTCCGCGATGGGGATCTACAACTCCCTGGTCGCGCTCCGCAACCGCTTCAAGAACGCCTTCGCCCAGATCGACGTGCAGCTCAAGCGCCGGTATGACCTGATCCCCAACCTGGTCGAGACCGCCAAGGGCTACATGAAGCACGAGCACGACACCCTCGAGGACGTGATCAAGGCCCGCAACATCGCCCTCGCGGCGTCGCAGGCCGCCGCCTCCAACCCCGCCGACGCCAATGCGGTCAAGGGCCTCGTTTCCGCCGAAGGCGGCCTCACCGGCGCCCTCAGCAAGCTGATGGTCGTCTCGGAGCAGTACCCGGATCTCAAGGCCAACCAGAACATGATGCAGCTCACCGAGGAGCTCACTTCGACCGAGAACAAGATCGCCTTCGCCCGGCAGGCCTACAACGACTCGGTCATGACCTACAACACCGCGCGGGAGACCTTCCCGAACGTGGTGCTGGCGGGGATGTTCGGCTTCCTCCCGGCGGAGCTCTTCCATGTCGAGGACCCGACCGAGCGCAACGCGCCCAAGGTCTCGTTCAGCTGATGGACTTCTTCGCGGCCGAGGGCCGGGCGAAAAAGAAGACCCAGCACCTGCTGGTCCTCTTCGCCCTCGCGGTGGCCGGCACCGTGCTGGCGGGGTACTTCGCGGCGCTCTTCGGGCTGCGGTTCGTTCACGCCGGCCAGACCCTCCGGCACGGCTATGGTTACGGCTACTCCGCCGCCCCCAGCCCGGGCGGCTCGCTCTGGGACCCGAAGATCTTCGCGGTCGTCACGGTCGGCACCCTGGCCGTGATCGCCCTCGCCTCCCTTTATAAGTGGACGGAGTTCCGGGGCGGCGGCTCCGCCGTCGCCGAGAGCGTGGGCGGCCGGCGGGTCGACCCGCACACGACCGACCCCCGGGAGCACCAGCTCCTGAACGTGGTGGAGGAGATGGCGATCGCCTCCGGTCTGCCCGTGCCCGCGGTCTTCATCCTGGACGACGAGCCGGGGATCAACGCCTTCGCGGCGGGGCTGACGACCAGCGACGCCGTCGTCACCGTGACCCGCGGGACCCTGGAGAAGCTCTCGCGCGACGAGCTCCAGGGCGTGGTCGCGCACGAGTTCAGCCACATCCTGAACGGTGACATGCGGATCAACCTGCGAGTCTCGGCGATCATCTTCGGGATCCTCCTCCTCGGGCTGGCGGGACGGGCCGTGCTCTGGTCGCTGCGCTTCGGCCGGGTCGGCGGCTCCCGCGACGAGAAGGGGAGCAACGGCACTGTCCTCCTCATTCTCGGGGGCGGCGTCGCCCTCCTCCTCGTCGGCTACGTCGGCTACTTCTTCGGGCGGCTGATCCAGGCCTCGCTCTCGCGCCAGCGCGAGTTCCTGGCCGACGCCTCGGCGGTGCAGTTCACCCGCAACCCGCCGGGCGTCACCAATGCGCTGAAGAAGATCGGCGGTTACGCCATCGGCAGCTCGATGGAGACGCACCGCGCCGCCGAGATCAGCCACTTCTTCTTTGCCCAGGCCTTCGCCTCGAACTTCGGCGGCCTCTGGGCCACCCATCCCCCGCTGGACGCCCGGATCCGCGCGATCGACCCCTCCTTCGACGGCCGGATGATCGAGCCGCCAGAGACCGTGGACGTGGCCCGCCAGCCCTGGTCCCAGGTGGCGGGGATGGCACCCGCGGCCGCCCCCCGGCCGGCCGATGGCGCCGCGCTGGGCGCCGCGCTGGCCGCGGCGGCCGGCACGTTGACCCCCGAGGCGACCCAGGGCGCGCAGGCGCTCCTCACCGGGATCCCCGCCAGCCTGCGGGCGGCGGCCCGCTCGCCCCACGACGCCGAGGTCCTGGTCTACGGACTCCTCTTGGACGACGACGAGGAGGTGCGGGGCCGCCAGTTGGCGGCGCTTGCCGCCCGCGAGGGCGGCGACGTGCTGCGGACCCTGGAGCAGCTGGAACCGGCGCTCCGCGGCCTGGACCACGAGCACCGCCTGCCGGTCCTACAGCTCGCCCTCCCCGCCCTGAAGGCGCTGCCGCCGAGCGCGCTGGGAACCTTTGCGGGCGCCCTGGACGACCTGGTGCGGGCCGACGGCCGGGTGACGACCTTCGAGTACGCGCTCCAGCGGATCGTCCTGCGGGCCCTCGCGATCAGCCGGTCCCCTTCGGCGGTGGCGACGCAGGTCTTCTCCTTCCAGGCGGTGACGCACGAGATTTCGGTCGTCCTCTCCGCGCTCGCCCATGCCTCCAGCGCCGACGACGCCGAGGCGGCGAAGGCCTTCGTGGCCGGGGCGGCGCAGCTGCCACTCGTCCAGGCGAGCCTGGCCTATCTACCCGCAGCCGACTCCAGCCTGGCCCTGCTCGATGCGGCCCTCGACAAGCTCGCGGTGGCCAGCGGCCCGATCAAGCAGCGGGTGCTGGTGGCCGGGGCCCACGTGGTCGGGGCCGACGGCATCCTGGTGGTCGAGGAAGTCGAGCTTCTCCGCGCGGTCGCCGCGTCGCTCGACGTCCCTGTTCCGCCGCTCATCACGGGATAAGCCCGCAATTCCCCCAAAGACGTTACCTTTTGTTGGAGTTTGCGTCTATCCCGGCGGCTTCCCACACTGGAATGGTCCAATTCCGGCGCGGATCCGATCTGTCTAGATTTCAGCAACCTATCCACCATGAGTAACTTACCAAGCGAGATTGTTCCGATCAAACCGGCGCCGAAGGCCGGGCTCGCCGGCCCAGGAACGGCTCCTCCGCGCAAGCGCCGGACGGGGCTCTGGATCGTGCTGACCCTGGTGGTCGCGGCCATCGTCGGCATCGCGGTCTATTCCCACCGTTCGGGCGCGCAAAGAGCGGGAGCAGGCGCGCGTCCGGGCGGCCGGCGCGCCGGCGGCGGCGGCCCCGGTGGTTTTGGCATGAACGGCCCGACCCCGGTGGTCGTGACCCGGGCGGTCAAGGGCGACATCAACGTCATCTTGGACGGCCTCGGCACGGTGACCCCGCTCGCCACGGTGACGATCCACACGCAGATCAACGGCCAGCTCGTGAAGGTTAACTTCGTCGAGGGCCAGATGGTGAAGCAAGGCGACGTCCTCGCGATCATCGATCCCCGGCCCTACGATGCCGCGCTGAACCAGGCCAAGGGCCAGCTCCTCCAGGCCCAGGCGCAGCTCAAGGAGGCGCAGATCGATCTCGAGCGCTACGTGACCCTGTCCGGCCAGGACTCGATCTCCAAGCAGCAGGTCGACGCCCAGCGCGCGCTGGTCCTCCAGTACGACGGCCTGGCGAAAACCGACCAGGCGGCGGTCGACAGCGCCCAGGTCAACCTGAACTACTGCACGATCACGGCGCCCGTCGGGGGACGCATCGGCCTGCGCCTGGTCGACCAGGGCAACTACGTGACGCCGGGCGACGCCACCGGCATCGCGCTCCTCACCCAAATGACGCCGATGACCGTCATCTTTTCGCTGCCCGAGGACTACATCCCGGCGGTCGAGAAGCGCATCCACGCCGTGGCGAAGGACCCGAAGGACAAGATCGTGGTCGAGGCCTTCGACCGCAGCGCCAGCACCGAGCTCGCCTCCGGCATGCTGACCACGATCGACAACACCGTCGATACCACGACCGGGCAGTTCAAGCTGCGCGCGACCTTCCCGAACGCCGACGAGGCGCTTTTCCCGAACCAGTTTGTGAACGTCAAGATGTTCCTCTCCGTCGACCAGGGCGTCACCGTGATCCCGACCTCCGCGATCGAGCGGGGTCAGCAGGGCACCTATGTATACGTCGTGAAGGAGCCGGACGAAGACGATGATGACGATGCGGCCCCGGCCAAGCCGGCGGCGGCCCCGGCGGCGCCCTCGGGCGGCGGCGGCTGGGGCGGGGCCAGCGCGGGCGGCGGGGCCTGGGGCGGCGCGGCCGCCGGTGGCACCACCGTCGCCGCCCAGACGGTCGTCCTCGGCGACACCGAGGGCGAGAAGGTCGCCGTGATCTCGGGCATCACACCCGGCCAGCAGGTGGTCGTCGACGGCGCGGACCGCCTGAAGGACGGGATGGCGGTCCTGGTGCAGGTCCCGCGGGTGGCCAAGCCCGAGGGCGCCAAGCCGAGCGGCGCCCCCACCGGCCGGCCCAAGCGGCGCGGCGAGCAGGTCAGCGGGAAATAAGGCGGATGCGACCGCGCCCCCCGGGGTTCGCCCCATGAGCCCGTCCAAGATCTTCATCCTGCGCCCGGTGGCGACGACGCTGCTGATGGCGGCGATCCTGATCGTCGGCCTGATCGCGTACCGCTTCCTGCCGCTCTCGGCGCTGCCGGAGGTCGATTACCCGACCATCCAGGTGCAGACGTTCTACCCGGGCGCGAGCCCGGACGTGATGACGTCGTCGATCACGGCGCCGCTCGAGCGGCAGCTGGGCCAGATGCCGGGCCTGAAGCAGATGTCGTCGACCAGCTCCACCGGCGCCTCGATCATCACGCTGCAGTTCGGCCTCGACCTCAGCCTGGACGTGGCCGAGCAGGAGGTGCAGGCGGCGATCAACGCGGCGGGCAACCTCCTGCCCTCCGACCTGCCGACGCCGCCGATCTACGCCAAGGTGAACCCGGCGGACGCGCCGGTGCTTTCGCTGGCGCTCACGTCGAAGACGCTGCCGCTGACGACGGTCGAGGACCTGGCCGACACCCGGCTGGCCCAGAACATCTCCCAGCTGGCCGGCGTCGGCCTGGTGAGCATCGGCGGGGGCCAGCGCCAGTCGGTCCGGATCCGCGCCAACCCGCTCACGCTGGCCGCCTACGGGCTCAACATCGACGACCTGCGGACGACCGTCCAGAACGGCAACGTCAACACCGCCAAGGGCAACTTTGACGGGCCGTCCCGGGCCTTCACGATCAACGCCAACGACCAGCTGACGTCGGTGGCCGACTACGAGGATTTGATCGTCGCCTTCAAGAACGGCTCGCCGGTGCGGCTGAAGGAGGTGGCCACGGTCGAGTTCGCGCCGGAGAACGTGAAGCTCGCGGCCTGGTACAACCAGACCCCGGCCGTGATCCTGAACATCCAGCGGCAGCCGGGCGCCAATGTCATCAAGGTGGTCGAGGGCGTGCGGGCGCTGCTGCCGGCGCTCCAGGCCTCGCTGCCGCCCGCGGTCGAGGTGCAGGTGATCACCGACCGCACGGTCACGATCCGGGCCTCGATCCGCGACGTCGAGTTCGAGCTGGCGCTGGCCGTCGTGCTGGTGGTGCTCGTCATCTTCGTCTTCCTGCGCAACGTCCCGGCGACGATCATCCCCAGCCTGTCGGTGCCGCTGTCGCTCATCGGCACATTCGCGGTCATGTACGCGCTGGGGTTCAGCCTCAACAATCTCTCGCTCATGTCGCTGACGATCGCGGCCGGCTTCGTGGTCGACGACGCCATCGTCATGATCGAGAACATCGCCCGCTACGTTGAGATGGGCGACTCGCCGCTCGAGGCCGCGCTCAAGGGCTCCGAGCAGATCGGCTTCACCATCATCTCGCTCACGATCTCGCTGATCGCGGTCCTGATTCCGCTGCTCTTCATGGGCGACGTCGTCGGCCGGCTCTTCCGCGAGTTCGCGATCACCCTGGCCGTCACGATCCTGATCTCGGCCGTGGTCTCCCTGACGCTGGTGCCGATGATGTGCTCCAAGCTCGTGCGCCACCACGACGAGAGCGAGATCCCAAACTGGAGCCGGAAGATGGGCGCGTTCTTCGACAACGTGATCGAGCGCTACGGCCGCATCCTCACCTGGGTGCTGGACCACCAGGGCCTGACCCTGATCGTGGCGGTCGGCACCTTCGTCCTCACCGGCCTCCTCTACATCGAGATCCCGAAGGGCTTCTTCCCGGTGCAGGACACCGGGCTCATCCAGCTGATCACCGAGGGCCCCCAGTCCGCCTCCTACGCCGCAATGGTGGACCGCCAGCAGGCGGTGGCGAAGGTCGTGCTCGCCGACCCCGACGTCGAGGGCCTGTCCTCCTTCGTCGGCGTCGACGGCTCGAACACGACGCTCAACAGCGGCCGCATGCTCGTGAACCTGAAGCCCCGCGACGACCGCTCGGCCAACGCCACCGGGATCATCCGGCGCCTCGGGCCCGAGCTGGCCCGGGTGCCGGGGATCCAGGCCTACCTGCAGCCGGTGCAGGACCTGACGATCGACGACCGGGTCAGCCGCACCCAGTACCAGTTCGTGCTGGAGAGCGCGAACGCCGCGGACCTGGCGACCTGGATGCCGAGGCTCACCGACAAGCTGCGGAGCCTGCCGCAGCTCACCGACGTCGCCGACGACTCCTCGCTCGGCGGCCTGGCCGCCTACATCGACATCGACCGCGACACTGCGGCCCGCTTCGGCATCACGACGGCGACGATCGACAACGCCCTCTATGACTCCTTCGGCCAGCGCATCGTCTCGACGATCTTCACCCAGTCGACCCAGTACCGGGTGATCATGGAGGCGAACCCCGCGCTGCAGCAGTCGCCGGAGTCACTGAGCAAGATCTACGTGCCGTCGGCCGCCGGCGGGCAGGTGCCGCTCTCGGCCATCGCCAAGTTCGACCAGCGGCCCGAGTCGCTGCTCATCAACCACATGGGGCAGTTCCCCGCCAACACCATCTCCTTCAACGTGCCGAAGGGCGGCTCGCTCGGCAGCGCCGTGAAGGCCATACACAAGGCCGAGGGCCAGATCGGGATGCCGGCCAGCATCATCACCAGCTTCCAGGGGGCCGCCTCGGCCTTCGAGTCCTCGCTCTCCAACGAGCTCTTCCTCATCGCGGCGGCGATCCTGACGATGTATATCATCCTCGGGATCCTCTACGAGAGCTTCATCCACCCGATCACGATCCTCTCGACGCTGCCCTCCGCCGGCATCGGCGCCCTCCTCGCCCTCATGCTGGTCGGCAGCGACCTCGGCGTCATCGGGATCATCGGCATCATCCTGCTGATCGGCATCGTGAAGAAGAACGCGATCATGATGATCGACTTCGCGCTCGACGCCGAGCGCAACGAGGGCAAGCCGCCGCGCGAGGCCATCTACCAGGCATGCCTGCTGCGCTTCCGGCCCATCCTCATGACCACGATGGCCGCCCTCCTCGGCGCCGTCCCGCTGATGCTCGGCACCGGCATGGGCTCGGAACTGCGCAAGCCGCTCGGCGTCACCATCGTCGGCGGCCTGATCGTCAGCCAGGTCCTGACCCTCTTCACCACCCCGGTCATCTACCTGATGTTTGACCGCGTGGCGGTGCGCTTCCGCCGGCCGCGAGCGGCCGGCTCCGCCGGCGTCCCGGAGGCGGCCACATGACCCTGTCGGAGCTCTTCATCCGCCGGCCGGTCGCCACCACCCTCTTCACCGCGGCCGTGGTGCTGGCCGGCGTGACCGCCTTCGACAAGCTGCCGGTCTCGCCGTTGCCCCAGGTCGACCTGCCGACCATCAACGTCAACGCCTCGATGGCCGGTGCCAGCCCGGAGGTGATGGCGACCACGGTCGCCACCCCGCTCGAGCGGCACCTGGGGACGATCGCCGACGTGACCGAGATGACCTCGTCGAGCTCGGTCGGGAGCACCAACATCACGCTCCAGTTCGGGCTCAGCCGCAACATCGACGGGGCCGCCCGCGACGTCCAGGCCGCGATCAACGCCGCCCACGCCGACCTGCCGACGGCACTGCGGTCGAACCCGACCTACCGCAAGGTCAACCCCGCCGATGCCCCGATCATCATCCTGGCCCTCACCTCCGCGACCCTGACGCAGGGCCAGCTCTACGACGCCGCCTCCACCATCCTGCAGCAGAAGCTGCTGCAGGTGGCCGGCGTCGGCGACGTGAACGTGGGCGGGAGCTCGCTGCCGGCGGTGCGGGTCGAGGTGAACCCGCCGGCGCTCTTCAAGTACGGTGTCGGCCTCGAGGACGTGCGGGCGGCGCTCGCCTCGGCCAACGCCAACAGCCCCAAGGGTGCGATCGAGAACGAGACGACCCACTGGCAGATCTACGACAACGACCAGTCCCGCTCCGCCGCCGACTACCGGGACCTGGTCGTCGCCTACCGCAACGGCGGCCCGGTGCGGCTGCACGACATCGCCAGCGTCACCGACTCGGTCGAGGACACCCGCAACCTCGGCCTGTCCAAGGGCGTCCCGGCCGTCCTCGTCATCATCTCCCGCCAGCCCCAGGCCAACATCATCGAGACCGTCGACAACATCCGGGCGCTCCTGCCCCGGCTGCAGGCGGCCATCCCCCCGGCCACCCAGCTCGTGATCGCCTCGGACCGCAGCGTCGTCATCCGCGCGTCGCTGAAGGCGGTGGAGGCCTCGCTGGCGGTGGCGATCGTGCTGGTCGTGATCGTGGTCTTCCTCTTCCTGCGCGACCTGCGCGCGGTGCTGATCCCGGCCGTCGCCGTCCCGGTGTCCCTGATCGGGACCTTCGCGGCCATGTACCTCCTGGACTACAGCCTGGACAACCTCTCGCTCATGGCCCTCACGGTCGCGACCGGCTTCGTCGTCGATGACGCCATCGTCGTGATGGAGAACATCGTCCGCAACATGGAGGACGGCGTGCCCCGCTTCGAGGCCGCGATCATCGGCGTGCGCCAGGTGGGCTTCACCGTCCTCTCGATGAGCCTGTCGCTGATCGCGGTCTTCATCCCGATCCTGCTGATGGGCGGCATCGTCGGCCTCTACTTCCGGGAGTTCGCGATCACCCTCTCGGTCGCGATCCTCATCTCGATGGTGATCTCGCTCACCACCACCCCGATGATGTGCGCGCGGCTGCTGACGGTGCACAAGCACGACGCCCGCCAGGGCCGCTTTTTCCGGGCGAGCGAGGCCGCCTTCGACTACGTGCTCGGCCTCTATGAGGGCTCGCTCGCCTGGTCGCTGCGCCACCACTTCCTCATGATCATCAGCCTGGCGGTGACGATCGGCCTCAACGTCTGGCTCTTCACCATCATCCCCAAGGGGTTCTTCCCGGAGCAGGACACCGGCCGGATGGGCGCCTTCATCCAGGCCGACCAGAGCGTGTCGTTCCAGCGGATGGCGATCAAGCTGCGGCAGGCGCTGCGGATCGTCCAGAGCGACCCGGCGGTCGACGACGTGGTCGGGTTCACCGGCGCCGGCGGCCGCGGGGGCAACTCGGGGCAGATGTTCGTGCAGCTGAAGGACCTCGCCAAGCGCAAGGTCTCGACCGAGCAGGTGATGGCCCGCCTTCGGCCGAAGCTGACCAGTGTCCCCGGCGCCTCGATCTTCCTGGTCCCGTTCCAGGAGGTGCGGGTGGGCGGCCGCCAGAGCTACGCCCTCTACCAGTACACCCTGCAGGCCGACAACCTGGAGGACCTGCGCGTCTGGACCCCGCGCCTGCTCGAGGCGCTGAAGAGCGAGCCCATCCTCTTCGACCTGAACACCGACCAGCAGGACAAGGGCCTGGAAACCGACCTGCTGATCGACCGCGACACCGCCTCCCGCCTCAACCTGACGGCCGCCCAGATCGACAACACCCTCTACGACGCGTTCGGGCAGCGGCAGGTCTCGACCATCTACCAGTCGCTGAACCAGTACCACGTCGTGATGGTGGTGGCCCCGAAGTACTGGCAGGACCCGTCGGCGCTGCGGGACATCTTCGTCAGCGCGACCGGCGGCGTCGTCAGCGGCACCCAGTCCACCAACGCCGTCGCCGGCACGGTCTCCGGCAAATTCGGGGTCGGCCTGGGCAAATCCGTGAGCTCGACCGCGATCAGCGCCAACTCGGTCGCGGCCGACGCCGCCCGCAACGCCAGCATCAACGCCATCGCCCAGACCGGCAAGGGCGCGGCCTCGACCGGCCAGGCGGTCAGCACCGGGTTCGAGACCATGGTGCCCCTCTCCGCCTTCGCCCACTACGGCCTCGGGACCACCCCGCTCTCCGTCAACCACCAGGGCCCCTTCGTGGCCGGCACCATCTCCTTCAACCTTCGACCGGACGCCTCGATCGGCGAGGCGGTGGCGGCGATCGAGAAGGAGGCCGCGCTCATCCACATGCCGACCACGATCCACGGCAGCTTCCAGGGCACGGCCAAGACCTACCAGCAGTCGATCAGCAACGAGCCCGTCCTCATCCTGGCGGCGATCGTCGCCATCTACCTGGTCCTCGGCATCCTCTACGAGAGCTACGCCCACCCCTTCACCATCCTCTCCACCCTGCCCTCGGCCGGGATCGGGGCCGTCCTGGCGCTCATGCTCTTCAACATCGAGTTCAGCCTGATCGCGCTGATCGGCGTCTTCCTGCTGATCGGCATCGTGAAGAAGAACGCGATCATGATGATCGACTTCGCGATTGAGGCCGAGCGGAGCGAGGGCCTCTCCCCGCGCGACGCGATCTTCAAGGCCTGCCTCCTGCGGTTCCGGCCCATCCTGATGACGACGATGGCGGCCATCCTCGGCGCCATCCCGCTGGCCTTCGGCCACGGCGACGGGGCCGAGATGCGCCAGCCCCTGGGCGTCGCGATCGTCGGCGGCCTTCTCTTCAGCCAGATGCTGACCCTCTACACCACCCCGGTCGTCTACCTCTACGTCGACCGCGCCCGCCTCTGGACCCAGCGCCTGAAGGCGCGGATGGGCTTCGGCGGCGGCAAGGCCGGCACGCTGGCGCCGGTGTGAGCCCCATTCCCGCAATGACCGACCGCCCTTCCCTGCTCCCCGCCGCCCGGACCCGCCCGCTCCTCCTGCTGGCGGCCCTCGGCGTCCTCGCCGCCGGCTGCGCCGTCGGCCCCGACTACAAGCGGCCGGCCCTGGTGGTGCCGGGCACCTTCAAGGAGGATCCGGGCTGGAAGACCGCGGCACCGGACGACGGCGCCAAGCGCGGGCCCTGGTGGGAGGTCTTCAAGGACCCGCTCCTCTCCGACCTGGAGCGCCAGCTCGACGCCGCCAACCTCTCGATCGTCCAGGCGGTCGACGCCTACGAGGAGGCCCGCCAGACCGTGCGCTCCGACCGCACCGGCTATCTCCCGACCCTCTCGGTGACCGGCAGCGCCGAGCGGACCCGCACCCCGTCCTATGAGGCGGTCGCCCAGGGAATCACCAGCACGACGGGCAGCACCGGCGCCGGCACCGGCACCACGACGACCACCACCGCGGCCAGCTCGAGCCACGGGCTGACGTCGAACCTGTTCACGGCCGAGCTCGGGGCCTCCTGGACGCCCGACCTCTGGGGCAAGCTCCGCCGGACGGTCGAGGCCGACGTCGCCAACGCCCAGGCCACCGCCGCCGACCTGGCGCTCGCCCGGCTCTCGATGGAGTCGACCCTGGCGCAGGACTACATCGGCCTGCGCACGACCGACGACAAGCTGCGGTTGCTCGAGGACGCGGTGAAGGCCTACGAGCGCACGCTGAAGATCACCCGCAACAAGTACGCGGTCGGCGTCGCCGCCCGCAGCGACATCATCACGGCCCAGGCCGAGCTCGACGCCACCCGCGCACAGCTGGTCGCGACCGAGGTCACCCGGGCGCAGTACGAGCACGCGATCGCCGTCCTGGTCTCCAAGGCCCCGGCCGAATTCAGCATCGCCCGGACCCCGACGATCGGAATCACGCTGCCGGACATCCCGCCCCAGCTGGCGTCCACCCTGCTCGAACGCCGGCCCGACGTCGCCGCGGCCGAGCGGGAGGCGGCCGAGGCCAACGCCAAGATCGGCGTGCAGACCGCGGCCTACTTCCCCGACCTGAGCCTGACCGGCGCCGGCGGCTTCGAGGGCCCGACCCTGGACAAGCTGATCTCCGCGCCCTACAAGTTCTGGACCATCGGCGCCAACGCGACCGACGCCCTCCTCGATTGGGGCCAGCGCCATGACCTCGTGTTGTCGGCCAAGGCCGGCTTTGACGCCGCCGCCGCCAACTACAAGCTCACGGTCCTGACCGCTTTCCAGCAGGTCGAGGACAACCTGGCGGGCCTGCGGATCCTGAAGGAGGAGGCTTCCATCCAGGACGCCGCGGTCTCCGAGGCGTCCCAGGCCTCCCAGATCGCGCTCAACGAGTACAACGCCGGCACGGTGGATTTCACCACCGTCGTGACGGCGCAGGTGACCGAGCTCACGAACCGCGAGACGGCCCTCGGCATTGTGCAGTCGCAGCTGACCGACGCCGTGCTGCTCATCCAGGCGCTCGGCGGCGGCTGGACGACGGCTGATCTGCCTCACCCGTAGGATTTTGTCCGACCCGTGGGGGACAGGATCGGGGCGGCTGCCGCGCGACCCGCCTGCCGGGATTTGGTTCGGGGAAAGGCCAAAATGGCACATCAAATGCTTTTCGGCCTCTTCGAACCTATGCACTACACCTATAAAATGGGGATCTTCGCCAGCTTGACCCTGGCGACCCTGGCGCCGGCAGCGCGCGCCCAAACCGCAAGCACGGGCGCGTCGACCACGACGACGACCACCACAACCACCACCGCGGCTCCCACCCCGAGTCAGGCCGCGGGGCCCGCCCCGGCCTCCGACACCGTCCAAATGGAGAAATACCAGGTGGACGACGTGCCGGTGGAGGCCCAGATCCTTCCGACCTCCCGGCCGTTCGCGTCCGTGTTCGGCACGGAGGACAGCATCATCGATATCCCCCGCAACGTGACGATCATCTCGCGCGCGCAGATGGACACGATCGACATCTCCGATGTCACCGAGTTCAGCAAGCTGACCTCGAGCTCGTTCACCGACTCGAACTTCGGCTCGCCCGCCAACCCGAGCATCCGCGGCCAGTCGGCCGACGTGTTCCTGAACGGCATGCGCCTGTTCATCGGCGAGAGCGGAGACGGCATCCCGCTCGACTTCAACTCGATCGAGTCGATCAACATCATCCCCGGACCCGCCACGGCGGTGCAGGGCGCCTCCCCGTACGTCGGCGGCTTCGTCGACCTGATCTCGAAGCAGCCGTTCTTCGACGGCTTCAAGTCCTCGATCAGCTACACCTACGGCTCGTACAACACGAACCGCTGGACGCTGGATTCGGGCGGCCCGATCAGCAAGACCCTCGCCTACCGCTTCAGCTATTCGGGCGAGGACAGCGACGGCTACTACTACAACTGGATCCGCGAGACGACCTCGGTCTACGGCGCGATCGATTGGCGCCCGACCAACACCTACGAGCTTTTCGTGGACGTGAAGGCCTACTGGGCGGACTACCGGGAGAACTTCGGCATCAACCGCCCGACCCAGGCGCTGATCAACGACGGCTATTACATCCCGGGCACGAATGTGAACAACGGGACGAGCGCCACCGCGGCCGACCCGCAGAACGCCGCCAACATCGCGAGCGACAACACGATCGACTTCGGCGCCCCGGTGAAGGTCGACTACCGCGAGACCGCCCAGGGCCCAGCCTCCCATGCCCACGGCATGGCGTACAACGCCCAGGCCATCCAGACCCTGCACGTCTCGACCGATGCCAAGTTCGTGAGCAACACGATGTTCAGCTATACCAAGCGCGACACGTTCAACTCCGACGGCTACAGCGAGATCATCGACCCGTCCTGGTTCATCGACAGCCGCGAGCAGTTCATGATCACCAAGGCGACGTGGGAAGTGAACACGGGCGTGGAGCTCAAGTACCAGAGCGTCCGGGCCTATGACGACTTCTTCTTCGAGCCGGTGAACGTCTGGGACCTCTCCTCCGTCTCGTATCGCAAGACGCTCAACTCCTACCTCGCTGCGGACGGCGCGGCGGCCGGCTTCCTGGGCGCGCCGGTCCCCGGCTTCGAGGACCGCTACGCCACCCCGGCCCTCGGGACCTTCGGCCCCGGCTCGGGCAATGGCGGCGGGCTCTACTTCAACCTCAACAACGACACCAACGTGTCCGAGGCCGGCACCATCTCGCCCTTCATCCAGGGCAGCTTCAAGCTGACCGGTGACCTGAGCCTCGTCGCCGGCGCCCGCATGGACATCATGCACGTCGAGACCAGCGACCCGCTCAATCCCCCGGCCGCCGCCTCCCTCGAGCTCGGCGAGCCGAACGCCAACGTGAGCCTGGTCTACAAAATCTCGCCGACGTGGTCGACCTACCTGACCTACAACTACAGCGAGAACTACTCGGGCGACCTGGCGGACGGCGGCGGCTTCGCGATCTACGCGGACGCCAACGGCAACCCCACGCTCCCGCGCGGCCTCTTCGCTGAGGAGAGCCAGCTCTTCGAGTACGGCACCAAGATCCAGCTCCTGAACGAGAAGCTGTTCGTCACCTCCGACATCTTCTACCAGACCCGCGAGAGCAAGCCACAGGGTTCGCCGGTCGAGCAGTACCAGTACTACGGGTTTGAGCTGGGCCTCAACTACCAGCCCAACCGGGCGTTCTTCGCCACCCTCAACTACTCGTTCATCAACGGCAGCCTGCCCGCGAGCGCCGATCCGTTCCAGGGCTACTCGACCCAGCAGATTCCGGGCGGTCCGCCTGACCCCAACACGAATCCGGTGCAGACCACCGGCCGCTACCGGGCGCCGGGCCAGCCCCTGCACACGTTCAACGCCCTCGCTTCCTACACGCTGCCGAGCGGCCTCGGCTTCGAGTCGAACGTCCTCTTCACGAGCCAGATGAACAACGATTACCAGGGGTACCTGGTCATTCCCTGGCAGTACTCGCTCGACGCCTCGGTGTTTTACAAGACCAAGCACTGGGAGTACCGCGTGTCCGGCAAGAACCTGACGAACCAGCACAACTGGGAGCCGTCGGTCGCCACCTACGCGCTGGAAGGCATCGTCCCGCTGCCGACCATCACGGTCTACGGCACGATCAAGTACAAGTTCTGAGCTGACCCTAGAGGTTTAGCCGCGATTCGCCGCCTGGCCTCCGCCGGGCGGCGAATTTTTTTTCCCCGGTCCCGCCCAATCGCCGGTCCCCGCCGGACGCGGATGCGGGAAGGGCCGCCAGGACGAGGCCCTAGAAAGCTCCGGAGTTGCTCACGAACGCCACCCTCCGGCTGTCCGGCGACCAGGAGTTCACGTTGATCGAGCCCTGCCCGCCGTAGAGGTAGGCCACCACCTTCGGCTCGCCGCCCGTGATCGGAATGGTGCGGAGGTAGACGTGCTTGTAGAAGGGATGATCGTTGGCCGGGATCTCGGGCGGGAAACTGATGAAGAGGATGGTCTTGCCGTCCGGCGAGACGTGGGGAAACCAGTTGTTATAGTGGTCGAAGGTCACCTGGGTCTGGTTGGTGCCGTCCGCATCCATCCGCCACAGCTGCATCTTGGCGGTCCGGTCGGAGATGAAGTAGATAGTCTTGCCGTCCGGTGTGAATTCCGAGCCGTCGTTCAGGCCCTTGGCGCTCGTCAGCCGATCCTCCGGGCCACCGGTGACCGGGACCTTGTAGATGTCGAAGTTGCCGTTCCGCTGCCCGGTGAAGAGCAGCCACTGCCCATCGGGCGAGAATCCGTGGAGGTAGGAGGGTCCCGTCGGGGTGACAAGGTAGGGGGCGCCCCCGCCGATCGGCAGGGTGTGGACCCGCGAGGGCGAGCCGCTGCTGATCCCCAGCATCTTCCCGTCAAAGGAGAGCACATGGTCGTTGTTGCAGTGGATCTCGTCCCCGGTGTCGATCAGCGTCGGGGTCAGCGCCGCCAGGTCGAAGCGGTACATGCGCCCGTTGTGGTTGATCACCAGGTCCCGCCCGTCGGGCGTCCAGTTTGGGGCCTGCAGCGAATCCTCCGCGCGGTAGATGGCCTTCCGGGTCCCGGTGGCGACGTCCATCAGCTCGATGTCGCTCCCGATGTAATCGCGGTACGGCTTGAAATCGGGAGCGGCGGGCCGGATCAGCCGCACATTGCGGAAGATCCCCTGCTCGACCTTCGAGTTGTCGTCCGCGCACACGTAGATGCCCACGTACACGTCGTCCGGCAGGTCGACGCCGTCGAGGTCCTGGGTGGTGTAGGTATCGCCGAAGCGGGCCGCGGACATCCGGAAGGTCTTGCCGACCCGCTCGAGCTGGAGGACATCGGCGTTCTCGAGCTTGAGGCGGACCTCCTCGGTTGTCGCCCCGGGGCTCCGGCGGTACTGGAACGACATCAGGCCGCCGCCGTGCCGCGTGGCGTTGACGTGCGGAGACTTGGAATCGAGGCTGGCCCGGACGATGAGGCCCATCTTCCGGTGGGGGTTCGCGCTCGCGCCCACGAACTCAGTGCTGGCCTGGAGGATGAAGTCACCCTTCACCTTCTTCCAGGCGAACTGGAACTGGTCATGGTCGTTCCACATGTCGTCGCCGGAGGCGGAAAGCCGGTATTGCTGCGTCTCAGGGTCGAAGTGCAGGGTGCCCGGCGTGCGCACGGCGCCAATGTCCCCGCTGTCCGAAAAGACCCCGGCGGGGCCGCCGCGCGCCACGGCGATCGCTCCCAGCGCCAGGACGCAGAGGGCCGGCAGCATGGGTAGGTGGGTACTGGCCAGGGCGAAAGCAGGGGTAGGCATGGGCGGGGGGGTGGCGGGGTTGGGCCGGCCGGGTCGCCGGAGTTCGGGGTGCAGGACGCGCCGGCCAAGATAAAGGTGCCCGCCGGCCGGGGCAAGGGCGCAGGCCTAACCGCTGCTGGCCAGCGTCGCCACCATCTGGCGGAGGGCCGCCAGCTCGTCGGCATTCACCGTGTGGCCCATGCCGGGGAAGATCTCCTTTGTCACCTTGGCGCCCAGGCGCTCGAGGAGTTCGGCGCTTTCCACCACGCTGGCAAGGGGGATATGGGCGTCCCGGTCGCTGCAGCCGAGGTAAACCGGCGTACCGGCGAGGCCGCCCCCAAGGTCGCGGGGCGAGCCCGGCGGCCCGATCACGGCGCCGCTGAGGCCGGCCAGGCCGCCATACCGGCGCGGATGGCGCAGGGCGAACTCCAGACTCAGGCACGCCCCCTGCGAGAATCCAGCGAGGACCATGTTGGCCGGGGCCAGGCCTTCCTGCCCGAGCTCCGCCACGAGGCGGCCGACCAGGCTCAGCGCCGACGACAGGTAAGGCTCGTTCTGGGCCAGCGGGGCCAGGAAACGCTGGGGATACCAGGTGCGGTCAGCCGCCTGGGGGGCGAGGATCGCGACGCCGGCCTGGTCGGCGGCCACTTCCTCGCCGAGCGCATAGATGTCCTCGGCCGTGCCGCCGCGGCCATGAAGGAGGACGAGGGCCACCCGCGCGTTTGACACGGGTGTTCCCCCTCGCAGCACCGGCTGGCCATCGTGAAGCGTCATGTCTGAGGGTTAGCACCACACGCCGGCGACGGCAAACCCGGTCTGGGCGGGATTGACGCGGCGCGGGGAATTGGGGGTACTCAGGGACGCGGCGGCACCATCCGCCTCCCCGACCCCCCATGCTGAAGCAGCTTGCCCTAACCTCCGCCCTGGCCGGGCTGCTCCTCGGCGCCCCACGGGCCACGGCCGCGGACCGCCTTGGGGGCGAGGCGTCGGCCTTCCTCAAGTCGTTCGCCGACAGCCCGGTCGACTGGATGCCCTGGGGCGAGGAGGCCGTCGCGCGCGCGAAATCCGAGCAAAAGCCGGTCTTCGTCTTCGTCGGCTCCTTCACGAGCGAGCTCTCGGGTGCGATGCGGCGCCAATCCTTCGCCAACGCCAAGACCGCCGACTGGCTGAACCAGCAGTTCGTCTGCGTCCTCGTCGACCGGGACGAGCATCCCGACGTCGCGGCGCTCTACGAGGCCTACGTCAGCAACCTGAAGCAGCTGAGCGGCTGGCCGCTCAACGTCTTCCTGACCCCCGATTTCCTGCCCTACGAGGGCGCCACCTACCTTTCCCCCTCCGAGGACTGGGGCGCGCCCGGTTTCCTGAAGCTCGCCAACCAGGCGAAGACGGCCTGGGCCACCGGGCCGGCGGCCTGCCGCAAGCGCGCCGCCGATTCCGTCTCCCAGCTGGCGGAAACGTCCGCCCGCACCGCCGCGGTCTGGAACCTCGAGAAGTGCCGTTCCAGCCTGGCCGAGGCCGCCGCCTCCTGGGAGGGCACCTTCGACCCGGCCCACGGCAGCTTTGGCGACACCCCCAAGGCCCCGGAGCCGGAGCTGATCCGCTTCATGCTGCTGCAGCCGGCCGCCGACCGGGAGTCGGCGCTCGCGGTCCTGCGCGCGCTGGCCGCCAGCGCCGTCCGCGATCCGCTCGATGGCGGGTTTTTCCGCCGGGCCTCCGATGCGGCCTGGAAGATCCCTTACCAGCAGAAGACCCTCGCGGACCAGGGGCGGATCGCCCTGGCCTTCCTGGACGGGGCCCGGGGCGGGCCGGACGGAAAGTCCTTCCGCGAGTGCGCCTTCGGCGCGCTGGACTTCGCCCTCGGGCACCTGGCCAATCCCGACGGGAGCTTCGCCTCGGCCCAGGACGCGACGGGGGACGACTACACCGGCTACTACGCGTGGACCGAGGCGGAGATCGACCGCGCGCTCGGGCCCGGCGCCCCCGCCTTCAAGGCGGCCCACGGGGTCATGCCGGGCGGCAACGTGCCCGCGGGTGACGACCCCTCCGGGACGTTCACGGGCAAGAACCTGCTGCTCTCCACCGCGGTGGCGGATCCCGCCCTCGCCGGCGCCGTCGCCCGGCTGGCCGCGGTCCGCGCCGAGCGGCGCGCCCCGCTGGTCGACCACCGGGCTTCGGCCGCGGCCCAGGGCCTGTTCATGACCGCGCTCTGCCGCGCGGGGGCGCAGTACCTGCAGCCCCGGTACGTCGGCTTCGCCCACAACATCCTCGCCGTGTACCAGCGGGACTTCCTCCTCTCCCCGGACGGCTCGATGCGGCACCTCGCCGGTTCGCCGGTGCCGGCCACGGCGCAGGACTACGCCGCCGCCGCGCTCGGCTGCCGGGCGCTGGCCGAAATCTCCCGCGACAAGGTGGCCCGCGACCTGGCCGACAAGTTCCTGGCCCAGCTCTCCTCCCGCTACTTTGACCCGGTCGGGGGCGCCTATTTCGCCGCGACCCGGCCGCTCGGGCCCGGGTTTTTCTTCCGCCCCTACGGGGCGGAGGAGGCCCCGTCCGCCGAGGCCCTCGCCCTCACCGCCCGCGCGATCAATTCGACCGCAGTGGCGGCGCAGCTTTCGGCCGCACTCGAGGAATCGAGCCTGCAGGCGCCGGGCGACCTGCTGCTGGCCCTGGCCTACTACAGCAACGACAGCCCGAGCCGTTAGGACCATGGCACTGGAACTGCGACCCAACTGCGAGTGCTGCGACCGCGACCTGCCGCCGGACTCAACCGAAGCCCGGATCTGCACCTTTGAGTGCACCTTCTGCCGCGAGTGCGCGGAAGAAAGGCTGGCCCTCACCTGCCCCAACTGCGGCGGGGAGCTGGTCCCGCGACCCCGCCGGCCGGCGGCAGCCCTGGCGCGCCACCCCGGGTCGCCGATCCGGGTGCGGCGGACCGAACCGTGCCCGGCCCGGACCCAATCTCGATCGCCGCCAAGGGTCTGAGTGGGCACCGGCCCAATCAGGCGAATGCCCACGGGGGCATTTTTTCTTGGCCGTCGTGGCCGCCAGGCTCAGGACGAGCCCAGGGACGGGGCCGGTCCCACCACCGCCTTGTCCTGCATCTTCACGCGGTAGATCCCGGGCGAGGTCCCGGTCATCCGCTTGAACAGGACGCACATGTATTCCATGTGCTCGAAGCCCGTGAGCTCCGCGATCCGCTTCAGCGGGAAGTCCGTCTCGAGGAGGAGTTGCCGGATCTTGCGCAGCTGCACCCGGCGGATCTCGGACTGGGGCGAGCGGCCGATGTGCTGCCGGAACTTGCGCTCCATCTGGCTGCGGGAGGCGTGGGCGTGCTGGAGCACCTGCTCCACGGTGATGCCGCGGCAGGCCTGCTCGCGGATGAAGCTGAGCGCAGCGGCCACGTTGCGGTCCTCGACCGCCAGGATGTCGGTCGAGTGCCGCGTGACGACCCCGAGCGGCTCGACCCGCTGGTCCATGTTCTTCGGCTTCTTGCCCGCCATCATGTCGCGCAGGAGGGAGGCGGCCCGGTAACCCGACTGGAAGGCGTTCGGCGCCACGCTCGAGAGCGCCGGGTCGGCCAGCTCGCAGCGGATGGTGTCGTTGTTGGCCCCCAGGATCGCGACCTCCTCGGGCACCAGCACGCCCGCGGTGACCGCGGCGCTCATCAGCTGCTGCGCCCGCAGGTCGACGCAGGCCATGACCCCGATCGGCTTCGGGAGGGCCCGCAGCCACTTGGTCAGGGCCGCGATCTGCTCCTCCTCCCAGAACGGGGTCGCGTCCCCGGGATAGTTGACGTCGAAGACGGAGCACTCCCGCCCGGCCAGCCGCACGGCCTCGACGAAGCCGTCGCGGCGCTCGCGGGACCAGAGGGCGTTGGCCCACCCGCAGAACCCGAACTTCTGGTAGCCGCGCTCGATGAAGTGCTCGGCCCCGAGGTGCCCGATCCCGATGTTGTCCGGGCGGATCTTCGGCACGTCGGGGAAGGGCTCGGTGTCGTTCAGGTCGACCAGCGGGATCCTGAGCTCCGCGCAGGTGGTCGCCAGCAGCGGGGTCGTGTGCCGGCTGATGATCCCCTGCCACTTCTTGCCCCGGATCCACTGCGGGTCGTGCACCGAGATCGCCTGGTCGTCGTGGAACGCCGTCCAGGTATGGTGGGTTCGCTCGAAGTGGGCGATGCCCTTCAGCATCGCCAGGCTCTCCTCGAACCGCGTGAGGAAGATCAGGAGGACATGAGGCTTCTTCACGACTGCCACGGTGCGAGTAACCCCTCCGGGTGGCAAGAGTGCGGGCGCGGGGCCTAGACCTTGAGCGGGTTCTCCCGGATGAAGGCCACGATCTCCTCTGCGTCGCAGAAGCAGAGCGCGGTGAAGGTGTCGGCGGCGCCGTAGTAGATCGCGATCCGGCCCGTGGCCGCGTCGCAGAGGCAGCCGACCGGGAAGCAGACGCCCGGCACGAATCCGGTCAGCTCGTACGGCGCCTCCGGCACGATCAGCGGCTGGTTGGCGCAGGCGATCACCTTCCAGGGCTCGTCGCGGTCGAGCAGCATCGCGCTGATCGCGTAGACGAATCCGTTGCAGGTGGTGGTGACGCCGTGGTAGAAGAGGATCCAGCCCTGGTCGGTCTCGATCGGCGAGGGGCCCGCCCCGATCTTCGTTCCCTGCCACCAGGGGCCGCCCCGGCCGATCACGTGCCGGTGCCGGCCCCAATGGATGAGGTCCGGGCTCTCGCTGACGAAGATGTCGCCAAACGGGGTGTGCCCGGTGTCGGAGGGGCGGCTGAGCATCAGGAAGTTCTTGCCGAACTTGCGGGGGAAGAGGACGCCGTTGCGGTTGTAGGGCAGGAACGCGTTCTCGAGTTGCTCGAAGTGGACGAAGTCCCTGGTCCGCGCGATGCCGATGGTGGGTCCGTGGTAGCCGTTGCACCAGGTCACGTAGTAGGTGCCGGCCACGAGGGTCACGCGGGGATCGTAGGCGTACTCGAACTTGCGGACCTCCGGGTCGTCGCACTTCAGCACGATCGGCTTCGGCTCGAAGGTGAAGGCGAGGCCGTCGTTGCTCCGGCCGACGTGCAGGTGGGGGATGCGGTCCATCCCCTCGGTGCGGAAGACGCCGATGAAGCCCCCCTTCCAGGGGACGACGGCGCTGTTGTAGATGCCGGTGACGCGGGGGAGCGGACGGCGGCCCACGACCGGGTTGGCGCTGTAACGCCAGGCCGAATCGGGGTTGCCGGCGGGCTTGGGCTCCCAGGGAATATTGGGCAGGGCGGGACCAATGATCTTGAGCTTCATGGATACGGGGCGGGATCGGGGACGGGGCGACCGGAACAGGGTAGGTTCGCGGACGGGGCAAGCGGGGCGCTGGTAGATTACCGATAAGCCTGCAGGATGTTAATGAGATCCTTTGTCAGGCGGTTGAGAAGGCCACCAATCCTCCCTCGGAGGGGCCCCCAGGGCCCACCGACGGTTGACATGCCGATGGAATTTAGCGGCTTATGGGGAAAGCCGACCCCGGCAAATCCTTGCTGTTTCCCCGGCCTCGCCCCCGTGAGAATCCCCCTCGCCCCGCTCCCCTCCCTCCTTTTTTTGTCATTGCTGGCCGGCGGGCGTCCCGCCGTCGCGGCGGTGGCCCTGCCCTCCGACCTCGACGTCGCGAACTTCGGCGCCCGGGGGGAGGACATCCCTGCCGACACGGCCGCGATCCAGCACGCGATCGACCTCTGCGCGCAGCGCGGCGGCGGCCGGGTCGTCGTCCCGGCCGGCCGCACGTACACGGTCGCGACCCTGGTGCTGAAGAGCCACGTCGAGCTCCACCTGGAACCCGGCTCGCTCCTCCAGGGCTCACCCCACGCCGCCGACTACACCGCCTTCGCCCTGCCGCCCGTCAACTTCGACCCGGGTCCGCCGCCGAAGATGGGCGTCGTCATCTACGCCGACGGGGCCGAGGACGTCGCGGTCACCGGCGCCGGCCGGATCGACGGCAACGAGATGGCGTACGTCACCTCGGTGGGGCCGTACATCTACAAGTGCGTCGACGTGCGGCCGTTCCTGATGGTGCTCAAGAACTGCCGGCACGTGCTCCTGCGCGACTTCACCCTCTCCAATTCCGCCTTCTGGACGCTGCGGCTTCTCGGCTGCGACGACGCGTTCCTCGACGGCCTGCGGATCGACGGCGACCTGAAGATGCCGAACAACGACGGCCTCGATATCGACCGCTCGTCGAACGTGCGCGTCGTCGGCTGCAACATCTCGACCGGCGACGACTGCATCTCGCTCAAGGCCGTGCCGCTCAGCGAGGGCATCACCAAGGACTGCGAGAACGTGGTCATCTCCGGCTGCACCCTGCGCTCGCGGTCCTCGGGGGTCGTCCTCGGGTGCGATGTCGGCGGACAGATCCACGACGTGGTGGTCAGCGACTGCGTGATCCGCGACAGCCACCGCGGCGTCGCGGTGCGCCTGAGCCTGGGCGGCTCGATCGAGCGAGCGCTCTTCTCCAACCTCATCATCCAGACCAAGATCTTCGACCCCATGTGGTGGGGCCGAGGCGAGCCGATCCAGATCGAGTCGGTCCGCTGGAACGCCACCAGCGACCTGGGCGTCATCCGCGACATCCGCTTCTCCAACCTGATGTGCACCGGGGAGAACGGCGCCGTCCTCTACGCCGACGAGCCCGGCCGGATCCAGAACATCTCCTTCGACCACGTGTCGATCCGGGTCGTGAGGCCGACCGAGTTTGCCGGGGGCCAGCAGGACCTGCGGCCGACGGCCAAGGAGCCCCTGCCGACGCTGGCGACGAGCGGCTTCCTGCTGCGCCACGCCGAGAACGTGACCTTCCGGGACTGCCGCGTCACGTGGGGGCCCAATCCCCCGCCCTTCTTCACCCACGTCCTCGACGCCGAAGCCAGCCCGGGCCTGGTCGACGAAGGGCTGAGCGGCGAGGCGGCCCAGCCCGGCATGGCGGCCAAGGTGATCCGCTAGCATGAACCGCCGCGCATTCCTCGCCCTCTCCAGCGGCGCCGCCGCCGCCGCACTCCTACCGGCGGCCCTGCGGGGACAGGCGGCGCCCGGCCCGCGCCCGCAGCCGCGGATCCCGCGCTGGCGCGGCTTCAATCTGACCGAGATGACCGGCGGCCGCAACGCCCGCCCCTACCGCGAGACGGACTTCCAGTGGATGGCGGAGTGGGGCTTCGACTTCGCCCGCCTGCCGCTCTCCTACTGGGCCTGGTCCAGCCCGAAGGAATGGACGAAGATCAACGCGGACGCGCTCAAGCCGATCGACGAGGCCGTCGCCTTCGGCCAGCGGTACGGTGTCCACGTCTGCCTCGGCTTCCACCGGATTCCGGGATACTGCGTCAACGGCCGCGACCTGGAGCCGTTCCAGCTTTTCGACAGCCCGCGCGACTCGATGCAGCGCGCGCTCGACGTCGCCTGCCTGCACTGGCGGACCTTCGCCGAGCGGTACAAGGACGTGCCGAGCACCCGGCTCAGCTTCGACCTCCTGAACGAGCCGCCGTTCATGCCCGACCAGACCCGCTATGTGGAGATCTGCCGGGCCCTGATCGCGGCGATCCGCGCCGTGAGCCCGACCCGGCTCATCTTCGCGAACGGCGCCGACCTCGGCCAGAGCCCGGTCGTGGGGCTGCTGGACGAGGGGATCGTGCAGAGCACCCACGACTACCAGCCGAAGATGGTGAGCCATTACCGGGCCAACTGGGTCCCGGCGGGGGAGTTCGAGTCGGTCGAGAAGCCCACCTGGCCGATGGTCGACCGCCACGGCACGCTCTGGAACAAGGAGCGGCTGCGCGCCGAGGACATCACCCGGTGGAAGCCGCTGACCGACCAGGGCGCGCCGGTGCACGTCGGCGAGTGGGGATGCTTCAACCTGACCCCGCACGAGGTCTGCCTCGCCTTCATGGCCGACGAGCTCGCCCTCTGGAAGGAGGCCGGCTGGGGATGGTCGATGTGGAACCTGCGGGGCGGCTTCGGCGTGGTCGACAGCCAGCGGTCCGACGTGGCCTACGAGGCTTTCCGCGGGCACTTGCTCGACCGCAAGATGCTCCAGCTCCTGGTCGACAACTGAACGGGCTGGAAATTCGGCCGGCCCGGGGCAAGCCTTCAGGCATGAACCCCAGCCTTCCCGCCCACCCCCTCCTGGGCGAGGCGGCGGAGCGGGCGGCCCGCTACCTGTCCGACCTCGATCGGCGCAGCGTGGCGCCCACGCCGTCCGCCCTCGCCGGGCTGGCCGCCTTCGACGAGGCGCTGCCCGAGGCTCCCAGCGACCCGGCCGCGACGCTCCGCCTGCTGGACGAGGTCGGCTCGCCCGCCACGATGGCGATGGCCGGCGGGCGCTTCTTCGGTTTTGTGATCGGCGGCAGCCTGCCCGTGACCCTGGCGGCCAACTGGCTCGCCGGAGCCTGGGACCAAAACGCCGGCCTCTACCGCCCGACGCCGGGCGCGGCCCAGATTGAACTCGTCGCCCACCGCTGGCTCCTGGAACTCTTCGGCCTGCCTCCGGCCTGGGTGTCGGCCTTCGTGACCGGCGCCACCGTCGCCAACCTCTGTGCCCTCGCCGCCGCACGGCACGCGGTGCTGCGCCGGCTGGGCTGGAACGTCGAGGCCCGGGGTCTGTTTGGGGCTCCCGAGATCACCGTGGTCGTGGGTGAGGAAGTCCATCCCTCGGTCGCCAAGTCCCTCGGCGTGCTCGGCCTCGGGCGGAGTCGCGTCGTGCGGGTGCCGGTCGACGCCCAGGGGCGGATGCGCGCCGACCGGATTCCCGCGCTCACGGGCCCCACGATCGTGTGCGCCCAGGCCGGCAACGTGAACACCGGGGCGATCGATCCCCTCGCCGCCATCTGCGCGCGCGCCCAGGCGGACGGCGCCTGGGTGCATGTGGACGGCGCCTTCGGCCTGTGGGCCGCCGCGTCGCCGGCGCTGCGCCCGCTGGTCGCGGGCCTGGCCGAGGCTGACTCCTGCGCCACCGACGCCCACAAGTGGCTCAACGTGCCCTACGACTGCGGGCTCGCGTTCGTGCGGGACGCCGACGCGCTCAAGGCCGCGATGGCCGTCACCGCCGAGTACCTGCCAACCGAGGGTGGGTTCCGCAACCCGTCGGACTTCACGCCCGAGCTTTCCCGGCGGGCCCGCGGGGTCGAGGTCTGGGCGGCGCTGCGCTCGCTCGGGCGGCGCGGCGTCGCCGACCTCATCGACCGCCATTGCGCCCAGGCGCGCCGGTTCGCGGCGCTCCTCACCCAGGCCGGCTACGAGATCCTGAACGAGGTGGTGCTGAACCAGGTCCTGGTCTCGTTCGGGTCGCCGGAGCGGACGGCTCAGGTGATCAAGGCGATCCAGGAGGACGGCACCTGCTGGTGCGGCATCACGGTCTGGCAGGGCCGCACGGCGATGCGGATCAGCGTCAGCTCGTGGGCGACGACCGACGCGGACGTCGAGCGCAGCGCCGCCGCCATGATCGGGATCGCCCGGAACTAGGGAGCCGCGCTCAGCTCGCGGACCCGCTCCACGATCTCCAGGCAGGACCGGCCGCTGTGGTAGGGGCATTTCCACAGCGTCACCTTGGGCCGTGTGATCGGGGTGCCGTCGCGCCGCACCTTCTCGATCCAGTCGCCGTGCACACGGTCGACCATCCGGGACTCGATGAAGTCCCAGCTGTGGCGGGAGGCCTGGAGAAAGGCGACGTCGCCCGAGAGCTGGTAGGCGTTGAGGAAACCGACGGCGGCCTCGGCCTGCGGCCACCAGTCCTTGTCGGTGTCAGTGTAGCCATGGGGCCCGCCGTCGTTGATCACGCCGCCGTCCGGATCGACCCCCTCGCGCAGGGTGGCCTGCGCGATCGCGAGGGCGATCGGCTTCGTCTCGGCGACGAGGCCGGGGTCGCCCACCACGCCCGCCGCCTCCACCAGCAGCCAGCTGAGCTCGATGTCATGGCCGTACGACACCCCGTCGTCGGTCGGCGTCCAGTCCTCCTTGGTGAAGAGGATCAGGTGGTGGGTGCGGGGATTGATCAGGTGGTGGATCGTGACCCCGATGAGGGCCCGCTGGTCGGCGCGCAGCTGGGCGTCCGGCCAGACGCGCAGGAGGTTGGTGTAGCCCTCCATGATGTGGATGTGGGAATTCTGCGACTTGGGGGCGTCGCCGAGCAGGTTGGCCTTGTCGCGGTGCTGGCGGTTCCAGGCGCGGTCGAGCGAGTCGAAGTACCCGCCGTAGTTGGTGTCGCGGGCGTGGGCCTCGACTAGGCGGTAGATCGCGATCGCCTGGTCCAGGGCGGCCTGCTCATGGGTCGCCCGGAAATACTCCGCCAGGGCGTAGATCCCGAAGACCTGGCCGTAGATCTGCTTGTGCACGTCCTGCGGGCGGCCGTCGGCCGTGATCGTCCAGTAGAGCCCCCCGAACTGCCGGTCGACGAAGTGGTCGACCAGGTCGCGGTAGGCGTAGCGCGCCATCTCGAGGTAGGCCGGGTCCCGGTAGGACTCGTAGGATTTCGAGAAGGTCCAGAGGATGCGAGAGGTGAGGAGCGCGCCCCGCGCGGCGTCCGGGCGCACCGTCATGTCGGCGCCGATGAGGCCATAGTAGCCCCCGTTCGCCGGGTTGCGGGTGTACTTCATCCAGAACGGCAGGATGTCGCCCCGCAGCTCCTGCTCGGCGCTGGCCGAGTAGGCCGCCAGCTCGGCGGCATGGTCGGGGACGTAGGCGGCGCGCACCGCGGGGGCATGCACCGCGGCGAGCAGGAGGAGGCCGGCTAGGGTTGGGGTACGGTTCATGGGGTGGAGGGAGGGGGCGGCCGGGGGCCGGACCGGGAGTCGCACCGCGGCCGGCGGGGATGCTGAGATTCCTTGTCCGAGACATAAGGATTCTTGGACCGCACACAAGGCCCCCGCCGCCGCGCGCGCGGCCGGGATTTGGTTGCTCTCCCCCGGCGCGGGCCAATTGTTGGCGGGCGCCCGCGGCCCCCAGCCCGCCCCCGGAATCGGACCCGCGCGTTTCCCCTTCCATGCTGCTGCACCCCCTCGATATCGGAATCATCCTAGGCTACTTCGTGCTCGTGGTGGTGGTCGGCCTCTGGGTCTCGCGCCGCGGATCCAAGGACCTCGACAGCTACTTTCTCGGCGGCAAGACGATGCCCTGGTACCTGCTCGGCGTCTCCGACGCCTCCGGGATGTTCGACATCAGCGGGACCATGTGGCTGGTCTACGTGCTCTTCCTCTACGGCCTGAAGAGCATCTGGCTTCCCTGGGTCTGGCCCACCTTCAACCAGATCTTCCTCATGATGTTCATGAGCGCGTGGCTGCGGCGCTCGAACGTGCTGACCGGCGCCCAGTGGATGCAGACGCGCTTCGGCAACGGGCGCGGGGCCACCTATGCGCACCTGAGCGTCGTGGTCTTCGCGCTCGTGAACGTGATCGGCCTGCTCGCCTACGCCTTCAAGGGCATCGGCAAGTTCGCCGTGGTCATGCTGCCCTGGCACTTCACCGGAGCGACGACCGGCGTTTTCTCCGACGAGAACATCTACGCCGTCATCCTCCTCGGCCTCACGTCCCTCTACGCGATCAAGGGCGGGATGGTGAGCGTCGTCATCACCGAGGTCGCGCAGTTTACGATCCTGACGCTCACCGCCTTCGCGATCGGCATCATTGCGCTGATCAAGGTCTCGCCCGAGATGATCATCCACAACATCCCGCCGGGCTGGATGAACCCGTTCTTCGGCTGGAAGCTGGGCCTCAACTGGGACGGCATCCTCGACACCGCCAACGCCGCGATCAAGTCCGACGGCAACGACCTCTTCACGATCATCTTCGGCCTGATGTTCTTCAAGGGCGTGCTGGCGAGCCTGGCCGGCCCGGCGCCGAACTACGACATGCAGCGCATCCTCGCCACCCGCAACCCGCGGGAGGCCTCCCTCATGAACGGGATGGTCACGGTGGTGCTCATGTTCCCCCGCTACCTGATGATCGCCGGCATCACGGTGCTGGCGCTCGCCTTCTGCATGCCGATCTTCCGCGCCCAGGGGAACCCCGACTTCGAGAAGATCCTGCCGGTCGTGCTGACCGGGCAGGTGCCGACCGGCGTCCTCGGCTTCCTCCTCGCCGGCCTCGCCGCCGCCTTCATGTCCAACTTCGCCGCCACCCTCAACTCGGCGCCCGCCTACGTGGTGAATGACATTTACAAGCGCTTCATGAACCCCAAGGCCAGCGGGAAGAAGCTCGTCGCCCTCAGCCGCCTCTTCTCGATCATCTTCCTCGTGATCGGCGTCGGCTGCGGGCTCCTCACCACCAGCATCACCTCGGTCATGATGTGGCTGGTGGGCGCGCTCTCCAGCGGCTTCGTCGCCGCCAACCTCCTCAAGTGGTACTGGTGGCGTTTCAATGGCTTCGGCTACTTCTGGGGCATGATCTCCGGGATCCTCGGCGCCATCCTCTTCCTCGGGGTGGAGCGGATGGTCGGCCACAGCATCAACGCCCTCTACACCTTCCCGGTCCTCCTCACCATCTCGATGATCGGCTGCCTCGCCGGCACCTTCCTCAGCGCGCCCGACGATGCGGCCACCCTCCGGTCCTTCTACCGCACCGTGAACCCCTGGGGCTGGTGGGGGCCGGTCCGCGCGCAGGTGATGAAGGAAGACCCCACCTTCAAGCCCAACCGCGGCGCCGGCCGCGACCTCTCCAACGTCGCCATCGGCATCGTCTGGCAGCTCTGCCTCGTGACGCTGCCCATCTTCATCGTCCTTAAGCACTGGACGGTGGCCGGCCTCATCCTCGCTCTGCTGGTGGTGACCTCGGTCACCCTCAAGTTCACCTGGCTCGACCGCCTCGAGAAGGCCTAGGCTACAGGCGATCGCGCAGGTCCCCGGGCAGCAGCTGCGGCGCCAGCGCCCGCAGGCCCGGGTCCGGCAGCTCGAGGTGGAGGAGGCGCGAGAGCTCGAGCAGGGCGAAGAGCGAGCCGGTCGAAAGCGACCGCAGCCGCGCCGCGGTGGCCTCGTTCAGGCACCGCTGGAGCTGCTCCCGGGCCGGCGCCACGTGGTCTGACTGCGCGAGCACGACCGCCAGGCCCACGCGGCGGTCCCAGGGCAGGTAGTGGTCGCCCCCGTTCGGCAACCGGGTGAGCAGCGTGTCCACCGTGCGCCCGAAGGCCACCGTGCTGCCGCGGGCGTTCTCGACCTCGGCCCGGGCGGTGAGGGCGCCGATGTCGCCGGGATAGCGCCGCAGGCCCTCGGCCACGACGCCGGCCTGCTCCAGGTTGCCGGTCTCGACCAGGTACTCGGCCAGCCGGCTGGCGGCGACCGCCGGCACTGCCTCATCCCCCACCTCGAAGACGAGCACGGCCGCGGCCCCGTTCCCCCCCGAGACCGGCGGCTGGTAGGGCACCGGGCGGAGCCAGCCCGGGACCCGCCACTGCCGCAGCTCGTCGACCAGGAAGCTCGTGCGCCCGGCGTAGCGCGGGTCGAGGTACCGCCGCCCAAACTCGTCGAAGAACGGGTCCCACGAGGGCAGCACCAGATAGCGGACGCCGCGGGCCTGCAGGTCCTGCTGGATCTGCTCCATGCTGCGGGCGGCCGCGAGGTTGAGCTCCGCCTCGAAGCCCGCGCGGTTGTCGGGAGCAAAGCTCCCGATGCCCCGCAGGCCCCCGAAGAAGGCGAGGTCCGCGGACTGGTGGGGCGGCGCCAGGACAATCGCCCCCGCCTCGCCGGCGCGTTGCGCCAGCCAGTGGGCCAGGTGCCGGTCGACGAGTTCCTCCGCTTCCCGCCCCGTGAGGACGAGCGCCGGGCCCCCGGGGGCCGGCCGCAGCTGGACGAGGCCGGCCCCGGCGGCGGCGGCGACCACGGCCGCGAATGACATCCGGAATCCGGGCCGGATCCCGGGGCCGGCCAGGGAGGCCCAGCTGGCGAGCAGCGCGGCGTCGGCGAAGCTCCACCAGCCAAGACGCGTCACCGCCAGCGCCAGGGCCACCGCCACGGGGCCCAGCGCGACGAGCACGGCCGCCCGGGCCGACACCGGCGCCTCGCCGCGCCCGAGGAGCGCGGCCGCCCAGACAAGCGAGAGGACCGGCAGCAGCGTCGCCACCGCCGCCCCGGTCAGGCCGGCGTGGCCCAGCCAGGCCAACGTGCCGGTGTCGACCGGGGCGCCCGGTAGCCGGTCCAGCTGGGCCCAGAGCAGGTCCTTCTCGAGGAACCCGGGATTGCCGGCGCGCCACATGAGGACCGGCACCAGCAGGACGGCGGCGGCCGCGAGCCCGAGGACCAGGAGCCGGCGCGGTCGCAGGGAGTCGGCCGGACGGCCGAGGAGCAGGCCCAGGAGTTCCCCGGCGCCGACCAGGGCCACGCCGTAGGCCGGATGCACCGCGGACAGCCGCAGCGTCCCCATGTGGTCCGGGAAATATTCCGCCACGTAGGCGGCGAGCACCGTCGCCCCACCTGTATACCCCCAGATCCTCCAGGGCGCGGGCGTCCAGGCCGGTCCCGCGTCGGGCGCCCGGCGAAAGACCAGCGCCGCCGCCGCGGCGCCCAGGAATGCCCCGGCCAGGAGCGGCACCTCGGTCGGCACGCTGACCCAGACGCCGAGACCGGCGATGACGCCCGCCGCCGCGAAGAGACCCCGGCACCGCCGGGACGACGGCGCCCGCAACCCGCCAACGAGCGCGACGAGGCTGCCCAGTCCCAGGACGCCCGCGAGCCCGCGCTGGTCGGGCGCGCCCGGAAGGAACCCGGCCGCAAAGGGGAACACCGCCGCCATCCCGACCGCCAGGACGAGGGCGGCGGGGCCGCCGAGCGCCCACGCCGCGAACGCGGCCAGGGCCACGAGCGCGCCGAGCTGGAGCAGTGGGTCCGCCCCGAGGGCCGCGTGCTCGACCGCGAGCCCGATCGGCCGGCCCGTCGCGGCGCGGTCGGCCAGGGCCATGAGCCCGAGCCACCAGCGGTAGGGCGAGGCGGCGGACACGTCGCGGCCGTAGGGGGCATTGTCGTGGTCGGCGCGGCGCACGCGCAGCTCGCCCCGCGCAAACATCCGCTGCGTCCCGGCGATCCAGTCAAAGCTCTCCTCGTTGCGCTCGGGGACGATGAGCTCGCGCTGGCCGTCCGCGTAGCCGGTCGCCGAACGCGCGTCGGGGCGGTCGGCGGCCCGCGCCCGGCCGGCGAGGGCCGAGACCTGCTCGACCCGCTGCAGGCGGCCCTGCGCCGCCCCGACCACGAAGCCGCCGGCCGCCAGGACGCCCACGGTCCAGCCGAGTGCGAGGAATCGGCCGGCGGGGGTCTTGGGTCGGGCGGGGCGCACGGGCAAGGCGGCCATTCAACCCGATCGCAAAAGCGGCGCAAGGAGAGTCACGGCGGCGCGCCGCCCACCCCGCTCTTGACCCTCCCCGGAGCGGGGTGCTGCATGGGAGGGCCCCATGCCTCTCCCCGTAAATTCCCACGGACCGGCTGCCCGGGCCGGCGCCGGGAGGATGGGGCGCGCGGCCCTGGTGACCCTGCTCGGCGCCCTGCTGCTTCCGGGTGCCCGGGCCGCGGAATCCGGGGAAGGCTACACGTCCCGGCCGCTGGCGCCCCGCCCGCACCCGCCGGGCCGGACGATGTTCACGGCGCTCCCGCCCGCCGAGACCGGTGTCACAGTGGTGAACGCCTACGACGACCCCCGGATGTGGGGCGACCTCTACCACGAGTTTGACCTCGGGGCCCTGGGCACGGGCATTGCGATCGGCGACTACGACGGCGACGGCCGGCCGGATATCTACGTCGTCACCAAGACGGGCGGCTGCCGCCTCTACCGCAACCTGGGCGGTTACCGGTTCGAGGACGTGACCGAGAAGGCCGGAGTCGGCGCGACGCCCGGCGTCTGGAACCAGGGCGCCACCTTCGTCGACCTGGACAACCGCGGCCGCCTCGACCTCTACGTCTGCCGGTACAACGCCCCCAACCTCCTCTACGTCAACCAGGGGGACGGGACGTTCAAGGAGATGGCCCACGAGTACGGCCTCGACGTGAACGACGCCTCCGGGATGGCGGCGTTCTGCGACTATGACCGCGACGGCTGGCTCGACGTCTTCGTGCAGACCAACCTCCTCCACTACGGGGAGCACCCGAACGGCCAGCGCAACTACCTCCTCCACCGCACCCCCCATGGCAGGTTCGCGGACGTGACCGCGCCGGCCGGCATCCGCGGCGAGGCCCACGGCCACTCGGCCCTCTGGTGGGACCGGGACAACACCGGCTGGCCCGACCTCTACGTCGCCAACGACTTCGCGGCGCCCGACGTCCTCTACCGCAACAACCGCGACGGCACCTTCACGGACGTGATCGACCAGGTTGTCCCCCACATGCCGTTCTCGTCGATGGGCTCGGATCTGGGCGACATCCGCAATGCGGGCTTCCTCGACCTGCTGGCGACCGACATGGCGTCGACCACCCACGAGCAAGACCAGCGCGGCATGGCCGACTCCCGCAGCCGCACGACCGAGGACGAGCGCAACCCGCAGGCCGCGCCCCAGTACGAGCGCAACGCCCTCTACCTCGCCACCGGCACCGGCCGGGTGCTGGAGGCGGCGGAGCTGGCCGGCCTCGCCGCCACCGACTGGACCTGGTCGCCGCGCTTTGAGGACCTGGACAACGACGGCCGCCTCGACCTCTTCGTCACCAACGGCATGCACCGCGAGCAGACGAACGTCGACCTCCTGGCCCGCCAGTCGCAGGCGGAGAGCGCCGCCGAGCGGGTGCGGGTCATGCACGACAGCCCCGTCCTGGCCCAGACCCACCTCGCCTTCCGCAACCTCGGGGACCTCCGCTTCGAGAGCGTGGGGCCCGCCTGGGGCCTGGACCAGAGGGGCGTGAGCTTCGGCTCGGCCTGCGGCGACCTGTCGGGCGACGGCAACCTGGACATCGTCTACGCCAACTACCAGGGCGGCGTCACGATCCTGCGCAACGACTGCGCCACCGGCCACGTGGTCGAGGTCGAGCTGCGCGGCACCGCCTCCAACCGCGGCGGGGTCGGGGCCTCCGTTCGGGTCGAAAGCGCCCTCGGCATCCAGCTCCGCTCGCTGGTCCTCGCGCGGGGGTACCTCTCCTCCAGCGAACCGCTGCTGCACTTCGGACTCGGGCCGGACCCGGTGGTGACGCGGATGACGATCACCTGGCCGAGCGGGATCGTGCAGGTGCTCCGGGACCTGCCGACCAACCGGCACTACACCGTGACGGAACCCGCCGGCCCACCCTCGGCCCCGGCCCCGACCGTTCCGACCGAGTTCACCGACGTTACCGCCGCCACCGGCTTGGGCTTTACCGCCCGCGAGGAGACCGTGGACGAATCCGCCGCCGAGCCGCTCCTGCCCCTCCGGCTCAACCGCCGCGGGCCCGCCCTTGCTGCCGGGGACCTGGACGGCTCAGGACGGGAGGCCCTGGTGGTCGGCGGCACGACGCTTGACCCCATCCGATCCCTCCGGCCCGCGGCCGCCGGCACCTGGGACGCCAAGACCCTCGGCCCGGGCGCCGCGGTCGACGACGGCCCGGTCCTCCTTCTCGACGCCGCCGGCACCGGTCGGGCGGACCTCCTGGTCACGGCCGGCGGCAACGCTCTCCCGGCCGGCGCCCCGGAGTACCAGCCCCGCCTCCTCCTCAACGACGGCCATGGCGGCTTCACCCCGGCCGATCCTTCCGCCCTGCCCCCGCTCGCCATCGACGCCGGGGCCGTGGCCGCGGCGGACTTCGAGCACACCGGCCGGCTCGGCGTGTTCATCGGGGGCCGCCTGCTCCCCGGGCAGTATCCCCTGCCGCCGAGGAGCGCGCTGCTCGCCAACCGCGGCGGCCGTTTCGAGGACGTGACCGATTCCCTGGCTCCCGCCCTCCGCGAGGTTGGGCTCGTCACCTCCGCGCTCTGGTGCGACGTCGACGGCGACGGCTGGCCGGACCTCCTCCTGGCCCTTGAGTGGGGCGGGGTCCGCTATTTCCACAACGGCCAGGGCCGCGGGTTCGAGGACTGGACCGAGCGGTCGGGCTTCGCCGCGGCCGGCGCCGGCTGGTGGACCTCGATGGCGGCGGCCGACTTCAACGGCGACGGCCGCCCCGACTTCGTGGTCGGCAACGCCGGCCTCAACACGCCCTACCGGGCGAGCCCCGAGCGGCCGGCTCTGGCGTACTACGGCGCCTTCGCGGGCGAAGGGGAGCCGCCCCAGCTGATCGAGGCCTACTACGAGGGTGACCGCCTCTATCCCTGGCGCACGCGCCGGGAACTGGGCGCGGTCATCCCCGCCGTGCTCCGGCGCTATCCCCGCAACAACGCCTATGCCCGCGCGACGTTGCCCGAGATCATCGGCGACGCCCCGCTCGCCGCGTCGCGGCGTTTCGCGGCCACCGAGCTTCGGAGCGGCGTCCTCCTGAGCCAGCCCGACGGCACGTACCGCTTCGCGCCCCTGCCCCGCCTTGCCCAGATCTCCCCGCTCCAGGGAATCGTCGCCGGCGACTGGGACGCCAGCGGCCACGCCAGCATCTACGCCGTCCAGAATTCCTATGCGCCGATCCCCGCCGTCGGCCGCTCCGACGGGGGCCTCAGCCAGCTCCTGCGGGGCGACGGCCACGGGCAATTCACCGTCGTGCCCCCGGCCGAGAGCGGGCTCGTCGTCCCCGGCGACGCCAAGGCGCTGGTCGCCCTGGACCTCGACCACTCGGGCCGGCCGGCCTTCGTCGTCAGCCGCAACCAGGGCGAGTCCCTGGTCTTCCAGCGCCGCGTCCCGGCGGGACGGCGCTTCCTCGCCGTCCGACTCCACGGCCCCCCGGGCAACCCGACCGGCGTGGGGGCGCGCCTCACCCTCCTCAACGCCGACGGCACGACGGAGACCTCGGAGGTGTTCGCCGGCTCGGGCGACTACAGCCAGTCGGCACCGGAGTGCTTCTTTGGCGTGGCGGACTCCGCGCCGCCGGCGCGGCTGCGGGTCCGCTGGCCCCTGGGGCCTGTGGCTGAGTACCCGGTCCCAGCCGGTACCGCCACGCTCGAGCTGGAACCGCGGCCCTAGGGGCCTTTCCGAGTCGTCGTTCGCCGCCCTTTCTTCGCCCGGAACGGCTGGCTGGTTGTCATTTCCGAACGGCTCGCATTGAACCATAGCCCAGCCATGCCGACCCGGAGGAAGCCCGCCGCAGCCCCGAACCCGCCATCCGCGCGGGGACCCGCGCTGGCTGGCATGGCCGGGATCGCGGCGGCCGCGATCCTGGCCTATTCCCGGACCTTCCAGGTGCCGTTCCTCTACGACGACATCCCTTCCATCGTCAACAACCCGACGCTCCAGCACCTGGGCCCGGCCCTCTGGCCGCCGGCCGACTCGACGGTGAGCGGCCGGCCGGTGCTGAATCTTTCCCTGGCGCTCAACTTCGCCGCCAGCGGGACGTCGGTGTGGAGCTACCATGCGGCGAATCTGGCGATCCACGTTCTGGCGGCCCTGGTCCTGTTTGGGACCGTCCGTCGCACCCTCGTGCCGCGGACGGTCCTGGCCGCGGCGGTGGCGTTCTCCGTATCCCTTGTCTGGGTCCTACACCCCCTCCAGACCGAATCGGTCACCTACGTGATCCAGCGGGCGGAATCGCTCATGGGTCTCCTTTATCTCCTCACCCTTTACTGCTTCATCCGGGGAGCCGGGGCGGCCGGCGCCGCGAGGATCCTCTGGTTTTCGCTCTCATGCGCGGCGTGCTTCCTGGGCATGGCCACCAAGGAGGTCATGATTTCGGCGCCCTTGGTCGTTCTTCTCTACGACCGCACCTTCCTTTCCGGGAGTTTCCCCAAATCCCTGCGCGCCCGCCCCTGGGTATACGCCGGGCTGGCCTCGTCATGGTCGGTGCTGCTGGTGCTGGTGCTTTCGACCCACGGCCGGAGCGGCACCGCCGGATTTGACAGCGGCGTGTCCTGGTCGAGCTACGGGGCGACCGAAATGCCGGCGATCGTGCACTACCTGGTCCTGAGCGTGTGGCCGGGCCGCCTGGTCTTCGACTACGGTACCGCCCTGGTGCCGCTTTCCCCGGCGACCGTCGCGTATCTCGTGGCGTTCTCGGTCCTGGCGGCGGCGGTAGTTTGGGCGCTGTTCAAGCGTCCGGTCCTCGGATTCCTCGGGTTCTGCTTCGTGGTGATCCTGGCCCCCAGCTCCAGCGTCTTTCCGGTCGCCTCGGAACCGATCGCGGAGCACCGGATGTACCTTGCGCTGATCCCCGTCGCGATCCTCGTGGTGGCCGGGATGTATCGGTGGCTGGGGCGCGCCGCGCTGCCCTGCTCGCTGGCCGTGGCCGCGGCGCTGTTCGCGACCACCTTCCGCCGGAACGAGGTTTTTCGGACCGAGGAGGGGATTTGGGGCGACACCGTGGCCAAGCGCCCCGGCAACGAGCGGGCGCATAACAACCTGGGCGACGCCCTGGACAGCGAGGGCCGCATCCCGGAGGCCATCGCGCAGTTCCGGGAGGTCATCCGGCTGAAGCCGGACTATGCCGAGGCCCACAGCAACCTGGGCAACGCGCTGGCCAAGCTGCCGGGTCGGCTGGCGGAAGCCGCCTCCGAGCTGGAGCTGGCCCTGCGGCTCAAGCCGGACTTCGCCAAGGCGCATAATAACCTTGGCAGCGTGTTCGCGAAGACGCCGGGGAGGCTGGAGGCGGCCGTCGTCCAGTTTGAGGACGCCCTGCGGTTAAGGCCCGACTATGCGGACGCCGAAAACAACCTGGGCAACGCCCTCGTCGCCGAGGGCCGGTTCGCCGCGGCGATCGGTCCCCTCGAGGCCGCGCTTCGGCTGAACCCGGACTCCGCCGAGGCCCACAGCAACCTGGGCAATTGCCTGGCCCGGTTGCCGGGGAGGCTGGATGAGGCGATTGCCCAGTATGGCGAGGCCCTGCGCCTCCGGCCGGGATACGCGAATGCGCACAACAACCTGGGCAGCGCGTTGGCGCGGGAGGGCGGCCGGTTGAACGAGGCCGTCGCCCAGTTCCAGGAGGCGATCCGACTCCGGCCCGATTATGCCGACGCCCACTGCAACCTCGGCATGGCCTTCGGCTCCGAGGGACGGATGGCTGCGGCGGCGGCCGAGTTCCAGGAGGCCCTCCGGCTCCAGCCGGACAATGCCCTGGCGGCACGGATGCTCGCGGGCGTCAGTCGCATCGGGCCGTGACCGGGAGATCGGTCCTCACGGCGCGCCCACGCCATCCAAGGTCACATAGTAGACCAGCGGCGTCCCGGGTTCGACGCCCTCCGGCCACGCGCCGTCCCCGAATGACAGCGCAGGCGGGATGACGAACACCGCGTGGGCGCCCACGGTCATCATCTGCAGCCCCTCCCGGAGCCCCGGCATCATCCCGTCGAGCTTCGCCCGGATCCGCTCCCCCGAGAGCTGCGGCAGCTTGGTCGCGCCGTCGGCCGCCGCGGCCTGCACCGTGAGCACCACCGTCTCGCCGGGCCGCGGGCGGACCCCGCTGTTGCTCGTCGTCACGTTGTAGCCGAGGCCGCTCGCCGAGACCTGAAGCGCCAGCCGCTTCCGCATCTCCTTGAAATACCGGTCGAGCCGGGCCTTCGCATCGGCGACGGGAACCGCCGAGCCCGGCGGAGCCGCCGCGATCCCTTGGATCCGCCGCCCCATGTCGACCGCGAATTGCCGCGCGGCGTCGTCCGCCGCGGCCGGTTTGCCCTGGAACGCCGCGCGCATCCCCTCGAGGAAGGCGCCGACCTGGGCATCGTTCCACCCGAGCTCCCCCAGGTGTCCCGACTGCACCAGCGACGACCCGAAGGCCGCATACGCAGCCAAGGGATAGGAGCCGGAGGCCGCGGCCGGAGGCGGATTCACGCTCTGGGCCGCCGGGTCGGCCGGCGGCGCGGCCGCCGCGGCAGCGGCCAGCGCGGCGGCGGCCAGCGGAGCCAACCAGCGCAAGGGGAGACGGCACCGGACACTCACGGCTAGGCTCCCGGGGCGGCCGGCCAGGGGAAGGTGCCGAGTCGGACCCGCGTGGCCGCGGAATCGCCCTCGCGGACATGGTAGCAGGCATTCGCCTCCAGCCCGGTCAGCACCTGGGTTTCGCCCGTCACGGGCCACGTGATCTCGACCCGGCGCACCGCGGTGGCGGTCCCGAGCCCGATCTCCTGGCGCAGGGTGGAAGACCCGAAGCTGCCGCCCGTCCCGACCGTCCGGTGGATCTCGCGGTCGCCGTCGGGCCCGCCGGCCACGACCTTCACCCGTGCCCCGACCGCCGCCCGGTTGCTGCGGACGCCCTCCAGGCGCAGCTTGAGCCAGTTGTGGCCGTGGCCCGGGTTGGCGAAGAGCTGGTGGCGGTAGCGGTCGGCCTCCACCGCCCCGCCCACCACCGAGTAGATGTCCTGGGTGCCGCTGTTGTTCAGGTCGCCGAAGGCGATGGCGTGGCCCTTCTGCAGCTGGCCGAAGCCGCCCGAGGTCGTGACGTCCTGGAAGCGGCGGCCGCCGTCGTTGCGGAACATCCGGTTCGGGACCAGGACCGACAGGTCCGGGTTGCCGGTGCCGACGTAGAAGTCGAGCCAGCCGTCGTTGTCCAGGTCCCCGAAGTTGGCGCCCATCGAGAGCAGCAGCCGGTCGAGGCCCGCCTCCCGGCTCGCGTCGGTGAAGGTCCCGTCGCGGTTGTTGCGGTAGAGCTTGGCGCGCTGGCCGGAGAACGGCCGTCCCAGGACCTCGGCGGCGAAGTCCCCCACGTCCCCGATGGCGTAGCCCGAGACGAAGATGTCCGGCCAGCCGTCGTTGTCATAGTCGAAGAACCAGCAGCTGAAGGTCGACGGCGGCTCGGTGACGCCGGCGTCGTCGGCCACGTCCGTGAACCGCCACGGCGCCCGGGGGCCCCGCTCGGCGCCGGCCGGCCCGTCGTTGCGCAGGAGGATCTTCGCTCCGTCCAGGCGCGAGAGATAGAGGTCGGGCCGGCCGTCGTTGTTGTAGTCCGCGCTCACCACCCCCTTGAAGTAGCCAACCAGGTCGACCCCGTGGGCGGCGGCGCACTCCGTGAACGTCCCGTCGCCGTTGTTGCGGAAGAGTTCGCAGGGGTTCTTGTCCGCGCCCTTCGACTCGTTGGCGATGAAGAGGTCGAGCCAGCCGTCGCCGTTGTAGTCGAACCAGACCGCGGCCTGGGTGGGGTGGAAGCGCAGGAGCCCCGCCTCCTCCGTCACGTCGGTGAAGGTGAAGTCCCCGTTGTTGCGCAGGAGCGAGCAGGGGTAGCGGCCCTCCGTGCCCATCCACGCGCCGCGCAGGACCAGCACGTCCATGTGCCCGTCGTTGTCGTAGTCGCAGTGGACGAGGTTGAGGCCCCCGGTGAGCCCGAGGAGCCCGGCTTCCGCCGTCCGCTCCGTGAAGGTCCCATCGCCATTGTTGCGGAAGACCCGCAGTTGGTCGTCGACCCCCCAGGACGAGACCATGAGGTCGAGGAAGCCGTCGTTGTCGAAATCCTCCATCACCACCCCCCCGGCGCGGCTGTTGAGGTCGAGCCCCACCGCCGCGGCGATGTCCGGGAAGCGGCCGACTTCGTAGTCGGAGGCGAAGAGGCGCGGCTCGAGCAGCCAGGCCGCGGGCACCTTCGCCGGGTACTCGCCCAGCGTCATGTACGCGATGTTGATCAGCCAGCGGGCCCGCAGGTCGCCGGGGTTCTTGGCCAGGATCTCGGAGAGGACCGCGACGGCACCGCGCGAGCCGCGCTGGAGGGTGTGCACCCCCGATCCCTCGATCGGGAACAGGCAGGAGGCGGCGTTGTGCCGGTCGAGGCAGTTCTCCGTCTCGCCCATCCGCAGGTAGCAGACCGCCTTGAAGGTGAGCCATTCCTCCTCGCTGCGCTGCTCCGCCGGCACCGCCAGGTCGGTCATCGCCTGCTGGATGAGCTCGTAGTTCTTGAGGGCACCCGCGATGTCGCCGGAGTCGAGCAGCTGCCAGGCGAGCCGCATCCGCAGCGGGAGCGCGGCCTGCGGGTCGGTGACCGCCGCCAGCGCGTCGCGCAGGCGCGCCGCCTGCGCCGCGTTCCGGAAGGGGTTGCGGAGCGGATCGGCCTCCCGGGTGATCTTCGCCAGGAGCGCCGCCATCCGCTGGGTGCTCCCGGGCTGGACGAAGCCGGCGGCCGGGCCGGGCGCGGCCGGCGGCGCCGCCCGCAGGACCGGAGGGACCGCCGCCGCGGCCAGGAGCGCCACGGTGCCCGTCAGGGCGGACTGCAGGAACGCCCGGCGGTCGAGGAAGCGGCGCCGCCCGTCGTCGCCTTGCGCGGCGCAAGCCGGTTCGGCCGGATCCGGGGGGCGCAGGGGTGGCATGCCTGCCACGCTAGGGGATTCGGCCACGGCGATGAAACAACTTTCTCTCGGCGACGGGCGCAGGTCGGCGACAAAAAAGGCCGGTGGCTTTCGCCACCGGCCTTGAGTCTTGGGAGACGGGTCCGACTTAGAAGTCGAACGAGTTCTCGAGGCGCCAGCCCATGCCCTCCTGGATGCGGGCGAGGGCCAGGCTGCCGTCGGGTTCATAGCCCGCAGCCACCAGGTGGTCCTTCTCGCCCACGCTCTGCAGGTTCAGCTGGATGCGCCAGTTGACGTTCTTGTAGAGCTTGCGGGTGTAGCCGAACCACATGTCGACGTGGGTATCATTCGTGCCGTAGAACGGCTCGTTGACGTTGAGGCCGCCCTGGGTGACCGACGCCACGTTGGCGTAGTTCGGGTCGTCGGAGTTGATGTTCTTGAAGTTCGGGTCGTACTTGTACCCGAGGATGCGCGCGGCCTCGATCCGCAGGCCGCCGCCGATGAACACGCCCTTGATCGGGCCGCGGTCAAACGTGTAGGTCGAGACCAGGTTGAGGCGCCAGGGCGCAACTTCCGGAGCCTCGTGGCCCTGGTCGTTCAGCTGCACCGTCCAAGGGGCAACGATCGACGAGTTCCACTGCTGGGAGATCGGGGGACCGCCATTGTACCACTCGCGCAGCTGGCCGCCGGGCCCGTTGAAGAAGCCGGTCATCTGGCTGATGAACACCTGGGTCGCGGGATCGATGTCCTCGTGGGTGGCGTTGACGTGGGTGTAGTTGAGCGAGACGTTCCAGCTCCGGGTGGGCTGGGCGGTCAGCTCGATCTCGACGCCCTTGGAGAGGTTGTCGACCGTCGTCTGGTGGTCGCCGAAGTTCGAGCCGGAGCCGTTGACCGGACCATCCGCGTCGGCGTAGCCGTTGATCCAGGCGTCGTGGAGGATGCCCGTCGCCTTCGCGATCGTCGGATTGATCTGCGGCGTGAGCGCATAGCTCGAGAAGAACGTGGCCGGGAGCGGCGCGTTCACCCAGGCGTTCACGATCGCCGCGGAGGCGGCGTTGATCGCGATGTACTGCGGCGTGCCGGGAGCGAAGCCGCTGCCCGCGCCGTAGTCCCAGAAGTTCGTCCCGGGAGTGGTGCTGGAGGCACCGTTGCCCAGGTTGCCCGCAAGGCCGTCCTGGAGGGAGGCGGCCCAGCCATAGCCCCAGATGGTCCCGTCGGCGATGAAGTAGGCGTTGGAGCCCAGGCCGGCGATGGAGTTGCCGTCCGTCTCACCGAGCGAGGCGTTCTTCACCAGGGTCTTGAACCAGTCCACCTTGAGCGAGATCTTGTCGCTGAGTCCCGTGACGACGAAGCCGTACTCCGTAGTCGTGCCGGTCGCATTCGGGATCGGCAGACCGGCGAGGCTGAGGCGCGCCGCGTCCGGCTTGAAGTTCTCGGAGCGGTCGAACAGGACACTGAACGTCAGGTCGCCCGGGAGCTTTTCCATCAGCACCTTGGGGAAGTGATAAACCCCGCCCCAGGTCTTGCTGGTGCCGTGCACGTCGGTCCGTGACAGGTCATTGTCCGGGAAACTCAGGCTGGTGTAGCCCGTGGCCGGGTCGGTGATGGCGTTCGACTGGTAGTTCGTGACCTTGTCCTTGCGCCAGCCGAGGGACGGGACGAGGTCGCCGCCGAGCAGGTAGCCCTGCCAGGTGATGCCCTCGGACTCGTCGGTGTAGCGGGTGCGGCTCGCGGTGTTGATCAGGTCCGCCTGGTCCGCCGGATTGCTCCACATCAGGTAGGAGATCTGCTCGTTGCTCCAGCCGACGTAGTTGGCGGGGTTCTGCGCCTGGGTCGAGTTGGTGGTCGTCGCGCCGGTCGACGTGCTCGTGTAGGAATACGGGGCGGCCGGGTTCACGTAGCCAGGGGCGCTCGGGTCCGTCGGCTTGTTCCAGGTGGAGTTGAAGTTGAGCGTCTGCTCGTTCAGCGCCGGCGCGATCACGTAGTTCAGGTTGTTCAGGTGCGCGCCCGACGCCGAGGAGGCGTTGAGCAGGCTCGGCCCAACGTAAGCCAGGAACTCGAAGCTGCGGCTCGAGTTCTCGGTGTCGGCCGCGGTGGCGGCGAGCGAGTTGCTCGTTACGTAGTCCGGGGTGGTCGCATACTCGGAGAACTGGAACGTGCTCTGGACGACCGTGTTCTTCTCGTAGAGGCCCGTGAAGTCGCTCTTGCCGAGGAGGTAGGCCGCAATCGAATTCGGGGCGAAGAAGTCCGTCGAGCGGATCTCGGCCGTCGGGGTGAACCGGTAGGTGTAGCGGTCTGTCGTCGTCTGGTAGTTGTCGTCCTCACCACCGGAGGTGGCGTTGGCGACATACGGCCGGCCGACATTCGGGTTCGGCGTGCCATCGGCATAGGTCTGGTTGATGTCGATGTTGATCGCGTAATTCTCACCCTGCAGGAAGGGCTCCGCGCCCTCCACATAGTGCTGCTGGTCGTAGGAGAACTCGAAGCCGAGGCGGTCGTCGAAGAAGGTCTGGTCGACCGCGATGTTGAACGCGGTCCAGTTCTTCCACTCGTGCTTGTTCGGGCCGTCGAGGAGGGCCTTGTAGAAGTTGAAGATCGACGGGTCGGTGAGCACCTTGTCGGTGTAGTAGGCGCCACCCGGAACCGCCTTCTGCGGCGAGGTGAAGCCGTCCACCGCGCCATAGGTGCCCTCGTAGTCGGCGATGAGGCTGAACGGCGGGATGGCATCGGGCCGGAAGGTGGTAAGGCCGGCGATGCCGTTGCCGGCGTTGGCCAAGCCGGTGTTCGCCTCGGCGGTGATCACCTTGATCGGGTTGCCGGTCGGGGCCACGGTGCCAGTCGAGCCACCGTTTTCGTTCTGGGGGGTGGCCTCGTAGTAATTGATGACGTCCGCCCAGTAGGAACGGCCTTGGGAGAAGCCGCCCAGCTGGAAGAAGTTCTGGGAGAGCGGACCGCCGGAGCCGCCGGGCAGACCGGTGGCGCTCAGGGTGCTCGCATTGTTCAGGCTGAACTGGTTCTCGGTGACCTTGTTGTAGCTCGGGTTGCCGAACTGGTCGGTCGCCTGGAACCAGGGCGTGATCTCATCGGTCGGGGGCAGATCGCGGGGATTGTCCGAGGTCTGCTTGCCCCACTCGTAGTTACCGCGGATCTGGGTGTGGCTGTCCTTGCCGAAGAGCTGCGGATCGAAGCGGAAGGCGCCGTAGTAGCGGGTGGTGTTGCAGAACGCGAACTGCTGCTCGAACTTCTCGTTGTCCTGCAGGGCGCCGA
>Ga0302314_10001075_pt1 | contig 50942 bp, 41 predicted proteins | sample III_Palsa_N2_3_FD_200533 | JGI IMG/M metagenome (GOLD analysis project Ga0302314, IMG submission 200533) | Peat permafrost microbial communities from Stordalen Mire near Abisko, Sweden - III_Palsa_N2_3 | ecosystem: Environmental > Terrestrial > Soil > Palsa > Peat permafrost | place: Sweden... | reverse complement strand
CGAACACCGCGACGAACATCTCCCAGCAGAACGCCGGGACCTGCTCGGAGAGCCAGTTGGTGGCGTTGTACTGCTTGACGATGCCCAGGTCGTGGGCGATGACGGTGATCGCGCCGTTGTTGGGGTCCAGCATCCAGCGGAAGGCGATCGCGGTCATGACGACCGAGGCGGCCCAGGGGGCGATCAGCGCCCAGCGGGCGACCCGGCGGCCGGGGAACTGCTTGTTGAAGAGCTGGGCGACACCGAGGGAGACGAGCATGGTGAGCGCGACGACCACGACGACCCAGACCACGGTGCGGATCAGCACTCCGCCCAGGACGGGCTCGTCGAAGAGTCTGGTGAAGTTCTTCCACCCGGCCGAGCCGTGGTTGAAGCCCATCGAGTCGAAGCTCTGCCCGGAGGTCTGGAACATCGCGATGACGGGCCAGATCACCACGAACAGAATCAGTACGGTCGCGGGTGCCACCCAGGGCACCGGTCCCAGGGCCCGTGCCAGGCGGCGCAGGGGGCTCTCGGGCCGTCGCTGGCCCCGGCGGGACCGACCCGGACCGGGCGCCGACTCCAACGCGTCGGCGTGAGTCGTTTGCGTCATGGTCTTCTCCATCGGTGCGCGCCCGCGGCCGGTGCGGCGAAGGAACTCACCGCACCGGCCGCAGGTGCTGCGGGTGGTGTTAGTTGTTGCTGCTGCTGGCGAAGGTCTGGAGCTGGCCCAGGACCGAGCTGACAGCGCTGGGGCTGTTCACCGCGGCGCCGATGGTGTTCTGGATCTTGGCGAGGACCGGCGTCCAGTTGCTGTTGGTCGGGTACTGCACCGAGTTCGGCACGGCGGCCAGGAAGCCGGCGTCGGTCGGGTTGCTCGCCGACAGCGAGGCCGAGGCCGACTGGGTGGCCGGGAGCAGGTTGTACTCGTTGTCGAAGGACTCCTGGTACTTGTCCTGGTAGGCGAAGTCCAGGAACGCCTTGATCTGCGCGGCGTGGCCACCGGTGTTGAAGGCGGTGATGTCGTCGTGCACGGCCAGGGCCGAGGTCAGCGGGCCGGTCTTGCCGGGCATCGCGACGACGCCCCAGTCCGCGCTGGTCAGCTTCTTGGTGCTCTGGATGATCGGGATCAGCGCGCCGGAGCCGCCGACCATGCCGACAGTGCCGTTGGCGAAGTCCTGCCAGGCGACCTTGCGGTCCTGGGTGGCCGGACCGGCCTCGGTGTCACCGGCGCTGACCAGCTGCTGCATGAACTGGAAGGTCGCGATGTTGTTCGCCGAGTTGATGGCGTACTTGCCGGTGCCGTCGGTGTAGTTGCCGTCGTTGCCCAGCATCCACATCAGCGACTCACCCTGGGCCTCCTCCGGGCCCAGCGGCAGGTCGTAGCCGATGTTGCCGCCCGGCAGCTTCTTGATCGCCGCGGCGTCGGTCTCCAGTTGCTGCCAGGTGGTCGGCGGGGTGGTGATGTTGGCCTGCTTGAACAGCGCCTTGTTGTAGAACATGGCGCGGGCGCTGGTGGTGAAGGGGGCGCCGTACGCGATGTTGTTGGTGTCCTCCTGCTTGGCGAACACCGGGATCAGGTTGCTGATGGTGCTGGCCGACATCACGTCGGTCAGCGGGTACAGCAGGTTGTCGGCAGCGAACTCCTGGGGCGCGTCGCCCTCGAGGATGTCCGGGTACTGCTTGGCCTGGAACATCGCCGTGGTCTTGGCCTGCCAGTCCGTCCAGGCGATCGTCTGCACCTTGACGAGGATGCTCGGGTTCGCCGCGTGGAAGGCGTCCGCGATGCCCTGCCAGTAGGACTGCGAGCTGTTCGCGGTACCGGCCGTGCCGTAGTCGGCGGCGAGCAGGTTGATCGTGGTGACCCCACCGGCCGAGGTCGACTTGGAACCGTTGCTGCTGGAGCTGGAGCTACATGCCGTCAGGGCCATGGCGCCGGCGACGCCGAGAGCAGCTGCCGTAGTGAGGTGTCGCTTCATGGATTACAAACCGCCTTTGACACACACGGGCCCAGTGCCCGACGGGCGAACTCGCTGCATAGCCTAGAGCAGCTTGCGCGAATATGATTGGTTGTTCGGCATAATTTGCACTTTCGAGCGAACGGCGTGCAAGGAGTATGCGCACTCAAGGTCCGACAGGTCCAGGACGGTTACCGAACCGTTGCGAAGGGCTGCCCTGTCGGCCCCCCTCCTCTGAGTAGGTCCTCGTCGCGCGGGCGCGGCATGACAGCAACGAAGAGGATGGAGTCGATCAGTGGACGCACCCGCCAGGGCCGCAAGGACCAGGATGCTCATCAGGAGCTGGTCGGTGAAGCCTCTCAGTTCATGCCCGGCCGAACTCAAAGCCAGGGCAGGTCCTGGGCTTGCTCCGGTTTGACGGGCAGGTTGTGTGTGTCGGTCAGGCCGCGATTGCGGACTCGTAGGCGGCTGGGCTTTGGTAGCCCAGGCTGCTGTGAAGCCGGTGCACGTTGTACCAGCCCTCGATGAAGTCGAATATCGCGGTGTGGGCCGCTGCCCGTGTGGCCCAGGGGCGACCGTTGACCAGCTCGCGCTTCAGCGTCGAGAAGAACGACTCGGCGAGAGCGTTGTCCCAGCACTGACCGGTCCGGCTGGCGGAGAATCGAACGCCGAACTCGCCTGCCAGCCGGGTGAGTTCGCGGCTCGTGCATTGACAGCCCCTGCCGGAGTGGAAAATCACTCCGGGGGCCGGGCGCCGGGTCCGACAAGCAGCACGCAGAGCCTCGGCGACCAGCTCGGTTCGCAGGTGGTTGGCGGTGGCCCAACCCACGACCCGGCGCGAGGCGATGTCGATGACGGTGGCCAGGCAGAGCCAGCCCTGGTCCGTGGCGATGCAGGTGATGTCACCGCACCAGCGCAGGTCCAGGGCTGCCGGACCGGGCTGGAAGTCACGCAGCACCAGGTCGGGACGGGTGGCTGCGTTCGGGTCGGGCACCGTGGTGCGGTGGCGGCGCCTGCGGTGGGCGCCGACCAGGCCGGCCTGGCCCATGAGCCGTGCCACCCGGCGCCGACCGCACCGGGCCCCTCGTCGCGCAGAGCGGCGTGGACGCGTGGGGCGCCGCAGCCCGCGCGAGCGCGCGTGGACCAAGGTGATCCGTTCGGTCAGCTCGGCGTCGCGGACCGCACGGGCCCCGGGCTGGGCGGTGCGGCGGGCGTAGCTCCTCGCGTTCGCCGCTGGTCAGGCCGTCGCGCTCGCCGGGGACCTGGGCCTGGGTGACCCACAGGCGCACCGTGGTCAGGCCGAAGTCCTTGGCGACCTGACCCACCGAGCGGTCCCCGGCGTCGGCACAGCTCGACGATCTCGGCCTTCAACTCCGACGTGAACGAGCGCCGAGGGCGCGGCTTCTTCGCCGTCAGCGGGAGCGCGGGGCGGAGCCAGGATCGAATCATGCTGCTGTGACGCGCCATCATGCCGCCGGGTTCCACCCCTCACTCCCGGGCCGTTGGCAGGCAGGAGAGTCGGGTGACCGGGAGCCTGTCGTCAGGCCTGTCGCCGGTACTCCAGCACGTCTTCGGGCTTGCCCCGCTCCAGGTGGATGCCGCCGATGGTGTTCAGCGCCCCGGCTTCGGCGTCATGGTCCCCCATCGTGCCCTGGGCCCAAGGGCGTTCGCCCACGCGGGCGGGCACGATCCCCATGGTGATCAGCGCGAACATCCGGCCGCGCTCGTCCCCGAGGTCACCGGCGATGACTCGGGCATCCTGAAACACAGTCAGCATGGCCAGCACATAGAAGAGATGGCCGGGGCGGTTCCGGTCCTGCCGGTCGTCTGCGCCGTCGTACACCGTGGCGGCTCCTGGATGCGGTCCCAGGGCCTGGTCGTTGAGTTCGGCGACCGTCGCGGCCAGTGTCGTGGCGGGGTGGCGGGAGACACGTTCGGCCGCCGTGCGCAGTGCCAGGGGCAGGCCGGAACACAGCAGGACCAGGTCAGCGCAGGCCTGCGGCTCCTCCAGCAGCCGCTGACGACCGAGGAGTCGCCCGAGCAGATCGGTCGACTCGTCCGCCGACAGCCGGTCCAGCATGATGCGCCGGGCGCCGTCCCGGACGACCAGGCCGGGCAGGCGGGGTAGTCCCGACTCCACCCGTCGCCGTTCCCGCGCCTCGCGGCGCTGGCGGACCCTGCTGACCGGTGACGGTGCCAGGACCCGGACCGCGTGGTGGACGGCGCGGCGGGCCCGCCTGGTCGCAGCGTTGGCGGGGGGCACTGGGGTGTGGCTGTTCACGTCCTGGCTCGGCGGTGCGGTCCTGGCCGTGATTGTGATCGCCGGGCTGCCGTGGATGCTCAACCCCGGGCGTGGATCCGCTGTGCGGATCGAGCGGCTGGAGGCTCTGGAGGAGTGGGTTCGCCGGATGTCGGACGTCCATACCGTGGGTATCTCGCTGGAGGCGGCGATCACCGCCAGCCTGCGCAGCGTTCCCGAGTCCATCGCCCCCGACGTCAGGCGGATGGTCGCCCGGCTGGGTGCCGGGTGGAAGCCGGCCGACGCCTACCGGGCGTTCGCCGAGGACCTGGACGACGCCACTGGGGACATGGTGTGCGCGTTGATGCTGCTGCACGCCACCGACCGCGGCGCGGGGCTCGGCCACGCGCTGACCGACCTGTCGGGGGCCGTGGCCGAGGAGGTCATGATGCGCCGCCGGGTCGAGGCCGACCGGGCCAAGCCACGGGCCAACGCGAGGTGGGTGACGCTTTTCTGTCTGGTCGTGTTCGGGTTGTGCGCCCTGTCGGGGAACTACGTCCAGCCCTACAGCACCCCGGTCGGGTCCCTGGTCCTGGCGCTGCTGGCGGCCGCGTTCGGCGGGCTGCTGGTGTGGATGCGGCGGATGGCGAACATGCGACCCAACCCCCGGTTCCTGTCCCCCGCCGACCGCACCCGCTCCGATCCGGAGGGTCTCCAGTGATCAGCCTTGCCCCCGTCCTGCTGTCCGGTGCCGCGGTCGGTGTCGGGATCACTGTCGCGGTTGCCGGGCTCACCCCCGGGCGGGCCGACCTGGGTGATGTACTGGCCCGTCTGGACGCCACCCAGCTGGACAATCTCCAGCCGCGCACCGATTCCGCCCCCACCGTGCTCTCCTTCCAGGAACGTCTGGGCGGGCGGGTCCTGGCCCAGGTGGGCGAGCAGGTGCTGCGGGTCCCGCGCAGGGACCTTGACCTGGTCGGCCGCAGCCCGGCGTCCCACGTCGGCCGGCAGATCACTGCCGCCCTGGCAGCCATGGCGATGCCCGCCCTGGGCTCCGCCGCCTACAGCGAACTGGCCGGACCGCTGCCTTTCACCGTCCCGCTGCTGGCAAGCCTGGTGTTCGGCGGCGTGATGTGGGTCCTGGTCGGCGTGAGCGTGCGCCAGGAAGCAGCGGAGGCCCGCCTGGAGTTCAAGATCGCGGTCGCGTCCTACCTGGAGCTGGTCGGCCTGGAGCGCGCGGCCGACGCCGGACCGATCGAGTCCCTGCGCCGGGCAGCGGAAGTGGGCGACGGCTGGGTCTTCCACCGCCTGCGGGACTGCCTCGTGCGCGCCGAACTGGCAGGCGTCCCGCCGTGGGAAGCCCTGCGGCAGCTCGCCGAGGAGATCGGCGTCCCCGAACTCGGCGCCCCCGCGGACATCATCGCCCTGGCCGGCGAGGAGGGCGCGGCCGTCTACACCACCCTCAAGGCCCAGGCCCGCTCGCTGCGCGGCCAGCTGCTGACCGACCAGCAGGCCCAGGCCAACGCGGCCAGCGAAAAGATGGTCGCCCCGGTCGCCGGAATGGTCATCGTCATGACGGTTTTCATCGCTTTTCCCGCCATGCTGCGGATTGTCGTCTCCTAACTCCTGAAAGGTCCATGCTGATGCTGAACAACCCCTTCCTGCAGATCCTGCTCACTGTCGCCCGCCAGCTGCGCGGCCGACTGCACGATGCGCCGCAGGACAGCGAACGCGGAGCTCTGTCCATCGAGCTGGCGTTGCTGGTCGCGGCGTTGGTGGTCCTGGCCGGGATCATCGTCGCCATCCTGGTTGCGAAGGTCACCGCCAAGGGCAACGCCATCGGCTGACAACCGATACCCGACCGTCCGCCCCGCTGCGTACCGATCCGGAAGGAGGCGGCGCCTTGCCCCGCACCGCACGCCCCGCCCAACGCCGCGCGCGCCCCGACCACGGACACGGGCCCTGCACACCCGGCTGCGGCTCACCGATACCGCGCAGGAGCGCGGATCGCTCTCGCTGGAACTGTCCATCCTGGCCCCGGTGGTGATGCTGATCCTTTTCACCTCGATCCAAGCGGGGCTCTATTTCTTCGCCAGAGACGACGCATTGACCGCGGCCCAGCAAGGCGTAGAGACGGCCAGGGTCCAAGGCGGCACCTTGGCCGAGGGCGAAGCCCGCACCCGGGATCTGCTGAACCGCTCCGGCGGGAGCATCACCGGCGCCGACGTCTCCGGCAGCTCCGGTGCTCTGGTTCAGATCACCGTCACCGGACACGTCGACACCTGGATTCCCGGCCTGTCCTTGTCGCTGTCCCAGACAGCCACCGGCGTCAAGGAGAGGACCGGACCGTGATCCCAGGCAGAGGTACCCCCAACAGCCGCAGCGGGACGGCGGACAGCAGCGATCGCGGGGCGCTGTCGCTGGAACTGTCGATCCTCGGCCCGGCCCTGCTGATGGTCCTGGCCCTGGTCATCGCCGCCGGACGGATCTACCTGTCCGACGGCAGCGTCGACAACGCCGCCCGCGACGCCGCCCGCGCTGCTTCCCTGCAGACCTCGCCGGTCGCCGCCCAGGGCACCGCCGATCAGGTCGCGGACCAGACCCTGGCATCCGAGGGCCTGCACTGCACCAGCACCTCGGTCACCGTCCCCACGGGCGGCTTCAACGTGCCGGTGGGGCAGCCCGCAAGCGTGACAGTGACCGTGACCTGCCGGGCCGACCTGTCGGACATCGGCCTGCCGGGCCTGCCCGGCAGCAAACTCCTCACCGGCACCTTCACCAGCTCCATCGACCCCTACCGCCCCCGGAGCAGCTCGTGACCCGCCCCTGGCCGCTGCGGCCAGCCCACCACACCGACACGGAGCGCGGTTCGCTGTCGCTGTTCACCGCGCTCACCATGGTCGGGATCTTCGCGGTCCTGGCGCTGGTCGTGGACGGCGGCGGCCGGCTCCAGGCCCTGTCTCACGCCGAAGGCACCGCGCAGGAAGCCGCGCGCACCGGCGCGGAGTCGATCAACGTAGGCCAGGCCATCTCCGGAGAAGCCGTCAACATCGACCCGAACACCGCCATAACCGCCGCCCAGACTTATCTTCGGCAGGCAGGCGTCAGCGGAACCGTGACCTTCGACCGGGCCACCGACACCCTGAACGTCAGCGTGTCGGACCATTACACGCCGCTGTTCGACGTCTTCGGCAGCTCTGACCTCACCGGCGACGGCAGCGCCACCCTCGTCTACCAAGCAGGAGGCTGAACGATGACCCGTACCCTGGCCGCCCTGCGCGCCCTTGCCGCACTGCTGCTACTCACGGCCCTGACGGCAGGAACCCCGCTCGCCCTGCTGCGCCTCGGAGTACTGCCCCACCAGTGGCCGACCTGGTCCCAGACCAGCCACGCCCTGACCAGCCCCGATGACGGCCAGCTCTTCCTCGGCGCCCTCACCCTCCTCGGCTGGTGCGCCTGGATCATGTTCACCGTCTCCGCAGCTGTCGAGACAATTGCCGCTGTACGCCGGCGCAGCGCCCCCACAGTCCCCGTGCTCGGCGCCACCCAGCGCCTGGCCGCCACCCTGGTCAGCAGCATCGTGCTGCTGCTCCCCGCCACCACCGCTCTCGCCGCGACCGCCGCACCCGCCCAGGCCGCCACCCTGCACCTGCCCCACGCCACCACCGGCCCGCAACAGGCCCAGCCCACCGGCCACAGGGCCACCACGCACACCGTGGACGAGCCCACCGTGACCGTCGACGAGCCGGACCAGACCCTGTGGTCGCTCGCCGCGCAGTATCTCGGCAACGGCATGCGGTGGAAGGAGATCGTGACCGCCAACCAGGGGATCATCCAGAGCGACGGCACCACACTGACCAGCAGCACCGTCCACCTGGTCCCCGGGTGGAAACTGCGCCTGCCTGCCGACGCCCGTCCCGGATCCGACACACACGCCACCGCAGACCACACCTCCGTCCCCACCCAGGCCGTTCCCACCTCGGCGCAGACCCTCAGCAGCAGCCCTGCGCATCAGTCCCACGACGCCACTGCCCCGGTCCGCGACCACGAGCGCACGCACGTGGTTGTGCCCGGCGACACCCTCTCCCAAATCGCCGAGAACGACCTCGGCAACGCCGCGGACTACCCACAGATCGCCGCCGCGAGCGAGAGCACCGTCCAGCCGGACGGACAACACCTGACCGACCCCAACCTGATCTACCCAGGCTGGATCCTGACGATCCCCCAGACCGCCAGCACCGCGCCCACAACCGCCGCACCCGGCGACGGAACCGGCACGAGCAGCGGCACGGTGGCCGCTCCCGCCCCCCGCAACTCCCCACCCGCGGCAGCCCCGACGGCGCCCGCACCCAGCCAGACCGCACAAGCCCCAGCCGCCGCGCCCACTACCACAGCAACGACAACGACCGGGGCGACAGCGCCGACCGGTGCCACCAACCGCCCAGTACCGCACACCACCCAGGCCGCAGCAGCGCCGACACCCACCACGGACTCCAGCGTGCCACTGCGCACGGGAGCCGGAATCGCCGCCCTGCTGGCCGCCGGCCTGCTCGGCAGCTACGGCGCCAAGCGCGCCCTGCAGCAGCGCCGCCGCCGACCCGGCGAGACCATCGCCATGCCCGCCCAGACCAGCGAACTCGAACACGTACTGATCCACACAGCCAACCAGCGCACCACGCCCGACGCAGAACTCCTGGACCGCGCTCTGCGTACCCTGGCCGCCCGGTTGCCTGAAGGCACCGACCTGCCCACCCTGGAGGGCGCCCGCATCACCCCGGCCGGGATCTTGCTGCGTTCCAGCGGAGACCCGCTGGAGCCGTTCACCGCAGGCCCGGACGGCTGGTGGGAACTGGACCCGGCCCACGAACTCCTGGACGCCGACCAGGACCACCAGCAGGATCCCCCCTATCCGCTGCTCACCGCCCTGGGCACCGCACCCGAGGGAGGGACGCTGCTGGCGGATCTGCGTACCGCCCGCACCGTACTCCTGGACGGCTCCCCCGAGCAGATCCGCGAAGTCGCCCGCTCCATCGCCCTGGAGGCCGCGAGCTGCCCCTGGGGCCGCGATGTGCAGGTCCTGTGCAGTGGGATCACCGACCCCGACCTTCCCGCGATCGTGCCAACCGGCCGCCTGCAGCACCTGACCCAGCTCAGCCACGCCGCCAAGGACCTCGCAGAGCTCCTGCTGAGCACCCACCAGGACACCTCAACCGCTCTGCCGTGGATGCTGGTCGTCGCCGACCAGGCCGATGAGCAAGACGCCTGGCAGCTCGCCGACCTGATCGCCCGCGTCCCCCACGCCCCGGTCGCACTCGTGCTGCCCGCAGCCGGAATCGACGCCCTGTTCCCCGGGGCCACCCACCTGAACTGCGACGCCACCGGACCGCAGCCCAGCCCCGTCGACGGCCAGCCCGTGATCCTGCAACGGGTCACCGAAGCCGCCTACCAGCTCCTGCTGGCAGACCTGCGCACCAGCGAACAGCCAGCAACCCCCGCACAGGGCGCCTGGGTCAACGTCCCCGAGAACACCGAGCAGGCCGAAGCACAGACCCATGCCGAACCTCTCCAGAACCAGCACGGCCCGACCCCAGCCCATCCGGACGGATCGGTGCCGGCGTCGCCGTTCATCGTCTTCTCCCAGACCCGCGCCGCCGTCCCGGCCAACGCGCCCCTGCCTCCAGGCTCCACCCCAGCCTCCGAGGAGCCCACCGAACAGGACCTTGCACACCACGTCCCGGCCGCAGGGGTGGGAGTACCGCAGTCCGCCGCGGAAGAGCCAGCGGACACGGAATCCCCGGTGCTCACCTCCTCCCCCGACCCGCAGGAAACTGAGCCCTCCGCGCCGCGTACCCCGCAGGTCCTGGTCCTGGGGCCGCTGGACATCACCGGCCTGGGGACCAGCGGGCGCGGACGGCGCCTGGCCGAGCTCGCCGCATACCTCTACCTGCACCCGAACCGAACCGCCGAGACCATCGCCGAGGCCATGGGCTCCCTGGACCCGTGGACGGACCGCACCCTGCGCACACGCATGTCCCAGCTGCGCAAGCTCCTCGGGCAGGGCACGGACGGCAACCCGTATCTCCCCTACGTCTCCGGCAACGCGACCTACGCCCGGCTAGACGTGCACTGCGACTGGACACAGTTCCTGACACTGGCGGAACGCGGCCTGACCGCAGGCCCTGCCGGAATCGCGGACCTCGAATCAGCCCTCCGCCTGGTCCGCGGACGCCCCTTCCAGGGCAGCAGCGCCCCCTGGGCCGTGGCCGAGCAACAGGAAATGGTCTCCCGCATCGTCGACGTCGCCCACACCACCGCCGTACGACACATCACCGCCGGCCACTGGGACCCGGCACGCGCCGCCATCAGCAAGGGTCTCCACGTCGAGCCCACCGCCGAACTGCTCTACCGCGACTGGATCACCCTGGAAGCCCGCCGCGGCGACCGGGCCGCCCTCGGCCGCGTCATCAGCGACCTCAACCGCTCCCTGCGAACCCTGGACGTCGAAATGGACAACGAAACCCAGACTCTGATCACCGACATCTACGCCCGCGCCCAGCGGGGCACTGCGTGACCCATGCGCGCCCTCCACTGTGCCCCCGGGTCCGGGAGCGTGGACGCGTCTGTCCAGCTCTCCAGGGCTTCCTCACTCGCTGCGGTGTTTGGTCAGCCTGACTGGGGGGTGCCCGTGGTGGCGGCTGGCTGCCCGAGGGCCAGTTGCATCAAGCGGGCGACGGAGCAGCTTGCGCTGAGGAGACGGAACTCGATCCCGAGCAGGGTGGCGGTGTTGCGGCTGTTAAGGAGGACGCCGAGGCCGGAGCAGTCCATGAAGGTGACCCCGCTGAGGTCCAGCCGCAGGCTGGGGGCTCCGGATCGTATGAGGCTCAGAACCTGGGCTTCCAGGTCTGCCGCGCTGGCCAGATCGACCTCCCCGCGGACCCGCAGGGTTGCGCCGGCGCTGCCGCGGTGTGCCGGGGCTGCGGCGGTCGAGGTCCTCATCCGGTGCGGGCAGGTACGAGGCCGCCGGGCAGCCTGGGTCTCTGTCACCTCAATTCCGATCCCGGCTCGGGGTGGGTGTGGCCCGTTGCCGTTCAGTTGTGCCGCCCCATACGCCGAACTGCTGGCCGGTAGCTGAGGCGAAGTCGGCGCACTGGCCCTGGACAGGGCAGCTGCGGCAGATGCTCCTGGCCTGTTCTTCCCGTCCGCGCCGGGCGCGGCCGCGCTCGCCTGGCGGTGAGAAGAACACGGCTGACGGCATGCCTCGACAGGCAGCGCGGGCCTGCCACTCCCACTGCCTGAACAGCGGGACGATCGGCACCGGCGCCTGGACAGCGCGCGTTCGGTGGGGGCGTCGACGTTGCTGCTCAGGTCCGCGCCGGGCGAGGCGGGGGAGGCCGTCAGCAGTGTCGACGATCGGGGGGTGATTCATGGTTCTGCCTTTCGGCCTGTGCCCTGGGGGCCTGCTGTGTGGCGGACTACCAGCCTGGGACGCCGCCGTCGGACAACAGCGCCAGGGCGACGGCATGGGGCTGGTCGATCTGGGGCCAGTGGCCTGCGCCGGGCAGGATCGTTGTGGTTGCGCTCCGCAGGTGTCCTGCCAGGTCTTCGGCTACGCCGGTGTTGAGGTAGGGGTCCTCGGCACCCCAGACCAGCTGGAAGGGGACGTCCAGTTGCTCAAGATCTGCAAGACGCGCATCGTTTCGCGCGATCTCGGGCAGCAGCTGGGCGGTCATCTGCCCGAATGCTTGGCCGGCTCCGGGCTTGCGACGGAAGTTGTCGTCGATGAGCGGGCCGAGGAATTCGTCGTACGCGGCCCGCCTGTCGTCGGCGAGTACCGCGCGGAACTGCCCGCGCTGGAACTGCAGTACCTCAGCGAAGAGCGTCGGGTTATGCAGCAGGTGCTGGCTGAGTTCCCTCAGTGACGGAGTCGCGTAGAACTCGATGAATTCGGGGAACCGGAGGGTCGGGGCGCTCGCGTAGAAGGAGTTGAGCATTACCGCAGCGCAGATGCGCAACCTCACCGAAGAGGAAATGCGCGCGCTTCAAGAAGAGGTCGAAGCCCTCTCGGACGCCGCATTCGAGCGCACCCGGACGACGGCGTTCGACGTCATCCGCGCGTGCGAAGTCCACAAGTACAAGGCTGTACTGATCGAGAATGTCGTGGAATTCGCCACTAAGTGGGTCCTGTTCGACCTGTGGCTCGCGATGATGGTCCGGCTCGGCTACAACTACCAGATCGTCTGCGCGAGTTCGGCGCACATCGGCGACGAAGCCGTCAATCCGGCAGCGCCACAGTGGCGTGATCGCCTTTACATCATCTTCACTCAGGTGGGCATCCGCCTGCCCGACGTCGCGCCGCGCCCCATGGCCTGGTGCCAGGAGTGCGACCAGGACGTGCACGCGCAGCAGACGTGGCGACCGGATCACAAGGAAACCCGGATCGGCAAATTCGGCGACCAGTACGACTACACCTGCCCGAACCACGACCAGGACGTGATTGTCGAGCCCTACACTCGACCGGCCTCCTCGATCATCGACTGGACGGACCTGGGCAACCGCATCGGCGACCGCCGCAAGCCGCTGGCCCCCTCAACCATGGCCCGCATCCAGACCGGACTGGATCTATTCCCGGTCGACCCGACACTGGTCACTCTCAACCACGGCGGCCACGACGGTCGTAGCTTCCGCCCCGACATGTCGCCCTTCCCCGTGCGGGCCACAAAGATCGGCGAAGGTCTCGTTGTTCCGCCCGGCGCGTTCGCCCACGCCACCTCGCGGCCGGACCTGGCCGCACCCCCCTTCGTGATCACCATGCGCAACCACGGCGGGGCTGCCGGAGTCGATCGGCCCTTGAGCGGCATCAACGCAGGCGGCAACCATCACGGGCTGGTCATTCCCTATCGCCGGGGGAACCTGCCGAAGCGCACAGTGGAACCGCTGCACACCATGTCCACCCGCGAGTCGGCCGGGCTGCTGCTGCCCGCCGTCGACATCAACGACTGCTTCTTCCGGATGATCCAGTGGCGCGAGCAGATGAGCGCCCAGCGATTCCCCTGGACCTACAAGGTCATGGGCAGCAGCAACGCCGAGCGGACCATGCAGGCGGGGAACGCCGTGAGCTGCAACGTCGCCCAGTGGCTCGGCTACGCGGTCGGCGCCGTCCTCTAGCTCCCCAACGCGTGGGTGCCCGCCGGTCGGCGGGCACCCACGCACCCCGCCCCACCGCGACCATCCCAGGAGTTGACTCCGATGCCCTCTACCCGTCAGCACCGCTCTCGCCGCCCGGTCAAAGCCAGGGCCGAGGCCGTGCGTGCCTTCCTCGAATCCCAGGGGTGGCGTCTGGCCACGGTCGCAGGCCGCCCGTGCACCTTGGACGACGTCCAGCAGGACGACGGCCACTTCCTCGTCCACGACGAGACGCACGAGGACGGCAGCCCCACGGGCACCGTGTTCCTGACCTGCTTCACGAAGGACTACCTGTTCGATCTGCACTGCATGTCCCAGCAGCTTCAACACGCCGGGTACACCTCGGAGGAGAACGACTTCGCCGACGCCCTCGACATCCGTGCCGCCACGAGCCAGGAAACCGAGCGGCGCACGACCGAGCATGCACGGAACGTCGGGCCCCTGCTCGCCGTCCTCCTGCCCGCCTCCTCCAAGCGCCCTCCCGCCCAGCCCTCGCCATCCAGCGCCACCCTCTTCTGACTAGGCCCCGAGCCGGCCCGCAGGGCAGCAACCCCGCGAAGCGCAAGCCGCTCGCCGTCGCCGTCAACCCCGTACGGCCCGAAATTCGCAGCCGAGCAGGCTTCATCCGAGCTCTCGGTCGGTCCCGCATCCGGGACCGACCCCTCCCTCCTGGAACGGCCAATCCTTGTCCGCCTTGACACCGAGCGACGCAGCCCGCCTTGAACAGATCAGGCGTGCCGCCGAGCCCCAGCCGAACAACCCGTCCCCGATCAGCCGCCGTTCGCACGAGGCCGCCCTCGCGGCCGCCATCGGCCCCGAACACCAGATCCCCGAGCACTTCAACCTCCACACCAAGAAGGACTTGTGCAGCCGGGGCCTGGCCAACGTCCGCCCCGACCGCGACGGCGTTCAGCACCCCCACGCCTCCAACCCACTGCACGAGTCCTTCCTCACCGCCGCCGGTCGCGCCTACGCCGAGCGGCACGGGATACCCACACCGCGCCGCCGCATCGTGATCATCACCTGTGGGTCGCTCAAGCGCGCCGACCTGGGGGGCCGCCCGTCGATTCCCGCCGGAGACCTCTACGTCGGCGGCTATCACAAATCCCTGCGCAGGACGGCCGACGCGCTCACTGCCGAACGCGGAGTTGTCCTCATCGCCTCCGCCCTCCACGGGCTGATTCCGCCGGGCTTCCTCCTGAGTCCCTACAACGTACGTCTCGGTGACCCCCAAGCCGTCACCGCACAGGACGTTCGGAGGCACTCCCTGCACCTGGGCCTCGATGACACCGAAGTGATCTTCCTTGGCGGCCGGGCGTACCGGAGCCTGGTCAAGGCCGCGCTCCCGGACTGCCTGACCCCCTTGGATGGAACCGCGGGCATCGGGTACCAACTCCAACTCCTCAAGGGCTGGGCCGTTCTGGAGGCCGAGAGCCAGAGGGCGGCGATGTGGGCAGAGGCGCGGCGGCGCCGAGAGCGCGAGAGTCGCACGACCCGCTGCACTCGGTGCCAGTTGCTCCACGGCCGTGTCGACGCCGCCGACTTGCTGCCAGGAGACGCTGTTGAGGTCGACGGTCACCAACTACTTGTCAGCGGTACCCGAGCAACTGAGAACGGGCTACGGGTACAGCTGACCGGCGGCCCGCGCGGACTGGACGCCATGCTGGTGGAGCCACACGCCGGCGTGGATGTGCGCCGTCCACCGGAAGCGTTCGGCCCCATGCGCGCACACCTGGACCCCGGCGGCAGCACCTTCGATGCTTCCCCATCCCACCCTTGCGGCTGCCAGTGCGCACACTGCGCCAGCCGCCGCAGCGCCCACGGGTCGGGAGCAGCTGAAATCTGACCAGGGCATTGGCCGGGCAGTCCCGGCCAATGCCCTGACTGCTGCCTTATACGGTTGACCCGCGCCCCAATATTCGATAGATTTACATATGCCGAAAGGGGGCGCACCGGCGGGGCCAAAGAGCCCCCTCCGCCCCCTGAAGATCGCCGCCATCGACATCAACACGGGAGAGCCACATGCACTCCATCATCCCCGCCCCGTCCGCATCCATGGACCGCGCGGCCGAAGTCCTCGCGAAGTTCCCCACGCACATCCCCGGCCACCGGGACGGCTGGCTCCTGCTGTCCCGCGACGGCCGACCCATCGTCGTCTGGGATCTCGCCGTAAAGATCGCCGCGGACACGCCGGAACAGGCCGCCAAGCGCCTTGAGTTGGCACTGACACTGGCATCGGCCGGGTTCGCCGTGACGCTGCCCGGGAACGCCTACATGGTCTTCTTCGCAGAGCCCCCGAGCGACCGCGCCAAGCCCCGATACGTGATCGCGGAGGATGACACTGAACTGGCCAGCATCTTCGGCGGAGGGTTCAACGTCATCGACACCTGGACGAGGGCATGCAGTTCCTCGCACTCCACCCGGGCGGAAGCCATCGAACGATGCGATGAGGTCACGCGCGAGCAGGACCTCGCGGACGCTTCCGCGCGAGCCACGGGCCGCATAGAGCCGCCCACCCCTACCAGTAATCGATAGATTTACATAACAAAAGGGGGCAACCCTGCCCCCCAGGGAGGAGGCCACATGGAGACCCCGGAAACCCCAGACGAATCGAGCCGGCTGCCATCCACCAGCCTCGACGTCCGCAGCGACAGTCCGCCATCGGGCCCGGACCTCGGCGCGACTGACGCCCGCGACGTCCAGGTGCACGACCACAACTGCACTGGCGGCTGCGGAGGGTGGGGCTACAGGTACCCCAACGCCACTGAGGAGTCGGAGGAGTGCACCGAACGCCCCTACCGATTCGTCGTCAAGGAACTCAACGAGGACAACGGCTCCGTGCGCACCGTCCTGGCCACCGACAGCACGGATGCCGTCGCCCGGTGGCTGGACAGCGACGACCCGTGCATCTGGGTCACCGACCGGGAGTTCGTGGCGCCGCCACCCCCGGTTGACCTGGTCAAGTACGGCGACTGCCCGTTCTGACACGCACGCAGAACATCCCGGCGCACGGCAGGGCAAGCCGTGCGCCGGGCCTCTTCACCACCCAACAGAAGCGAGGAACCGTGAACTGGATGTACGACTACTACGAGTTGGACGGCTGGACGCCCGCAACGGTCATCATTGATGAGGGCGAGCACTCCCGTCTCGGCCCTTACAGCGCGGAGGTCGCCTACCGTCGCTTCCACGGCGGCGCGGTCCCACGCTTCACCCCCGAGGTTGTCCAGCAGATCGCCAAGGACACCACAGAGGGCAAGTGGGAGTCCTTCGTGGTCTGGGCAGACGGAACAGCCCAGATCCACACGCCCTCGGCCGACGAACCCATGCAGGAGTGCCCCGCGGACGAAGACGGCATGTACGCCATTGGCGCGATGTCGTGGGTCTGGGACGAGCACGCGACCATCACCACGGACGAGGCGGGGCTCCGGCTCCACGCACTCTTCAAGGGCAAGACGCCGAGCCTGGACCTGCTGGCACAGGCCCTCCCGATCCTGACCGCTGCCGGATTGACGGTCTGCCGGGAAAGCGCCCTGTCCGCCGTGACTCCGCCGCCAGCGTGGCCGCCGTACCCGGTGCAGGTCGGGGATGCCGCCCGGCGGGTCCAGCGCACCCTCAGCGGGCGCACCCCGGACGCGGACCTCCTGCGGCGCGTCGCCGAAGTGCTCGATCGGATGGACATCCACCCGGACCAGACCGAAGCCGACTTCGCCCCCCTGCCCTAGTCCCGCCGGTCGGTCCTGGGCTGCCTACGGGGTGGCCCCGGACCGATCCCGACCCCTCCCGAAGGAGGACGCCGTGACGCACAACATGTCGGCGGGCACGAGCGGGTTCGACCGCTGGACCGCTCAGGCACTCGCCCTCACCCGCAAGCTCCACCTGGTCGCGGATGCCAGCCGGCCCCGGCCTGCCGCACCGCGACCGGACGACGACACCGACGTCGAGGCCCTGGCTGCTGCCCTTAACCTGCTGCCCGCTCCCGCTGCCCCCAAGCGCCCGGCAAGCCGAGGGAGCGCACGATGACCAACTCCACGCAGATGGCTCTGTTCGCGGAAGAGCCTGAACTGAGTGCCGACGACCCGCTGGAGCTCGTCCGCAGCGCCGACGTGATCGTCCTGAATTCGAGCGGCGGTAAGGACAGCATGGCGATGATGGCCTACGTGGTCGGACTCGCCGCGAAGGTCGGCGCGCTCGACCGCATCGTGGTCGTGCACTGTGACCTCGGCCGGGTGGAATGGGAGGGCACCCGCGAGCTTGCCGAGCTGCACGCGCAGATCTACGGGCTGCCCTTCGAGGTCCGCTCCCGCCAGGCGGGCGATCTGCTGGACCAAGTCGAAGAGCGTTCGATGTGGCCTAGCGCAGACGTTCGATATTGCACCGCTTATCACAAGAGAGACCTGGTCAGGGATCTGATCCGCGGCCTCGATCGGCTTTACGCCCGGTTCTGGCGCAGGGGCATCGTCCTGGACTGCCTCGGCTTCAGGGCTGCGGAGTCGTCCAAGCGGGCCAAGAAGGAACCCCTGGCCCAGGACACGGCGTTGACTACGCGCGGTCGGTCGGTCTTCACATGGTCGCCGATCCTTGACTGGTCCGACGTCCGGGTCTGGCAGGAGATAGCAAACTCCGGGCTGCCCTACAGCCCCGTCTACGATGCAGGCATGAGCCGTTTGAGCTGTAGCTTCTGCGTTCTGGCCAGCGAAGCAGACCTTGTGTGTGCTGCTCGACTGAGGCCGGACATGGCGCAGACCTACGTCGAGCTGGAGGCCAGGATCGGGCACAAGTTCAAGGCGAAGCTGGCGATGGCCGACATCCACGCTCAGGCCCAGGAGCTCGGCCCGGTGAAGAACCCGGCCCGAGGCGCGGCCATGCGCCGCCACCTCGGCGACGAGGTCACAGACAGGTACCTGAGCCGGATTGCCCTCACCTGACCCGGCGCACCGTGCGCGGCACCGTTACCGGCGGTGCCGCGCACTCACCCCAGAAGCTTTGGTGGGGTCGGCGATACGAACGCGAGCGTTCGTGCCAGCACCAACGAGGCGAACCCCGACGTACTGGCTCGGGCAAACCGCCGACCCCTCTCCACCACCCACAGAGAACACGCTCAAGGCCAGCCTCAAGACTCCCATGCAAGTGACGACCGACATTATACCGCCAGCCATACGGAAGGATGACACCACCATGACGACAACAGAGCAGCAGTTCGAGCAGCGGCTCGCCGAAATGACCGACGACTGGCTCACCCGAGATCAACTGATGCACCTTGCTGACGTCACCTACACGACGCTGTGGCGCTGGCTACGCGACACCCCCTTTGCCGAAGCCGATACCAGGGTCGGCAGACAGAAGGACGCCCATCTCTACGAGCGCCAGGCCGCAGTGTCCTGGCTGCACGCCAAGCTCTTCGGCGCGAGGGAGGCTGGATCGGACGCGCCCTCCGGCCCGCGCCTGGCGGCGGTCCCGGTGCGGATGACCTACGTTCCGGGGGAACGCTGGCGCTGGACCGACATCGCCCGCCGTCGTGACGTCACGCCTGGAGCGATCAGCAGCCTTGGGAAAGCCTACGAACAGCACAGCACCCACCCCTTCCCCAAGAGCGGCGGCGACAACAAGCGCTCGGCCGAGGAAGTGTCCGCCTGGTTCCTCTGGTACGACCGCACACGCCCCGGCTACAAGGGGCGCTGGGCGACCGAGGCCCCGGTCGCCGAGGCCGCGTTGGTCGAGCCGGCCGCCGGCGGCCGGCTCGCCGAAGTCTCCGAGAAACTGCGGAGCGCCGCCCTCGCCCGCCAGAGTGTGAACGTGGATGCGCTGGCCGCCGAACTCGGCGTGACTGCTGATGTCGCCAAGCGCTATCTGGCGCAGGCCGAGGCCGTGGTCATGCCTAAATTGGGCCTTGTCGCCAGGAACAAGATCCTGGACTTGGCGCCCATCGAAGCCACCGCGGCCTTGACCACCCGCCAGCGCATCGAACGGGTGAAGAGCCTCCTGCGGCGAAGCGATGCCCCTGCCAGTGTGCTCAGCGTCGGCACGCGCGAGTACTTCAAGGTCGAGGACATCAAACGACTGCTGTCGGCAGCGAACTGACACCTGCCAGCTGAGGTTTTGTTGAGGCTGTGCTCCGAGCAACTGATCGGGGTGGGCTGGTGGTGAGGCAGTGGGCGGGTGCGGGTTGCCCCATCCCGGCACGAGATCATGGAAGACCTCCGGACTACGCGCTAGGTCGGTCGGCGAATTCTTCCCAGCAAGCTGTGAACAATTCGCCGCCCTCCCCAGCCCTCCGTCCTCCGGCCCTCCAAAATCTCTTTTCGCCGGGAGGGGGCCGGGGGTGATCAGCCTCCAGGCCATACCGGGGCGAAGGCCCGTAGGCGCAGTGCAGACCGTAGTTGGGGAAGAAGGCCCACGGCGGGCACGCCCGCTTCGCGGACTCTGCGCATCCATCCCGGGAGTGACAGGTATCCGGTTGACGCCATCACCCATATTCGATAGATTTACATATGTCGAACGGGGGCAGGGCAAGCCCCCTTTGAACTCCATCACCAGCCCAGAGGAGATTGCTATGTCCCAGGGAAAACCGGTTGAGATAGGCGAGAGCACACACCTCGTCCCGGTGTTCGACCCCGTATTGAGCACCTTTCGCCTAGAGCTGCGGAGGAACAACGAGCCCACTCGGGTCCATGGCCTGGCTGAGCGGTTCGGCACCGTGGATGAGGCCATGGACACCGTCGACGCCTTCTTGGCGGCGGCTGGAGTCCCCCCACTGACGAGGCGGGAAAACCTCAGCGTCGGCCGCGAACTGATCATGGTCATGGGCGGACATGACGCGGCGCTCCTCACCTTCGCGGAACAGGGCCTCGACGCGTTCCTGCTCAGCGCCTCCCGATGATCTGACCCGTATGTGGGCGTGGCCGGCTGGGAGACCCCCGGCCGTCCACGTCCCCTGCCCCCAAGGGAACACACCATGACCGATTCGGTCGGCCAGACCCCAGCGACCAAGCCGGACATTCCGTTGCCCGGCACGACACTGGCCCTTCACCCGCACCCCGAGTGGCGCGAGGGCCCTCTTCCGCCACGACTTCTGCTCGCCGAAGTGCCGATCCACGCCTCGTACGTCCAGACGTGGGGCACCGAGGGAGTCCCTGCCGAGACCATCTGCGAAGGCCAGCGAAACCTGCCGGGGAAATTCCTGCGCTCGTACCTGATGGGCTGCCTCCGCTTCTGGCTCAGCAGCGAGGCCACCATCACCTCGGACGGCACGATCCACTACCGCCAGACAAGGCGGAGCGCGGCAATCACATTGACGCCCGATACCAGCTCAGGCGTCCTCCTGTCCTCCCCGGAGCAGCAGGTCGCCGCCGACGCCTATGTCGTCACGGGCCACGGACGCGATCCCCAGATCTGGTCGCAGGCAGCGGTGCGCGACGCCGTGACGCACGCCACCAAGCCCGGTCCGGCCGACTGGCCCGCCGGGTGGGCACTCGTGATGCCCAGCGGGGCCCTCCGCTTCCAGCCCGTCACCGCTCCCTGGCCTCTCGTTGTCAGGACGTACACCGCAGAGCCCACCGCCCCTCCCGCCGACTGGGGACCGAGGTGCGACCACTGCGGACGGTTCGAGCCCGAGCACGACCCCAAGTACACCTGGGGAAGGACCTGCTGGGACTTCCAGCACCCTGCGGACGACTGAGCAACCGGACCGCGACCGTCCATGACCGGTGGGCCACGGTCATGGACTCGTCAGGCCGCGCCCCTTGGAGGGGACGGGACAGAGCCCCGTTACGCAGGTTCGAGCCCTGCCGTGGCCACGCAACACCGTACAACCCGTGCGCGGGAGCAGGGCAAGCCTCCGCGCAATCCACTACCTCCCAAGGAGTTTCATGTTCGCCATGCTCATCTTCCTGTCCGTGGTCCTGGTCCAGGCGATGGCCGCCGTCAACATCATCGGCCTCGTGGGCCGGGGCTGGTTCTGGGGCAGCTACGCCATCTCCCTCGGCCTGATCAGCGCCGCCCTGATCCTGGGGGGCCACGTGCCCGCGAACCACCTGCTGGGCTTCCTGGCTCTCGACTTCGCCGGGTGGGGACTGATGTCCGGCAGGGCCCCGGGCCGCCGGAAGGCCGCCGAGGTGACACTCGACAAGACCTCTGGCAGCACGCACGACCTGGACTGACCAAAGTGGTGCCGGGGCGGCCTCACCGCCCCGGCACCCGCCAGGAGGCATCACGGTCTGGCGATCAGCACAGGCGCAGAGCGATTCCTTCGTTGACACACATAGATCATTTCGATAGATTTACATATGTCGAAAGGGGGCAGGGCAAGCCCCCGAAACCTCTCCATCAAGGAGCATCATGGCTACCGACCCCATCGCCCATTGGCAGCGGCACAATAGGCAACTCGTCAGCGCGTCAATCCACTTGCTCGACCCCTCGCACGCAGAGCACGGCAACCCCCGCTACGGGGAGGACTACGCCGCGCAGGGAAGCTGGGGGGACCGCAGGAAGTCGCCAGCTGCGGAGTTCACGCTGTACGTCGCTCCCCAGGTCCACCTCAAGCTGTACGACCTGAGCGCCGAGGCCGCCGACCGTGTGCTGACCGCATGGCTTCCCACGGTCGCCACGCCTCTTGACCCGGCCAGCGCCCAGGGCCCGGACTCGGTGGCGGCGCAGCCCGGGGGCTACTGGTACACGATGCGGCCCAACGGTGAGATCTTCGAGACGAACCCGGACAAGCACTACGTGGTCTGGAGCACCTGGCGCACCGAGCCGGACGGGCGGGTCGCCGTCCTTGAGATCCCTCAACTGAGCGTGCCCCACGCTCACGCGCTGCGGAGGCTGGTGGGCGACTCGACTGCCCCCCTCCCGGTGGTCATCCCCCGGGAGACCCGCCCGCTCTACAGCGACGAACCCCCCTTCTGAGCAGCGCGTCGCGCCCTGGTTGTCCGGGGCGCGACGCCCGGCCGCACGAACGGCGAGCGGGGTTCCCCCGCAGGCGGGTTCGATTCCCGCAGCGGTCGCGAGGTGTCCCGGGACACCGGTAACAGCCAGAGGCTCCTCTGGCCGGGCCAGGGCAAGGTCCGAACCTTCACCACACACCAGGAAGGAAGATCTCATGGCCGACGCCGATGGCATCACCTCCACAACCACCCGCTACGTGATCCCGTGCACGGACAAGCAGCTCATCGACACGGCGCGCGACGCCCTGACGGGCTGGCCGACCACGCACGGCGGCACCCCGCTCATCGGACTCGAAGTCGCGCCGATGGGAGGGATGGGAGGGCTGCACCCGGGCGGAGACTGGGCCACCGCCGGGTTCTACTGGGACGAGCGCCAGACCACCGCCCTGTTTGCCGACGGTGCCCGATTCACGGTCCACCTCGGCACGGCGTTCGGGGAGCGGCTCACGGACGTGACCTTCGAGGTGCCCGTGCCGAGCTGGGCCCATGTGTTGCGGATTCCTTTGGTCAAGGCCCCTGCCGCCAAGCACCCGAAGCTGATCACCGTCGAGGGAACTTCACTCGGCCCCTACGTCGGACTGCCAGTGGAGCCGACCCCCGGTCCTTACAGCGACTACCTGTTCACTCGCGCCACCGTTCAGGACATCATCAACGACCTGCACACAGGGCACACCGAGGTGACCGCGCAGTGGGAGGGGGAACTGCTGCGCTTCGAGTGGTCGGAGGACCACGACGGCGTCGCGGGCCAGCATCTGCTTCTCCCGGACGAGCACGACCGCTACCCGCTCGGCGGGCTGTGGACCTGGGTTCCTTGGAACGACCCGATCGCACAGAGCCCTGTGCAGCAGGCGTACGCCGTCGGCGCGAGCGAGTACACGAGCCCGGTGACGACGGAGTTCGACGGGGATCTGTTCCTGGACTACCTCCGGGGCCGCGTAGAGGCCAGCCGGCTGACGCTGCACCGCAACGAGCCCTAGCCTCCCCGGGCCCACCGCCGGGGGCGCAGAGCACCTCCCCCAACTCGACAACCGTTGCCGCCCGGCCACGCGCCGGGCGGCCCACCAGAAGGACCCCTATGCCCACGACCCCCGCCGACGTGGCCGCGATCCTCGGCCGACTGATGGACCGCGCCTACATCCACGAGGAGAGCGCGCTCATCGAGACCGCGATCAGAGCTGGCTTGATATGGCGCTGCCCCTGCAAGGCGACGAACGCCCTGGACGGATCCGCCTGCACCGCGTGCGGTAAGGACCGCCTGTGGACCGATGACCGTACTCCACCCCGGTACGTGTACGGCGACCTGCTGACGGACCTGCGCGACGCGTTGCAGGAGTGGTTCGACGACCGGCCCCGGGTCCGCCGCCCGGCCGCCATCACCTTCCGGATCACCACCGACTACGACGACGGGGCGGCGTGGGCGACCAACGGCGCGACCGTCCACTTCACCGACTCTCCGACTGGGCTCGACTACCCCGAGGACTTCGCGCGCTCGGCTGTCGCTGACGCCCTGGTCGAGATCAGCGAGTTCGACCGCCCGCAGACCTGCGACACGCTGCGCGTCAGCATCCCCGCCATTTGAGCGCCCCGGTACCGACCTGGTCCGCCCGTGGCCCGCCGACCGATGGCGGCGATGACCGCGCGCGTTTCGCCGCCGGGGGCAGGGCAAGCCCCCGGCTCCACCACTGACCATGAGGAGTTCCACATGTCCGATCCGACCGGCACCGGCAAGCTGCCCGACCCGTACACCCTGCCCGGCCTGTACCTGCACGCCCGCGCGGAGCAGCTCCGCCAGGGCCTGCGCGAGATGGCCGAGGCCCAGGTGTTCGCCGCCGCCGCCCTGCTGCGCAAGCAGTGGCCCGCCGCCCACCGCGTGATCTTCGACCGAACCGAGGCCGATTGGAACGCCTCCCGGGGGATGCGGTTCCTGCGCATCGAGGACCGGGACGGCCAGATCCTCGCCACTCCCGGCAACGTGCCCAGGGGACTGCTCAGCACCGACCACGGCATCAGCGTGGCGATCAACCACCTGATCTCCGCCGAGCACTTGGTCGCCAAGGCCGACGGCGGTCTGGGCCAGCAGCGAACGTGGGCCATGGAGCTGACGAGCAGCGTCGAGCGCGGTGCGCAGCCCCCGTACTACTGCACCTTCACCCTCCCGCCGCTCACCCGGCCGCACGGTGACCAGACCGGACTTCCGCCCGCCATCGTGCGGTTGGGGCAGGCCGAGATCCGCCGCTACGGACTCGTGGTGGAGAAGGAGGGAGGAGCGATCAGCGACACCTACGTCACCGAGGTCTTCGGCATCAACGTGACCGTGCGCGAGGAGGCCAGCGCTGCCTTCGGCGACACGGTCGTCTACCTGCACATCCAGAACGAGGAACGGCAGGAGGGGGCGGCGGTGCTGATCGAGGTCGCCGACGGCGGCACCGTCACACACCGCATCTGACCCACCTAGAGCGCGGAGCAGCGGGCGACGGTGAGGGGCGATTCCGGGGGTGGGTGGTTGGGGTTGGCCTTCGGGTGCGGGTTGCCCCATCCCGGCAATCGATCATGGAAGACCGTCGAGCTGCACGCTAGATCGGGCGGGGACTTTCTGCTTGCTTCGCGGCGCAGAAAGTCCCCGCCCTCACCAGCGTTCCGCCCGCCGGCCCTCCAAGATCTCCTTTTGCCGGGAGGGGGCCGGGGGCGGTCGGCCTCCAGGCTCCCGGTGGCGCGGGCCCGTGCGCGCAGTGCGAGCCGTAGGCGAGGAAGGGCGCCGCAGTGGGGGCACGTCCGCTTCGCGGACTGGGCGCATCAGTGCTGGACAAGAGGGATTTCGCGTTGACACACCCACCCATTTTCGATAGATTTACATATGTCGAAAGGGGGCAGGGCAAGCCCCCGCAACTCCACCACCACATCCCAGGAGAGCTAGTGGCCAAGGCATACGCCTTCACTGTGTACAACGAGATCGGCGGCATCCTCGGCGAGTTCGACAACCGCGCGGACGCCAACCAGTGCGTGACCGACGAGCGCACCAAGTGCGCGGAGATCTGCGGGACCGACGGCGCGGACAACAACGACGGCGCGTTCGCGTGCGGGGCCCTGTCGCCGCACGGCATCCACGTGCAGGTCACGGACGCTGACGGCAACGACCGCAGCACGGACCCCTCGCTCTGAGCAGCGCCGCCGACCCGACTTTTCAGGCTGCTCGGTGAGCAGCCGAGCCAACCACACGGAGACCATCATGCCTTTCGGCACCCCAGTGAAGATGGACGAGAAGACCGAGCTCCGCCCGGTGTACGACCCCCGGCTGTACTGCTTCAGCATTCAGCTCTGGACCGACGGGAAGCCGGGCGGGATCCACGGCCTGGTGGAGCACTTCGCCCACCCGGACAACTGCCTGGAGACCCTGAACGCGTTCCTGGAGAGCGAGGGAGTCCGCCGCGTCAACGACGGGGAGTACAGCGCGCTCCACCGCTCGCTCTACGAGACCGGATGGGTTTTCGGCACCCCCGTGAGCATGGACGAGAAGACCCAGCTCCGTCCGGCGTACGACCCCCGCCGGTACACGTTCAGCATCCAGCTCTGGACCGACGGAAAGCCCGGCGGCATCCACGGCCTGCCCGCGCGCTTCGCCCACCCGGACGACCTCTTGGACACGTTGGACGCGTTCTTGGAGACCAAGGAAGTCCGCCACATCAACGAGAGCGAGTACCGCGCGCTTTGCCGCTCGGTCTACGAGGCGAAGGGCGGCCCCGACTGGGAGATCATCCTCCTTCTGGAGAGCGATCTGTTCGACATCCCGGAGACGGACGAGGACGGAGTGGAGACGGAGCACGAGGACGACGAGGAGGAGCGCGAGGAGTAGCAAAGCAGCAGAACCGGTCGGCCGAGGTGACCCCTTGGCCGACCGGCCAGGCCGCGCGAGACGGACGGACGGGGGTAGCGCCCCGAGCGCAGGTTCGACCCCTGCCGTGGCCACGCAGTACCCGAACCACCCGCGCAGCGGAGGCAGGGCAAGCCCCCGCAGCATCCACCACCAGTCCCGAGGAGAACCCCATGGACGCAGTGCAGAAGACCGAGTTGGAGCCGGGGATGCGATTGGTACAGGCCCTGGCCGACCTCTTCACCGAGTGGCCGATGGGCGGCAGGGACCAGGACGCGGACCTCACCACCATCACCATCACCGAGTGGGACGGGGTTACCCTCACCCTGGATCTCCGCGCCGAGGAGACCGATGCCCTCACCGCGATGGTCAGGAGCGAGGAGGCCACCTACCGCAACAGCCACCCGGACATCGCGGGCCCCTGCGGACACTGCGACGGCACCGGCAAGCCCCGTGGCGTCCAGCCCGCCGGCGGACTCCAGGGCCCGTCGTTGGACGGCGAACGGGGACACCACACAAGCCCCGGGGAGACCAGCGTGACCGACTACAGCGGCTTCGCCGCCACCACCGTTCGACACCTGATCCCCTGCACGGACCACCGGCTCGTCAAGGCCGCCCGGGACGCCGTACGTAGCATCCCGAACAGGCACGACGGTGCCGCGCTCATCGGCCTCGAAACGGGAGCCATCGGCGCGTCGTGGATGGGAGGAGACTGCTTCGGCCTCCCGCTCCACTGGGACGGCCGGGCCACGACGCTGATCTATGCCGACGGCACGCGCTTCCCGGCCGACTTGGGGGACTCGCAGTACGACCAGGTGCTCACCGAGCTGAGCACGACGATCCCCGCCACCAGCGGGGCGCACTTCCTGCGCGTTCCACTCGTCAGTGAACCCGTGGGGGCTCCGGTCCTCCTCACCGCCGACTCCACCTCCTACGGCCCGTACCTTGGCCAGCCCACTCTCGCGAGCCCGGGTGCCTACTCCGCATACCTGTTCACCGGCCCCACCGTGCGGCAGATCATCAACGATCTGGAGGACGACTCCTCGGCGATGACCGCCGAGTGGGAAGGAGACGTGCTGCGCTTCAACTGGACCACCGACCACGACGGAATCGGCGGCACCCACCTGGTCCTCCCCGACGCGCTCATGCGCTACCCGATCGGAGACCGCCTGTGGGCCTGGCGGCCGTGGAGTGAGCAGACCTCCTCGACCAAGCGCCAGCGCGCCTTCGCCCTCGGGTGCACCGAGGATGCCAGCACCGACCTGAGCCAGTCCGAGCTGATGCCGGAGTTCATGAAGGACTACCTGCGGGGCCGCGAGGAAGCGCAGCGGCTGACGCTCGGCTCCACCGAGTAGCCGGAGCCGACTCAACACGCCGGGCACCGCTGCCCGTTCCGCAACCCCGTCCCTCCGTGTCGCCGAGCCAGGCGAACCGGAGGGACGTTGCGTTTCCCGGCAGGCCCGGAAACGGCGAGGTAGTGTCGTTGATCAATGCCTGTGCCGCGATGCGCCATCAGGGAAAGGGGAGTCCGTGACGCGAAACATCGTTGAGACACCGATCGAGGACCTGGGCCCGGACTGGATCGATGTGGCCATGGAGGTAACAACCGGCGACGGGTCCGTCGCCGGTTTCCGGCTGGCCCGCTACGAGAGGACCACCCGCGACGGCGAGCCGCTGTGGGTGCTGTTCAGCGCCGGGGCGCCGTGGCGCACCGAGGTCGGACCGGGAGGGAAGATATGGCGGGTTCCCCAGGAGCCGGCGTCCGTCTCTGCCACCGGGGGCTTCGGGCCGCCCCCGCCGCAGGAGGCGCGGTGGGGGGTAACAGCTCCCACAGCGGCGCCGCGTAGTCCGCAGTCATGGGTGACTCCCTCGTCAGCAGGCCCCCGCTGACGACTGGTCCACCACAGAGCCGTGGCCCCCGTGCTGACCTGGTAACAGTCAGCACGGGGGCCACGGCGTTTCCTGGTCACGCTCCCGCAGCCACCGCAGCTTCCGTCGGCTGCTCTGGAGCCAGGCTCTGTGCCGGTTCCTGGCCCGGGTTCGAGCCGGATGGCAGCTGCTGCACGGCGACTTCGGGCGACCCATCCCCTGAGTCCGTGCGGGCCTTGACCTCCCGCACTCTGGCCTCCGGAACGTCCAGCCGCTCGGCCACGGAGCGCACTCCGGTCAGGGCCAACATCTGGTCCACTGTGCTGGTCATCCTGGCTTCCAGCCTCCCGACTTCCGTAGCTGCCTCCTCGTTGACCTTCGCGGTGAACTGTTCGATCCGCGACCGGGCCGCCGTGCGCACGGCGTCGATCCCGTCTTCGTCCTCGAACCAGGTCGTTGCCAGGTCTTCCAGCTTCTGTTCGCGCTCCCGCAGCGCAGCCGTGCGCTCCCGTGCCCTCTCTCTCGCCTGAGCCGTACGCGAGCCCTTCCGTTCCGCCATCGACGTCCTCCCCTGACTGATCGGTGCACCGCCATTGTCACCCATGCCGGGCCTACCGCAACGGTCCCCGGAGCAGCGCAGAGCAGCTGTTGGACAGTCAACGACGTGGGAGTTAGCGGAGTTCCATGATCATCTGCCTGTGGACAACCGGAACGGCTCGGGCTTTCCTCGGTTGCGCTCAGGAGAGCGCAACCGAGGAAAGCCCGTCAGCGCTACGCGGATCGGTTTGCTGGTGTGAGTGTGAAGTCTCGGCGGCTCGGTTCGTTCCTCACCTTCCCCACCTCCCCATCCACACTCACACCAGCAAACCGATCGAAGCTCTTGCATTCACAATGTCACAAGGTACGCTGAGCATATGATGACCATTCACAAGCTCTCCGCTGGTGATGGTTACCTGTACTACTCGCGGGAGATCGCGACCGGCGACGAGCGCCGGATCGGCGATCGGAGGATAGGCGACTACTACACCGCCGAGGGGAATCCGCCCGGCGTGTGGGTCGGTGCCGGGGCCGCCCAACTCGGCGTCGCTGGTTTCGTTTCAGAGAGCCAGATGAAGGCCCTGTACGGCGAGGGGCTGCACCCGAACGCGGACCAGATCATCGAGGATGCCATAGCCGAGGGCCTGACCTCCGCCCAGGCCATGCGACGCGCACGACTCGGCCGGCGCTACTACCGCTACGACCAGACCGAGGGCCCGCTCGCAGCCAAGATCCAGGAGGCAATCGAGGCAACCGCGGCCCGACTTGGGCGCGACGCCACCGACGAGGAACGCAAGGCCCAGCGCGGCAAGGTCGGCGCCATCGCCTTCCGGGAGGACTTCGGCCGCTCCCCGAAAGACGCAGAAGAACTCAGCCGCTACATCAGCGCCAACACCGCCTGCTCGCGGCAGGCAGTCGCCGGATACGACCTCGTCTTCCGCAACAAGTTCGGCTCCGCGATCTGGGCATGGTGCGATGAGTGGGCCCGCCTACAGGTCGAGGCTGCGCACGAGCAGGCCATCTCCGACACCCTCGCTTGGATCGAGGAGAACGCCCTGGCGACCCGCACCGGCATCAACGGAATCGCCCAGGAGAACGTGCGCGGCGGCCTGGTGGCAGCGCGCTACCGGCACTACGACAGCCGTCGGGGCGATCCTCTCCTCCATGATCATGTCGTCGTGGCTAATAAGGTTCTTGGCCTGGACGGCAAGTGGCGCAGCATCGACGGAAAGCTCCTGTACGCCATGGGTGTTGCCGCCAGTGAGCTGTACAACCAGCGCGTGGTCGAGGAGATGTGCCAGCGGCTCGGGCTCGTGGTCGAGGAGCGGGAAGTCACCCCGGGCAAGCGCCCGGTGATGGCGATCAGCGGCCTGGACGATGACTTGATGGAGTCGATATCCAAGCGTGCCCAGGACATCCGCAAGGACCTGGAGCTGCTGTTGGTCGAGTACCACCGCCGCTACGGCAAGGAGCCGGATACCAAGGCTCGGCTGGCCCTGATCCAGCAGGCCGCCCAGCAGACCAGGCCGCGGAAGAAGAAGGCGCGGGCGCTGTCCGTCCTTCGGGCGGCGTGGCTTGCCGAAGCCATTGGTCTGTTCGGATCCGCTCGGATCGAGAACCTGCTGGAGCTCGCGCGTCAGGCGGCCGACTCAGTGCTCACGGGCGGAGATCCGGCGGCTGCCGTGGATGTGGCGTTGGCTGCCGAGGAGGTTTTGGCAGTCGTCTCCGGGGACCGGGCGGTGTGGGGACACCGCCATGTTCTGGCCGAAGCCCGTCGCCTTGTCGTACGGCTGACCAACGGCCGAGGAAACACCGCCGGGTTGGCCGAGCGGATCACCGAACACGCGCTCGTCCAAGGCTCGTTGGACATTACGCCTCCGGATCTCAATCCGGCCTTCGCGCCGCTGCTTCGGGCCGACGGAACGAGCGTCTACCGACGCATGGAGTCCCAGCTCTATACCTCCGAAGGCGTCCTTGCCGCCGAGGCACGCTGCCTCAGCGCCGCCCGCACGTCCGTCATCCCGGCCGTGGGACTCGACCGGTTCACCACTGCGGCACAGGCGTTCGCCGGACCGTCCCTGGACCCGGACCAGCTGCGCTTCGCCGAGGCGTTCGCCTGCTCGGACAAGCTGGTCCTGGTGGGTATCGGCCCCGCCGGATCCGGTAAGACGACCGCGCTGAAACTGGTGCGCGACGCCGTGCAGTCCGCAGGCGGGCGGCTGATCCCTCTCGCCCCGTCCAGCCGCGCGGCCAAGGTCATGGAGAACGACCTGGGCTACACCGCGCACACCCTTCACAGCTGGATCAGCCAGCGCGACCGCGTCGCCGAGGGCCGCAAGGTCAAGGACGAATTCCGGCTTCAGCCCGGCGACGTCATCATCGTGGATGAGTCCGGCATGGCGGGAACCCACCGTCTGGCCCGTGTCGTGGCAGAGGCAGAGGCAGCCGGCGCACTGGTGCGGTTCAGCGGCGACCCCGCCCAGCTCGGCGCGGTGGAGTCCGGCGGTGTCCTGCGCCTGATCGCCCGCGAGGTCGGTGCGGTGGAACTGGAGACCTTGCACCGGTTCCGCACCGAGGGCGAAGCGGACGCCACCTTGGCTCTGCGAGACGGCGATCCCGCCGACGCGTGGCGCTGGCACCTGGCGCAAGGGCGGATCGTCGGCGGCACGGCCGAGGACATGCTTGACTCCGTCTTCCAGGCATGGCAGACCGACACAGAAGACGGCCTGCTGTCGCTGATGATGGCCGACGACACCGACAGCGTCCGCGAGCTGAACATCCGGGCGCAGAACTTCCAGCTGGTCTCCGGGCGGCTGGACCTGTCCCGCTCCGTCGACCTGCGCGAGGGGATGGCCGCGGCCGTCGGCGACATCATCGTCACCCGCAAGAACCAGCGCCGCCTGGTCACCTTGTGCGGCAAGGACTGGGTCAAGAACGGCGACCAATGGGTGATCGAGGTCATCGGTGACGACGGGAGTGCCGTCGTCCGGCACACCGGCCACCACGGTCGCGTCGGTCTCAGTGCGCGCTACCTGCGCCGCCACGGCGAACTCGGGTACGCGTGCACCGTTCACCGCGCCCAGGGCCTGACAGTGGAAACCGCCCACGGTCTGGTCACCGCCCGCACCAGCCGCGAATCCGCCTACGTCATGGCCACCCGTGGCCGCCTGTCGAACCGGCTGTCCGTGGTCACCGACGAGGGCGCCAGTATGCACGACGTCCTGGACACCGTCGCCCGCAGCAGTGAGGCGTCGATCAGCGCCCACGAGACCATCCAGGCCGAGCAGGACCGCGCCTACAGCATCGAGCAACTCGCGGCCGAGTACACCGACGTGTACGCCCGAGCGGTCTCCCACCGGCTGCTCCGGCTGGCGCGTCGCGTCCTTGGAACCGCCGCCGAGGACTTCATCGCCTTGGACGCCTGGTCGGCTGTCGAGCGCGAGTTGAAGGCGGCCGAGGCCCAGGGATGGGACGCCGGGCGGGTCCTGGCAAGTGCCTACCTCCAACGCAACTTCCACGACGCCGAGGACATCTCCGCCGTCCTGTCGTGGCGCATCGAGGGCATCGTCAGCGACGGACGCCGAGCTGCCGAGCGAGCCGCCGAACGGGAATCGGAACCCGGCGGCAGCCGACCCCTCAAGGGCCTGAGCGACGAGCAGCTGGCCCGTCTCCTGGAGCGTGCCCAGCAGCGCCGGGCGGATGCGTTGGAGGAACTGAACCGGGCGGACGCCGCCGTGGTCGGACAGCCTCGTCCGGTCGTGGTGGACGGGCTGCCGCATCCGGCGTGGCCGCGCCGCACCTACGGCCACCTCACCCGCGCCCAGCTCGCCAACGCCATCGCCGAGGCCCGCGCTCGGATACGGCTGGCCGAACGCGAAGGAGACCACGACACCGAACGCTCGACAGCAGCCGAGCACAGCCTGCTGCGCCGCGAGCAGCGCTTGCGGCGGGCCATGCGGCCCTTGGACCGGATGCGGGAGGACTGGCAGCGCGAACCGCGCACCGGCTCCAGCCGCACCGCCCGTCAGCCTCTGGAGGCCACCCGCGCCGAGCTGACCGGCAATCTCCACCGGCAGGATGCGGCACGCGAGCGCCTGCGCCTGGCCGAGGTCATCGCGGATCGCGTCGGGGCCGAGCAGCGGCTTCGCGGCCGGCTCCCGCACGGCCCGGCGCCGGTGGCGGAGAACACCGGGAGCCTGCCCGACTGGCTGGCCCCCTCCGCTGCGCTGCGCGACCAGGACACTCCGTCCGGCTGGCGTCAGCACCTGGTGGAGCGCCGGGTCGTGCTCGCCCAGCGGCTGGAGCACAACGGCGTCCTCCTGGCCGCTGATCCCCCGGCTTGGGCCCGGGTCCTTGGTCCGGTTCCGACGCCGGGAGGTGAACTGCGGGCCCTGTGGGAGCGCACCGCCGCCCTGGCTCAGGCATGGCGCGTCCGGCACGGTGTGGACGAGGTGGTCGAGGGACTGGGCGATCAGCCGCAGGAGCCCGGCGACGCCCACGCCTGGTCGGTCTTCCAGGCCAGGGTCCAGGAGTGCGGACGTCGCACCCGGGCCTGGGCGGCTGCCCGCGCCCGGCCCGAAGTGCCCACGGGCGGGATGCGGATCGCGGCACGAGCCGCGGAAAACACCCTCTACCGCATGCTGGAGGCACATGTCGCCGATCCGCAGGACCGGAGCGCGGTCTTGGCCGCCGCGGCTGCGTTCGCGGACCTCGCGTTCGCGGCGGCGATGTCCGCCGAGGAGCCCGTCGAAGGGTGGGTCCAGCAGATCCCGGCACCCGACGCCGAGGACACCGACCAGCAGGAGCAGTGGAAGGAACTGGTAACCGCCTTGGCGCTGTACCGGATGCTGTACCAGACTGACTCCGACGACCCGTTGGGCGAGAGTCCCGAGGATGCCGACCTTCGCCGGGAGTGGACCGAGCTCCACGCCGCGATGACCCTTTTCCAGCGCTCGCGGATCCAGCAGCGACTGGCCGAGATCACGGCACTGCACGAAGCCGAACGCGCTCATCACGACCTGACCGTGATGGATTCGACGCAGGCGGAACCAGGCGCCGAGCCCACTCGTCGAGCCCGACAAGCAGCACAGGACGAGCGGCAGCACCAGCAGCGCCCAGGACCGAACGCCGGCCCCCGCCGGGGACCGGGAAACTGAGACAAGGAGAGATGGACATGGACAACAACCAGGCACAGGGCTTCACCGAGGAGCAGCGCGGGGAGTTGGCGAAGTGGAGCGCCGAGCGCCAGGCGCGGCTGACGGCCAGGGGCCAGGGTCCGGCGGTGGAGGGCACCGTGGAGGACCGGCTGCGTGCGCTGGACGCGGCCTTCGAGGCCCGCCCGGACCGCGACAATCCTCTGGTTCAGGAGAACCACGAGCTGCGGCGCATGGTGGAGATCCTGGACGACGCGGTCCGCAAGATCATGAACGGTGAGCTGCCGATGCCGCTTTCGGCGTGAGCGGACGGTCTACCGGCGGACTCCCACGTAGCACCCCTTCACTACTGCGCTCTCATTGCGAGCGGTTCAGCGTTGCCCGGGGAATAGGGTGAGCAGACGCGGCACTATCCGGTTGTGGCACGATAGTTTACATGGAGGAAGTGGTCGGACAGCGCGAGTGCCCGCAGCCGGACAAGACGCCGTTCACGGAGGACGACGTGAAAGTCCACGTCCAGGTGATGAGGCGCGAACCCTGGATTCCCCCGCTCCGCTCATATCACTGTGTTTGTGACGCCTGGCACGTGACTAAGCATCCGAAGCCACCGGTACCCCACCCGAATCTGCCAGTTTCGGAGCTTGCTGTGTGGGCGGCTGCTCTTCCCGACGACCTCTTCGGCGAACTGGTCGAAGGGGAGCTACGGGGGGTCGCTGACCGCCCAGTGCTTGAGGTGCTGACTCACTGGCGGATCGCCTCGCGGTGGCAAGCCACACTCCGGACACTCCAGAAGCAGGCGAACGACGCAATCGAGAAGCTTGCGAAGCGTCAAGATCTCCCTGCCCGGAGCAACCGAAGGAAGTTGAGCGAGCGGCAGCTACTCCTGAGCGCCAGATTGGGAGAGGCAAAAGAAGCCGTCTCCAACGCCTCCATGCATCCCGAGTTCATCGCCGAGCGACATCGTCGTAGCGTTGAGAGGAAGCGGGCAAAGATTGGACTCGCTAGGGCGCGGTTTTTGGCGGGTAAGCGCGCCCTCAACCGGCTTGTGCAAGCGCACCGCGAAGAATTCGATGATCTGTTCCGCGAAGAGGTGGCCTGGTACACCCAGGATCAGGCACCGGAAGCAGCAGAGGGCCCATAGGAGCAGCCCGGACAGGACAAGCTGAAAGCATTCCACCTGTGATCTGCCGAGCCTTTCAGGCTACCGGGTGACGCCTGCGTTGACGGAGCCCTGCACCGGTCGGTGATGCTGCCACTCCTCCTCCGCTTCGGCATGTCGCCGTCGGCGTGCCGGAGTCGGGGCGGAGGTCAGGCGCGCTGCCAGGTGCGCCGTGTCGGCGAGTTCGACGGGCCGCCCATCGGCTCGCTCCCCGGCTATCGCCCGGCGAACGGCGGCTTCCTGCGCACGCTGCTGCTCTGTCAGGCGGATCCGGCGCTGGAGTTCCATGGTGATCCGCACCACCTGTTCGGCCAGCTCTATTGACCGCCGGATCTGTTCGGCGAGTTCGTCCGAGGGCGGCTGCCCCTGCCCGGCGGTGCGCGTCGACTCTTCCACTGCGCGCCGCGCTGCCGCAGCTTCAGCGACCGCGCTCCCGCGTACGGAACTCAGCTGCGGGTTCGTCAGCAGCGCCAGCCGGCCCGCCCCGGAAACCCGCAGCAGTGAAGCCCTGGCCACCTCGCGGGCCAGCGCCTCCAACCCCGAGCCGATCCGGGGGTCGATGCGCTGTTCGTTGCGCTGGGCGGGCAGGATGCGATCCGCCCACACCAGTAGCGCCGCGCGGGCCTGCGCCGCGAGCAGTGCGTCCAGGCCGTACCCGACGAACGCCTGGTCCGGTACGTCGGCGGCCTGGGCGAGGCTCTGGTACAGCTGGAGGGCGACCTGGTCGGCGGCGACCTGGCGGGCTTCGGCGATCCCCGCCACGTAGTCCGCGATGTAGGAGTCCACGGCCTCTTGACCCAGGTGCCGGGTCAGGACCGCCAAGTCGATGTAGTCCTTCGCGGCCACGCGGGTGCCGGGTGCCTCCAGCTTGCTGTACAGCAGCTCTCCCAGCGCTGCTACCGGCATCCCGGCTGCTTGCACCGAGTCGAAGTACCTGGGCATGCGGGCCATCTGCACGGTCACCTCGCCGAGCGAGGGATGCCTCACCCGAAGGTCCGCGTTCTGGTCGCTTCCCGCCAGGGGATGGAAGGCCCGGGTGCGCGTCACCTCCACGCTGAACCCGGCGGCCCGCAGCGCCGTGCAGACAGCGGCACGCACGACGTCGGCGTCCAGGATTCGGTCCGTGAACAGGTCGATGTCGTCGGGCTCGCGCGCTCCGGCCACGCCTTGGGCATGCAGCGCCAGGCTTCCCGACAGCTGGTAGCCGCGTTGGCGGCACGCCTCCAGGACGATCCGGGCGATCAGGAGCTTCGTCTCCAGGTTCACGGTGCCGCCTGGCCGATCGCCAGCTCTGGGAAGCGGCCTTGCCACACCCGGAGCACGGGTCCGGGGGCCAGCGCCTTGTGCCACAGCTCGATCAGCACGTGCCGGTTGAGTACGGCCGCCTGGTCGGCGGTGCTTCCGTCGACCAGCACCCGTCGGTACAGCGCCTCCCGCTGCCACGGGTCCGACAGGTCGACGCGCTCGCCGAGTTCGCCGTCACGAAGATGCGCGGGAACTTCGACCTCGCCGCCGGCCGGTCCGGTCAGCGACTCCAGGTCGGAGACCACCTCGAACCCAGTGAACAGCAGGTGGCTGGTGATCTCCGGGTCCGCCAACGCAGCGGCTATGTCGGGCGCGATCAGACCTTCCCGGGCGGCCTGCTCGACCATGCCCTGCTCTGCGGATCGCGCCCTGGCTACCCGTGCGAACGAGGGCCGTGGGGTGATACCCATCCGTCTCTCCTTACGTCGTTGTCTCTGGATGTGCTGTGGGTTGCTCCGGACCGTAGATCCGTCCCGCCCTGAGCAGTTCGGCACCGGCGCCGGCCAGCTCCCATGCCACAGCGGGCCCCTGCGCGGCCAGGCGCCGGACCAGCGGCTGGTCACCATCGCTCCCGGCCTCGATCCACCACCCGCCGTGCCCGTCGGCCCACACGCGCAGGGAGTCGTCGCCCGGGACGGTGGCGGTGTTCGACGCGCCCGCGACCCGCTCCAGCGGCACCACCGCGGCGACCCGGTTTCCGTTGCGGGTCAGGAACGTCACCACGTCCTGGTAGCGGGCATGGTCGGTGACCGGACCGAGTTGGGAGCGCGCGGCCTCGATTCCCAGTTCCCGGTATGAGTCAGCTCGCTCAGTCATGAGGCGAAGAATACTGCCAAAAACCTTAAGGTCCTTAAGGTTTTCCGGGTTAGGGTGAGGGGGCCAGGGACCTGATCTTGGCAGCAACTCGGCTTGGCAACGGAGGACTTGATGAGCCATCGCCCGATACCCACGCCCGGCAGCCCGCCGCCGAATACCGCGGTCCGCCCCGGGGGGGACCGCCGTGCACGGCGTCGGCGCACCGCCGCGCCCGCCGTGCTGATCGCGGCGGTCGCGCTGCTGACCGGCTGCGGCGGTAGCGGCCATGCGGCCACGTCCCCGTCCTCCTCCGCGAGGTCCCACGCGAACGCTCCGCTGCCGGTCCGGCTCCCGGTTCCGGACGGCTTCACCACTACCAGCGGGTGGAGCACCGCCGCTGGCCCGGAGACACCCGACCCGCAGCCGGGCTCCAGCGGGTTCCCGCTGGTCGCCGTCGCCCCGCACAGCGGCCTGGTTCTGGTGGCCGCCGCTGACGGCTCGCGTCTGCAAGCCTTCTCCCTGACCAGCGGGACGCTGGTGTGGACCTTCCGACCGCAGGCCCTGACGAATGTGCAGCCCGGCGTGTTCGTGCAGACCGCCCCGGACGGCAACGAGGAGATCCTGTTCGCCCGACAGGGCCAGACCAGCGGCAGCGGATTGAGCCAGTCGGCCCCGACCGTGACCGTGGATGTCATCCCCGCCAACTCCCACGGCACGGCCACCGCCGCTCACCACATCGCCCTCCCCGTGCCTGCCGACAGCCCCGTCTCGTTCGCCACGACCGACACCGGCTTCCTGGTCGGCACCACGAACAACGGCACAGACAGTCAGGCAACCGTCATCGACGCCGCCACGGGCACCACCCGGGCCGCCACGACGCAGAACCTGACCGTGCCCGACTGCGGCGCCAGTTCCTGCACGGTGGCTGCCTCCCCCGCGTTCGCCACCTCCGCCGGAGTCGTCTCCGCCTTCCAGCAGACCAGCGGCTGCGACCAGTGGGGCACCGGCAGCGGGGCACCGTGCACCACCGGCTTCCAGGTCGGCACCGCATGGACCAGCACCGCCGTCGCACCTAGCGGGAAGCACACCGGCATCCCGGTCGCCGCCACAGGCCACTACCTGGTCGCCGCCTGGCACACCAGCGACACCCAGACCGACCCGCCCTCCCTGTCCAGCGCCCAGCCCACCGAGTTCACCGTCCAGGACCTGGCCACCGGCAAGATCCTCGCGCACGTCAGCTGCACCTCCGCCGACCAGCTCACCCTGCAACCCGGATCCGCACAGAGCTCCACCCTCACCTCGCCCAACGGCCGGTACCTGATCTCCGGCCAAGTCGCCTTCGACCTCACCACCGGCACCGGCCACTGCTACACCAGCACCGCCACCACCAAGGGCATCGACCTGACCGCCGTCGGCAACGACGGCACCGCCTACGGCATCATCCACACCACCGACAGCACCCAGGCCAACACCCTGTACGGACGGCTGCCGATCGTCCAGGACGCCGCCGACCAGCCGCAGCGTCCCGGAGCCCGCGTCGACCTGGCCACCGGCACCGCCACCGCGCTGGACCCGGCGGCGCAGGTCCCCTCCTACCTGGCCGCCGACGGCAGCGCGCTGTTCCGCACCAGCAACGTACTGGCGGTCTACCCGCACAGCTGACCTTCCGTCATCTCCGGCCCCGGGCGGGCCGCGCTACCGGCGCGGCCCGCTTTGAGCGTTGCGCTGCTGGCTGAGGGCCTGCTCCTGCTGAGGCTCGCGCCGCGCCGCACGCTGCGGGCCCTTCTTGCCAGGGGCAGCCGCAGCACCCGCGCCCGGTCCGGTCGGCTCCGGCCCGGTACGCCGAGTCGGAGCGGTCGCCTTGACCGCCGCATCCCAGGCGCTGTGGACCACGTCATCCGGAAGAGCAACACCCCGGGCAGCCGCGTGAACGTGCAGCGCGGCCAGGAACGGTTCCGCCATCAACGCGCTGCGGTCCGGGGCCGCGGCCGGTTCGGTCGCGGTCTTCATGCTCTCCGCCACCTCCTGGGTCTTCTCCGCCAGGCCCATCAGCATCTGTGCGTGCTGCTGCTCAGCGGGCGTCGAGGCGGCCTGGGTGGCGAATCCGGCCTTGTCCTTGAGCCGGTCGGCCTGCGCCGTCAGCAGCTGCTGTGTCGGCGAGGGCTGATCCGCCGCCGGTTGCTGCTGCTGAGGACTATCCGGTGTGGCCTGCGACGCGGGGGCGGGCGCCGATTCCGCCGAGGGGCTGCGACGCTGCGGCAGCGCCGGTCCCTCTTGCGGAGCATCACTCTGCGGGACCGCCTGCGCTGCCTCGACGGCAGACTCGGCAGCGGTCGTCTCGACCGTGGCAGGCTCGGCCGCCGCAACAGGCGACGGCTCTGCCGCGGCAGCCTGGATCTGCCATCCGAGGTCCTGTTCCCCGCGCACGTACCGCTGTCCCTCGCCGCCCACCATGCCGGGAACCTCGTCGCCCCGGCCGCCCAAGTACAGTTCGACCGCGCGGTTGGCCCGCTCGCCGGCCTCGACTCGGTCCGTCTTCCCGGCCCTGACCCGAACACTCTCGTGGGCCAGCATCGCCATGAGGTCCTGGCGCGTCAGTTCACCGCCGGCAGTGTCCATCACCGCGGCTCGGACCTCGGTGAACCACGCGTTCCGCAGCGCCTCGTTGCCCGAGTTCCACCGGGGCCCGGTCTGCGCTGCGGCCTGCGCTCGGTCCAAGATACGTCCGGCTTCCTCCCGGTCGACCAGCACCGGACGAAGCCTCGTGCCCTCCTTCGGGCCGACGATGCCCAAATCCTCCATCCGCTGCAACAGGGCAGCCGTCTGGGGGCTTCCGATCGACAACCGCTGCCGAATCAGCATCGCGGAGGCGAAGTTCGTCCCGACCGCCATGTCCACGGCCTCGCGCAGCTGGTCCCAGTCCTCTGCGACCGGCTCAGCGGCGGCCGCGGCCGTCGAATCGGGCGATGCAGGCTGCACCTGCTGGTCGCGGCCGTTGACGACCTGCTCGATGAACCGGTTCTTCCTCTCCAGCACCTCGCGCTGGAAGGCGTCCAGGTCGGCCCGAACCAGCTCGGCCTCCACCGACACGGCCGGCGTCGCCTCCGCAGTGACCTCGACCGCTACCTCCTGGGCCTGCTCCGCGTCCGGCTGCGGGTCGTAGTAGGTGCCCAGCGGGCTGTTCACGTCCTCCGGCAGGAACCCGCGCAGGTGGGAGATGTTCTCCTCGGCCGCGTGGTGCAACACCCGCAGCACATTCCAGCGCAGACCGTCACGGTCACCGCCACGCTCCAGCCGCTCCAGCAGCGTGCGGATGCCGTGGGCGATGACCTCCACCGTGCGGACCCACAGCATCCGTCCGGTGCCCAGGGTCGCATGGTCGGCCCCCAGGCGCTGGACCCCGATCCACGCGTCGTCCAGGACTTCCTGCGAGGACTCGAAGGCGGACCGCACCCGCCGCCACAGCGGATGCTGAGCCAGATCTCCGATCCGCTGCTCAGCCAGGTGGTAGTACCGCTTGATGGTCTCGAAGCCCGAGGCGATCAGGGCCTGCACCCGGTTCGGCTCCCGGCCCCCGTCTGCGGTCGCACGCGTAGTGATCCGTGACGCCAGCCACTGCCATGCACCACGCAGCTGGTCGGACAGGTCGATCCTTTGCCCGGCGGGCAGCAGCCCCGTCAGCCGGTCGGCCCGGGTGGTCGCCGCACGGTGCAGCCGCCACACCGCCCTCCACGCCCCCGTGTCGCGGGCGCCGTTGCGGTCCAGACGCCGGGCGAGCGAGAAAGCGGCCTGCGAGACCGCCCGTGCCGTCCACACCTGGATCGTGCGGTCCAGGCCGAAGGTCCGCACATCGCGGATCATCGACTCCATGTGGGTGAGGACCGCCTCACGCACCGCCGACCGCAGGGCCTGCCCCGCCTGGTGTACCTGGCGGATCGTCTCCCACTCCGGCGTGCCCCAGTACGCGCCGGCCTCGTCCTGCGCCGCACCGACCGCGGTATCCAGCGCAGCTGCGTCGGCGGCGTCGGCAGAGCGGTCGTCACCCTGGATCTGGATGGGCTCCGCGCCGACGCTGCCCAGGACGCCGCTCAAGTGGCGCCGCAGAGCCGCGTACTGGTCCGTCAACCTCCGCTCGTCCTGCGGGGTGAAACTCGGGCCCGTCGGCATGCTCGCCGCTGGGGCGACCGACGCCGCCGCTTGCTTGAGGGCCTCGACAATCCTGTTGAATTGCTGGTCGAGATCGTCCTGATCGACGGCCCCGGGTGCAGGCGACTCGGCCACCGCTTCCTCCTGAACGACGGGTACTTGGGGGATTCTCTGTAGGGGTGAGCCCTGGCCGGATACCACGGCGGCACCGGGTTCCTCTTCGCTCGGCGCGTTCGCGAGCGGCACCTCGGCCGCAGGGGGAGCGTCGGCCTCCGCCGCTGCGTGCTCTGGCTCATGCAGCGGCGGCTCCTGCTGGTCTTGCGCATCGCCGACGATGCCTTCACCGATCACGTCGACCCAGGCTTCTGCCTCGGCCTCCGGGCCGTCCTGCGTGAAGAGGGCCGGCTCCTCGTACTCCTCCCGCTCCTCGTACTCCTCCGGTTCCTGCTGCTCCTCTGGACCGAGGTCCGTTGGCGCTTCAGGCTCTTGAGTGTCGGCCTCCGCCGGGGCCCTGTCGTCCGATCGGACGACGCTGCGCCACTGGACGTACAGCGCGGCCAGCTCAGCACCCGGCATGTCCTTCGAGGACTGGTGGCCAAGGGAGATGTACCACTCGCCGAACGCCCTGGCCTCGGCGGCGGTCGCGCCGAACTCCGCCTCCGCAGTCCGGCGCACCCCGGTCCGCCACTGTGCCTGCGCCAGCTTCGTACTCCGGTCCGGCTTGGCTTCCGACGAGGAAGGAACGAGAGCATCCATCCTCTCGGCGATCGACTGAGTCGCGGTCGGAGCGGCCCCCGGAGTCTCCGGCTCAGCGTTGGGTACGGTTTCCTCAACGGCTACACCGGCACTGAGATCGACGTCACTCACGATGTTCTTGCCGATCACGTCGGCCCAGGGCTCGGAGTCGATTGCCGCGGTCTGGGCCGCAAGGTCAAACTCCTCTGCCTCTTCCTCCTGATCCTCGCTGGCCTGCGGAATCTGCACGGAAGCGGACTCGGCAACAGGTTCACCGGGCACGGTCTCAGCGACGGCCGCCGCAGTCGCCTCCTGCAACTGCGGGGCAGGCTGCGGAGTCGGATCGTTCAGGACGGGCTGCTCTCCACGGGCCATCGCGGTCAGGTCATCGAGGTCCATGTCGAGATCGCTTGGGTCGAACTGTGTCGCCGGGGTCGCCTCGACGCGTGCCGCCATCTCCTTGGCCTTGCCGATGAGCGAGAGCAGCAGCCGCCGGTCGGCCACGGAGACGAAGGCCCGGCGCCCGTCCATAGCGCGGCCGGCCACCGTCGCGGTCTCGGCAACATTGCGGATGCGACGGATCACCTCCTGCTGTCCATCGCGCAATTCGACATCTCGCAGCATCGCGCGCCACGCAGCATGGATCCGCGCCGCATCCTGATCCCCTGCGCCCGCCGACCCCGGCGGTGGCCCATCCGAACCACCCAGGCGGGTGGCTGTCTCCGAGCTGGCCCACGCTTGGTAGGCACCCGTGAGAGCGTCGAAGTCCGCCCCGAAGTGGCCGAGTTCCGTGTAGGGCTCGACGCCAGCGATCTGTTCAGTAGCCGCGGTACGCTCCTCGCCGACCGGACCGGACAACGACGCCTGGCGCTGCCCAGCCTCAGCCTCCCGGGCCGCACCGGGTTCCGCCACGGCTGGAGCAGTTCGCCCGGGATACGAAGGCGTGGGGGCCCAGTCGCCGACCACCGGCTCGGTCCCTCCGACCAGTAGACGTGTGACCTGCTCTGTTGCCTCCAGACGGTCGGCCTGCCGCGTGGCCAGACCGATGGCTGCCTGCAAACTCCGTCGGTCCTCCACGGAGGCGAAGGCATCGTGGCTGTCCAGGGAACGGCCAGCAAGCGTTGCCGCCGAGACCAACATCAGGAAGGCGCTGCTCGCGGCCCGGGGGTCGACGCTGCCGCCGAGGGCGACCGAGGCCAGTTCGAGCCAGGCGGTTTCAATCTGTGTGGCTTCGAGGCTGTCATTGCGTGACCCGACAGCCTCCAGGTCGCGGGCACGCTCGCTCAGACGACCGACCGTAGCGGAGGCACCCCACACGGCGTATGCGCGCCGCAGTTCATCGAAGTCCGCTGCGAAGGAGGCGAGATCCGCATACGGGGCAAGCTTGTCCGGATCGGCCGTGGACGGGGTAGCACCTCCGTTCCCGGCCGCAGGGCCAGGCTGAACGGTGGCATCGGCCGGAGCCGGTGTTTGCGGTCGGGCTGGAGTCGGCTCAGCGGAGACCTCCGCCACGGTCGAGGAAGTCTCCACCGGCGGGGCCGGCTCCGTGGTCGGCGCCGGGGCCCGTTCCAGGACGGCCACCGGAGCAGCGGGTTCAGCTGTCCCGACGGCCGCTGCGGTCTGTTCCTCTTGCGCGGGTGCCGAGTCCGGGGCGGTGGTCTGCGCGGCGGCGGGTTCGTTGGGCGCCGGCTCCTGGGTGCTGGACTGCTCCTGTTGGACGGTCGCCGCCGCAGGGGCGTCGGCAGGCACGTCGACCAGGCCGTCGAGTGTCTTCGGCAGGAGCAGGTACTGGAGGCGTTGATCCAGCGTCGTCCAGGAGGCCAGGCTGAAGGTGTACGGCCGTGTCTCACCGGACGCGAGGATCAGCTCCCCCGCGATGGAGATCGCGTCGTCCTGGACTACTGCCGGACCACGGGCGACGAAGAGCAGTCGCTGCGGGGAGACGTTCCAGAATCCATCGCCGGGCCGCACCCCGCTCAGCGCCTTCATCTCCGTGTGGCGCTCGGGCAACGCGCTCTGGATCAGCGCCAAGCGCTCCAGCACAGCCTCGGCGGCTGCCCGCTCCCTGGCCACGGCCGGCTCCACGATCTCGTCCAGGCTGATCAGACTGTCGTCGGCCTCGTGGGTCGCGAGACGGTTCCGTGCGATCAGCCCCTCCGCCTGCCCGGTCAGATGGGCGCGCAACGACTCGTTGATCGTGGCCTCTTTGAGGGAACCACGGAGATCGAACACCTCCTGCTTGACGGCCAGGAAGCGCGCGTGTTCACCGATCACGCGGAATGCGTCCTCACTGCGCACGAGCATGTTGCCGGTGCGCCACGCCTCGACCAGCAGTTCCTTGCGCTGGGGCGCGAGGGCGGGTCGAAGCCACGCCATGACCTTGTTCCAGGTCAGCTTCCCCTGCCGGACAGTGCCGTCGGGCTCGGTGACCTCCATCTCCAGGCCATTGCTGCGGAAGCTCAGCCTTGCCCACCCCTGTGGGTCAACGCTCCCGGGGACGGCAGGCATCGTGAAACCCGCCGCGTGGACCTCCGGGTACCGCTTCTTGGACTGGTCGCTGTCGAAGATCAGCTGGGCGAACTCCCAGTCTGAAATCTTCCCGAGCGCAACCGAGATGTCCGTGTTGGTGAGCTGCCCCGGTTCCACGGCGGTCTCGTCCGCTGCCGCCGACGGCTCAGCGATCACCTCCACCGCCTCCACCGCCTCCGCTGCGGGAGCCGCGGCTACCTCTGGCTGGAGCTCGTGGGCCGCGATCAGTTCCCTCACCCGACGGTAGGTGTCCAGCGTGGTCGGGTTGAGACCAACGTCTGCCATCAGCTCGCGAGCGTTGTCCAGCTGCACCAGGACCGACGTCAATGCCGCATCGACGCGGGGGAAGGACTCGCCACCGGCGGTCTTGGTCACACCCGAGAGCCCGACCACCTGGTCCAGTGCGTCGCGCACGGCGGGAGCCTTCAGCTTGTCCCGGCGCGCGGCGGCCTCCGCACCGTCGATCGTCTCCATGACCAAGATGAGGGCCTCGCGGACCCACGCGTTGCTCAGTTCCGGCAGCCGGTTGTCAGCCGTCAACTGCCGTTCGAGCGCGTCCAACATGACCGGGTTGCCCGAATGCGGGGCTATGAGCATGTTGTAGTGGTTCGCAGCGCGGTCGGCTATCTGCTCGATCTGCTGCTGGAGACCGGCGGCAACCTGCTCCACCAGCTGGCGGGACGCGGCGTCCTTCGGCCCGAAGGACGCCGCGACGTGCCGCAGGTTGGACTCGTACTGGGCCCAGGGGTTGTCCTGCCGCCAGATGCTCAGGACTTCCGGCTGGCGACCCAACGCCTTCATGACGTCGTGTCCCAAGTCGGGCAGAGCGCTCTTCGCCGCGCGCCTCAGCCCGGCAACCCCACGCTTGTTGATCTTGGTCTTGTCCCAGGGCAGCGGGGCCACCCGTGCAGCGGTAGCCGCCAGCTCCGCATCGGAGTCCGTCACGGCCTCCTGCTCGGACGTCGCGGAGTCGCCCGCCTCCGGCTCCGACACCGGCTCGCTGGCGATCAGTTCTTCCTCCTCCGGGGTGAGAGGAAAGGGCACATCCTCAAGCGCCCCCTCCGGGAAGGCCGTGCCCCGGACCCTCAGCGGTTCCCCTCCTGGATTCTCCTGCTGGCGCAGGGCTTCATAGGCCCTGGATGTGGCCGCCTGGAGGATTCCGAACCGGTTGCCGCCGCGCAGGTACGTCCAGATCAGGTGCTCACCGCCGCCGTCCATGACCAACTCGTCGGCGATCTCCCGGAACACTTCCGCGAAAACGCCTTCGCCAGTCGGGTCAGCGTGGGCGGTGGCCAGGAGTCCATGGTGCCGGCCTGCTTCCTCGACCAGCCAGTCCGTGACGTCGTCGACGTTGGGCGACATGAAGTCCCGTAGAGCCTCCCCGACCACGTCGACCAACCCGGCACGCTCCGGGATAGCGCTCCAGGCGGCTGCGAGCGGGCTGCTGGGCAGGTGGAGGTTGAGCCAGTCCTCGACCTCCTTGCTCGACACCAGCGTCTCCGACTGCCCCGGTGCCCGCATCATCATGGGCACCTGCGCGTTCGGCGCCAGCGCCAGGTCCGGGACGTCGGCCGCGGCAATGCTGGGCACTTCACGGGCCCACCCGAACCGCTCCTCGACAATCACCGTGACGAACAGCCCTCCATGAGGCCCCTGCGACAAGGTGACCGAAACGCTGGGCGGCAGAACCCGTTGAGGCGTGCCTTCCAGCCCCCCAGGCTCCGTGGCCTCCGGAACGGGATCCGCCAGTGGGAGAGAATCGGCATCGACCGGCGTCGGCGCGGGTGCATCAACTACGGTGTCCGACGCTGGCACCTGAACGGGAGACCGGTGCTCGTCGTCGCGAATGGCGGCGTGGTGCTCTTCGATGGCGGACAGGAGGGCATTCAGCTCGCGCCGGTGCTGCTCAGGCATGAGAGTCGGTGGCGCGTAGTAACGCGCCACCTCGGCTGTGACCGCAGCTGCGGCAGCGAGCAAGCCGAGCTGTTCGGAGGTGACCCTCTGTGCCCATCCCCTGGGCCACTCCTCGTTCTTCACGGCGGCCCACGCTGCGGCGAAGGCGGTAGCCAACTGCGGTTCGTTATCGTTGATGAACTCGAACGACGTTCCCGCCATCCAGGCGTCAGCGAGCCGGTTCAGCACTTGCTCGAAATCTCCGTCGCCGGGTACCAGAGCCGGAGCAGCGGCGGCCCAGTTTCCTTCCGAATTGCGAATGAAGGTTCTGCCGCCTTCCTCCCAGACCTCCCGCTGGCCCTGCGCGACGTCCACGGATGACTCAGCCGAGGCGTTCTGGCTGACGCTGGTGTCAGAAGCCACCTGTTCGACCGGTTCGCCAAGGTCAGCTGCCGCAGTGGGGGCCACCGCCGTGGCTGGCTCGATCGCCGGTTCTGGCAGGGGGGCGGGGGAACTGGGTTCTTGTGCTGGCGCGAGCTCCGCCGCAACGTCAGGGGTCGGCCGGACCTCGACGGGGGGCAGTAGGTTCGCGTCGTACATCTGGATCCAGGACAGCGACCCCAGTTCGAGCGCCTCCTTGGCCCGGGTCACCGTCACGTAGGCCAGCCGCAAATCACCCGGCGGGGGCATGACCACCTCGCCGGTCACCTCGTCCTCCTTCGGCTGGGCGAAGTCCGAGCCGATGCGAACGCGGCCCCACTCGCGGCCCTTGGCCTTGTGGGCGGTGCTGACGACGAGCTCCGGACGCGTCTCCTCGTCCGTGGCGTCCTCGGGAACCAGGTTTTTGATCATCTGGAGGAGACCTCCAGGGCTGAACTTGTCGACAAGCCGGACAAGGGTCTGCAAGGACTTGGCGTCCTCGTCGCTGTCGGCGTACTGGCGCACTTCGGCCCAGTCGGCGTAGGCGCTGAGTTCCGGGTGCTTGGTTCGGCGCCCGTTCTGCAACTCCTGAGCGGCCTTGGCGATGTCCTCGATCTCCCGCCCTCCGCCGACCAGGGCGACACGCTTGCCCGCGTCGAACCCGGCGAAAACCGCGCCGATCGCGCCCACGTTCGTGCGGGTCAGAACGGCGTCGGGGTCCTCGACATCACCGAGGGTCGTGTCGAGGCCAGGGTTGCCTTCCAGGATCAGGTCCGCCCCGAGCAGGTTGAGGTAGGCGTTGCCGACGGCAGCAACGTCCGGACCGAAACGCCAACTCTGAGTGAGCGGGAGGTGGACGTCGGCCGGCCAGTCCTTCAGCGCGTCGATCGCACCCCTGAACTCGTAGATCGACTGGTGGCTGTCCCCGACCACGACCTTCTGCGCGGACTGGTCCCGGATGACCTTTTGAAGCACAGGATTGATGTCCTGCGCTTCATCGAACATGATCAGATCGAAGGGCAGAACGGGCCCGGTCAGCGCCCAAAGCTTGATGTAGTCGTCAGCGTCGAAGATGAACTTGTTGCTCTCAGGGTCGGCCTTGTCCGCCCACACCTGGCGCGCGAGTTCGAGCAAACGTGCTGCGGCCGGACTCTCCGCCCAGTGCTCACCGAGGTGCTGGAGGCCGAGTTCGGCGTCGGCACTCTCCCGGTAGCGGCGCACCGTGGCCATCACGATCTGGGCCGCCTGCTGCGGCTCGATCCCACCGCCTTGGAATCTCAGCGGCCTGGTCAGCCCGAGGGCCGGCGCGACGTCCTTGGGGACCTTGGCGCCGCCGTTCTTTCCGGCCTTGTTGACCTTCTTGCTGAGGGGGGTGTTCCGCAGAGCGACCCGCGCGTACGCGTGGGAGGTGTCCGCGGTGACGCGTCGGGGGAACTTGCGCTTCGCCTCGTCGGCGATGCTGCGGTTGAACGCGATGTACGCGATGCGCTTTTCCGGCATGCGCCGGGTGAGCATCAGCAAGGTCGAGGTCTTACCGGTCCCGGCCAGTGCCTGGACAGCCACATCCTGCCCGGCCATAACCGCATCGATGATCGCTTGCTGCTGCGGTGTCGGCGGGTACTCGGTGATCGCAGCCGCCGCGGCGTCGGCGGCGGCCTGCTGGGTGTCCTTCACCGCCAGGTACGCGCGGACCTCACCCACTACCCGTTCGCGGTTGGCCAACCGGCCCTGGTAGCGCCAGCGCCCGTCACGGAACGCGAAAGCCCTGTCCTTCTTCAGCAGGTCCCGCAGCTCTGCCTCCTGCTGGAAGAAGGAGCCGCCCGTCCCCGTGACGAACGTTGCCCCTCCCTCGGTCACTATCTTGATACGGCTGGACCACGAACCTGCCTCAGCCTCCGGAGCGGCAACCGTCACGTTCTCCTCCTGTTCCTGCGAGTCATCGATCGGCGCGGGCACACGGCTGTGCTGCGCCTCGGCGGTCACCGACGGCTGTTCCTCGTCCGACCGGCCCGCCCGCTGTTCCATCTCCTCGTACGCGGCGATCGCAGCCGTGTTCCGGGCATACCGGCGGATGCGGGGCATCACCAGGTCGATGGTCTCCACCGCCGCGAGAACTTCGATCTCGGTCGGTTGCGCGGGGTCGGGCATCAGCCAAACCGTGTACCTCGGGCGATTGCCGTCCGGCACGCGCACCACATAGCGGCTACCGGGGACCTGGATGTCGAAGTCGTCGGCCCCCCGGTCCGTGTCGCCCAAGTACTTCTCCAACGGCAGCAGGCCAAGGCCCTCTTCCAGGCTGCGAGGTTCCGCAGCAGCTTCCCGTGCAGCGTTGGGCTCCTCGATGGTCACTGCCTGCCCGGCACCCTCCCGTACCGCCGGGGCGTCGTCCCGGGTCGGCTGCGGTTCCTCGTTGACGGCGTCGGCGTCGAGCTCGGAGTCGGCCCAAAAGGCGCGGATCTGCTCGTCCGTGGCCTGGCTCAGGAGGTAGTTGCGGGGAAGGTCCCAGGCTTGAGCGGTGCCACTGTCCGCCGTGATCGAGCCGTCTGCGGCGTCGACCTCGATGTCTGCGAACTCGACGGTCGTCAGGCCGGCTGGGCCGTCGGTCCTGACGCTGAGGACCTGCCGGGGCCGGTCCTCGTCGTCCGCGTGGAACCAGATCGCTCCGCCGCGGATCACCTCATCGGCGAACACCCGGCCCTCGGGTGCCGATCCTCGATCGGGACGGACCTCCATCAGCTCCCAGACGAGACGGGCTGTTGAGATCTCCTGGCGACCCAATCCACGGTCGAACGCGGCGCGCTCGGCCAAGACCAGGCGGTCCAGTTCGGGCCCGAAGGCCCCCAGTTCCCTCGGGAGCTGGGGGTCGTCCCAGGCGATGGCTTCGCCCAAGTGGTCCCTGATACCGGCCAGGCGCTGGGAGAATACGACAGCTTCATCACGGGACTTCAGTCCAGACATGACCTCGACCGAGACGTCCAGGCCGCTGTCGAAGAGGTAGGCGTACTGGTCCACCTGTCCTGCTTGGAGTCCACTCCCTGCCGCACGCAACGCCCAAGTGGCGTCGCCGTTCCGGAACAGGGCGAACTGACCGTTCGGGGTGAGCTGGAACGACCGGTTGTCCGCCAGTTCCCGCAGGTGCTCCCGTTCGCCGGGCCACTTGTCCAGGTAGGGCATCGGCGCGGCCTTGAAGTGCGTCTTGAGCTGGCCAGTCCCGGCGAAGCGGCGCGCTAGGGCAGGGGCCGCGCCGTCCGGCGCGACCGCCAGGGGCAGTGCACGCAAGGCTTCCTGGTAGTCCAGGGACGCCAGCTCCTCCACCCGCGACCACGGTATGGGGGCGGCGAGCGGCAGCACTCGCGACCCCGGCATCATCAGCAGGTCCCGAGGCTTCCAGCGGCCCTCAACGCTCGTGGACAGCACCTCGTTCGGGGGGACTAGCTGGGCTCCGCGCACGATCGGCTCATCCCCGAACTCCGGATCGAGCTCGACCGACTGCACGAGCAGAAGAGCATCCTCGATTCGCGCGTCCGGGAGAATGATGGTGGCCAAGACGGCAAGAACGACGTCTTCGCCGTGCCAGCGCGAGGAGTGGGCGGGAAGCGCGTCGAGGTGTGCCACCGTCAGCGCTGTCCCGTTGTCCGCTTGGGCGGGATCGGTGCTCTCGGCGCCGACAGCCGCTCCCGGTGCCGTCAGGCCAGCATCGGGTGCAGCCGGCGCGTCGCCGAGTGGCGCGTCGCCTTCGGCTCCCGTCCGGTCGCCTGCCGACGACAGACCGGACTCCCGCTGTGCGCCATCCTCCGGTACCGCTTGAGCCGCCCCGGCGGGCACCGCGGCAAGGGCGACATCGCGCTCTACGACCGAGAGCTTGGGCCGGAATCCCTTCTTCGCGGACTTGCCCTGGTTGTGGATAGCCCTGGACTCCTGGGAGCTGTAGGCGAGCCGGCCCCGGTTCCAGCTCCACTTGAGGATGAAGTGCCGCTCTCCCTGGGCTGTTACCGCCCTCAAGGTCAGCAGGTAGGCAGGCCGACCGTCGCCGAAGTCGAAGCCTCCGTCGACGTGCCAGTTGTTGGCGCGGGCCACCTGCGCGATTTCGGTGGCCTTGGCAGGGATCGGATACTCGACCGACGATGCGCGGAGCAATGCTCAAGACTTGTGGATCGGTTTCGGGAGGGCACGCGGAGGGCGTACCTTCCCGAATGATCCTTAAGGTCTCCGAGTAGGCCCGCGTTGCAGCGCGG
>Ga0302314_10001073_pt1 | contig 51025 bp, 52 predicted proteins | sample III_Palsa_N2_3_FD_200533 | JGI IMG/M metagenome (GOLD analysis project Ga0302314, IMG submission 200533) | Peat permafrost microbial communities from Stordalen Mire near Abisko, Sweden - III_Palsa_N2_3 | ecosystem: Environmental > Terrestrial > Soil > Palsa > Peat permafrost | place: Sweden... | reverse complement strand
CGCCCCCTCTGCCCCGCGCCGGGGGGGGGGGTTCGGTTCACGCGGGGGCCCACCACGGGCCCCCCCCCACGGCGCCATCAGCCCTCGGGCCACAGGAGGCCGGAACCATGACGCGACCGCTCGGAATCGACCGCCGCAAGTTCCTCGGCAGCGCCGCAGCCGCCGCCGTCGTCAGCGCGGCCGGGCAGGCGGCACCCGGACGGCTGAACTTCGCCGGGATCGACCACTACGCCTGGCTCAACGACGACTACTTCAGCCGGAACGCGCTCGGCACCACCGGAACGCTCAGCGCCAACCACACCTGGGCCGGCTGGGCCGACGTCTTCAGCACCTACGGCCCGATGTCCACCCCCTCGCTGCACTATTCGGAGTACTTCATCGAGCTGATCAAGGCGTTCCGCACCGACCTGAACCGCCAGGTGGCGTGTACACCAACGACCGCCGGCTCAAGCCGATCGGTGCCACGATCGCCGACCTCGCCCGTGGATACGACCAGCACCCGCCGGAACCGATCCACCGCGACACCGCGCTCATCCTGCCCGACGACCTCGTACCGTGGACGCCGTTCTTCGAGCCGTACATGAAGCTCATCGACCAGCGCGTGCGACCCGCCGTCGTGCTGGCCGGCCGCAGCACCGAGAAGGCCTGCCTCGAAGCCCGCGGCATCGAACGGCTCATCCGGCTCGACCAGGTGCGACCGCGACGGACCGGAAGCGGGGAACAACCGTCCGGGGCAGACTGCTGACTACAGCGACAGCAGCAACGATCCGTGAGAAAGGGAGGCTGCCATGGCCATCGAGAAGGCGATTCTGGCCGGCGGGTGCTTCTGGGGTATGGAGGAGCTCTTCCGCCGCCAGCCCGGCGTCGTCTCCACCCGGGTGGGCTACTCCGGCGGCGAGACACCCAACGCCACCTACCGCAACCACGGCACGCACGCCGAGTCGATCGAGGTACTCTACGACACCGACAAGACCGACTACCGGGCGCTGCTTGAGTTCTTCTTCCAGGTCCACGACCCGTCGACCAAGAACCGCCAGGGCAACGACATCGGCGCCAGCTACCGCTCCGCGATCTTCTACCTCACCGACGAGCAGAAGCTCGTCGCCGAGGACACCATCGCGGACGTGGACGCCTCGGGGCTGTGGCCGGGCAAGGTCGTGACCGAGGTGACGGAGGCGGGTGATTTCTGGGAGGCCGAGCCGGAGCACCAGAACTACCTGCAGCACTACCCGAACGGCTACACCTGCCACTACCCGCGCCCGAACTGGAAGCTGCCCCGGCGCCAGCAGGCCTGAGCCCGATCAGGCCGCTCCCGGCCCCGGGACGTTCACCAGGCTCAGATGGGCCAGGTCGCCGGGCGGCGGTGTCGTCACCGACCAGAACGGTGACGGCTCGCCGTCGGCGACCGCGGCCGGGGCGTCGGTCAGATTCATCCGCTCGCGCAGCCGGCCGTAGAAGTCCATCGCTTCGAGCCGCACGGCCCGCAGGCGGCGCGGCGCCGCGTAGACGCCGATCCAGTCGCCGGGATCGAGCACGCCCCGCAGCTGGCCGTCGACGGTGACCGCCGCCGGTCCCGACCGCTCGAGCACCAGCAAGCCGACGATCTCGTCCGGGGCCGTGACAACCGACCGGTCGAACGCCATGTGCGGGGCGACCGGGGTGAACACCAGCGCGTCAGCACGAGGCGAGACGACCGGTCCCCCGGCCGCGAAACTATAGGCCGTCGACCCGGTCGGCGTGGCCACCAGCAGCGCGTCGGCGGAGTAGGACGCGAGCAGCCGCCCGGAGACGTACACCCCGACCGACACCTGGCGATCCCGCGTGAGCTTCTCCAGGACGATGTCGTTCAGCGCGGTGACGTTCAGCGGGATGCCCCACTCCTGGTCGATCTCGTAGTGCGGGTCGACCGGCGGCGGAGGCAGCAGCGGCCCGCGGCCGTACTTCGCCAAGGCCTCCATCCCCTCAGGCACCTCAAGGCGGCGCGAGGCACGCAGGGTGAGCAGCATGCGGCTGTCGATCTCGAACCTGTCCTCGCGCACCGCGTCCAGCGCCGAGCGCACCGCGGAAACCGACACCTCCGTCAGGAAGCCGACACGCCCCACGTCGATCCCCAGCACCAGGGCGTCGTTCGCCGCGGCCAGCCGCGCACCGCGCAGAAACGTGCCGTCGCCGCCCAGCGTCACGATCAGGTCGGGATCGCCCGCCGCCTCGACCTCATCACGAGCGTTGCGCCGCTCACGTTCGTGCCAGACATCGATGTCCGTGCAGGCCACCGCATGTTCCGCGGACCACGCACGCACGACGCGGGCCGCGTCCACGGCCTCAGCCCGCCCCCCGTGGACGACCAGGCCGAGCCGGTGCACGGTCATATCTCACTCCGAGGGTCTAGACGAATCACCAGCTTACTGACTCGGGACGCGGGAATGACCTCCCGCCCCGCCGCGTTGCCCCGGTACGTGAGGTACTCCCTACTCGATATCGCCGCCGTGGGTCCCGGCGAGCACCCGTCCGACGCGCTGCACGGCGCCGTCCCGCTGGCACGCGCCGCGGAAGCTTCCGGCTACCAGCGCGTCTGGTACGCGGAACACCACAACATGGCCCAGATCGCGTCCGCCGCGACCAGCGTCGTCATCGCGCACGTCGCCGCCAACACCGAGCACATCAGGCTCGGCGCCGGCGGGGTCATGCTGCCCAACCACTCCCCGCTCGTGATCGCCGAGCAGTTCGGCACCCTCGCCGCACTGCACCCCGGCCGCATCGACCTCGGCCTGGGCCGCGCCCCCGGCTCCGACCAGAACACGATGCGCGCCCTGCGCCGCAGCCCGTCGTCGGCCGACACCTTCCCGCAAGACGTACTCGAACTCCAGGGCTACCTCACCGGGAACTCGCTGATCCCAGGCGTGCGGGCAACCCCGGGCGACGGCTCGAACGTACCGCTCTACATCCTCGGCTCCTCCCTCTTCGGCGCCCAACTCGCCGCGACACTGGGCCTCCCCTACGCCTTCGCCTCGCACTTCGCGCCCTCCGCCCTGTTCGCGGCCATCCAGACGTACCGCGCCGAATACCGCCCGAGCGAGCAGAACCCCGAGCCGTACCTCATCGCCGCCGCCAACCTCATCGCCGCCGAGGACGAGGACGAGGCGCGGGACCAGCACCAGGCCGCCCTCCGCTGGCGCGCCCGCAGGTTCCTCACCCCGACCCGCGAGCTCACGGACGAGGAGATCGACGCCGTACTGGACACGGCATCCGGCGAGCAAATCAAGGGCATGATGCGCTACACCGCCGTCGGCACCCCCGAGCAGGCCCAGAGCTACCTCACCCAACTCGCGGAGAAGACCGGCGCCGACGAACTGATGCTCGCCCCCGCCGCACCTCGGCGTTCCGACCGGATTCGTGCGGTGGAACTGGTCAAGGCCCCGGCGATCGTCGGGCCTGCGAGATAGCGCCGAGCGGGTGCCTCTGCAGTGGACCCGCATGATGGAACGCGAAAGGGCTAAGTCCTCAGCCTGAACACGCCAACTCGCGTATGCCTCGTCGAACGCCTCGGACGCCGAGCCGGTCCACTCCGCCCTGATCGGTGCGAGCAGCTTCTCCAGATCGTCCAGATTCTGCTCGAGCTTGGTACAAAGTGAGAGCACTGCCTGCCGACAGTCCTCCACCTCCGCGAAAGAAACCGCGATCGCGGCCATGACCCCTCCCCTGCTTGCTGACACGCGCTCCCGTCGACCGAACACAGACCACATACCTGCTGGTGACAAGCCCGTAACCCGCTCCCCCCGCGGGTTTTCCGATACATCAGACATCGTACACGATCACCGGAAGCCTGCTGTGGCGACGCGCTGTCAGACGTGAGCACTACCGTGTCGCCCGTGGATACGGACGACTGGTTGGTTGACACCCAAGCTTCATACGACACCGTCGCGGTCAGCTATGCCGACCAGATGCGCGAGGCGTTGGTCGGCAAGCCGTACCTTTTGGCGGCCCTGACGCTGTTCACGGAGATGGTCCACGCTGCCGAGGGCGGGCTGGTCGTCGACGTGGGCTGCGGGCCAGGACACGTGACCGCGCATCTCCACGAACTGGGGCTCGACGCGTTGGGCATCGATCTATCCCCCGTGATGATCGACGTGGCCCGGCGCGAGCACTCCGGAGTGCGATTCGAGGTGGGCTCCATGACGGAACTGGATCTTGCCGACGCGTCAGTCGCCGGCTTGCTCTCGTTCTGGTCGCTGGTTCACATCCCCGACCATGCGCTGCCCGGGGTATTCGCGCAGTTCCAACGTGTCATGCGTCCAGGAGCGCCGCTGCTGGTGGGCTTTCATGTCGGTGACGGGTCGACGCTGAAGAGTCAGGGCTATGGCGGACATCCGATGAAGGTCCACGTCCACCGTCGCCAGCCCGACCAGATGGCGGCCTGGCTGCGCGAGGCGGGGTTCACGATCGAAGCCCACCTACTGCTCGACCCGGACGCAGCCCTACCCGGAGCGCTCCTTTTCGCACGCCGCCAGCGCCACGCTTAGAGCTCAAACAGCGGGCCGCGGTAGGCGTGGTCCTCGCCCGGCTTGGGGAGCGTGAAGAAGCGCTCGACGTCGGCCGTGGCGACCTCGGCCAGGCTTGCGGGCGACCAGTGCGGATTGCGGTCCTTGTCGACTACCTGGGCGCGGATGCCCTCGGCCAGGTCGGGCTCGGTCAGGCCGGAGCAGGAGACGAGGAACTCCTGCTCCAGGACGTGCGCGAGGTCGGGCAGGAGGCGTGCCCGGCGGACGGCGGCGAGGGTGACTTTGAGGGAGGTCGGGGACTTCGAGAGGATTGTCTCAGCGGTCTGCTTCGCGGCCGAGCTCCCGTGCGAGCGCAGGCGCTCGACGATCTCCTCGACCGTGTCGGCCGCGTAGCACGCGTCGATCCACGCGCGGTGCCCGGCCAGTTCGGCGGGCGGGATCGGCGCGGCGTACGAGGCGAGCGCCGTCGGCACCTCGTCTGTCGCGAGGGCGGCGATCAGCGCGGGCAGGTTGGCGGACGGGACGAAGTGGTCGGCGAGGCCGCAGAGCACGGCGTCGCCCGCTCTGGCGACACTGCCGGTGAGCGCGAGGTGGGTGCCGAGTTCGCCCGGGGCGCGGGACAGCAGGTAGGTGCCGCCGACGTCCGGGACGAAGCCGATGCCGGTCTCGGGCATGCCGACGTGGGAACGCTCGGTGACGATGCGGACGTCGCCGTGCGCGGAAACGCCGACTCCTCCGCCCAGCACGATGCCGTCCATGATCGCGACGTAGGGCTTCCCGTACCGCGACGCGTACTGCGAGATGGCGTGGTTCAGCACGTATTCGTCCCGCCAGAACTCGGCCGCCGCACGAGGACTGCCGCTGACGACCGCCTCGCGCACCGCCCGGATGTCGCCGCCCGCGCACAGGCCGCGCTCGCCCGCACCCGTGAGCACCACGGTACGCACGGAGCCGTCCTGAGCCCACTCGTCCAGAGCCGCCGACATCCGCAGCACCATGTCGTGCGTCAGCGCATTGATTGACTTCGGACGGTTCAGCGTGATGTGGGCCGCCCGCCCTTCCGTGCGCAGCAGTACGGACTCATCGGCGGGGGTCACGGGGTCGGCGTTCATCCGGCGGGCTCCAAGTCACTCTGCGGACAGTGCTCTCTTCCGCTCGCCATGATCTCGCATCGTCCCTCGGTTAGGCTGCGAGGCATGGAGTTTCTCGTGGACATGGTCACGACGGTGCCCACTGGCACCACTGAAGAGCAGGTCACGGAGATGCGCGCCCGGGAAGCGGTACGCGCGAAGGAGCTGGCGGCGAGCGGAAGCCTGCTGCGCCTGTGGCGGCCCCCGCTCGCTCCGGGCGAATGGCGCACGTGGGGCCTGTTCAGCGCGGCCGATACGGCGGAGTTGGAGACCGCGCTCGCCTCGATGCCGCTGCGGGCCTGGCGGAAGGACACGGTCACGCCGCTGTCGGTGCACCCGAACGATCCTGTTCAGGCACCGCGCGGGCAGTAGGCGGGAAAGGGCTCAGCCGAGGTCTGGAGCGCGCCAGTGAACGTCCGTTTTCGGCAGTCGGCCGACCGGCGCAGCGCGCTCGACATCGGCTACATCGTCCGCCGGCACGTTCCTCGTCGCGGCAATCGATCAAGACACGCCACGCTGGGCCGGAACCTGTCGGTAGGCGCGGCTAGCCTCGAAACATGACCACTCCGAGGCTGTCCATCGAGGCGGAGTGCGGGCGACGAGGCAAGCCCGCGCTCGTCGCCGGGTGCGCCGCGCTGCTCACCGGCCGGGAGCCGGTGGACGACGCGCTGGTGGTCGCGCTCGGCGCCCGAGCCGGGCCGTTCGTGCTGGAGGGCGGGCCGGAGTCGCAGTACTGGCTGCGGGTCTGGGCGGCGCGCGGGCTGTTGTGGGCCTGGGATCCGGTGGCGCTTCCGGCGCTCATCGCAGCCCTCGATGACGAGCACTGGCGGGTGCGCGAGATGGCAGCGAAGGGCGTCGCACGTCATTTGATCGGCGAGGCGTTCGAGGTGGTGTCCGGGATGACGGACGATCCCGTGCCGCGCGTGGTCGAGGCCGCGGCACGGGCCGTCAGGATGCTGATCGCGAGCGGCGCGTGAGAGAGGTGATGATCACGGGAGGCGCGAATGGAGCGGAGGAGTAGGAACCTTAGTGCGTCAGGGTGACCTTGTTGAGACCGATGGGCTGGTCCGGGTCGATGCCTAGGTACGTGGCCGTGGCCAGGGCGAGCTGCTGGCCGCGCACGGTGGCGAGGATGCCCTCGGCCATGGTGCCCAGAGCGGGCCACGCGGCGTCCGCGTCAGGACCGGTGCCGAACTCGATGACGGATGCGGTGCGCTCTGCTAGTTCAGGGCGCAGCGCACGCGTGTCGTCGTCGGCGGGGCCGGAGCCGGCGAGGAGCACGGCCGGGGCGTCGGGGCCGCAGACGGCGATCGGGCCGTGCCGGAAGTCCGCGCTGGAGAAGCCGTGTGCCATGAGGCCGAGGGTCTCCTGTAGCTTGAGCGCGGTCTCGAGCGCGGCCGGGTAGCAGGCGCCGCGGCCGACGACGGCGAGCCTGCGGTGCTCGGCCAGCTTGCCGACGGCGCGTTCGACCGAGGCGGAGTCGGCGAGGATCGCGGCGACGTGGTTCGGCAGTTCGGCGAGGGCCGCGCTGGAGAGCCCGTCCGAGGCGGCGGCAGCGGAAGCGGCCTGCGCGGCGCCGGCGTGCCCGGCGGCGAGCGTCGAACCGTGGCCGTCGACGGACGGGGAAGCTCCCGACGCGTCGTCGAGACCGGCGGCGATGGCGAGGACGGCGAGCATCTGGGAGGTGACGGTCTTCGTCGCGGGGACGGCGAGCTCGGGTCCGGCACCAAGGTCTACGTGCAGTTCGGCCACGTCGGCGAGGGCGGAGTCCGGGTTGTTCGTGACGGCCACGACCGAGGCGCCGCACTCGGCGTAGCGCGCGGCGATGTCGACGATCTCGGGCGTGCGGCCGGACTGGGAGAGGGCGACGAGCAGCCAACCCCGGTAGAGCTCGGGCTGCTTGCGGTAGACGGTGACGATGCTCGGCGCGACGAGGCTGGTCGGCAGGCCGGTGCGCTGCTCGATGGCGTAACGGCCGAGCAGCGCTGAGTTGTCCGAGGAGCCGCGGGCGAGGAACGCGACACCCTTGAGGCCGTCAGTCCGGGCTGCCCCGGCGCGCACCTGCTCGGCGATCGCGTCGAAGCGCTCTACGAGGCGGGCCAGCACCTGCGGCTGTTCGGCCATCTCGGAAGTCATGTGCCGGCCGAGTGGAGTGTCGTTCACGAGATGGTTCCTCCGGTCGTGATCTGGGATTCTTCGGCGGGGATGCGGACGATATCGAGCGGGTGCGGGCGGGCGACGCCGGTGCGGGAGGGAGCGTCGTCGGCCGCGAAACCCGGGTCCAGGGCTAGCGCGACGGCGCCGTGGAGCGAGGCGTCGCGGGTGAAGTGGGCGGGGGCGACACGCGGCGGAAAGGGCACGGAGGTGGCCAGGTGCTCGCGGAGCGCGGGGAGGATCGCGTCGGACGAGGCCATCATGCCGCCGCCGAGGACGACCAGCTCCGGGTCGATCAGCACTGCGATATTCGCGATCGACCTGACCAGTACGTGGAGCGTCTCGCGCACGATCGAACGCGCGGTCTCGTCGGTCCCGCTCGCGGCCCGCGCGAAGATCTCGGCCGCGGTCACGTCCTCGCCGAGCAGCGCGCTGGCACGTTCGCCGATCGCCTTGCCGCCGACGAACTCTTCCAGGGGCGCGATGCCGGAGCCGTGTCGCGGGACGGCGAGTCCGGGGTCCATATAGGCGATCTCGCCAGCCGCCTGGTTCGCGCCGGCCAGCACTCTGCCACCGATGGTGACCGCCGCGGCGATGCCGGTGCCGAGGCTGAGGTAGAGGCCCGGGTCGACGCCGCGCAGCGCGCCGAAGCGCAGTTCGGCCAGGGCTCCGGCGCGTACGTCGTTGCCGACGGCGGGAGCTTGGTCGAGGTCGAGCAGCTGCTGGAGTTCGCGGGCCAGCGCCAGGTTCTCCCAGCCGGGGAGGTTCGGCGTGAGCAGAATGCTGTCGCTCTGCACGATCCCGGGGGCGACGGCGGCGTATCCGGCCACGCTCCCCCATCGCGACTCCCGCGCCCGAGCCTCCAGGCGGCGGACGGCGGCGGCCGTGCGTTCGAGAGCCTGCCGCGGTCCGAGTTCGGCCAGCGTCTCCAATCGCTCGCGCTCGAGCAGCGTGCCGTCCGCGCAGGCGAGAGCGACCTCGATCTTCGTGCCGCCGAAGTCGATGCCGATCGCCGTCCCGCTTGCGCCCCTCATAGTTAGGAGGATTTACTAAAGAGTCTTTAGTGTCAAGCGCGGCGTCCCGGGATGCGGACGCCCCGCGCCGTACACTGGCCGAATTCCGAGGACGTGCCGAGGGGAACGCGAGCGATGGCGATGGAGGCGACGGCCGCGGCGGCGCCCTCGCTGCTGCGCCGGATGAACCAGCGGCTGCTGCTCGACCTGCTGTTCACGGGCGGTCCGGCGATCCGGCCGCAGCTGGCGCGGGAGGCGGGGCTCTCGCTGCCGACTGTGATCGCGGCGCTGCGGGATCTCGAGGAGGCCGGGCTCGTGCGCACCGCCGGCCGTCGGCACGAGGTTTCGGGGCAGCACGGCAGGCCCGCCGCGTCGTACGAGGCGAATCCCGAGGCCGGACGCGTGCTCGGGGTGGACATCGGCCGGGAAAAGGTGCGCGTGCTGCTCGCGGATCTCGCGGGCGAACCGCTCGGCGCGCCGCTGGAGGTGCGCAACCGGGCCTGTACGGCGGACGCGCTGGTCGAGCAGGTCGAGGCGGTGGTCGCGCAGGCCACCCGGCAGGCGCGGCTCCGCACGGGCGACGTGACGCACACCGTGATCGGGTCGCCCGGCGTGCTGGACCCGGGTCGCGGGCGGATCCGGTACGCGGCCAACCTGCCCGGCTGGCAGCGCCCCGGCCTCGCCGAGACGCTGGCCGAACGCCTCGGCGCCGCGCTGACGATCGACAACGACGCGAACCTGGCCGCGCTCGGCGAGCACGCCTACGGGGCGGCGCGCGGGCTGAAGGACTACGTGTACTTACATCTGGGGACGGGCGTGGGCCTCGGCCTGGTGCTCGACGGTCGCCTCTACCGGGGACGCGGCGCGGCGGGCGAGGTCGGATTCCTGCCGCTCGGCGACCGGCGTTCGATGCACGCCCGGCGCGGGATGCTGGAGGAGTCGGTCGGCGCGGACGCGATCGTGCGGCGGGCGCACGAGGAGGGGATGACGGGGCGTCTGACGGCGGAGAGGGTGTTCGCTGCGGCGCGGCAGGGTGACGACGAGCGCGCGCTGCGGACCGTCGCGGTCGTCGGCGGCCACATCGGCAGCCTCGTCGCCGGGATCCTCGCGTTCCTCGATCCCGAGTTGATCGTCTTCGGCGGCGGGATCGGGCAGAACCTCGATCTGCTGGAACCGCATGCCAGCGAGGCTCTGGCCGCCATCACGCCGATGCGCCCACGGCTGGCCGTGGGCGCACTCGGAGGCGAGGCCGTGCTTCGGGGCGCGATCGCGACGGGCGTGACCGCGGCCCGCGAGGCCGTCTTCGCCGCGCGGACGAAGGGTTGACGCGACTACGGAGCGGGCTCACCCAGCGGGATGGTGCGCAGGTGGTGCCAGGTCATGTCCTTCCACCACTCCGAGGGCCAATGGTCGCTGTGGAAGCGGAAGACCGATACCGATCCGACCGCGAAGCTGTCCGGGACGGCCGGGGCGAGCTCCTCCGCGTATCGCCACACTTCGTCGTGCAGATCCCTGCGCAGCGTGTAGTCCTGCCCGGCGACCGTCAGATGCGCGCGGAATCCCTCGGTGCTGGTCTGGCCGGTCATGTAGTCGGTGTCAGTGCGCCCACGTACGGGGCCGAGTTCGCGCTCGATGTCGACGGCTAGGTCGACGAGGTGCTGATTGGGGGCGCCGCCGGGCAGTTCGTGGACGTCGTACGCGATGCCCTCGTTGAACTGTGACAGACCCTTGTTGTACATGGTGAACGGGACATGTCGGCGCGCGACGGTGGCGAGCCGGGCGAGCAGGTCGGCTTCGCCGGCGGTCACGGCGATGTTGCCGAGCAGCGTGGCGTGCGGCGGGAAGACGCGGGCCGCGATCAGGCCGAACTGGCGCTGAAGCAGCGTATGCAGCTCGATCTGCGCACGGCAGGTGGTCGGGTCGGGTCGGACGAACACGCCGTAGCGGTCGGTGTCGCGCGGGTCGAGCCTCGGCCAGCCGGTCGCGGTGCGGGCGAGTTCATCAATGGTCGATGTCACCGGGGTCACTGTCCAACCTGCTGGCGGTAGTTCGAGATGTCACCGTCGGCCTTGGTCTGCGCGGCGGCCATGGCGATGGTAAGGCTCTGCGATCCGCCGAACGCTGATTGCAGAGCGCTGATGACGTCGCCGCGCACGGTCGGCAGCGCGCCGCTCAGGCAGCCCGCGGTGGCCGGGGCAGCCGGACTGGCCTCCAGCTGGGTCAGCGCGGTCTTGAGTTCGGGCTGGCTGGTCAGCGTGGTCTGATACGAGGCGAGCGCGGGGCTGCCGGTATTGATCGGCACGTAGCCGGTGGCCTGGCTGAACGCGGCCTGGCTGGCGGCCGAGTCGAGGAAGCTGATGAACTGCCAGGAGGCCTCCTCCTCGGCCGCGCTGTGCCCGACGCGGCTGACCCACAGCGAGGCCCCGCCGATGATCGGGCCCGAGGTCCCCTTCGGCCCGCTGACCGGGTACGGCAGCGCCTGCCAGTTGAAGCCGGCGCTCTGCCGGACCTGCGTGGCCGCGCCGGAACTGTTGAACATCATCGCGACCTTGCCCGCGTCGAAGGCCGACAGCGCCTCGTTGCCATCGGTGCCGGTGTCCAGCGCGGCGCCGGAGCGGTACATGTCCGCAACCGAAGTCAGGGCCTTGAGCTGGGCCGGGGCGGCGGAGATCTCATCGAGAGTGGACAGCGGCGTCGAGGCGGAGAGCCCGGCCTTCTCCAGCAGCGTCTTGTTGACGTAGAACAGCGGCGTGGAGGTGTTGAAGGGAACTGACAGCAGCTTGCCGCCGACGCTGTAGTAGGCCTTGGCCGCGGGCTGAAGGTCGGCGAGGTTCAGCGAGCCGGGATTGGCGGCGGCGAGGGCCTGCGCGGACACGGTCTGGTCGGCATCGTCCATGAAGCCGGTGCCGACGTCGTACATCATCACCATCGAGGGCGTGCCGCCGGAACGGACCGAGGCGCTGTACTTGGCGAGCAGGTCCGGGTACGTGCCCTGATAGACGGCGGTGACCTTGATCTTCCCGGCGTGCGCGGCGTTGAACTGGGAGACGAGCTTGTTCAGCGCGACGCCCCCCCCGTGCCGCCCGCGGCCTCCCAGAAGGTCACATCGGTCACGCCCGAGGCCGAGCTGAGTGCTGACGGGCCGGGGGCGGCGTTCGACGAGTCGGCGCTGCTGTTGCCGGCGAGCGCGACGGCGAGCCCCGCCGCACTCCTTACTGGCATGCATGATCGCATGATGATTCTCCTGTCGGATTTCACTGCGTGGAGTTGAGGATCGGTGTCGTCAGTTGACGCCGGTGCGCGCGAGACCGGTGAGCAGCGCGCGTTGCCCGGCGAGGATCAGGACCAGGGTCGGGAGCAGGACGAGGGTGACGCCCGCGAGCAGTTGGCCCGGGGAGCCGATATCGGAGTTGGTCAGCTCGCCGAGGCCGACCTGGATCGTGCGGGACGAGTCCTTGTCGGTGATCAGCAGCGGCCAGAAGTAGCCGTTCCAGGCGCCGAGCGCGCTCCACAGGGCCGCGGTGACGAGCGTGGGCCGAACGGGTGGCAGCACGATGCGGAAAAGGCAGCGCAGATGCCCGGCGCCGTCGAGCCGCGCCGCCTCGACGACCTGCGCGGGCGCGGCGCGGATGGCGGCGGTGAGCACCAGCACGGCGAAACCGAGCTGCCACCATGCCGTGGCCGCGGCGACCGAGACGAGCGCGAGCCCGCTCTGCCCGAGCCAGCTCACCGGGCCGACGCCGAGCACCCCGAGCAACTGGCCGAGGATGCCGGTGGCCGGATTGAAGAGGGCTGCGAACAGCACCGACGCGCTTCCGGCCGAGTAGGCGAACGGCAGCGAGAACACGACGCGGGCGAGCGCTCCCCCGCGCCCGGAACCGCCGAGCAGCAGCGTCAGGACTAGGGCGGGCACGAGCGTGAACGCGACGGTCAGGACCGTGAACCAGAGCGTGGTCACGAGAGTCGACCGCTCGGCCGCGTTGGTGAAGTACTCGACGTAGTAGCGGAGCCCGATGAAGCCGGTCGGGCGGCCGAACAGGTCCGCACCGTGTGTGCTCAGGTAGAGCGTGCGGATCAGCGGCCAGTAGACGAAGGCGCCGAGCACCGCGAGCGCCGGGAGCACGAGCAGCGCCACCGGACTCCAGGAGCGGCGGCGGCGTGCTGAGCGGAGGCCGGCTGGGGCCTCGGAGCGAAGTGAGGGAACGTTCCCGCGCATGGCTGGACGATATGCGGGACCGTTCCCTCAACTCAAGGGGCTAGCCGGTAGTTCATCTTCAGTTCGCCCGGCGAGCGCGAAAATGCCCAGCTCAGACGACTGTCAGCGAACGAAGGTGTTACCTTCCGACCCGCTCCCGGGCCACCCCGGTCGTCGCGCCGACCCGGAGTTCGCCCTCCAGGGCCACGTGCTCCGCGTGCAGTTCGCCGGTCGCGATGATCTCCGCGACAGCGCGCACGGCCCGCTCGGCGATGGCGTCGATCGGCTGGATGAGCGTGGTCAGCCCGATCGCGGGGGCGGAGAGCGGGGGGACGCCGTCGTACGCGGTGACCGACACGCCCTCGGGCACGCGCACGCCCATCAGCCTCAGCTCGTTCAGCGCGCCGAGCGAGTCGTTGTCCGAGGGGCACATCAGGGCCGTGACGTCCGTGCGGTCCCTCAGTACCCGGACACCCGGCTGAAAGTTGATCGCATCGGTCGCGTCCAGCGGGATCTCGAGCACTTCGACCCCACGTCGCCGCAGCTCGGCGGCCATTTCCGCGCAGCGCACCGAGATCGTCAGCGAACTGCTTCGCGGCACGGTCAGCACGGCGACCGAACGGTGGCCGAGCTCGACCAGATGGGCGACGAGCTTGCGCGCGCCGTCCTTCTCGTCGCAGCACACGCTGCCGACCAGCGGGCCCGTCTCCGGCCGCCCGGCCACGACCGCCGGGATGCGTCCGGCGAAGGGCTCGATGCGCTCGGTCGGCAGCAGGCCGCTGGAGATGACCAGGCCCTCGACCCGCAGCGAGACCAGCGACTCGAGCGCGCGCACCTCGTCCTCGACGCTCAGATTGCCGGTCGCCGTCACGACCCGGTAGCCGCGCTCGATCGCGTGGCGCTGCAGGCGCTGGTGCATCAACCCGTAGAACACCGACGCGGGGTCGCGCACCAGCACGCCGATCGCGCCCGTGTGCTGGGCGGACAGGCCCTGGGCCATCGCGTTCTTGACATAGCCGAGTTCGCGCGCGGCGGTCAGCACCCGCTGCCGGCTCTCCTCGCTGATCCGGCCCTGGCCGAGTAGGGCGCGGGAGGCGGCGGACTTCGACACGCCCGCCCGTTGCGCGACGTCGATGATGGTCGGTACCCGCTCTGCCACGGAGACACCCTAGCGAGAAACGATCGTGCGGCGCCCCGCGCCGGCCGCGAGCCGGACTGGAATCAATTCGCGCCGAGCCCGTGACGGGTGTCGCCACCGTAAGTTCAGATGCGTGTGATTTGCTCTGCGTATGAACGCCGGGGAGGCTGGGCGAGCCGAGCGGCGCGGCGTACCGGTGCCGCACGACGGGTACGATCCCGGCACCGAGCCTCAATGGGCCGCGCGCAACGTCGGCGGCGGGCTGATGCTTGCCGCCGCGGTGCTGGTCAGCGGGATCACGGCGCTGTCCGACCTGCGGCACGAGCCCTTCGAGCCGGTGACCCGGCTGCTCAACTACACGCTCAGCGCGGTCGCCGTGCTGTTCGGGATCCTGCTGCTGCGCGCGCCCGGCCGGGTGCCGACGTGGGTCATCAACGTGCTGCCCTCGGTCGCGGCGCTGATGGTGTGCGTGCCGACGGCCGTGGACAAGACGCCGAGCCCGCTAGGTCCGCTGCTGCTGACCTGGACTGTGACCTTCGCGGCCGCCGTGCTCTCACCCCGCGTCGCGTGGACCACGCTCGGGGTGGTGGCGAGCGCGTTCGCGGTGATCTCGGCGGTCAGCCGCGGCGTGGACGGTCTGATCCTGTGGATAGAGGTCACCGCCTCGCTGACCGTCATCTGCTGGATGGTCGCCCGCCTCCAAGCCCAATCAAACAGGCTGCGCGCAAGACTGGCGAACCTGGCCCGCACCGACCCGCTCACCGGCCTGCTCAACCGTCGCGCCTTTGACGAGGCCCTGGCCCGCGAGCACGCCCGCCAACTGCGCGGCGGCCCGCCCATGGGTCTGCTGCTCGTGGACATCGACCACTTCAAGCAGGTCAACGACTCGTGGGGACATCAGGCCGGCGACCAGACGCTGCGCGAACTAGGCACGCTGCTGTCCGACCGCTTCCGCGCGATGGACACCGTCGGCCGCATCGGCGGCGAGGAGTTCGCGGTGCTGATCCCCGACTGCAGCCCGCAACAGGCCACTGCCCGAGCACACGAACTCTGCGACACCGTGCGCAAGCAGACCCGCGACTGGCCCCATCCGATCACCGTGAGCGTAGGCGTCGCAACGAGCTCGGACCCGAGCACGTCGTCCCCCGATGAGCTGTTCGCCGTGGCCGACGCGGGCCTCTACGCGGCGAAGGCCTCGGGGCGGGATCGTGTCGGCAGCACTAGCGGCGGCGGCAGCACCAGCAGCGCGGAGCCGTTGCCGCATTGAGCTTGCAGGGCTCGTTAGTGGCCGGGTACGCGGGACGTGGCTAGGGTCCCGTTGATGAGCGCGCGGAACATCCAGGACAGGCGCTCCTCGGGTTCCCCCAAGAACAGGTCGTCGCCGATTGCGGCTAAGCGCGGATGAGACGCGGGGTCCGTGTTGCGCACGGCGTCTACCATTGCGGCGAACTCCGCGTCGGCGGCGTCGTCCTCGGCGCGCACGGACTGCTCGGCCGCGGTCGCTGTGGCCACCTGGAGCAGCACGTCCACGCCCCAGGCCGCCTGCGCGTCCGGCACGTCGCCCTCGTGCAGCAGCGCGAGGATCGCCTCGAGGAGGGCGAGGTAGTTCGGGCCGGAGGGGCGCGCAACCAGTGCCGAGCGGGCTAGGGCGGGGTGCTGGAAGAGCAGCCTCGTGTACGCGGTGAGGAGTGCGACGAGACGCTCGCGCCAGGCGCCCGGCTGCTCATCCTCCGCCTTCCCTGGAACCGAAGCGGGCGTCAGGTCGAGGGCGCCGAGCAGGTCCTCGAGGATCGCCGCGTGGAGCTCGGCGGTGTTGGCGACGTACACGTACAGGGACGCGGCGCCGGTGTCGAGTTCCTGGGCCAGTCGGCGCATCGTCACCCGCTGCAGCCCTTCGGCTTCCATCAGCCGGACGGCCGTGGCGACGATGCCCTCGTACGTCAGCGCGGGTTTGGCCGGGCGGTCGCGGCGGCTGATCGGCGGGGAGGATCGACGGGGCATGATCCCACGCTACCGAACGCGATCTGTACGAACCAGTTCGTCCTGCGGCGGGGCGTGGAGGATCGAGGCCTGATGCTGCGGGATGGGGGCGCACGGCGGCAATTCACTCATCGACGTTGGCCGCCAGGTACTCCTCGAACTGTGCGAGCAGGAGCTCCATGCCGTTTGTGCCGAACATCATCTCCAGGTTCTCCGCGGACTCGCCGGCCGAGGCCTCACTGCGTGGGAACAGCGCCTGCTCGTACGCGGCGAGCGCCGCCTCGACGTCGTTTGGATGGTCGACTATCGCGCGGCCGAGTTCGGCGCCGTCGAGCATGGCTAGATTGGCCCCCTCCCCCGCGAACGGCGACATCACGTGCGCCGCGTCGCCGAGCAGAGTGACGCCGGGGACGCGGTCCCAGCGGTGGCCGACCGGCAGGGCGTGGATGAGCCTGCGTACGAACGGCTCGTCAGCCTCCTTGATCAGCGCACGAAGGCTCTCGTCCCAGCCCTCGAACTCGGCCGACAGCACCCGCTTCGAAGCCTCGATGTCGGTGAAGTCGAAGGTCCCCAGCCAGTCGGACGGAGCCTTGACACCGGCGTAGATGTGCACGCTGCCGTCCGGCTCGCGGTGCCCGAGGATGCCGCGCTCGTCGCCGAGCGAGATGAAGAATCCGCCGCCGACGAGCTGGGCGCAGGCCGGGTGCCTGGTCTCGGCCTCGCGCAGATCCCACTCGATGAACGCGATCCCGGTATACGCGGGCGTGGCCGCGGAGACCTGGGCACGGACTTTCGACCAGGCGCCGTCCGCTCCGACCAGCAGGTCGGTGGTGACGGCCGAGCCGTCGGCGAAGATGACCTCGTGCGATCCGGGCGACCGCGAGCCGTCCGCCGCGCCGTCGGTCAGCGGGCGGGTGGAAACGACCTTCTGGCCCCACTCGACGGTGCCCTCCGGCAGCGAGTCGAGCAGCAGGTCGCGCAGTTGGCCGCGGTCGACCTCGGGCCGGGTGCCCTCGCCGTCGTCCTCCTCGGCCAGGCGGAGCGTGCCGAACTGGTCGACGAGGCGCATGGCCTCGCCGCCGACATGCACCAGCTTGCGGAAGCCCTCGTGGAGAGCGGCCTCGCGCAGGGCCTGCTGGCCGCTCTCCACGTGGATGTCGAGCAGGCCGCCCTGGGTGCGGACGTCGCGCGAGGCCTCGAGGTCGAAGACGACGGACTCGATGCCGTGGACGTGCAGGACGCGGGCGAGGGTGAGCCCGCCCAGCCCTGCACCGATGATCGCGATGGGGATGTGTCGCGTGGTCATGCTGGCCATGATGGTCCTCCTTCGAGGGTCGCCGACCGTACGACACCACCATAACGAACATGTTCGTTAGAAACAAGTTCGGTACGAATGCGTTCTTCACCGCGCCGCGCCGGCATCCCCTTCCAGCGCGGCGCGAGTGAGGTTGACCGCCGTGTTGACGAGTCCGGTGATCGCCGCCTCGGACTCCAGCCCGTGCAGATCGATCAGCGAGAAGTACGCTTCGGCGCTCAAGATGACCGACAGCCCCAGCCTGAGCTGTGCGAAGGCCGCCGGGTTCGCTGCACCGAACGTGGCCGCGGCGGGTGCGAGCGCCTCGTCGATCAAGCCGAAGCGCAGGCCGGGGCGGGAGACACCCGAAGCGGGCTTGCCGATCGTGGCCGCGATCATCGCGCGGACGGTGCCCTGCCGGGTGATCACGTGCCGGATCAGGTACTCGGCGGCGACGGCGACCCGCTCGACCGGGTCCTGCGAATCGGTCGCCTCGGCCATCGCCCGCGCCGGGTCGGGCAGCTGCTCGGCCATCGCCTCCCGCAGCAGGCTGGCGAGGTCGGGGAAGTAGCGGTACGCGGTCGCCTCGGAGACCAGCGCGGCCTTGGCGATCTCCGGCATCGTCAGGTCGCGGCCGGTGGGCATCAGTTCGGCGGCGGCGCGCACGATCGCGTCGTGGGTGCGCTTCTTCTGGTTCGCCCGCCCCGAACCGGCGGCTGCCTGGGGGGTCGTACTCGTCGTGGTCATCGGCGGGCCTCCTCGGCACGGAAAATTCTGCTTGAGTCAACTCCAGCCACGATAGCGGACTTGCACAATAACTGCGACCCACCTACTCTTACGAGAGTTAACTCTCACAATACGGAGGACGCCATGAACGAGGTCGTAGTCACCGGTCCGGCCGACGGCGAGTCCGTCGACCTGGGCGCCGCGCGGCTCAGAATCCTGGAGGACGGCTCGCACACCGGCCACCGGATCGGCATCGCGGAGATCGTCGTCCCGCCGCACACGCCCGGCCCGCCGCAGCACCGGCACGCGCAGCACGACGAGGGGTTCTACGTCGTCTCCGGCACGGCGCGCTTCACCGTCGGCAGCACCGAGCACGCGGCCTCGGCCGGAACGCTCGTGATGGTGCCGCCCGGAGCGCCGCACACCTTCGCCAACCCGGGCGACGAGCCGCTCGTGATGATCAACACCTTCACGCCGGACCTGTACGTGCAGTACTTCCGCGACCTGCGCACGATGATCGAGGCGAGCGGGCCGCTCACGCCCGAGAGCACACTCGAGGTGATGGCCCGCTACGCCACCGAACCGGCGACCGGCTACGCCCACGTCGACGCGGGATCCAGCTGAGCTGATCGCTCGTCAGGCCTAGGTCTCAGGCAGAGTCCAGCAGCGCCTGCCCCAGGTACCCACCCTCCTCGCAGCCGGGCAGCACCGCGAACAGGCCGCTGGCCTCGTGCTTGATGAAGGTGCTGAGCGTATCGGCGCCGGAGAGCCGCTGCTGGATCACCGTGAAGCCGGTCGCCGGATCCGACTGGAACGCGAGGAACATCAGGCCGGCGTCCGGGCTGCCGTCCGCGCGCAGGCCGTTGTAGTAGCTGAACGGCCGCCGCAGGATCGTCGCGCCGGAGTTGGACTCGGCGCTGGCCTGCCGGATGTGCGCGCCCGGCGGGATCAGCAGGGATCCCGTGGCCGAGAACTTTTCGTAGTCGGGGGCGGTGAACTCGGTGCCGCCGGACAGCGGGGCCCCGGTCAGCTTGTCCCGGCCGATCGCCGCCTCCTGCGCGTCGCGGTCGAGCGAGTCCCAGTCGTTCAGCAGCATCCTGATCCGCCGATAGACCAGGTAGCTCCCGCCGCGCATCCACGTCGGACCGCCCCCGGCCGGCACGTACACCGTCTGATCGAACGACGCGGTGCCCTGCTTCGGATTGCCGGTGCCGTCGAGCTGGCCCATCAGGTTGCGCGGGGTCGCGGTCGGGCTCGGCAGGACGCCGGAGGCCTCGCCGAAGCCGCTGAGCTGCCACCGTTGCGCGGCCACGGACGCGGCGGCGGCGCGCTGCATCGCGCGCAGGGCGTGCACCGCGACCAGCCCATCGTTTGCGGCGACGAGGACGACGAGGTCGCCGTCGGAGGACGCGGCGTCGATCTCGTCGCCGAGGAACGTCGGGAGCGGGGTGAGCGCATCCGGGATCTCGTGGCCGAGTTTGAGCTTCGTGAGCAGCGACGCCCCGACGCCCACGGTCACGGTCAACGCGCCGGGCCCGCGTCCGTAGGCCATCGCGTCATCGGCCTCTGATAGCGGACGCGCCGCCATCGCCTCTGCCGCGATCTTCGTCCACTGCTGCATCAGGCTACGTACTTGAGCGGCGGTCGTGCCGGGCTTCAGGTCGAAGGCGGTGAGCCAGCCCTGCGCCTGGACCGGTGCCGCGATCCCGGGCTGATGCGCGCCGTAGAACGCGAGTTGCTCGTTGCCCGCGTCGGCTGCCGGAACGGTGTCGGAGTCGCCGGACGGGGTGGACCTGCCGGCGAGCGCTCCCGCAGCGCCACCGACGACGAGGCCTCCCGCGCCGACAGCTCCCGTGTAGGCGAAGAGTCGGCGCCGAGTCGTGGCCGCCGCTTCGGTGTCGCTACTCATCGCGGCCTGCCAGCAGCAGCGGAATGTCGTGCTGGAACTGCGGGACGGTCGTGCCCGCCGTGTAGACGAGGTAGCCTTCGCCCTTCGCGTCGAAGGCGATCACCTCGGCGCCGTGCGTCACGCTGTAGCTGCCGTCGGCCAGCTTGACCGGCGGCTCGATGTCGATGCCGAGCGTGCCGGCAGCCTTCTGGATGGTGGTGAAGCTGCCGGTCAGGCCGATGAACGCCGGGTCGTACTGGCCGAGCCAGGTGTGCAGCACGGTCGGCGTGTCGCGCGTCGGATCACTGGAGATGAAGACCACGTCGATCTGCGCGGCCTGGGCCGGGGTCAGCGAGCGCAGGGTCGCGGCGAGCGTGGCCATCGTGGTCGGGCACACGTCCGGGCAGTGCGTGTACCCGAAGTAGACGAGCGTGAGCTTGCCCTTCGTGCGCTGGACGAGGTTGAACTGCTTGCCGGAGGAATCGGTCAACGTGACGTCGGGCTTGCTGAACGGCTGGGTCAGCTCGTCCCCGTCGAACAGCGAACTCGGCGCCGAGTTCACGACGAAGCCGGAGGACGCCGAGCTTGAAGAGGACGAACTGCCGCACGCGCTCACGGCGCCTGCGACCAGGGCCAGGCCGAACGCTGCGGCGGCGACGCGACGCGGATTGCCGCCGAGGGCCTTGCGAAGGATATTCATATCAGTACTCACATTCCAGGCATGTCGGCCATGCTCGAGCCGGTGGACGAGCCGGTGGACGGGTCGGAGGTCAGCGCGTCGGAGAGCAGAGAGGTGACCGGTACCTTGACCGTCACGGTGCCCGCGTCCTTGAAGCGGAGGGTGAGGGCGACGCTGCCGCCCGCGGTCAGCGGCGACGTGGGATCCGTGAGCATCAGGTGATAGCCGCCGGGGCCGAGGACGACCGCACCCTCGGCCGGGATCGCCAGGCCGCCGGTGAGTTCCGACATCGTCCCGGCGTTGGCCCCGTTTTCCGACTCCTGCATCAGCGAGGCCTGCGATGCGGGCACCGACGTCGCGGAAAGCAGCACGTCGCCCTGGGAACCGGTCTCGGTGACGGTGAAATACGCCGCCGCGAGGGAGGGCGTCGCGGGCTGCGGGATATAGGCGTCGGTGATCTTTATGTGCCCCACGGACGCGGACCCGCGTGGGCCGGCTTCGGCGGCGGCCGACGCGGATGGTGACGAGGTGGGAGTGGTGCGCGAGGCGGACGACGAGCAGGCGCTGGCCGCCGCTCCTATCAGCGCACACAGCGCTCCCGCTGCGATGACGAGGCGGGGAGCCGTCGCCGGAGGGTGCCCGTCGCGCCCGTTCCCGGGCAGGGTGAATCGATACATGGTGAAGGTGCTCCTGGTATCAGGGCATGAAGAACTGGCGCAGGCGCACGGCGTCTACGTGGGAGAGGGATTGAGTGCGATCAGCAGGTGATCAGAACGCGCAGAGGCCGACGCAGGGCGGCCCGCGTCGGACGACGAGCGCGGAGATGAGCCGGGTCGCACGGCCGAGGACGCGGTCGTCGATCGGGGCGCGGGAGCTCGCGAATTCGGGCACGACGTGCGTGGTCGGCCAGGACAGGAGCAGCAGCGCCGGAGCAGCCAACGCCGCGAGCCAGCGCAGCAGCTGGAAGACTGCCGCCTCCCCGCGCCACAGCCAGCACGCGCACAGCAGTCCCGCTACGGCGTGCACGGCGATCATTCCGGCGCCGCCGTGACCCGTCGACATCAGGTCGGCCGCCAGGCGGGCGCGCAGCGAGCCGTCGCGCGCGGCCATACCCGTCGCGGACGACCCCGCCATGCCGCAGATCCAGTCCGAGAGCGGAAGGACCCGGCCGGACAGGAACGTGGGCCGCGCCGGGATCGACACGGACGAGCTCGCGGCCGTCGACGCCGAACCGGCCGTGCTCTGCGCGGCGCTGAACAGCAGGTGCTGCCCCAGCTCCCCAGCGAGCATCAGCGCGGAGATCGGCAGCAAGCCGCGTTGCCGACCGGCCAGCGCGTAGCCGGCCCCGGCGAGCGCCGCGAAGGCGAGCGCGACGGCCCACAACGGCACCGCGTCGCCGGACATCCAGACGTGGCCGGCGGCCGTCAGGCCCACGCACACGGCGGCGAACACCGCTGCTCGCGCGCCCCGCAGGGATCGGCCGACGTCCGTCATAGTGGGGCTCATCTTTTCAGAGCGCCGCGCACGGACCGGCGGCGGGGTGCGACGTGTCACGGGGATGCCGGGCGAGGCGGCGGATTCCGGCCTATGCTGGCGGCATGGCCACGTGGGACGACGTACGCCGCATCGCCAACTCGCTGCCCGAGGTCACCGAGCAGGGCATGCGCGGCTCGATCGCCTGGAAGGTGCACAAGACGCTGTTCGTCTGGGAGCGCCCGCTGCGGCCGGCCGACCTCGAAGCGCTCGGCGACGCGGCCCCCGACGGCCCGATCCTCGGCGCCCGGGTGCCCGAGCTCGGCGTCAAGGATGTGCTGATCGCGAGTGATCCGGGGGTTTATTTCACCACCCCGCACTTCGACGGCTACCCGGCGATCCTCGTCCGCCTGCCGGAGATCGGCCGGGAGGAGCTTGAGGAGCTGATCGTCGAGGCCTGGCTCTGCCGCGCCCCCAAGCGCCTCGTCAAGCACTGGGAGGCGGAGGCGGGACGGGACACGGACGCGCTCTGACCGCCCGTGCCCCGCCGTCCCGTTCACACAGAACAGAACACAACCCCACAATTATACCGAGTCGTTACACGGTTCAACCCTCCCAGAATCGAACATCGGCCGAACGCGGCCTGGGCGCACAGGGCACGCGAACTCAACGAACCGGCTGCGGCCGTGGTGCTGAGCTAGGTCGCGTTCAAGCCCTTCTACGTCTACTGCTCCCAGTCCGGCGTCGCGGGCGCTCTGGTACGCGACTACGCCTTCGACCCCGGGATCGTGATGGTCATCCGGTATCTGCTGGAGACCTGCGACACGGTTGACGTCGGCCCGGACATCAGGCCGACCCGGGCGGCCGAGCTCTGTGTGACGAACCACCAGATGGAACCGGTCTCCGAGGAGTACGAGAGCGGCAGCCACACCCTGGAGCGGCTGGCCGCCGTCCGCGCGGCCACCGTCGCCGCGCGGGACGACGCGGAGCCGGTCGAGAGGATGGTGGAGGCCATGCTGCGTCCACCTCTTTATAATGCCGACCTCACCACCGGCCTCGGAACTCTCTACACGGCCGCCTACCGGCCTGGCGAGGGCCGGGTCAGCTTGCGGCGCCGCCCTCGAGCCAGTCGACGGAGACTCCGGGCAGGCCGCTGGTCCACCTCGTGGCCACGTCGGCTAGCTGCTGGCGGTTGGGCGGGCGCTGGCCTAGGCCGATGACGTAGCTGGCTGTCTGGGCGCCACTTGCGTGTTGGGGTCGGGGCCAGGCGTGCACGGCGCTCGACAGGCTGAGCGCCTCGAGTTCGGTGATCAGGGCACGTATTCGGCCTCGGGTGCGGCCGAGGACGTCGTCGAAGGCTGCTTCGGATCCGGCTCGGATGCTGACGCGTGCCCATGCGGCGTGGCGGCGGTGGAGTGGTGGGGGTTCGCAGAGGTGAAGGTCTAGGTTCGTGGTTTCCTGGGTGATCTCCCAGGCGCGGTAGAGCTCTTCGATGAGCAGGTCGCGCAGGGCCGGACCAACCTGTGTGGTGCACGAGCGGATCGGCGCGGTTGGGGTGAGGATGCTGATCGACGAGGCGGGGGCGGGGGCAGCGTCGGCGTCGGCGAGGGTGATGGGCCTATGCCAGTCCCACGCGGCCCATTGCTCGAAGAATCGTTGAGGGGATGCCTCGCCGCTGGCCGCAGTGCGCGCGGCGAGCACGGACCACGCTAGTCCGGGCAGGCCGCCGAAGGGCGCCGAGTCGAGCCCGCGAGCGGCTGCCCAGCCTTTGACCTGCCGCGCGAGGGTCGCGAACGCGGCGTGATCGGCGCCGACGTGGCGGAGAACGGCGTCGGCGTCGCTGACCGCACTGAGTGCTGTCGCCGCCGCTTCGCCCAACTCGGTGCGACGCTCGACGGCTTCGGCGGGGTCGACGGCGCCGATCGGGACGATGACGAGGTCGACGCTGAGCTCGCCGACCGTCAGCCGCAGGCCGGGCACGCGGGCGCCGATGACCTGGCGTACGTGGGTCGCCTCGGACAGCGCTGCGGTCAGGCGGGACTGGATCGCGGCCGGATCGACGGTGTCGATCACGCCTGGAAGGGCGGCGACGAGGTCCACGTCCGCGCCGGGCAACGCGCAGCCCATCCGCCGGGAGCCGACGACGTGCACGATCCCGGGCGCGAGCGCTTGGCTGATCCGGGACACGATGCGCTGGGCGAGTTCGGAGTCGTCGCCAGCTAAAGCAGGAGCGGCTTCGGGCAGCCAGTGGAGGTGGCCGGTACCGAGTTCGATTTCAGCGCGTACGCACATCGGTTCGTCGCCGCGTCGAGAGAGGAGTACCAGGCTTCCGACCTGTGCAGACATGCCAGCTGGAAGCCGTGCGGCACAGAGGGCTGCGACGCGGTGCGGGTCGTCTGACCGGCCGAGCGTGAGGTGTGGCGTGTAGCCCTCGTCGCGACCGTGGCAGTTGGGGAAGCGCTGCTGGAATTCGCGGTGCAGCGCGGCCCACGGCTCCGGATCGGACGCCGCCGGGTCTAGCCAGATGGTCGCGTCGTCGCGATGACCGAAGGTGTCCACGCCGTCGAGCCACGCCGTGAATGGCTTTATTTGCGCGGCTGCCTCGAACAAAAGCTCTGCCGCGCGTTCGAACTCGTATTCCGGGACGAAGCCGAACAGGACGTTTACATGCGGCGGCCAGCGCTTGACCTGCGGGTCGTAGCGCTGGCGCAGTTCGTTGATCGCCGGCCAGAGTTCCTGCGGCGGAATCCAGGCCAGCGCGGTACGCGCGGTCGGCGGCGCGAACTCGACGTCGGCCGGATTCGCCGCCCCGGCCCCGACCAGGTCCGCGCGTATGCCGAAGTGGTCCGAGGCGTAGAGGCCGGTCGGGTCCGGCACGTCGCCGACCAGGAGCGTCGCACCGGGCTCAAGGCCGCCAACGCGAGGGCGAATCAGGATTCGGTCCAGGCGGCCCGACTGGCCGGTCAGGGAACTGATAGCTGCCAATGGGTTGACGGTCGGATCGAAGGTCGGGGTCGCGTCTTCGGGCCCGTGCACGTCGGTCCAGACGTCGCGCAGACCGAGCGTGGCGGCGGGTCCCTCCGGCCCGGACGTCGAGTCGTTGAAGTCGCCCATGATGACGAGGTCCGCGTCCACGCCGCCGAACGCCCCGGCCAACTCAGCGAGTTCGGCCGCCCGCCGTGCCGCCGCGTCGGCCGAGTGGTTGCTGGTCAGATGCGTGGTCACGATGACGAGCGGGCCTGCCGGGCCGGCGAGGGTGATCGCCAGCGCAGCCGTGTACGGTCCGAGCACGCAGCGTCCTGACTCGAGGATCGGCAGCCTGCTCAGTAAGACGAGACCGTCTTCGTCGACGTCTGACTTGGCCGGATCGGTGCAGAACGTATAGCCCTCGCGGATCCAGTCCTCGCGCGCCAGCATCGCGAGCAGTGGCGGCTCGACCTCCTGCAAGGCGATCACGTCCGCGTCGGCCGCGCGCAGGGTCTCGAGCAGCAGCGGCGACCGAAGATGGGTGGAGATCTTCTCGGCGTCGTAGCGGTCCCAGAGCGTGTTCCATGTCAGGACTCGGGCTGAGCTGATAGGAGTAGCAGCCGCATCTGAGGCCGGCCGCCAGGCATCAGCCGACGCGTCGTACAGATGCGGGACGCAGGCGCGGATCGTGGGCGCGCGCAGCACACGTACCGCCGCCACCCTCCCGGCGCGCGTGACATCGATCCGGTCCACGCCGCCAGCGCGGTCCCAGACCACCTCTTCGTCCGCCTCGATGAGCATGACGCGGTGCCAGGGGATCTCGCCGCCGGGCACGAACTCCGGGAGCGCGACCCGCTTGATCCCGCCCTCGCGCCGACTCACCCCGAGCGTGAAGCGCGCGGGATCGAAGCGCGGGTCCCAACGCACCCGATGATAGATCTCCTCGCTCGTCCGCATGTCAGAACACTTTAGGGGCGGCCACCGACAAGGATCGAACGGTTTGCCGGCCGAGGCGGCCGACCTGCTCCAAGTCTTGACAGAAAAATTTCTGACTGCGTAGTCTGACTGCGCAGTCACACGGTCGCCTCGCTAGGATTCCAGCGAGCGGGAGCTTCGAAGGAGGGCAGGGTAGATGGCGGGTTCGGCTACGCGCGGCAGCGGCGGCGGTCCCGGCACCGGTAACGGCGCCTCCTCCGCGCCGCGCAGCGTGGACGTCGCGCAGCTGGCCGGCGTCTCGCAGAAGACCGTCTCGCGGGTCCTCAACAACGAGCAGTACGTCTCGGTGACTGCTCGGCAGAAGGTGCTCGAGGCGGCCGAGGCGCTCGGCTACCGGCTCAACTTCGCCGCGCGGGCGCTGGCCTCGGGGCGTTCGCGGACCATCGGCGTCGTCTCGCTCGGCACCGCGCTCTACGGCCCGGCCACGCTGCTGACCGGGATAGAGCGGGCTGCGCGGGACACCGGCTACACGCTGCGCGTCGTCAACACGTTCGAGGGCGACGCATCCGGGATCGCCGGGGCCGTCGAATCGCTGATGGAACAGGGCGTGGACGGCATCGTCATCTCCGAACCCATCGATGAGGGCGAGCTTTCCCTCGCGGTGGACGTGCCGGTGCTGGTGATCGGCGCACCCGCGCCCTTCGCCGCGCCGCGCGTGGTGACCGTCGGGGTCGGCGCGGACATGCTGGCCCGGGCCGCCACCGAGCACCTGCTCGACCTCGGCCACGCGACCGTCCACCACCTGGCCGGGCCGCAGCGCTGGTACGCGGCACGGGACCGACTGGCCGCCTGGCGGACCGCGCTCGCCGACCGCGACCGCGCGGAGCAGGAGGTCGTACACGGCGACTGGTCGGCCGCCTCCGGGTACGCGGCGGGGCGCGAGCTGGCCCGCGATCGCGCGGTCACCGCCGTGTTCGCGGCCAACGACGACATGGCCATCGGGCTTATCCGCGCGCTGCTCGAGGCCGGGCGCCGGGTGCCGCAGGACGTGAGCGTCGTCGGGTACGACGACATTCCGGTGGCCGCCTACATCACCCCTCCGCTGACCACTGTCCGCCAGCCCTTCGACGCCGTCGCGCACGTGGGGCTCGGGCTTCTCGTCCACACTATCGAGAACCCGGACGGCGATCCGATCCAGGCGAGCGACCCACCGGTCGAGCTCGTCGTGCGCTCGTCCACCGGACCGGCGCCCGGCACTGTAAATAGCTAAAGAACCCCCAGGTCAACCGGCAGCCGCAAGCGCGCGGCGCCGTCGCCCTACCTCTTCCATCCCTCATTTCAGTGCACTTCCAATGGCGGGAGTAATCCATCATGCTCGAAAACACCCCTCTCCCCTCCCCCGCTCCGCTGAGCCAGGCGACGATAGACAAGGCGACGACGACACCGACCACGCTCATGTTCTGGACCTGGGTCCCGAACATCGCGGACGAGGTCGCGCTGTTCGAGGCGAAGTACCCTGCGATCAAGGTCAACGTCGTCAACGCGGGCCAGGGCGCGGCGCAGTACACGAAGCTGCGCACGGCGCTGACGGCCAACAGCGGCGCGCCGGACATATGCCAGATCGAGTACGAGTACATCCAGACGTTCACCATCACCAACAGCCTGCTCGACCTGCGGCCCTACGGCGCGTCCGCGATCAAGAGCCAGTTTGTGGACTGGACCTGGGGCCAGGTGACCGGAGCGAACGGCGAGGTCTGGGCGATCCCGCAGGACACCGGGCCGATGGGGATGCTCTACCGCGAGGACATCTTCGCCGCGCACGGGATATCCGTGCCGACGACGTGGGACGAGTTCGCCGACGCGGCCCGCAGGCCACCTCCGGCAAGTGGCGCGCGACCCCGCTGCCGCAGTGGGACGCCTCCACACCCGCGTCCGGGAACTGGGGCGGTTCGACGAGCGCGGTGATCAAATCCACGAAGAACCCGATCGCGGCGGCGCAGTTCGCGCAGTTCCTGAACAGCGACCCGGACAGCGCGAGCCTGTTCGCCAGCAAGCAGTTCCTGTTCCCCTCGACCAAGGCGCTGCTGGCCGACGCGAGCTTCGCGAACCAGGCGCCCGCGTTCTATGGGGGCCAGCAGGTCAACAAGCTATTCGCGCAGATCAGCGACACCGTGAGCTCGACCTTTGAGTGGCCGCCGTTCCTGGACGAGTTCACCACCGACTGGACTGACACCGTCGGCAAGGCGCTGGCCGACAAGACGGACGCCGTGACCGCGCTCGCAACGCTGGAGTCGCAGCTGACGACGTACGCCAAGAACCAGGGCTTCACCGTCACGACCACGTCGTCATGAGCGGTCAGAACTTCCGTGGCCGGGTGACGCTCGCCCGGCCGGGCGTCGCCGGTCCGGTCTTCGTCGCCCCCTTCCTGGTGCTGTTCCTGCTGCTGTTCCTCACCCCGCTCGGCTATGCCGCCTATCTCAGCCTGTTCCAACACCACCTGGTCGGCGGAACGACGTTCGTGGGCCTGAAGAACTACGTCACCGCGCTCAGCGACCCGCTGCTGCGCGAGGGCGTGGGTCACGTCGCACTGTTCTTCGTGATCCAGGTTCCTGTGATGCTCATCCTGGCGGTGTTGTTCGCGCTCGCGCTCGACAGCGGCCTGCTGCGGCTGGCGAAGGTCGTGCGGCTCGGGATCTTCCTGCCGTACGCGGTGCCCAGCGTCGTAGCGACCCTGATGTGGGGCTATCTGTACGGGCCCTCATTCGGTCCGTTCGCCCAGATCGGGCGGGATCTGCACGTCACGGTCCCGGACTTCCTGGGCAGCAGTTGGATGCTCGCCAGCCTGTCGAACATCGTGACCTGGGAGTTCACCGGCTACAACATGATCATCCTGTACGCCGCGCTCCAGACGATCCCCCGGGAACTCTACGAAGCCGCGGCCGTCGACGGCGCCGGGGCGTGGCGGATCGCCCGCTCGATCAAGCTTCCCGCACTGCGGCCCGCGCTGACGCTCACCCTGCTGTTCTCGGTGATCGGCAGCTTCCAGCTCTTCAACGAACCGGCCCTGCTCCAGCAGCTCGCGCCGAACGTCATCGACAGCTCATACACCGCGAACTTCTATGCCTACTCGCTCGCCTTCACCGGCCAGCAGGTCAACTACGCGGCGGCGGTGTCCTTCCTGCTCGGACTCGTCATCGTGATCATCTCCTACGTTTTCCTGTTCCTCGCGAACCGCCGGAGGACCCCGTGAAAACCCGGCGCAGCACGCCTTTGACCATCGCCATGCTCGCGGCCCTGGCCTACTTCCTGATCCCGCTGTTCTGGCTCGCGGTCTCCTCGACCAAGAGCACGCAGGACCTGTTCAACACCTTCGGGCTCTGGTTCTCGCACTCGCCGCAACTGCTCACGAATATCCGCGACACCTTCTCCACCAACGGCGGCGTGTTCATCCGCTGGATCCTGAACACGGTGTTCTACGCCGGAGTCAGCTCCATCGGCGCGGCGTTCCTCGCAGCCTTCGCAGGGTACGGATTCGCGAAATACCGCTTCCGGGGGCACAAGGCCGGATTCAACCTCGTCGTCGGCACGATCATGGTGCCGACCACGGCACTGGCGATCCCGACTTACCTGCTGTTCTCGCAGGTGCACCTGGTGGACACGCCGTGGGCCGTCATCCTGCCCTCCCTGATCAACCCTTTCGGGCTCTACCTCATGCGGATCTACGCACAGGACGCCGTGCCCGACAGCCTGATCGAGGCAGCGCGGATCGACGGCGCCGGTGAACTGCGGATCTTCTTCACGATCGCGCTCCGGCTGCTCGGCCCCGGCCTGGTGACAGTGCTGCTGTTCACGCTCGTCACCACCTGGAACGACCTGCCCGCCTCCGTCACCGCCACGACCGGCACGTCACCCGACGGCCGCCGCGTCCACGTGGTCCACAACTGGAACTGGAACCCGGTGCGGCTCCAGGCTCCCGCGGATCTCACCGATGTCCTGTCCGACAAGTCCGTCGCGGCAGACTCCTCCCTGCGTCTCGGTGCCTGGGACGCACGGATACTCAGAAGTTAACCTCCTTACAAAGAAGTCAGGCGGTATCCCTTGAAAACGAGTTTGAAAGCGCGCCTGCTGGCGGTGCTCTTCGTCATCGGCGCGGTCTTCGGCGCCGTACCGGCCGCGCAGGCCGAGACCAGCGGTGTGCAGACGATCTTCACCCCGACCTCGGCGGCGGGTTTCGTCGACCCCGGCGTGATGTACGCGCGGCCGGTGACGCTGCAGCACAACGGCAACGCCAACGGCACGATCCTGACGACCTTCGAGACGTACACGAACAGCACGCCGCACTCCCCGGTGTATCAGAGCACGAACGGCGGAAGTTCGTGGTCGTACCTCTCGCAGGTCGATGACACGGTCAACGGCTACGGCATGCGGTGGAACCCGGACATCTACGAGTTGCCCGCAGCGCTCGGCAGCCTCCCGGCCGGCACGCTGCTCGTCTCCGGCCTGTCCATGCCCTCGGACTACGACTCGACCTCGATCCTGATGTTCGACAGCACGAACCAGGGCAAGAGCTGGAGCTACCTGAGCACGGTCGCGGTCGGCGGCGCGGCGTATACCGCGGACCCGAACACCCAGGTCTGGGAGCCGTTCCTGCTGATGTACGACGGTCAGCTGATCGTCTACTACTCGGACCAGCGCGACAACTCGGTGCACTCGCAGATGCTCGTCCACCAGGCCTCGACCGACGGCGTGAACTGGGGTTCCGTGGTCGACGACGTGGCCTACTCGGCGCAGTCGGCGAGACCCGGCATGGCGACCGTGGCGGAGATCAACGGCGGCCAGTGGATCATGACCTACGAGTACTGCAACGCACCCTCCGGCGGCTGTCCGGTCTACTACCGGATCGCGAGCAGCCCGCTGGACTTCGCGAGCGCGACCGGAACCCAGATCGTGCTCAACGACGGCACCGATCCGTGCTGCCAGCCGTACGTCGTGTGGACGCCGAGCGGCGGCGCGGACGGGACGATCGTGGTCAGCGACGGCGGCCAGACCGCGCTGGCCGTCAACACCGACGGTGGCAACTCGGCCGACTGGAAGTCAGAGGCCTCCAACGCCCCCGGCGGCTACAGCAGATCACTGATGATCATGCCGGACGGCAACACCGTCATGACGCTGACCGGCGGCTATCACAACAGCGACTACCTCAACCAGGTCCAGTTCGCGTTCGACAACATCGCGCCGGGCATCTCGGACGGCGCGACGTACACGCTGGCGAACAGCCACTCAGGGCTCGGACTCGGCGCGGCCTCGACCTCGGCCGGATCGCTCGTCACGCAGCAGACCGCATCATCGACCTCGAACTCGCAGCAGTGGGTACTGACCCGGCAGGCGAACGGCTTCTTCACGCTGACGAACGTGGCCAGCGGTCGGACCAGGTGTGGACGCTCGTGCCGGACGGCGACCAGTACCTGATCCAGAACGTCGGCACCGGCCGGTACATGACGATCGCACAGGATTCGTCCGCTGACCTCGCCAAGGCCGTGTCCTAGACCGAACTGGGCACGCCGGACCAGCTCTGGACGATCCGCCGGCTCGACACGAACTGATCCACGCGCTTCGCGGATAAAGCTGGTGCGGGCCGACGCTCTCCTGTCGGCCCGCACCCCTTTCCTATCCCGATTGATAGTCGTTATTCAGTCCCTGCGAGATCGGTGAGCAACGTTCGAGTTCGTCTCCGGTCAGCCGGGCAGTTCGACGATCAGCGCTCGGTGGTCGGAGATGGCGGCCAGCGGGGCGAAGGAGACGCTCACCGCGTCGCTCGGGACTCCGGCTGCCATGATGTGGTCGATCTGGATCAGCGGCCGGTGCGCGGGGAACGTCGCAGCCTTGGCTAGGTCGTGCCAGCGGTGCTCGATCTGGCCGCGGCCGAGCACTCCCCGCGCAAGTTCGGCGCCGGCGAGGACAGCACGCGGGATCGCGCCGGGCAGATTGAGGTCGCCGAGGAGAATGTGCGGGCGCGGCAGGTCGGTGAGCCAGTTGTGCAGCGTGGCCAGTTGGCCCACATTCCAGCCGGGGATGAAGGACAGGTGGGTGCAGACGATCGTGAACGGCCCGCGTACGCCGTCCAGCACCGCCGCGATGGCGACGCGGGGATAGTCGCGGGAAACGGACAGGGCCCTGCGACCGGCGACCGGCATCAGCACCCGGGCCGGGGCGCCCGGGAACCTGCGTGCCCGCCAGTGCAGCACCGGCCTGCGGGTGAGCAGCGCGTTGCCGTGGGAGGGGATCATCGCCGACATCGCGGAGTCATCGGGGCCGTATATACCCAGGGCCGGAGCGTTGCGATCGCGCACCCAGCCGACGCCCGGGACCTGGCGGCTGTGCAGGACCGAGGCGTAGCGCCAGTCGGTGGCGCCCATGGCGGTGGCGGCGACCTCGGCCTGGTCCACGTCGCCCGACCTGCCTTGGAAGCGGTCGAGTTCCTGCAGCGCGAGGACGTCGACATCGAGCGCGGCCACGGCCTCGGCCAGCGGCTGCTGCGGGGGCACGGAGCCGTCCGGCGGCAGGTCGACCGGACGGCCGTCGGCCCCGAGCGACCTGCCGTGGAGCACGTTGAACGTCGCGATGCGCATCCGCTCGATGGTAGCCGAGCCCTGATCACTCCGGACCGGCGGCCGGACCGATCTCAGTCAACTTTAACGCCGGCCGAGGCAGGCGAACCGACCTGTGGCCGCACGCCGTCCTTGCGGGCGAAAGACAGGCCCAGGCCGAGGATCAGCAGCGCGAGCGCCGCGTACGGGGCGTAGATGATCGGCGCGGTCACGTCGTAGAAGGACCCGAAGATCGCCGCGCCGGTCACCGCGATGCCGACGATGGCCGCCAGGTAGACCGCCCACAGCTTGGCGTGGTCGCGCAGGCCGCGCAGCGCGCCGAAGGACATCAGCAGGTAGATGACCGCGAGCGCGAAGCCGCCGAAGGTCGAACACCAGCTGAACATCGCGACGTAGTGCGGCAGCCCGGCCTGAGCGAGCAGCCCGCCCCAGAACTGCGTCAGCAGGATGACGACGAAGTGCCCGGCGACGACCACGATCGAGGCGACCAACGGCGTGCGGCGGCGCACGGAGATCCGGGCCAGCGGGGCGGGCAGCCGCCGGTCGCGGGCCAGCGCGAAGAAGCCCCGCGAGGCCGCGACCGAGCAGCCGATCATCACCGCGAGCATGTCGAAGACGACGACGAGCTCGACCACGCGACGTACGGCGACCGAGCCGAAGCCGCCGCCGGAGGCCGGGCCCGCGAGGCCGAACAGCGGTGCGCCGGAGTTCTTGCCGAGCGCGGCGAGGCTGAAGTGGTAGCCGGCGACCTGGGCGTACGAGCCGATGATGTAGAAGCCCGCGACGGCCAGCACGGAGATCAGCACGGCCCGCGGGATGTCCCGCTTGGGGTGCGTGGTCTCCTCGCCGAGGTTGGCCGCGGTCTCGAAGCCGGTGAACAGCAGCACGCCGTAGAGCACGCCGAACAGCACGCCGCGCACGCCCTCCGGGGAGCTGCTCGGCTTGAACGCGGTGGCCACGTCGTTGCCCGAGCCCAGCTTGATGATGACGTAGAGCGAGAATACGAGGACCACGCTGAAGGAGATCAGCGCGAGGGTCAGCTGCGCGCGGGTGGAGAGCGCGACGCCGAGGTAGAGCACCGCGGCCAGGCCGGCCAGCAGGATCAGGTCCCAGGCGAGGTCGGGCAGCGGGGTGATGTTGAACTCGGCCTGCAGCGTGTCGTGGATCGTGCCGCCGATCATCACCAGGATGCCCATGCCGAGGGCGAGGATGCCGAGGTAGTAGAGCAGGCCCGCGGCGGCGCCGACCCGCTTGCCGAGGCCGTCGGTGACGTAGTCGTAGAGCGAGCCTGCGGCGTGGATGCGGCGGGCGTACTGCGCGACGATCCAGCCCAGGCCCAGGACGCCGACCGCGGCGATGAGCACGGCCAGCGGAGCAGCAGTTCCCGCGCCGCTGCCTGAGGCGTTGAGGCCTACGAGCAGCGGCACCAGGAAGGCGATGGAGAATACCGGCCCCATGACGCCCACCGACTGCGCTATCACGTCGACGAGGGTGAGTGATCCGGCGAGACGGCGGCCTTGCGCTTGCTCGGCGTGGTGCGTGTCCATGGTGCCTCCTTGGTTGGCCCCTGTGGTCAGCGGTGCTCCGGGTGTCGAGAATCGTACGGGTCCAAACGTTTGGATGGCAATGGTTTCCGCGCCGGTTTTTCCGCCGGGCCGATACACCGTCTGACGGGCGGCTAAGCCGGGAAGATCCGCTTCAGATAGTGGTCCGTCAACGCGTCTGCCCGGTCGCGCGCCGCGGATTCCTGCCGCGAAGCCTCGGCCAGCAGGTCAGCCGGATCGATGCCGAGCGCCCGCGCCTGGGCGTCGCCGCCGTTCTCCAGCCACATGGTGATGTCCACCGCTGTCACCTCGGGATGGAACTGTACGCCGAGGCAGCGGCCGACGCGGTAGGCCTGGATCGCGGCCTCATTGCGCGCGAGCACGGTGGCGCCGGGCGGCGGGGTGAACGCATCATAGTGCCACTCGAACCAGGGTCCAGGCCCGACGATCTGCTCGGACTCGGACTCGGCCAACCGCTCCGGCTCGATCTCCGTCCACCCGATCTCCGGTCGCGTCCCGAGCGCCACGGACCCGCCCAACGCCCGCGCGAGGGCCTGGCCGCCGAAGCAGATGCCGAACACGGCCCCGCCGTCCGCCACGATCTGCTCGAGCCATTTGAGCTCGGGCGTGAGCCAGCTGCCGATCGCCGCGTCGTCATACGCGGCCCACGGCGCGCCCATCGGGACGACGAGGTCGAAGTCGCGGTGATCGGGGAAGTCGAACCCGACGTCGGGCGTCGCGTACCGCTCGGCCGGCACGATGGTCAGTTCGACCACCTCCCAGCCCCGCGCCCGCAGCGCGGCGCCGATCAGGCCGGTGGTCGAGAAGGCGTCATGCAGGATGCACAGGGCTCGCAAGAGATCCTCCGTACGGAAGTGTGGCGTTGTGGTCGAGTGATCGATCAGTGTCGCCATTCCCCGCGTTTCCGGCAAGGACCGAGCGCGCGCTGTCGCGCACCAGCGGGATCGAAGCAGTAGGACTGATCGCACCGACCAGCTCGACCCGGTCGCCCGCTGCTCACCGAGCGGCAATCCGAACCGGCAGTGTCTTGATGCCGTTGACGAAGTTGCTGCGCACCCGCTTGACGTCGCCGACCAGCTCCGCGCGGCCGATGCGCGGCAGCAGGGTCTCGAACATCAGCCGGATCTCCAGCCGGGCGAGGTTGTTGCCGAGGCAGAAGTGCGGGCTGCCCTTGCCGAACGCGACGTGGTCGTTGGGGGTGCGCGTGACGTCGAAGCGGTACGGATCGGCGAAGACCTCCTCGTCCCGGTTGCCCGAGGCGAACCACATCACCACCTTGTCACCCTCGCGGATGCTCCGGCCGCCGAGCTCCACGTCGCGGGTCGCGGTGCGCCGGAAGTGGTAGACGGGGCTGGCCCAGCGCAGGAACTCCTCGACCGCGCCTGGGATCAGCTCGGGCCGCTCCTGCAGCAGCGCCAACTGATCCGGGTTCTGCAGCAGCGCGTGCATCGAGTGGCTGATCGTGTGCCGCGTCGTCTCGTTGCCCGCGACGACCAGCAGCAGGAAATAGTTGTCGAACTCGGTCGCGGTCAGCGGCTCACCGTCGATCGGCACGCGGTTGACGAGCTTGCTGACCAGGTCGTCGCCGTCCCCGCCGCGCCGTTCCTTCGCCAGTCGCCGCCCGTACTCGAACACCTCGAGGGCGGCCGGGGAACGGAAGGGCAGGTGCTTGTACTGGTCGCTGTCGGCGTGGCCGAGCAACACGTCGGCGTAGTCCGGATCGGTATTACCAATCATCCGGTTGCCCCAGTCGATGAGCCGTCCGGTGTCCCCGTCCGGGACATCGAGCATCCGCGCAAGCACCCGAATGGGGAAGTCCGCGCTGATCTCCTCGACGAAGTCGAACCCGTCGTCGCGCACACCCTTGCGCAACGCCGCCTCGACCGTGGCCTCGGTGAGCCCGCGCAAGAACTCCTCATATTTCTTCAGCGTCTGCCCGCCGAAGTCGCGTTGCAGCAGCTTGCGCAGGGCGCGATGCCGGTCGCCGTCGGACTCGAGGATCGAGCGGCGGATGTCGATCAGCTCGTCGTCCACCTCCTCCAGGTTGACGAAGTTGATGGAGGTGAAGGTCTCCGCATCGCGGTCCACGGCCACGATGTCCGCGTGCCGGGTGACGGCCCAGAACCCGGCGTTCGGCGCAGGCTCCGGGTTCCAGTGCACCGGGTCCTCGCGGCGCAGCGCGTCGAACAGCGGCCAGGCCCGGCCCTGCTCGAACGCGTCAAGGTCGGAGAGGTCGATGTCGGTTCCGGTGGTCGTGCTCGTCATCTCAGTGTCCTCAAAGGTGGTAGGCGTACTCGCGGAACTCCCAGTCGGTGACCCAGCGGGAGAAGCGCTCGAGCTCGTTGCGCTTGTAGGCGAGGAAGGCGGTGACGAAGCGAGCCCCGAGCAGCTCGGCGAAATCCGCGTCCGCCTCAAGGGCATCGAGCGCGGCGCCGAGGTGCTGCGGGATCCTGTCCGCCTTCGTCGGGTCGTATCCGTAGCCGGTCAGCGGCTCGGGCGGGGTCAGCCCGTCGCGAATGCCGAGGTACGCGGCGGCGAGCAGGCCGGCGATGGCGAGGTACGGGTTCGCGGTCGCGTCGCCGAGGCGCAGTTCGAGGCGCGAGGCCCGGCCTCGCTCCGGCGGGATGCGCACCATCGCGCTGCGGTTGTCCAGGCCCCAGTCGATCAGCCACGGGGCGAGCGTGTCGGGGCCGAAGCGCTTGTAGGAGTTGACGGTCGGGTTCGCCAGGGCGGCGAGCGCGGGCGCGTGCCTGATGATCCCGGCGACAGCTGCCAACGCAGTCTTCGACAACCCGGCCTGACCCGACGGGTCGTCGAACAGCGGACGCTCGTCCTCATCCCACGTCGAGAAGTGCAGGTGGAAGCCCGAACCGCCCTCGTCGTTGAACGGCTTGGCCATGAAGGTGGCCAGCTTGTCCTCCTGCCGGGCCAGCTCCTTGACCGCCGTCTTGAAGCGGAAGGCGCGGTCGGCCGCGTCCAAGGCCTCGGAGTGCCAGAGGTTGATTTCGAACTGGCCGCTGCAGAATTCGTGGTTCGCGGCGACGACGTCCAGCCCGTAGCGGGACAGATTGCGCAACGATCGCAGCAGCACGTTCTCCGGGTCGCCCTTGAGCCCGGACACATATACGTTGCCGGTGCCCTCGCCGTACCGCCGCCATCCGGTCGCGGACGCCGGGTCACGCTCCAGAACATAGAACTCAAGCTCAGGCCCGACCGTAGGACGCATCCCAAGCTCGGCAAACCGCTGCACGACCGAGCGCAAAACAGCCCGCGGGCTCTCCTGCGACGGCGTGCCGTCCGGGTTGTAGACGTCGGCGATGCAGTGCGCGACGCCCGGCTCCCACGGCACGTCCGCGAGCGTGGACAGATCCGGGAACGCGACGACGTCCGGCAGCCCGTCGGCCAGCCCGCCCTGCTCGATCTCGACGACGTCGCCCATCGGACTGGTGCCGTAGACGGTCCGGCAGAAGGCGACCCCGTCGCCGGCCGTCCGGGCGAAGCGGTTGACCAACAGGTCCCGACCCCGCTCGGCGCCCATCAGGTCCGGGTAGCCGAGCCGCACGACGTCGATCCCGCGCTCGGTCAGCGCGGCGGCGGCCGCCGCGAGCCCACCCTCGTCGAAGTGCCCCATGGGCGACCTCCCAATTCGTTTGAGCCCAAACGATAACGGTGTGCCGACAGACTGACAAGGCTTTCCCGGCCGGAATCCGGAGAGTATCGTACGGACCCAAACGACTACATCCGATCCGAATCCGGGGAGTCCCGATGCCCGCCCAGCACGGCTTCTTCTACCCGCGCACGGCCACCGGCCGCGCCTCGCTCATCCCCGCGCCGCCCTGGTACTACTCCGGCGACCTGTTCACCGTCGAGTACCGCACCGACCCGGCGCGCGTGGCCGAACTGCTGCCCGCGCCCCTCGAACCCGCCGCCGAGGACCCCGGCGCAGTGGCGCTGATCTGGGCGGACTGGCAGTCCTGCTCGACATCGCGCGAGGAACTGTTAGATCCGGTGCGCTCGCAGTACAAGGAGGCGTTCGTCGTCGTGCGCTGCTCGTACCAGGGTCGCACGTACTCACGCTGCGTGTATATCTGGGTAGACAAGGACTTCGCCATCGCACGCGGCATCCACCAGGGCTACCCGAAGAAGCTCGGCTCGATCTGGCAAACCCGCCCGCACCCCTTCCCCCACGCCGCCCCGCAGATCGGCGCGGGCGCAGCCTTCGGCGCGACCTTGGCGGCGGGCGACCGCCGCCTAGCCGAGGCGGTCCTGACGCTGACCGAGGAGTCCGACACCAACGGCTTCGTCAACGGCCACCCGATGGCCCACCACCGCATCCTGCCGAACATCGCCCGCACCGGAAACGAGCGCGGCGCCGACGCGTACGCCGAACTCATCGAATCCGGAGCGAGCGAAGTAGCCGCAGGCCAGGCTTGGCGCGGCGACGTAGACCTGCGCCTGTTCGACGCCCCGACCGAAGAACTCGCCAGGCTCGAGATCGAAGAGATCATCGGCGGCTACTACCGCCAAGTCGGCGTCGTCTGGAACGGCGGCACGTCCCTCAAGACGCTGTAGGAAGCCCGCCGCTCGTTCGGCGCCGTACGATTGCCCCATGTCGAACGATTACGGACTCGCCGCGACCGAGAAGGCGATGAGCGCCCACATAGGGAAGCTCCAACTGGACTTCCCCGCGGCGATCGCCGTCTCCAGCCTCTACCGGGCGGCGAACGCCGTGCGCAACCACCTGACCAACACGGTGCTGCGCGAACACGACCTGAGCTGGACCGGCTTCGTCGTGCTCTGGGTCGTCTGGATCTTCGACGGCCTCGAGACCCGCCACGCCGCCCAAAGCGCCGCGATCTCCAAGGGCACCCTCACCGGCGTTGCCAAGACCCTCGAAGCACGCGGCTGGCTCCGCCGCGAAACCGACCCGGCAGACCGCCGTTTGGTCCAACTGAGCCTGACCGAGTCCGGCGTCGCCCTGATGGAGGAGCTCTACCCGAAGTTCAACGCGGCCGAGGCCGAGGTCGTGGCCCGGATCACCCCCGAAGGCCTGCCGACCCTGACCGAGCACCTGCGCACCATGGTCAGCACCGTCGAAGAGATGGATTGGGACAAGGGCTGACCGCACACGGAAGCCCTAGGAGGCCGCTCCGACGAAGGCCTTGAACAACGCTGCCTGGGCCGGGTCGTCGGCCGCCCTGTCTTCGGGATGCCACTGCGTGCCCAGGAACCACGCGCGGCGGCTCGGCAGTTCGACGGCCTCGATCACACCGTCTTCCGCGTACGCCGTCGCGATCAGGCCCTCGCCGAGCGCGGCGATGCACTGGTGGTGGTAGCAGGAGGCGCGGAGCGCTGGGCCTGTTATTTTCTGCAGGTGGGAGGCGGGGGAAATGGTGAGGTCATGGAGGTGGTGGCGGTGATTCGTGGCGGTTGCGGTTGTCGACGTGGATGTGGCCATGTCTTGGGTCAGGGTGCCGCCTAGGACTACGTTCACTGCTTGGGTGCCACGGCAGATGGCCAGGAGTGGGAGCTCGGAGTCTAGGGCTACGCGGGCTACGGCCAGGTCGAAGGCGTCTTGCTCGATGTCGACGTCGTATTCGGCAGGGTGCGGAGCCTGGCCCGACCAGGATGAGTCCAGGTCGCCGCCGCCGGGGAGCAGGATCGCGTCTGCGGGGGCTAGCCTCACGCGGACTTCGTCTAGGTCTGCGATGCCTGCGGGGGCGTGAGGGTGGATGAGCAGGGGCTCGCCGCCGGCTTGGAAGACCGCTTCGACCAGGGCGCGGGCGGCCACCTCTGCTCGATGGCGCAGGGCGGAAGCGGTAGTGGAGAAGCGGGAGGGGATGAGGACGATCGGGCGAGACTGGCGGGTGGGACTAGGCATATTTGATCCACGTCGTCTTCAGGTCGCGGTATTCGTCTAGGGCGTGACGCGACTTGTCTCGGCCGAAGCCGGACAGCTTCACGCCGCCGAACGGCGCGTTCATGTCGCCCTCCTCGTAGCAGTTCACCCATACCGTGCCTGCGCGGAGGCGGCGGGCTACGCGGTGGGCCGTGCCTAGGTCGGCTGTCCATACTGCGGCTGCAAGACCATAGGGGGTATCGCCTGCGACGGCGATCGCTTCGGCTTCGTCGCGTACTGTCTGTACGGCGAGCACTGGGCCGAAAATCTCCTCGCGGACGACGACGTTGGTCGGGGAGGCGTCGGTCAGCACCGTTGGTTCCAGGTAACAGCCGCCGGAGTCCACGTGCGCGGGAGCGCCTCCGGTGACGAGCCTTGCGCCTTGCTCGAGGCCTTGGGCGAGCACCTTGCGGACTCGGTTTAGGTGCGCGTGGTCTACGAGCGGGCCCATGCGTGTCGCGGGGAGCAGGGGGTCGGCCGGATACCAGGCGGCGGCGGTTTTGACGATCCGGCTGATCACCTGGTCAGCTACGGCCTCGTGCACGACCAGCCTTGATCCGGCCGTGCACATCTCGCCGGAGTTGAAGAAGATCGCCCACGCGGCCGTGTCCGCCGCCTCGTCCAGGTCCGGCGCGTCGGGCAGGATGATGTTCGGCGACTTGCCGCCCAGTTCCAGGTAGACGCGCTTGAGGTTGGAGTCGGCGGCGTAGTGCAGGAAGTGGCGGCCGACGGGGGTCGAGCCGGTGAACGTGAGCACATCCACGCCGGGGTGCTCGCCCAGCCTGCGGCCGACCACGTCGCCGTCGCCGGACAGGACGTTGAGAACGCCGGGTGGAAGCCCTGCCACCGAGCCGAGTGCGGCCACGTACTGCATCGACAGCGGGCTGCGCTCAGCCGTCTTGAGCACGACGGTGCAGCCTGCGGCCAGGGCGGGCGCGATCTTCCAGCCGCCGATGGTGAGGGGGAAGTTCCACGGGACCACGGCCGCAACGACGCCCGCCGGCTCGTGGGTGACGAGTGCCAGCTCGCCCTCCGTGGTCTGCGGGATCTCGCCTTGGTCCTTGTCGGCGAGTTCGGCGTAGTAGCGCAGGCAGCGGATCAGGGCACGAAGTTCGATCTCGTACGCATGCCGGATCGGCTTGCCCATCTCCAGCGTGATCAGCAGCGCGATGTCGGCGCGGTGCCGGTCTACGAGGTCTGCGAAGCGTTGGAGGATTTCACCGCGCTCGCGGGGGTGCATGCGTGGCCAGGGGCCTTCGTCGAAGGCTTTGCGTGCGTGGGCGACCGCCGCGTCCGCGTCCTCGACGCCTGCCCAGGGGAACGCTTCGGCGAGGACGGCGCCGTCGCGGGGGGAACGTATGGTGCGTGTCGTCCCGGTCGCGGACTCGCGGATCTCGCCGCCGATGAATAGGCCGGTGGGCGGAGTAAGGGCTGCCGCTCTGGCTATCCAATCGGTGGCGTCGACCGGGTCGAGGGCCGGCACGTTGGGGGTGATTGTCATGGCGCTCTCCCGTTGACCGTGAGCCGAAGCAGGGATACGTTTGGGTCCAAACGATATACCGTCGCCGTTGCCCCCACCACCCCCAGGAGCCCTGATGAGCCTCGCGGTCGTCGCCGAAGTCGGAGGAATCGGAGGAGTCCTTGTGGACACGCTCCATTGGATCGGGGGTCGACGGTTGGCCTCGGCGGACGGGGCCGTCTTCGAGGACCGCTCCCCCATCGACGGGCAGGTCATCGCGCGCGTGGCACGCGGCGGGAAGGCCGAGGCGGACGCGGCGGTGGCTGCCGCGAAGGACGCGTTTCCGGCGTGGGCCGCTGCGCCACCGGCCGAGCGTGCGCGGATTCTGCACGCGATCGCGGACGGGGTTGAGAAGCGGCTGGAGGAGTTGGCGGTCGTTGAGACCACCGACAACGGCGCGCTGATCCGCTCGCATCGGCGCGGGGTGATGCCGCGTGTCGCGCACAACTTCCGCTTCTTCGCCGACTACCTGGTCGAGCAGCTCGGGCACCCGGACTTCGAGACGCGCGGGCACACCAACCACGTCTCTTGGGATCCGGCTGGCGTGTGCGTACTGATCTCGCCATGGAACGCGCCGCTGATGCTGGCGACGTGGAAGGTCGCGCCCGCGCTCGCGGCCGGGAACACGGTCGTGCTCAAGCCCTCCGAATGGTCGCCGCTGACAGCCTCGCTGCTCGCCGACATCGCCGCCGAGGCCGGGCTGCCACCAGGCGTGCTCAACGTGGTGCAGGGCATCGGCGAGGAGGCGGGGGCCGCGCTTACCGTGCACCCGGACGTGCGACGGATCTCGTTCACCGGCTCGGTGCCCACGGCCCGGCACATCTCCCGCGCCGCCGCCGCGAACCTCACTCCTGTCTCGCTGGAGCTCGGCGGCAAGTCGCCGTTCCTTGTCTTTGCGGACGCCGATCTGGACCTGGCCGTGGCGAACGCGGTCGAGCAGTATGACAACGCCGGCCAGGTGTGTCTGTCCGGTACGCGGCTCTACGTGGAGGAGTCGATCCGCGACGAGTTCGTTGCACGATTCGTCGAGCGGGCTAGCGCGTTACGGCAAGGGGATCCGCGGGATGAGGCCACTGATATCGGACCGTCGATCCATCCGGAGCACTTCGCGCGGGTGGACGGGTTCGTGCAGCGGGCCAAGGCGAGCGGGGCACGCGTGTTGCTCGGCGGCGGGGCGAATGAGGAGCTGGGTGGGCTGTATTACCGGCCGACATTGTTCGACGGGGTTGATCCGGGAAGCGAGATCGCCACGGAGGAGGTGTTCGGGCCCGTACTCGTGCTGCATACCTTCCGCACCGAGGACGAAGCCGTGGCCGCCGCCAACGACTCGCGGTTCGGGCTGGCCGCGATGCTCTTCACCGGCGATCACGAGCGGGCCGAGCGGGTGTCGGCGCGGCTGGTCGCGGGGACCGTGTGGACGAACTGCTTCTTCGTGCGCGACCTGCGCGCCCCCTTCGGCGGAGCCCGCCAGTCCGGCATCGGACGCGAGGGCGGCACCTGGTCTTTCGATTTCTACTGCGAGGTCAAGAACACCGTCTTCGCACCGACCGGCTGGAGGAGCGAAAACCATGGGTGAGATCGTCGGCGCGGGCCTGCTCGCGCACGTTCCGACCATCGCGCTGCCGGAGCAGGAGCGGCGGGACCTGAACCACGGCGAGGACACCACGCTCGTGGCCGGGCTTGAGAAGCTGCGCCTGGAGGTTTTCGACACGCTCGACTACGACACGGTCGTGGTGCTCGACTCGCACTGGGCGACGACCGTCGAGTTCGTGGTCACCGCGCAGGACCGGCGTTCGGGGCTGTTCACGTCCGAGGAACTGCCGCGCGGCATGTGCCGCCGGCCGTACGACTTCCCCGGCGACCCCGAGCTCGCCTACGCGATCGCCGCCAACGCGGACCGGCACGGCACGTGGATCACCCCGATCGCAGACCACGCGCTGCCGATCTTCTACGCGACCACCAACCTGTGGGAGTTCCTGGGCCGCGGCCTGCCGGACAAGCGCTGGATCTCGATCGGCGTCTGCCAGACCGGCGAGGCGGAGGATCACCTACGTCTCGGCCGCGCATTGGGCGAGGCCATCGCGGCAACGGATCGCAGAGTACTGCTGATTGCCTCAGGCGCACTGAGCCATACCTTCTGGCCGCTGCGTCAGCTGCGCAAGCACGAGGCCGCAGGCGCCGAGCACATCTTCAGCCCGGAGGCCGCGGCGGCGGACTACGAGCGGATCGGCTGGTTCACGAAGGGCGACCACGCCCGCGTGCTCGACACGATGCCGGAGTTCGCGCGCTACAAGCCGGAGGCGCGCTTCGGCCACTACCTGATGATGATCGGCGCGCTCGGCGAGGGCGACTGCACAGCGCCCTGCCGCCAGTTCGGCGAGTACGAGAACTCCGTTGGTACAGGCCAGGCGCACCTGTGGTTCGACCGCCCTGCCGAAGGCTTCCCGCGACCGCATCAGACCACGTTGACCGAGGAAGACCTGACAGTGCCCGAATTCGCCGCTGCCGCGCGTATTGAAGGAGAGCTCTGAGATGACCGAGTACCGCCGCATCCTGCTCGACGGAGCAGCCGTCGAGGTCGTGCGTGAGGGTGACGTGCTACGCGCCGGGGACGGACGTGAGGTCGCCATCGCCGATGCGATCCACCTGTCGCCGGTCGTGCCGACGAAGGTGATCGCCGTGCACCTGAACTACCGCAGCCGTGTTGAGGAGTTCGGCACCTCGCTCCCGGCTGCGCCGACGTACTTCCAGAAGCCGCTGTCCGCGCTCAACGCGCATAAGGGTGCCGTCGTGCGACCCGAGGGCTGCAAGTGGCTCAACTACGAGGGCGAGATCGCGATCGTCATTGGCCGTACAGCACGCAACGTCTCCCCCAAGGAGGCAGGCGACTACATCGCCGGGTACACGATCGCCAATGACTACGGCCTGCACGACTTCCGCGACACCGACGCCGGATCGATGCTGCGCGTGAAGGGCTCTGACACTCTTTGCCCGCTCGGACCCGCGTTCGTCGACGATTGGGACTTCCGTGGCAAGACTCTGCGAACCCTCGTCAACGGCGAGGTGAAGCAGGAGGCGAACACGGATGAGATGGAGTGGGACATGCACTACCTCGTCGCCGACATCGCCCGCACGATCACGCTGAATCCGGGCGACGTGCTGCTATCCGGCACACCCGCGAACTCGCGGACCGTCTATCCCGGCGACGTCGTCGAGGTCGAGGTCGAGGGCCTCGGCACGCTGACCAACCACATCGTCACAGGTCCCACGCGGATCCGCACGGACGTCGGCGCGCAGCCGAGCAACAGTGAGGAAGTCCTGTCGACCGCGCAGGGCGGCGACTGGGAGTTTCGCGGCATCCGGCCGCCTCGACGATAGCCAGGACCCTTTGAGGATTAGGGAGCTTCAGCAGCATGCGTATTACAGTTGATCTCACCAAGTGCCAGGACCACGGACAATGCGTGTTCTCGGCACCGGCCGTCTTCGCCCTCGATGACCAGGGGAAACTTGCCCTCCGCTCAGAATCCGAGGGCGACTCGTACACTTCTGAGGAAATGGACGAGTCGCTGCGCGACGACGTTGAGGAAGCGGCGGATGCCTGCCCGCTGCAGGCGATCCTGGTAGAGGACTGAGACGTGGACGACTTGGATGAGACCGGGCGTTGCGTCGTCGTCGGCGCGTCGATGGGTGGGCTACGAGCAGCCGAAGCGGCGCGAAAGGCCGGGTTCGGCGGGGAGATCGTGGTCTTCGGCACCGAGCCGCACATGCCGTACAACCGGCCGCCGCTGTCGAAGGACGCGCTGCTGGCCGAGGCGGATGGGCTGACATTCAGGGTTCCGCGCGCGGCGCAGGACGTGGCATGGCGGCTCGGCGAGACCGTCGTCGGCTCGGATCTGACCTCGCACACGGTCACGCTCGCCGGCGGAGAGACGCTCGAGTGGTCGGGCCTCGTCGTCGCCACCGGTCTCAGCCCTCGAAGGCTCTCGCTGCCCGGTCCGACGGAGGGCCGCCACGTCATCCGCACGCTCGACGACGTCGCCGCTCTGCGCGCTGAGCTGCGTCCGGGCGCTCGGCTCGTGATCATCGGCGCCGGGTTCATCGGCTGCGAGGTGGCCGCCGCCGCACGCGGTGCCGGGATGGAGGTGGACGTCGTCGCGCCGGAGAACGTGCCGGTCGAGCGTCCGCTGCAGACGATGCTCGGCAAGGCCTTGCAGCGTAGGCACGAGGCTCGCGGCGTGCGCTTCCACCTAGGCGGGCAACTGCCGATCGGCTACGGCGGCACGGGCCGGGTGACCTCCGTGCGGCTGAACAATGGCAGCGAGCTCGCGGCAGACGTCGTGATCGAGGCGGTCGGCTGCACGCCCAATACACAGTGGCTCGAGGGCAACGGCCTTGACCTGAGCGATGGAGTTCTCTGCGACAACCTGCTGCGGGTCGAGGGGCGTCCGGACGTCGTAGCGTGCGGGGATGTGGCGCGGTTCCCGAACGTGCTGTTCGACGAGGTGCCGCGACGGGTCGAGCACTGGACCATGGTGACCGACACGGCCAAGCGCGCGGGAGCCACGCTCGGCGCGTACCTGGCAGGGAACGAACTCGACGGAAAGCCGTTCGCGCCGATCCCGTCCTTCTGGAGCGACCAGTATGAGCTGCGGCTTCAGTCCTTCGGTGCGGTCGGGCTCGGCGGGGACGACGTGCGCGTGCTCGAAGGAGACCTCGATGATGAGGCCGCGGTCGGGTACCACCTGGACGGTCGGCTCGTCGGCGTGGTGCTGATCGGATTGGCGAGCCGGTACCAGCACTATCGATCGGTCATCGCGGCAGGATAGAGCTCAGAACTTTCGCAGGGTACGACGTCGAGGAGTTCGGCGGCCAGCGCCCGCGCGGGCTCCGTGACCTGCGCGCTCACCGCGTGGAACATCGCCTCGGCCTCGGCTGCGGGCCAGTCGGCGGGCAGGTGTTCCAGCGGCAGGCGGGGATCCGTGCGCACGACCTGCAGCCAGTCCGTGAACAGGACCAACTGCACGCCCAACGGGTCCTCGCCTGCGGAGTTCTCCCAGGCCTGCCACCGCTCGGCGAAGCCCCGGTAGCGCGCCGCCTGCGCCGCGATGTCCCAGGTGTCGCTGACCATCTGCCCGATGTCCGTGCCCGGCTCGACGGCGCCGCGGAAGACCTTGACGTGCGCTTCCAGTCCCAGGCTCGCCACGAGGTCGGACACCGGAGCGTGGCCCGGCGCGATCCACAGGCCGTTGAACAGCGGCCCGAATCCGGCCCAGGCCAGCTGGGACCGCAGGTCGTGACGCTGGCGCTGCCAGGCCTCCGGCAGCGAGAAGCCGAGCAGGGTCCAGGTCCCGTCCCAGGCCCGATTCACCGCACCGGTCTTCCAAATGCGGGCTTCGCCGTCGCGCAGGATCTGCGTGGAGCGCGGCGTGAGACCGAAATACATCTTCCGGCCCTGCCGCTGGCGACGCAGCAGGCCCCGGTTGACCATGCGCGTCAGCGTCGAGCGCGCCGCGTGCTCGCCGACCGCCGTGCGCCCGAACACGTCGATCACGCTGCCCGAGTACACGCACACGTCCCGGCCGAGCACGTAGTCGCCGAGGAAGCTCAGCATCAGCGACTGGGGACGCGGCGCCGCTGCCTCCGTCTCTTCACTCACGCATGTCACCGTACCGGGACGACGAGAGGTTGTGCACACTCTTGACGGCCGTTTCTTGGATGCCTAATGTCGCAGTCACGCGAGCCGCTCGCGCAGTCGCCGCTCAACGATGAGAGGACCCCCTCGATGGTCGGAATCAGGGACGAGATCCGCCTGCCCCAGGGCGAGCCGTTCGTGGACGGGGCCTGGCTGCCCACGTCCGAGACGGGCCGGGAGATCCTCGACCCGGCGACGGGCGCCGTGGTCGCCACGGTCGCGCAGGCCGGGCCTGCCGAGACCGACCGGGCGATAGCCGCCGCGCGGCGCGCCTTCGATGACGGATCCTGGTCCGAACTGCCGCCGCGTGACCGGGGAAGGATCCTGCTCCGCGCGGCCGAGGCGCTGCGCGGGCAGGCCGAGGACCTGGCCAGGCTGGAGTCGCTGGACACCGGCAAGCCGATCATGTTCACCCGGATGGTGGACGTGGCCACGACCATCGACCAGATCGAGTACTACGGCGCACTGGCCGCCGGGATCGAGGGCGCGACCCGGAGCACCGGCCGCCCGACCTTCGCCTACACCCGTCGCGAGCCGATCGGCGTGGTCGCGGCGATCACCCCGTTCAACTTCCCGCTCATCCTGTCCTCGATCAAGATCGCGCCGGCTCTCGCGGCGGGCAACACGGTGATCCACAAGCCCGCCGAGGAAACGCCGCTGACCGCTCTGCGCATCGCCGAGGTGCTGCACGCGGCCGGGATCCCCGACGGCGTGTTCAACGTGCTGCCGGGCGACGGCTCGGTCGGCGAGATGCTCGTGCGTGACCGGCGCGTGGACAAGATCGCCTTCACCGGCTCGACGGCGGTGGGCCGCGGCATCGCGGCGACGGCGGCCGAGACGCTCAAGCACGTGACGGTCGAACTCGGCGGCAAGAGCGCCAACATCATCTTCGCGGACGCGGACATCGAGGCGGCCGTCGGCACCGCGATCTCCGGTTTCGTCTTCAACACCGGCCAGTTCTGCATGGCCGGCTCGCGCCTCCTCGTTCAGCGGCCCGTGTACGACGGCGTGGTGGCGGCGCTCGCGCAGGCCATCGGCCACGTCCCGGTGGGCGACCCGTTCGACGAGGGCACCGTCATCGGTCCGATGGCCGGGCCGCGGCACCTCGCGAAGGTGCGGTCGTTCCTGGAGAAGGCCGAGCAGGGCGGCGCCAAGGTCTACGGCGGCGGCCCGGCCCGCGAGGGCGCCGGCTTCTGGGCGGCCCCGACCGTGCTCGCCGATGTGTCGCAGGACTCGATGTTCGTGCAGGACGAGATCTTCGGCCCGGTGCTCACGGTCCAGCCCTTCGACACCGAGGAGGAGGCGATCGCGCTGGCCAACGGCACGCAGTACGGTCTCGCCGCGGGCCTGCAGACGACCGATCTCGCCCGCGCGCACCGCGTCGCCGCCAAGCTGCGCGCCGGAATCGTCTGGGTCAACGGCTGGGCGCTGCTCGACGCGGCGCTGCCCTTCGGCGGCGTCAACCAGTCCGGCTACGGACGCGAGGGCGGCCCCGAGGGACTCGACGAGTACCTGCAGACGAAGTCCGTCCTGATCGCAATGGCCTGACCTTTCATTGACAAGGAGCTTTCCTCATGTCCACCACCACTCGGGCCGCGGTCGTCGAGGGTCCGGGCGCGGCGTTCGCCGTACAGGACGTCGTGCTCGACGAGCCGCGCGCGAACGAGGTGCTCGTGCGCGTCGTCGCCGCGGGCCTGTGCCACACCGACCTGGGGGTCCAGGCCGGCGGCATCCCCTTCAAACTGCCCGGGGTCCTCGGCCATGAGGGCGCCGGGATCGTCGAGCGGGTCGGTGAATCCGTCAGCCGCGTCGCGCCGGGTGACAAGGTACTGCTGAGCTTCACCTCCTGCGGCAGGTGCGCGGCGTGCCGCGGCGGGCACCCGGCCTACTGCGTCACCTGGCTGCCGAGCAACCTGATCAGCGGCGTACGCGACGACGGCTCGGCGACCGTCACCCGTGGCGGCAACGAGATCGGCGGGCACTTCTTCGGCCAGTCCTCCTTCGCGCAGTACTCGCTCGCCGACGAGCGCAGCGTGGTCAAGGTGGATCCGGAAGCAGACCTCGAAGTCCTCGCCCCGCTCGGCTGCGGCGTGCAGACCGGCTTCGGCAGCGTCTGGAACATCCTGCGGCCCGAAGCCGGGTCGTCCATCGCGATCTTCGGCTCCGGCGCGGTGGGCCTGGCCGCGCTGATGGCCGCCCGCCTGCTCCCGCTCAGCGCGATCATCGCCGTCGACCGCGTCCCCGAGCGCCTCGAACTCGCGCAGGAACTCGGCGCCACACACACGATCAACGCGACCGGCCGAAGCCCGGAAGACGTCGCGAAGGCCCTGTTCGACGCGACCGAGGGCCGCGGCGTGGACAACGTGGTCGAGACCACCGCGCACCCCGGCGTGCTCAGGACCGCCGTAGACGCCCTGGCCCCGCGCGGCGCCTGCGCGGTCGTCGGCGCTCCCCCGGCGGGCACCGAGGTCGCCCTCGACGTTCAGGGCCTGCTCACCGGCAAGCGCGTCATCGGCGTCACCCTCGGCGACGCCGACCCCGAGACCCTGATCCCGCACATGGTCGCCCTGCACAAGGCCGGCCGGCTGCCGCTGGAGCGGCTGATCCGGCACTACGCGCTGGAAGAGATCGGCGACGCGGCCAAGGACATGCACGAGGGGCGGACCATTAAGCCGGTGATTCGACTGACCCACTGAGTAAGCTCGGCAGGGTGCCCGACGCGATCTTCTCAGACCCCCGATTGGCCGCAGTCTACGACGCCTTCGACGGCGACCGCGACGACCTGGACGCCTACGTCGCCATCGCGGACGAGCTGAGGGCGAACCTCGTACTCGATGTCGGCTGCGGGACCGGATCCCTGGCGATCCGGCTCGCAGCCACCGGCCGCCGCGTAGTAGGAGTCGATCCGGCCGACGCTTCGCTGAATGTGGCGCGGGCGAAGGACCGGCTTGCCGGAGTCGGGGTCACCTGGATCCACGGCGACGCGACGGCCGTGCCCGCACTCGGCGCCGATCTCGCCGTGATGACGGGCAACGTCGCGCAGGTTTTCATTACTGACGAGGCGTGGGCCCAGACCCTCCGCGCCATCGCGCGCACGCTCCGCCCCGGCGGCCACTTCGTCTTCGAGACCCGCCGCCCCGAACGGCAAGCCTGGCTTGAGTGGGCGGCGGACACGGATCCGGTCACACTCGACGTCCCCGGCATCGGCCAGGTGACGCAGCGGCTGGAGGTCACCGACGTAGCCCTGCCACTCGTCGCGTTCCGCTACGCCTATCACTTCGCATCCGACGGCGAGATTCTGACCTCAGCCTCGACGCTTCGTTTCCGCAGCCGGGACGAGGTAAAAGCCGGTCTCGCCGAGAACGGCTTCCACCTCGAAGAAGTACGTGAGGCCCCTGATCGTCCGGGCCGCGAGTTCGTGTTCATCGCGGAGGTGCCGTGAGTCGGCTTACGGTTGGTGGTCGGCCTTCCTACGTTCCGGTACTGCGCTGCGCTTCGTGCCGGACCTCGTACGGGGGTCTGCCTTCGTCGGTGCTGTTCTCGTCCTCCCTCCGGTCGTCCTCTACGCGTACTCTGGCCTGTGTATGCGGTCGCGTTGGCTCCTGACGTGGGTTTATGGGTGGTAAGTCAAAGTCAACTTCGCCTCCGGCGGGCCGGCTCAGAGAAGCGA
>Ga0302314_10001071_pt1 | contig 51062 bp, 55 predicted proteins | sample III_Palsa_N2_3_FD_200533 | JGI IMG/M metagenome (GOLD analysis project Ga0302314, IMG submission 200533) | Peat permafrost microbial communities from Stordalen Mire near Abisko, Sweden - III_Palsa_N2_3 | ecosystem: Environmental > Terrestrial > Soil > Palsa > Peat permafrost | place: Sweden... | reverse complement strand
CGACGCACAGATTGCGTTGGCTGCCCAAGCCGGTGATCGATGCGTCCATGACATCGCCGGGCTTCAGGAAGCGCTGGTAATGCGTGCCATTGCCCGACGGCGAGCCGGTCAGCAGCACGTCTCCTGGCAGCAGCTGCACATGCGTCGAGGCCCATTCGATCAGGCGCGCGACCGGAAAGATCATGTCGGCCGTCGACTCATCCTGCATGACCTGGCCGTTGAGTTTGAGCGTGATCTGCAGGCGCTGCGGATCCTCGACGAATTGCGCCGGCACGATGTAGGGTCCCAGCGGCTGAAAACCCGGAGCGCATTTACCGGCCAGCCAGTCGTGGCCCATGGAGGGCATATCCGGCCGCCCGAGCATCTCGCGGCCGGTCAAGTCGTTGCCGATGGTGTACCCGGCCACGTATTCGAGCGCCCGCTGTCTGGGTACGCGGCGCGCCGGCTTGCCGATCACTACCGCCAGTTCCAGCTCCCAGTCCGGCTGCTGCATGTCGAAAGGCAGCACCACGTCATCGTTCGGCCCGATCACACAGCCGCAGAGCTTGGAGAAAATAAACGGCTTGCCGCGCGCCGCACGATGATCCATGAGCGCCTCGGCGTGACGCCGCCGTTGCTCCCTGGGCACGGCAGTATCGACCGTGACCGGTTGATCGATGATGAGGTCGATCACGTGCTTGCGGTAGTTGGCACCCGCGCACAGGATTTGCCGCGGCTGCACCGGAGCGGCGATGTGCAGCTGCGCGACCGGCACCGCCAGTCGAGTCAGCGCCGCTCCTGCGCTGCTGTCGAGCCCGGCCACCAGCGCGCCGAGCGCCCTGACATTGTGCTCCCAATGCTCGAGCAGCTCCTGGGTGCTGGCCCCGAGCAGCGGCGCGGCCAGCTGCCGCGACAGATCCTGCAGCGCCGACAGCGCCAGCACGCCCTCATCGATCACCAGGCCGGCAAACGCTGCCGAGCCCGCGGCCGAAAAAGTTCCGAGTGCAAATCGCCGCTGCTGGTTCACGGGCCACCGACACCCGCGGCGCTCAGCCGGGCGTTGAGCCGCGGATACACGCGCCGGGCATTGTGGCAGTACAGGCGTTGCCGGTCGGGCTCGCTCAAAGGCAGCGCATCCAGGTAGCGCTTGGTGTCGTCGTAGTGGTGCCCGGTGCGCGGATCGATGCCGCGCACCGCCCCGACCATCTCCGAGCCGAACAGAATATTCTCCAGCGGCACGACCTTGCACAACAGCTCGACGCCGGGCAGATGGTACACGCAGGTGTCGAAGTAGACATTCTTGAGCAGCAATTCCTCGAGCGGCGGACGCTTGAGATCCTGGGCCAGACCGCGAAACCGGCCCCAATGGTACGGCACGGCGCCGCCGCCATGCGGAATGATGAAGCGCAGGCTCGGAAAATCCTTGAACAGATCCGAGGTCAGGAACTGCATGAACGCGGTGGTATCGGCGTTCAGATAGTGCGCTCCGGTGGCGTGAAAATTCGGATTGCAGGAGGCGCTGACGTGCACCATGGCCGGCACGTCCAGCAGCACCATCTTCTCGTACAGCGCATACCAATGCCGGTCGGTCAGCGGCGGAGAATTCCAATGTCCGCCGGACGGGTCGGGATTGAGGTTGCAGCCGATGAAGCCCAGCTCAGTCACGCAGCGCTCCAGTTCGGCGGCGCTGTGGGCCGGGGCGGCGCCGGGGAACTGCGGCAGCTGGCAGACGCCGACAAAATTGCGCGGATACAACTCGCACACGCGATGGATCAGATCGTTGCAGACACGGCTCCACTGCCCGCTGATCGACTCATTGCCGAGGTGATGCCCCATGGCGGATGCGCGCGGCGAGAAAATCGTGAGGTCGGTGCCGCGCTCGCGTTGCAGTTTGAGTTGTGCGTTCTCCAGACTGTCGCGAATCTCATCGTCGCTGATGCGCGGCGCCTGCGGCGCGGCAGCTGCGCCCGCACTCTTGAGCGTGGCCAGTTGCGCCTCACGAAACGCCTGCAGAGCCGCCGGCGCGGTGGTGTAGTGGCCGTGGCAGTCGATGATCATGCGGCCTTGAGCTGTTGTTCGAGCTTATCGAGCGTCTGCATGGCCGGCAGGCATTGCGCCACGCTGGCGTTAGGCTCGCGCCGCTCGCGGATCGCCGCGAAGAACTCCCGATCCTGCAGCTCGATGCCATTCATCGATACGTCGACCTTGGAGACGTCGATCTGATTATTCTTGCCATCGAACAGATCGTCGTAGCGGCACAGGTAGGTGCCATGATCGCAGATGTAGCGAAAGAAGGTGCCCAGCGGCCCATCGTTGTTGAACGACAGCGACAGCGTGCACAGCGCCCCATCGGGCACCTTCATGCCTATGCTCATATCCATGGCGATGCCCAGCGTCGGACTCGGCGGACCCTGCAGCGCAAAACATTGCGAGGCCTGCTGGCCGGTCTGGTACTGGAACAGATCCACCGTATGGCAGGCGTGATGCCAGAGCAGATGATCGGTCCAGCTGCGCGGCTTACCGAGCGCGTTCATGTTGCTGCGGCGGAAAAAATAGGTCTGCACATCCATCTGCAGCAGCTTGAGCTCCCCGGCCCGGATGCGTTTGTGCAGCCATTGATGGCTGGGGTTGAAGCGTCGCGTGTGGCCGCCCATCGCGATCAAGCCGCTGCGCTGCTGCGCTTTGACCACGCGCTGCGCATCGGCCAGCGAATCGGCGATCGGGATCTCGATCATGACGTGCTTGCCGCCCTGCAGGCACTGGATCGCCTGCTCCGCATGCAGCTGAGTCGGCGTCGCCAGCAGCGCCGCCTCGACACCGTTCTGCGCCAGGCTTTCGGCCAGCTCGGTGGTGTGGTGCGGAATACGCCATTGCGCCGCCACCTCGGCGGTCGCCTTGGGATCGCGACCCACGATCGAGACCACCTCAATGCCGTCGATCCTGGCCATGGCCTCGAGATGCTTGATGCCGAACGCGCCGGCGCCGGCCAGTATCACTTTCATATCAAACCTGGTTGTCGAGCAGTAGATGGCCCACGGCGGTATTGGAGGCCGGCACATGATAGAAGCGATGCAGCACCTGCACGCGCTCGTGCAATGCACCGCGCATGAGTAGCCACATGACCAGCTCGATGCCCTCGGAACCCGCCTCGCGCAGATACTCCAGCGGCTGAATGCGCACCAGCGCCTGGGGATCCGGACCAATGGTATCCAGATAATGATTGTCGAACGCCTGGTTGATCAGGCCGGCGCGCGGTCCCTGCAGCTGGTGCGACATGCCGCCGGTACCCCAGATCATCACGCGCAGCGGCTGCGGGTAGGAGGCCACGGCCCTGGCGATCGCGCGGCCGAAGTTGAAGCAGCGATTGCCGGTGGGCGGCGGATACTGCACCACGTTGACGGCCAGCGGAATCACGCGGCACGGCCACGCGTCGGGCTGGCCGAACACCAGCGATAACGGCACGGTCAGGCCGTGATCGACATCCATCTTGTTGACGATGGTCAGGTCGAACTCGTCCAGGATCACCGACTGCGCGATATGCGCGGCCAGCTCGGCATGGCCCAGCACCACCGGCACCGGCCGCGGCCCCCAGCCCTCATCGGCAGGCGCGAATTGCTCGGCGCATCCGAGGGCAAAGGTCGGAATGATTTCCAGCGAAAATGCCGTGGCATGGTCGTTATAGACCAGAATCACGACATCGGGTTGATGCTGCTGTATCCATCGTTTGGTGAATTCATAGCCATCGAACACCGGCTTCCAGTAGGCATCGCGCGTTTTGCCCAGATCGACCGCCGCGCCGATCGCCGGCACATGCGAGGTGGTCAGGCCCGCAAAGATGCTAGCCACGATTCTTCCACTCCGACTTGCTGCGATTGCCGTCCGGTGAGCGGCCGCCGGCGAGCATCATCTGCGCGTACTGCTCCTGCGACATTCCGGTCATCTGCGCCGCGGTGTACTGGAATGATTTGCCGTCGGTCGAGAACAGCTTCGCCAGAAAATAAATATTGCCGCCCAGCTCGATCATGCGATTCCAATCCCGCTTGAGCACCGCCTCGGCCTGCTCGGCGCTCACGGCAAAGCGCTTGAGGAATTCGGCCTCATCGGCCTTGAAGGCGGCGCGGTTCTCGGGCTTCATGAGCGACATGCAGAACATGTTCAGCTGATAGCCGCGCCGCGAGCGTTCGGCGTCGAACACGGTGGTGCCCGGGATATCGTCATAGTCGTGCTGCTCTTCCATGGTTGGCCGCTCACGCCGCGAATTGATAGAGACGCTGTGGATTATCCACCAGGATGCGACGCTGCATAGAGGCATCGGGCATCATCAGCGGAATCAGATCGAGCAGGTCGCCGTCGTTGGGCATGTGCTTGGCAATGTTCGGGTGCGGCCAGTCCGTGCCCCACAAAATTCGGTCCGGCGCCGCTGCGATCAGCGCCTGTGCGAACGGCACCGCATCGGTGAACGGCGGACCGGCGCTGGAGATGCGCTCGGAGCCGCTGATCTTGACCCAGCAATTCTGGTTGTGGCGCGCGAGCTGCAGCAGCTGCTTGAACGGCGGCTGCTCGAGGCCCTTGGCGGTGGGCACGCGACCCATATGGTCGATGATGAACACCAGCGGCAGCGACTGCAGCAGGCTGTCGAACTCGAGCAGATCGGCGGCGTCGAAGTGCAGATCCACGTGCCAACCCAGGGGCCGGATGCGCGCCAGCACCCGCTGGAACTCGTGCAGGTCGGGTATGCCGCCCAGATGCTTGACGAAATTGAAGCGCACGCCGCGAAATCCCTGGCCGTGCAGAGTCTCGAAATCGCGCTCGCTGAAACTGTCGTCGGCATTGGCGATGCCACGGTACTGACCACGGCTCTGCGCGATCGCATCGACGATGACCGTGTTGTCACGGCCGTGGCAGCTGGCATTGACCAGCACCGCGCGCGTGAGCCCCAGCGTCGCCTGCAGCGCCTTAAAGTGCGACAGCGGCGCGTCCGGGGGCGTATAGGTGCGCTCCGGCGCATACGCATAGCGCTCGGCGGGGCCGAAGATATGACAATGCGCGTCGCACGCGCCGGTCGGTGGCCGGTACTCGGGCGTGCGCGTGTTCGGATCGGGAGCTTTGCAGGTCGGTGCGACAGCCATGATTTTGCTATGTTAGCGGCCCCCCTATCGCTAGACAATGATTCGGGTAACTCGCATGGCCGCTACCAGCGCTGCAACCACTCACCCGCTGCGCACCGATTTCGCCCAGCTCATCGATGGCGAACTCATCGCCGGCACACCCGCGCTCGATGTGATCAATCCGGCCAACGGCGCGGTGTTTGCGCGTGCGCCCAGAGCCGGCGTCGCCGATCTGGATCGCGCGGTGGCGGGCGCGCGGCGCGCGTTTATCAGTTGGCGCGAACTCTCGTTCGCTCAGCGCCGCGTCTATATCGCTCGCCTGGGCGCAGCGCTGCGGGCGCACCAGCACAGTCTTGCCGAATTGCTGACGCGCGAGCAGGGCAAGCCGCTGTCGCAGGCGCGCGATGAGATCCTGCGCGCGGCTATCCAATCCGAGGGCATGGCTGCGATCTCGATTGAGAGCGAACTGATCCTCGATGATGCGCAGCGCCACATCGAGTTGCACTATGTGCCGCTCGGCGTGGTCGGCATCATTACGCCCTGGAATGCGCCGATCAATCTGGCCGCCGGGCCGTTGACCATGGCGCTCTACACTGGCAATACTGCCGTACTCAAACCCTCCCCTTACACGCCGCTGTGCACGCTCAAACTCGGCGAGCTGCTGCGCGATATTTTCCCCGCTGGTGTGATCAGCGTTCTGGCCGGCGGCGACGACTGCGGCCAATGGATGAGCGCACATCCGGGCATCGACAAGATCTCCTTCACCGGCTCGATCGCCAGCGGCAAGAAGGTCATGGCCAGTTGTGCCGGCACGCTCAAGCGCGTGACGCTCGAGCTCGGCGGCAACGATGCCGCCATCGTGCTGGACGACGTCGATCCGAAGGCCGTTGCAGCCAAATTATTCTTCGCCGCGTTCGTCAACAGCGGCCAGGTGTGCATGGCCATCAAACGCATCTACGCGCATGAGCGCATCTACGCATCCTTGTGCCAAGCGCTGGCGGATGAGGCGCGCCAGGCCCGGATCGGTGATGGGCTTGAACCGGACACGCAGTTCGGACCGATTCAGAACCGCATGCAATACCAGCGCGTGCTGGATCTGCTCGAGGACAGCCGCCAGCGCGGCGGCCACATCCTGGCCGGTGGCGAGGCGCCCGCCGGCGCCGGCTATTTCATCGCCCCGACCATTGTTACCGACCTGCCCGAGGATGCTCGCCTGGTCCAGGAGGAACAGTTCGGGCCGCTGCTGCCGGTGCTGCGATTCAGCGATGTCGAAGACGCGATCAGCCGTGCCAATGCGACCCGCTATGGCCTGGCGGCTTCGGTCTGGAGCAGCGATATCGAGCGCGCGAGCGCCATCGCCTTGCGGCTTGAAGTCGGCACCGCCTGGGTCAACCAGCACCGCGCCACCGCGGCCAACGTCCCGTTCGGCGGCATCAAGGAATCCGGCATCGGACGCAATTATTCGGTACTCGGGCTGAAAGGAAACATGGAGGCACGGGTGATCAGCGTGCTGAAGACCTGAAGCCATCGAGCGCTTCGAGCCACGAGAGCAGCGCGGTATTCACCGCTGCCGGCTGCTCCATCGGCGCCATGTGCCCGCAATGCGGCACGCCGCTGTAGCGGCTGCCCGGGATCAGCTGCGCCATTTCACGATGCTGCGCCGGCGGGGCCCACTGGTCCTGCTCGCCACACAGCAGCAGGGTCGGACAGGCGATACCGGCCAGAACGTTAGCGGCATCCGGGCGCTGCAGCAGCGCATGCACCTGCGCCGCAAACTGCTCCACGCCGCGCCGCTCGAACATGTCCAGGATGGCGCCGATCAAGGCCTCATCCTGCAGTCGATCCGGATGCACCATGTCCTGGACCCAGCTCGCGGCCATGGCGCGCACGCCCTCGCGCCGCGCCTGCTCGAGCAGGCGCAGACGCCCCGCGCGCTCGCGCGCCCCGGCCTCTGCCGGTGCCAGCGCTCTGAAACCCGTGTCGAGCAGTGCCGCACCGCACAGCCGCGCAGCGCCAAGACGCGCGATTTCCAGGGCAACGCGCCCGCCCATGGAATGACCGACCACTGCCAGCGGACCTGGATTTGCCGCCAGCACCGCCTGAGCCATGTCTGCCAATGAATCGGCCAGCCCGTGATCGGCGACGGTAAATTCGATGCCGCGATCACCCAGTGCCTGGCACTGTGCCGCCCAGACCCGTTGATCGCACATCAGCCCGGGTATCAGCACCAGCGTCGGGCGACTCATGGCGCGCACCTCATCGAATGAATGCTTCGGCTACGCTGAAATCGCAGTGATCGTCGACACCGGCGCGCTGTGGCCGACGAAGTAGATTCGCGCCAGCTCATCGTTGGTACGCGCCAGCGACAGCTGCAGCCGATCGATGAAGCCGTGCAGGTCGCTCTGCTCAAGCGCCTCAAACTGCGTGTGGGCGATTGCGCGGCGCATGCGTGCCACCCGCCGCAGCAGCGCCTGGCTGTTGGGCAGCCGGTGCAACACCTCCTCGACGCGCCGCAGGCAGCACACGCAGGCGCGCGGAAAATTCTCCTCCGCCAGCAGGAAACGCACCACGCCCGGGCCATAGACGCGCGCGCGGGTCTTCAAACGGTACATCTGGTAGCCCGAGAGCGAGCGCAGCACGCTCATCCACAGCACGGTCTCGAACGGCCGCAGCTCCTCGGCATTGACCGCTGCCATCATCGCAGCCGCCCGCACATCGACGATGCGGCTGGTCATGTCGGCGCGCTCGATATTGCGGCCGATGGTCACGAATGACAGCGCATCGCCCTCGCTGAAAATGCCCTCGAACATGCCGGTGAGCGTCTGCGTACTGGCGGTCACGTGGCCCAGAAAGGCGTAACGGGTGCGCTTGGCGGCCGCTTCGGCCGCGTGTTCCGCGACATACAGATACAGCTCGTTGATCTGCTCCCAGACCTCGCGCGGCAGAATATCGCGCACGCTGCGCGCGATCTCGCGCGCGCGGGCGATCGAAGTCAGCATCGAGCCCGGATTCTTCGCCGCCGACACCACGAAGCTGACCACCGACTTCTCGCTGTAGTCGCGCGCGTGCTCACCATAGATCTCTTCGTTGCGGGTGATCGATACCAGCGGCTGCCAGCCCGGTCTGAGCCGTTGCGGCAGGTCGAGCATCAGGCTGGCGCTGACGTCCACCAGGCGCGCGAGATTCTCGGTGCGCTCAAGATAGCGCGCCATCCAGTACAGATTGTCAGCTACGCGCGAGAGCATGATCCACCGAGGTGTCCACGATCCAGGTATCCTTGCTGCCTCCGCCCTGCGAAGAATTGACCACCAGCGAGCCCTTGCGCATGGCTACCCGCGTCAGGCCGCCGGTGGTGACCTGCACCTGACGGCCGGACAGTATGAACGGGCGCAGGTCCAGATGCCGCGGTTCGATGCCGCCGTCCACCAGTGTTGGCGTGGTCGACAGACTGATCACGGGCTGGGCGATGTAGTTGCGCGGATTCTGCCGCACCAGCTGCGCGAATTGCGTGCGCTCAAGCTCGCTGGCCTGCGGCCCCATGAGCATGCCGTAGCCGCCCGACTCATTGGTCGGCTTGACCACGAGCGTGTCCAGATTGGCCAACACGTACTCACAATGCTGCGGCTCGCAGCACAGGTATGAGGGCACATTCGGCAGGATGGCCTCCTGGTCGAGATAGTAGCGAATCATCGCCGGCACAAAGGTATACACCAGCTTGTCATCGGCCACGCCCGCCCCCGGAGCGTTGGCGAGCGCGACCTTGCCCGCGCGCCATGCGCGCATGAGGCCGGGCACACCCAGGGAGGAATCGCTGCGAAACACTTCCGGGTCGAGGAACAGATCGTCGATGCGGCGATAGATCACATCCACGCGCCGCCAGCCGTCGATGGTGCGCATCTGCACCACATCATCGTCGCCAACCGCCAGATCGCCTCCCTCCACCAGCTCGCAACCCATCTGCTGCGCCAGATAGGCGTGCTCGAAATAGGCTGAGTTGTAGATTCCGGGAGTCAGCAACACCACTTCCGGGTGCTCGAGCTGCGCTGGCGCGAGCGCACGCAGCATGTCGTACAGCTGCGAGGGGTAGTCGTCGACCGGCAGGATGCCGGCCGCCTCGAACACCTCGGGGAACACGCGCTTGACCACCTGGCGGTTCTCGAGCATGTAGGACACGCCCGAGGGCACGCGCAGGTTGTCCTCGAGCACGTACATGGTGCCGTCGGCGCCGCGCACCAGATCCGAACCGCAGATGTGCGCCCAGATGCCCTGCGGCGGATCGATGCCGACGCATTGCAGGCGAAAGTTGACCGAATCCGCCAGGTAGGCGCGCGGGAATATGCCATCGTGCACGATGCGCTGCGCATGGTAGATATCGTCGATGAACATGTTCAGCGCGCGGGCACGCTGCCGCAGGCCGGCCTCGATGCGGCGCCATTCATCGAGTGCAATCACGCGCGGAATGATGTCCAGCGGCCAGGCGCGGTCGATCGATCCGCCCTCCTCGTGATACACCGTGAAGGTGATGCCCATGCTGCGGATCGCGACCTCGGCCGCCTTTTGGCGCGTGACCAGTTCCTGCGGGCCGAGCGCGGAGAGAAATTCGAGCAAAGCGCTGGCTCCGGGACGCGGCGAGCCGCCCGGTGCGATCAGTTCATCGAAACTTGCCGCCGCGGGATACTCATCCCAGGCTATGCGCATGTTTTAATCGAGGCTCACTCTGAAGACTTGCCGGTACAGTAACAGGGCAGCCGTGTTGATAGAACAATGGCTCTCGCCTGCCGGCTAATCGGGCATTTCCGCTAGACTGACGCCCATTCGTGGTGCAACTGTAAGCATGATTGAACCGCTTGCCGATCGCGTGATTGCGGTGGCCGAGACCCGCGAACTCGACCTGTTCGTCGCACTGCTGGAGCGGCGCGGCGCACGCGTGTTGCGCTACCCCCTGGTGCAGATCATCGACGCGCCCGAGCCGCAGCCGGTGCTGGACTGGCTGCACGGCTTCGCCCAGGGCGGCTGCGACGATCTGATCCTGCTGACTGGGGAGGGCCTGCGGCGGCTGCTGCGGTGCATCGAACTGCACGAGCCCACGCTCAGGCAGGCATTTCTGGACGCCTTGGCCAGCGTACGCAAGATCACTCGCGGGCCGAAGCCGGCGCGCGCCCTGCGTGAGCTGGGGTTGGCGAGCGACCTGGCCGCCCCGGTGCCGACCACGGCCGGCATCATCGACTGCCTGCGCGGCACGCCGCTGCAGGGCAGACGGGTCGGGGTGCAGCTGTACGGCGGGGAGCCGAACCTGGCGCTGATCGAATTCCTCGAGGCCTGCGGAGCGCGCGTAGCGAGTGTGGCGCCCTATCGCTACGCCGATGGCTCCGCGGCCGGCGCCATCGACGAGCTGCTCACGCGCCTGCGCTCGGGCCTGATCGATGCGATCGCATTCACCAGCAAGGCACAGATTGAGCGGCTGTTTGCCGCCGCCCCAGCCGAGTCGGTGCGCACGGCGCTGGCGGCGACCAACGTCGCAGCTATCGGGCCAGTGGTCGCGGCGAGCCTGGCAGCCCATGGCGTGGTGGTCAAAACCATGCCGGAGAGTTCGTGGTTCATGAAACCATTGACGGCTGCACTGTCCGAGCTGCTGGCCGGGCGCAGCTAGGAGTACATGCGCTGCAGGAAGCCGAGGAACTGATCGAGTTCGGCCTTGTTGAATCGGCTGGCCATATGCCGTTCGAGCTGTCGCACCTGCGCCATCAGCGCCTCGAGTTCGCCGGCGCCGGCCTCGGTCAGGAATATGCCTTGGCGGCGGCGGTCGCGGGTCGAGCGCCGGCGCTCGATCAGTCCGGCGCGCTCGAGCCGGTCGAGCAGCGCCACGATGCTGGCCTTATCCACGCCCAGATGGGTGCCGAGCTCGATCTGGGCAATGCCGGGATTGGAGCGCGTGAGAATCAACAGGCTGAACAGCCCCGGCCGGATCTTGTTTTCGCCGATGAAGCTGACGTAGGTGCGCCAGGAGTGTTGATGCGCCCGCCGCAGGTTGTAGCCCAAAAGCCTCGGCAGCATGCCCAGATCGACCTTGGCGCCCGCGGCGCGCTCGCGTTTGGCGACCGGTCGCTTATCGCGGGCGCGGGCGCCGTTACTGCCTACTTGTTCCATGCGCTCATCACTCCCGCAAAAGGCTCAAACAGGATTGCTATCATCGCGGAACCGGTGCCGGGCCATCAGTATATTTTCGTTACTGTTCGCACTGCAAATTGGTAACGAGACCACTCATTCGCCCGCGGGCCGGCCGCTGAGGCTGCCGATCGGCGCGTACAGCTCGGGCCGGCGGTCGCGGAACACGAACCAATTATCGCGCGCCGCCTTGAGTGTCGCGAGATCGAAGCTCGCGGTGATCAGCATCTCGCTGTGCTGGTCGGCCTCGGCGACCAGGGCGCCGCTGGCATCGGCGATGAACGAGGAGCCGTAAAAGCGAATCTGCAGCGACTGCGGATTCTGCCTGGCGTGCTCGGTGCCGATGCGATTGCTCGCCACCAGCGGCATCAGATTGGCAGCCGCGTGTCCCTGCTGTGTGCGCTGCCAATGCAGCCGCGAATCGAGCGGCGGGGCCGGCGGCGGCTCGCTGCCGATGGCGGTCGGATACAGCAGCAGTTCCGCTCCCAGCAACGCCATCACACGCGCGCTCTCCGGGAACCATTGATCCCAGCACACGCCCACGCCCAGGCTGCCGTAACGGGTCTGCCAGACGCGAAAGCCGGTGTCGCCCGGACTGAAGTAGAACTTCTCCTGATAGCCCGGACCGTTCGGGATGTGCGACTTGCGGTAGATGCCCAGACGGCGGCCATCGGCGTCGAACATCGCCAGCGAGTTGAAATAGGCGTTGCCGGCGCGCTCAAAAAAACTGATCGGCAGCACTACCCCGAGCTCGGCCGCGAGCGCGCCGAACCGCCGCAATATCGGGCTGTCGGCAACTGTCTGGGCCAGCTGCAGATGCCGTGCATCCTGTTCGATGCAGAAATACGGCGTAGCGAACAACTCCTGCAACAGGATCACCTGCGCGCCGCGCGCGTGCGCAGCGCGCACCATGGCCTCGGCGCGCTCGAGGTTATCGGCCAGGTCCCAGCTGCAGGCAAACTGAGTGGCGGCCACGGTGATGGTTGCTGACGCCGCTTCAGACACGCGCGGGCTCCGCGGGTGCGGCCCGCACGCGTTCGCTGATGGCAATCGCCGTGCGCAGCGCGCGTTGGCCGTCCTCACCGCTGACGATGACCGGTCGCTGGCCGCGGATTGCAGCCAGGAACGCCTGAATTTCCGCCAGCAGTGCATCGCCCTGCTCGAACGACTGCTCTTCGATCTGCACCGGCAACTCGCCGGCTCCGGGCGGCGTCGCGCGCTTGCGGATCACGGTCAGGATCTTCTGATGCAGATCGATCGACAGATAGGCGTCGTCACGGAAGACGCGCAATTTGCGCTCGGTTTTAAGGCTCACGCGGCTGGCCGTGACGTTGGCGACGCAGCCGTTGTCGAAGCGCAGCCTGGCATTGGCGATATCGATCTCGCCGGAAAACACCGGCGTGCCCACTGCCTCGAGCGCTGCCACCGGGCAGGCGACGATCATCTGAATCAGATCGATGTCGTGGATCATCAGATCGAGCACCACGTTGACCTCGGTGCCGCGCTCCTTGAATGGCGCCAGACGCACACACTCGATGAAGCGCGCGGTCGTGAGCAGCGGCTCGGCAGCCAGGATCGCCGGATTGAAGCGCTCCAGATGCCCCACCTGCAGCACCAGGCTGTGTTGCCGCGCCAGATCGATCAGCGCCTGCGCTTGCTCGCCAGTCTCGGTGATGGGCTTCTCCACCAGCACGTGCGCGCCGGCACGCAGAAAGCCCGCGGCGATCTCGGCGTGACTCTGGGTCGGCGTGGCGACGCTGACCGCATCCACCAGGCCATAGAGCTCGCGATGATCGTTCAGCGCCCGCACCCCAAGCTCGGCCGCCACGCGTGCAGCCACTTGCGCTTCGGCATCGACCACAGCGACGAGCTCGCAGTCGCCCAGTGCCGCGTATTTTTGCGCGTGGAAGCGCCCCAGGTAGCCCACGCCGATGACGGCCGCTCTGATTTTCTTCATGCGGCAGCTATTATGCCTGCTCCGCGCCGCAAGCTCTGCGGCAACCGCTGGGTGTATCGTGATCAACGTCAGCAATCGATTGCGCCGCATGGCTCGCTACTATCGCGGAGCGCGCGGCGTGTGGCGCGAGCTGTTGAGCGCCGCCATCTGCCTGGCCGTAGGCGTGCTGGTCATGCCGTGCCTGATCTTCGCTGTCGGCCGACTGGTGCTCGGGCCCTATGCCCGCGGCAATCTATTTGCGCTCTGGCACGATTTTATGCAGGGGCTGATTTCCGGCACGCCGGCTTGCTGGTTCATCGCGCTCGGGCCCTACGGGCTGCTCTGGCTGCTGCGCGGCGGCCGTCAGCTGCTACATAAGCGCGCGGCGCCGAAGCTTTAGGGTGACCCGACTCACACTTTCGCCGTGCCTGGACGCACCCCCAGGCCGCGCGTGCGATGCTCATTGGCAGGGAACTGCGATGCGCGCACTTGCGGCAAGGACGGGGTATATGGACAGGACAATGTTAGAGAACGAAAGCAAAGTCGATGATGCAGCGGTCAGACCTGCGCGCCTGAATGAGGTGCTCAAGGTCGTCAAAACCGAGCTGGTCAGCGTCAGCGTCGCCGGCGGCGAGCGTAGTCGGGGATTCAACCCCTACGACGGCCAGCTGGGTCGCACAAACCGCGACCTCTGGGGGCGGCGACGACGCGCCTGAGGGCCTCTGCGCCTCAGGGCCAATAGATCCATCCCAACGCGGTCAGCATCGCTGCCAGGACCGCCTGGGTGCCGAAGCGCCAGCTGCGCCCGCGCAGCTCACCGATGAAGCTCGCCGAGGCCACTGCCGTCAGGCTCCAGGCCCACAGCAGACCCTTGATCAATGGCCAGCGTTCGCTCGCCAGCCGAGCCCAATATTCCGGCAGCAACAAAAACACGATGGCACTCATGGTCAGGGAGGCGGTCAAAGCGATTGCCGAGCCCATGATGATGCCCACCAGGACCGCCATGGGACGCATGTGAGCGATACCTCCGGCGAACGAATTCGCCAAATACCGATTGAATTAGCGCGCGACTGCCATATGGTCTGTAAAGATGTCAGACTTGATCAATTCGTCTAAATCCGTGAAGGCCCGATCGCAGCATGTTGCACACGCCCGCTAAAGCCCGCAAGTTGTTTACGCCCCTCGCCCTGAGCGCCCTGGCGCTGCTGGTTCTCGCCGCGGCCGGCTCGAGCGGGGCGCCCGCGGCGACCGGTCTGCTGCCGGCGCAGGCGGTTGCGCCGACCGCTCAGGAGCGCTTGCTGGCACCGCGCGTGGCCAGCATTCTCGAACAGAACCACTACCGCCATATAGCGATCGATGAGCGGCTGTCGCCGCAGGTGCTCGATCGTTATTTGACCGCGCTCGATTCTCAGCACAGTTACTTTCTGGCCAGTGATGTCAGCGGCTTCGACCGCTGGCGGCTGAAATTCGGCGACATGATTCACACCGGCGAGCTCGACCCTGCCTATCTGATGTTCTACGTGTTCCAGCAGCGCAATCGCGAGCGCATGGACTACGCGCTGAAACTACTCGACACTGAACCGGACTGGACTCGCGAGGAGAGCTTCGAGTTCGATCGCGAGCATGCCGGCTGGCCCGCCGATCAGGCTGCCATGGACGAGCTGTGGCGCCAGCGGGTCAAGAACGATGCGATCTCGCTGCTGCTGACCGGCAAGAGTTGGAGCGACACGGCCGACACGCTGCGCAAGCGCTACCAACGCGTGCTCACACGGCTGGACAAGATATCCCCGGAGGACGTGTTCGAGGCGCTCATGAACGCCTATGCCTCCACCTATGACCCGCATTCAAATTACTTCTCGCCGCGCAGCTCCGAGGAATACCGCATCCAGATGAGCCTGAGTTACGAGGGCATCGGCGCCTCACTGCAACTTACCGATGACTACGTCACCATCACCAACGTGCTGCCCGGAGGCCCCGCGGCGGTCGACGGCACGCTCAAGCCCAACGATCGCATCACCGCCGTGGCGCAGGGCAGCGATGGCGCGATGACCGATGTCATCGGCTGGCGGCTGGATGACGTGGTGCAGCTGATCCGCGGCAAGGTCGGCACCGTGGTGCGCCTGCAATTGCTGCCCGCCGGCGCCACGCCCGGCAGCGCCGAGCGCACGCTGCAACTCACACGCAACAAAGTGACGCTCGAGGCGCAGGCTGCGAAGAAGGAAATACGCACGCTGCAACGCGATGGTCATAGCTACAAGATCGGCATCATCACGGTGCCGAGTTTCTACAACGACATGGAAGACGCGGGCGCAGGCAATGCCGAAAACCGCAGCACCACACACGACGTGCGTCGGCTGCTGCAACAATTCACCGCCGCCGGCGGCATCGACGGACTGGTGCTGGATCTGCGCGGGGATGGCGGCGGCTACCTGCCCGAGGCCATCGGGCTGACGCATTTATTCGTCAATCACGGGCCTTCGGTTCAGCTCAAGGACACGACCGGCCAGCTCGAGGTGCTCGATGAGCCCGATCCGGGCCAGGCCTACGCCGGGCCGCTGGCAGTGCTGGTCGATCGCACCAGCGCTTCGGCCTCAGAGATCTTCGCGGGCGCAATCCAGGATTATCACCGCGGCCTGATCGTCGGCCAGACCAGCTTCGGCAAGGGCACCGTGCAAAGCGTGATCCCGCTCGATCGCTGGTCGTCCAAGCCGACCGAAGGACAGCTGACCGTCACCATCGGCAAATTTTACCGCGTGACCGGCGAGAGCACACAGCTGCGCGGCGTCGCGCCGGATCTGACGCTGCCTTCGGCCATCAGCGCTGCCGATGTCGGCGAGAGCGTGCTCGAGCACGCACTGCCCTGGGATCGCATTGCCACGGTGCCATTCCGCGCGCTGCCGCCGGAAGGATCGCTGGTGCAGACGCTCGCCACCGAGCAGAGCGATCGCTCCACGCACAACGCCGACTATCAATGGCTGCTCGCCAATCTAACCAGTCTCGATTCGGCCCGACAGGAGAAGACCCTGTCGTTGAATCTCAAGAAGCGCCAGCTCGAGCGCACCGCCCAGGATCAGGCCAGGCTGAGCCTGGAGAACACGCGCCGCCAGGCCGATGGGCTCGCGCCGGTCAAGTCGATTGAGGACATCAAGGTCAGCGATGAACCGGATGTGATCCTGGCCCAGGCGGCCGATATCATGGCCGACGGCGTTGCAGCCCAGGCCAATCGCAATGCGCCGGAGATGGCGCAACAGGCTTCAGCCCGATCGCCCTGAAGTTAAATTGAAACCGGCGAGCGCTACGGCCGCCATCAGCGCAGCAGCGTACGATAGATCTCCCACATATCGTCGTTGAGCGTTTTGGAACCATCGACCTGCGCCGATAGGCTCTCCGCCACCGGCACCGTATCGCCATCGTTGCGGTATTTGGCCAGCTCGCCCAGGCGCTGCGAGCGCTCCTTGACCTCCTGCGAGAGAATGCCGCGCTGCTGCAACAGTCCCCGGGCGCGCTGGATCTCAGCCATCGTGCCCTCGCATCGCGCACGATCGCCGTAGTCATCGCGCGGCGGTTCACGGCGCCCGGCGGCCACGCGCGCCGGCTCGACCAGTCCGGTAGGCGCCAGGCGGTCGCACAGGCTCTGCGCGTAGGCCACGGCCGCCAGATTGATTGCGCGGCGCGCCTCCACCGACAGGCCGGCGAATTCCGGCGGCGCCTCGGCGTCCAGCGCGGCGCGCGCCGCGCGCGCAGCCTCGAGGTCCTGCACGCACAGCAGAGTGTGCAGATTGGCTTCCTGCAGTCGCTGACGCAGCGTTCGGCGCTTGAAGTAATGCCAGAGCCTTTGCAGGTTCAGTATGCGCTGCTCGATCTCTGCGACCGCCGCGCGTGCGTCGGCGGCGCGGCTCTCCGCCACGCGCAGGTTGGCATCGATGCCCTGGCGGCGATCGAACTGACGGCGATTGTATTCGGCCAGAAACGCGCGGCGCTCGCGCTCTTCCTGCTGTTCGGCCAGTTCGGCCACAAACTGTGTCAGCAGCGTGCGGCCCAGCGACCACAGCTCGCGCAGCTGATAGAACACCAGAGTGGGATAGGCCGTTTCCGGTTCACTCAGCCGCGCTTCCAGCCCTTGCAGCATTTCCTGCACGCGCGCGGTCGCACCTTCCTGCTGCTTGATGCGATCCTTGAAGCGCTGCACCTCATCCTGCACACCGCTGTAGGCTTTCTTGAGTTCGGCGCGATTGCGGAACAGATGCACCAGCCGGTCGTCGTCGACATCGCGCTTGGCCGGATCCCAGGGCAGACGCAGAAATCCCAGTTGTCCGATAAGTTTCATGAGTGGCGGCATGATTTGCGCGGCCCTCGGGGCCGAATGCCTAGCCCACCGCTACCGGGCTGGCTCCTGCAGCGTGAAGCGGTGGCCGCGTTCCGCGCAATATTCCAGCCATTTGTTTAGCATCATGTTGCGAGCCCAGCGCTGATGCAGTTCACGTTCCCCGGGCGGCACGCCCTGGCCACGAGTCTTATGCTGCGCCTGGAACTCCTCGGCCTCGAGCAGCCGGGCGTCGTGATAGGCGCGCAGCCGCAGATCCGGCAGCCGCTCGCCGGCCGGGTGCTGTGCGCTGTTCAACAAATAGGTCAACGTCAGCGTGCTGGTATAAGGCATGTGTTCGAGCACCGCGAGTTGCAGCTCACAGTCCCCCGGCACCTGCGAAATGATGCTGCCGACCAGACGCTTCGGATCCCCCGCCAGCTGCAGCAAGCGCAGATAGTTGCTCTCGTACAGACCCATGAGCGCGACAAAGCCCCGCGGGCGGGCGCGCCATGACAATTTGATGTCAGCTTCACAAAGCATGCAAAGACTATAGCATGCAGCCCCGCGGCAAATCCGCCGCAAACATGCGATTTAGTGCCGCAGTTCTCATGCCGCGCGCGGCCAGCGGCGCAGGCGCTTGGGGCTTGTCAGGAGGCCACAAACATGCGCTCGCGGTAGAAGCGCAGCTCGTCAATTGATTCGAGAATATCGGCGCGCGCCAGGTGCGCGGATTGCTTGGAATGGCCCGCGCTCAGCCCCGGCATCCAGCGGCGCGCCAGCTCCTTGAGCGTGCTGACATCGAGGTTGCGGTAATGAAAGAAGCGCTCCAGTTCCGGCATCAGGCGTGCCAGGAATCGCCGATCCTGGCAAATACCATTGCCGCACATGGGCGATGCGCCGGGCGGTACATGCGTAGTCAGAAACAGCAACGTCTGCCGCTCAGCCTCGGCCAGAGTCATGCGGCTCATGCGCACGCGTGCGATCAGTCCCGAGCCGCCGTGCTGGCGCTGATTCCAGGCATCCATACCCGCGAGCACCTCCTCGGATTGATGGATCGCGAGTTCCGGCCCCTCGGCGAGCACATTGAGATCCTTGTCGGTGATGATCGTGGCAATCTCGATGATCTGATCGCTCTCGGGCATCAGTCCGGTCATTTCCAGATCGATCCAGATCAGATGCTCGTGATTGCCCATGGCGCCTCGTTGCTCGAAAGTAAGGCATCATAGCAAGGAATGTCCGCGCGTTTTCCCGTCAAGAAGTCGAGCCGTGCACAGGCCGGGGCCGAGCCCGGCGGCGCAGCCGCGGCGCCGGCGTTGCGCGCGCGCGTAATCGCCGCTCATGGGCAGCTGCTGCGGGTTCGCACCGGGGCCGGCGAGGAGGCCATGGCGCGCTCGCCTGGCCGCGACACGCCGGTGGTCTGCGGCGATCTGGTGCAATGCGAGTTCGACGCCCGTCACGAGGAACTGCGCATCGTGGGGCTCGAACCGCGCTCAGGCGCGCTCTATCGCAGCAATGCCCGCGGCAAGGGCGAGCTGATTGCTGCCAACCTGACGCTGCTGCTGGTGGTGGTGGCACCGTTGCCGATACCGGATTTCTACGTGGTCGACCGCTATCTGGCGGCGGCACGCTGCGCCGGCATCCGTGCCGGCGTGCTGCTGAACAAGATTGAACTCGGAAGCGATCCGGCCATCGATCAGGAAATGCTCGCGTACGCACAGTTGGGTTTGGACACGCAGCGAGTCTCGGCGCTGGCATCGACCGGCATTGCCGAGCTGCGCACGCTGCTGCGCGAGCACACCGCGGTGCTGGTGGGACAGTCGGGCGTCGGCAAGTCCTCGCTGCTGCGCGCGCTGGTGCCCGACAGTGCGGCCACGGTCGGCGCGCTGATCCGCGACGACGAAGGCCGCCACACCACCACCGCCACCTGGCTGTACGCACTGCCCGGCGGCGGGGCCCTGATCGACTCGCCGGGGGTGCGCGATTTCGCCCCCGCCATCGACAGGCTGGATGCTTCCGGCTTGGGTTTCAGCGATATCGAGGCCCTGAGTGCCCAGTGCCGCTTCGCCGATTGCCTGCACCTGCGCGAGCCCGATTGTGCCGTACAACAGGCTGTGGGCGGCGCACTGGGCGCGCGCCGCTATGAGAGCTACCGCCGCCTGCGCCGGCTCTATGAGCGTCTGCACGAGGCGCACCCGGCCGCGCGCCGGCGGCATTGAGCGCACGGCCGCGCGTGAGCTGAGGCCAGGCCTGCTCAGGACAGTGAGTGCCGCCCGGCCATGGCGTGTGCCAGGGTGCCGCCGTCGACATACTCGAGTTCGCCGCCAACCGGCACCCCGTGGGCGATGCGGCTGGCGGCGACGCCGCGCGCACGCACCAGCTCCGAAAAAAAGTGCGCCGTGGCCTCACCTTCAACCGTGGGGTTGGTCGCCAGGATGACCTCGCGTACCGCCTCGCCATCCAGCAGGGCTTCGAAATCCCGCGCCCCGAGCTCCTCCGGGCCGATGCCATCGAGCGGCGAGAGATGCCCCATGAGCACGAAGTAGCGGCCGCGATAGCCGCCCGATTGCTCGATCGCCACCACATCGGCGGGAGATTCAACCACGCAAATGAGCGCAGCATCGCGCTGCGGATTGCCGCATATCGCGCACAGCGCGCCTTCGGTCAGCATGCGACAACGGCCGCAGCGGCCCACCAGTTCCAGCGCCGCAGTGAGCGAGCCGGCCAGCACTTTGGCGCCCTGGCGCCCGCTTTGCAGCAGATGAAAGGCCATGCGCTGCGCGCTCTTGGGTCCGACCCCAGGCAGCGCGCGCAAGGCCTCGATCAGGCCGGCAAGTACGGGCGAATGCTTCATGCGTAGCGCTGGGGTCGCATCAGAACGGCAGCTTCACTCCCGGGGGTAATGACAGACCGCCCATGGCGGCCGACATTTTTTCCTGGGTGGCGCTCTCGACCCGATGCACGGCGTCGTTGAGCGCCGCGGCAATCAAATCCTCGAGCATCTCGCGATCCTCGGCGATGACCGAGGGCTCGATCTGCACGCGTTTGACCTCATGGCGTCCGGTCATGACCACCTTGACCATGCCGCCTCCGGATTCGCCGGTGACTTCCAGGTTGGCGATTTCAGCCTGCGCCTTCTGCATATTTGCCTGCAGCGCCTGGGCCTGCTTCACGAAGTTGTTCATATTGGCCATCGAGTGCACCTCTGTCTCGCCTCAGGGCTCGGGTTCGGATGGGCGTACGGAATCGGCCAGCACGCTGGCGCCGAAGCGCTCCTTGAGTGCTGCAACGGTGGGATCGGCCTCGAATGCGCTGCGCGCCTGCGCGCGACGCTCGGCCTGCGCACGCTCATTCGAACGCGCCGGGGTCTCCGCGGCGCTGTCGTGCACCTCAATCTGCAGGCGCACGGCTGCGCCGAAGTGACGCGCCAGGGCCTGCGTCAATTTCTCCTCCAGCGCGCGGGTGCGCAATGAGGCGCTGCGCGGATCGAGCGCGAGGTGCAGGGTCGCGCCTTCGCGTGCCAGCAGCACACAGTTGGCGGCCAGCTGTCGCGGAGCCCCTTGCAGATCCAGCGCCGCGAGAATGCCCGGCCAGTCGTCGGCGCCGGCGGCAGCCGGCGCGCCGGGGCTGGCGACAGTCGTGGCTGGCCGCGGGCCCGAAGGTACCGCGTGGCTCGCGGCCGAAGTCGGCGCCGCGCCCGCGCCCGCTGAGCGCGCCGGCCTGTGCGGTGCGGCACTCGCCACACCGTTCGCGCCGGCCGCGGCCGGCCGGAACGCCAGCATCCGAATCAGCGTCATGCGAAAACCGGTTCTGGCATCCGGCGCCAGCGCCAGATCGCGCCGGCCCAGAATCGCGGTCTGATAGAACAGCTGCACATCCTCGGGCGAAATCGCCGCAGCCAGCTGCGTGAGCAGCTCGAGCGGGTGCAGTTCATCGCCTTCAAAGTCGGGCACCAGCTGTTTGAGCGCCACGCGCTCGAGCAGCGCGGCCAGCTGCTCCAGCAGCTGCGCATAATCGCTGGCGCGCTCATCGAGCGCGTGGGCGTACTCGATCAACGCCGCGCTGTCGCCGGCGGCCAGCAGCTGCGCCAGCTGCACGATCTGATCGCGCCCGACCGTGCCGAGCATGGCACGTGCATCGGCCTCGAGCGCCTTGCCGTTGCCGTAGGCCAGCAGCTGATCGAGCAGCGACAGCGCATCGCGCAGGCTGCCGTCGCCGCCGTGCGAGAGCAACTGCACTGCCGCGGGTTCGAATTCAATATTTTCCGCCCGCAGAATCTGCTGCAGTCGCGCACTGATCAAGGCTACCGACAGTCGCTTGAGGTTGAACTGCAGACAGCGCGAGAGCACGGTGACTGGCAGCTTCTGCGGGTCGGTGGTGGCCAGCAGGAACTTCACGTGCGGCGGCGGCTCCTCGAGCGTCTTGAGCAGCGCATTGAACGAATGCGCGGACAGCATATGCACTTCGTCGATCAGATAGATCTTGTAGCGGCTGCGCGTGGGCGCGTATTGCACGTTGTCCAGCAACTCGCGAGTGTCATCGACGCGCGTGCGTGAGGCCGCGTCGACCTCGATCAGGTCGACACTGCGGCCGGCATCGATCTCGCGGCAGCTGGCGCATTCGCCGCAGGGCGTGGCGCTGACACCGCATTCGCAGTTCAGGCATTTCGCCAGAATACGTGCGACCGTGGTCTTGCCCACGCCGCGCGTGCCGGCGAACAGATAGGCGTGGTGCATGCGATCGCTGGCGAGCGAATTGGCCAGCGCGCGCAGCACGTGCTCCTGCCCGGTCATCTCGGCAAAGCTGTGCGGCCGCCATTTGCGCGCCAGTGCGGTGTAAGAGCTCATGGCATATTAGAAACTGACGGGAGGTGATCCGCACCAGCTATGTCTTCGGCACCCGACCGATCCGTTACCGTTGCTCCCTTCCGGGCCTGGCGGGGTTCACGGTAAGTCGTCGCGAAGGAACCGGCGCGGATCACCGTGGACCTGTGGCGGAGAGGGTGGGATTCGAACCCACGAACACCCGTGAAGATGTTACTGGAATTCCAGTCCAGCGCCTTCGACCGCTCGGCCACCTCTCCATTCAATATAATTCAATAAGATACGAGTAAAAGTTAAAATCCTTCAGAACTAGCGCCAGCGCTCTCCGTCGTGCCGTCGCCATACAAATTCTAGCAAACCCCCGGCGCGCAGCGGCTATTGCGGTTTGGTCATATCGGGCAGCGGCGCGGAATCCGGTGTCGGTGCGGGTTGCGGCGCAGGCGCAGGCGCAGGCGCAGGCGCCGGCAACGGCGCAGGCGCGGGGGCACCCATCGGTGTACCGGAGCGCACCGGGACCGCTATGAACGTGCCGGTGCCATAGCTGGGCGGCTGGGCCAGGCACGGCTCGTTTTTGGCGCGCACGCGCTCGGGCTCGTTCAGCGCCGGAATCTTGACCTCATTGCGTACATCGGGCGAGCTCAAGCCCTCGGGCACCACCAGGCCGGGCAGGTTTTCGGTGCTGCCTCGAAAGGGTTTCTCCGAGCAGCCGTTGTCGTGCGAGCGGTGAAACAGCGCACCATATAGCGAGCAGCCGGACAGCATCGGAATCGCACAACAACACAGGCACAGCGCGGACAGCGCCGCGCGCGCGCGCAGGACTGTGGCCGTCACGCGGACTTCGCCTGCGCTAACGGCGCCAATGCCTCGGCAGCTTCCAGTGCACTGCGGACACGCGTGCGGCAGGATTCGGACAGCTCGGTGAGCGGCAGCCGCAATCCGCCCTCGATCAGCCCACGCTGCGCCATGGCCCATTTGACCGGGATGGGATTGGCCTCGAGAAACAACGCCTCATGCAACGCCCGCAGCGGCGCATCCAGGCGCACCGCCAGCTCGCGATCGCCGCGCAGGGCCGCCGCTGCCAGCTCCGCCATCGCCTTGGGCACCACATTCGCCGTCACTGAAATCACTCCTCGTGCGCCATGAGCCATCGCGGCCACGGCAGTTGCATCGTCGCCGGACAGGACGGCGAACTCACCCGGTGTCAGCGCGACCAGTTCGCGCACTCGTTCCATTGAGGCCACAGCCTCTTTGACCGCCACGATGCGCGGCAGTTTCGCCAGCCGTGCCACGGTTGCCGGCAGTAGATCGACCGCGGTGCGCGCCGGCACGTTGTAGAGCACAACTGGCGCACTGGAGGCGCCGGCCACCGCCTCGAAATGCCGGTACAGCCCCTCCTGAGTGGGTTTGTTATACGCCGGCGTCACCACCAGCAGTGCATCCACGCCCGCGGACGACAGCCGTCGTGCCCGCTCGACGCTGCTCGCCGTGCTGCTGTCGCCGGCACCGGCGATCAGCACCGCCCGCCCCCGCAGCCGCGGCCTGGCCCGCTCCAGCAGCGCCAGCAGATCCGCATCCGTAAGCGTCGCCGACTCTCCAGTGGTGCCACCGACCACGATGCCGCTGGTGCCGGCGCTCAGATGCAGCGTCAGCAGCCGCTCCCAGGCCGGCCAGTCGATGGCGCCGTCCGAATGCATCGGCGTGACGATTGCGACCAGGCTACCGGAGAACATTCAGGGCTGATTCCGCGAACTGTTGTGGAAATTCAAATGCTTCAAACTCGCCACGGGCGCGCGATGTTACGGGCGCAAGCGGATCGGAGGCAAGTCACCTGCGGCCGGTAATCGTTCGCAAGCCGCGCCAGTCCCGGTACACTGCCGGACCAAACGGTTACTTCGGACGCAATGAAGCAACATCTCGCCGTCTCCGCCATCGGCAGCGACCGCACCGGCATGGTTCACGAACTGACGCGCATCATCACCGAGTGCGGCGGCAGTATCGCCGAAAGCCGCATGGCGGCGCTTGGCTCGGAATTTGCGATGCTGCTGCTGGTCAGCGGTAACTGGCATGCGCTCGCGCGCATCGAGTCGGAACTGGCGCGCATGGCTGAAACCGAGGCCCTGAGCGTGCACCTCAAGCGCACCGAGCCCAAGGCCGCACGCGTGGACATGCTGCCTTATTCAATCGACATTGTGAGCCTCGATCAGACCGGCATCGTCGCGGGGCTGTCCGGATTTTTTGCCGGCCGCGGCATCGACATCATCGAGGTGTCCACGCGCGGCTATCCCGCGGCGCACACCGGCGCACCCATGTTCGCGGTACAGATGATCATCAACGTCCCGAGCAAACTGCATGTGGCGCAATTGCGCGAGGAGTTCATGGATTTCTGCGATTCGTTGAATCTCGACGCCATTCTGGAGCCAGTCAAATCATGAGTGCGGCGTTGGCAGTGGGCGGCAAAGTCCCCGATTTCACGCTGCCGGGCACCGGCGGCGACTTCCGGCTCAAGGACGCCCGCGGCGGCACACTGGTGCTGTACTTTTATCCGCGCGACAACACCCCGGGCTGCACGCTCGAGGGCCAGCAGTTCGCGGCGCTCGCGCCGCGCTTCACCAGGGCCGGCGTCAGCGTGTACGGTATTTCGCGCGACAGTCTGGCGGCGCATGAAAAATTCCGCGAGAAAATGGGGTTCCCGTTCGCGCTGCTGTCGGATGCGGATGAGCGGGTGTGCAAACTGTTCGATGTGATCCGCGAAAAAAACATGTACGGCCGTAAGGTACTGGGTATTGAGCGCAGCACTTTTCTGATCGATGCCAAGGGCGTGCTGCGCCGCGAGTGGCGTCGGGTCAAAGTCGAGGGCCACGCGCTGGAAGTGCTGACAGCGGCGCAAGCACTGTGAAGGCTGCCATCGCGACGCGCCGCCTGTACGTGCTCGACACCAACGTGCTGATGCACGACCCGACCGCCATCTTTCGCTTCGAAGAACACGACATCTACCTGCCCATGGTGGTGCTCGAGGAGCTCGACGCGAACAAAAAAGGTCTCTCGGAAGCCTCGCGCAATGCCCGCCAGGTCAGCCGCTTTCTCGATGAAATGATGCGCGGCGTCACCAAAGAGCAGATCGATGCCGGCCTGGTGATCGCCTCCAGCTACAGCGGCAATCACGGCAAGAAGCCCTCCTCAGGCCGGCTGTTCTTTCAAACCCGAGAGCTCTCGGGTGGCTTGCCGGAAGGTCTGCCGGGTGTCGGCGCCGACAATCTGATCCTTGGGCAGACCTTCTCGCTGCAACGCCAGGTGCCGCAGGCGCGGGTGGCACTGGTATCCAAGGACATCAATCTGCGCATCAAGGCGGCAATCGTCGGTGTGCACGCCGAGGACTACTACAGCGACAAGACCATCGAAGATGCCGATGTGCTCTACACCGGCGTCGAGGAGCTGCCGGCGGATTTCTGGGAGCGCCATGGCCGCGACATGCGCTCGTGGAAGGAAGGCGATCGCACCTGGTACCAGGTGTCGGGCCCGGCGGTGGCGAACTGGTTGCCCAATCTGTTCGTACACGAAACCAGTCCGCAGGGGATCGAGGCGATCATTCGCAGCCTCGACGGCGAGTCGGCCACACTCGAACTGGCACGCGATTTTCGCAGTGAACGGCACGCCGTATGGGGCATCACCGCCCGTAACCGCGAACAGAATTTCGCGCTCAATCTGCTCATGGATCCCGAGATCGATTTCGTGACGCTGCTCGGTCCGGCCGGCAGCGGCAAGACCCTGCTGGCGCTGGCGGCTGGTCTGACGCAAACCCTGGAGCGCAATCGCTTCATGGAAATCATCATGACGCGGGTCACGGTACCGCTCGGTGAAGACATCGGTTTTCTGCCCGGAACCGAGGAGGAGAAGATGGAGCCCTGGATGGGCGCGCTCATGGATAACCTCGAGGTGCTCACGCGCAGTGAGGAAGGCGGCAACTGGGGGCGTGCCGCGACCAACGATCTGCTGCGCAACCGCATCAAGATCCGCTCGCTGAATTTCATGCGCGGCCGCACTTTCCTGAACCGCTACATCATTCTGGATGAGGCGCAGAACCTCACTCCCAAGCAGATGAAGGCTCTGGTCACGCGCGCCGGCCCGGGCAGCAAACTGGTGTGCCTGGGCAACATCGCCCAGATCGACACGCCGTATCTGACCGAAACCACCTGCGGTCTGACATATGTCGTCAACCGCTTCCATGGTTGGCCGCATTCAGGCCATATCACGCTGGTGCGCGGCGAGCGCTCGCGGCTGGCGGATTTTGCCTCCGAAGCGCTCTAGCTCTCGCCTGCGCCGAGCGCGCGCGGAACCTTGCGGCGGCGTTCGCTGTCGAAGCACTAAGTGCTATAGTCTCAAGGGTTTATGCGCCGCATCTTCGCTGCAATTCTAGGCTGTTTTCTGACGGTTACCGCCGGCTTTGCCGCGGACATCGACCGGATCGGGCCGACCACCCCTTCCGTGGCCAGCGATCTGCCGGATCTCGGCGGTCCGGCCAACGCCATGATCAACAAGTTCGACGAATCGCAGATCGGGCGCATGGAGATGAACGAGCTGCGCGATCAGAACATGATCCTCGAGGATGCCGAGGTCACCGATTACCTGCAGCAGCTCGGATCGCGTCTGTCCTCCCAGGCGCGCGTAGACGATCAGATCTTCACTTACCAGGCCTTGCGCGAACCCGTCATCAACGCCTTTGCCACCTTCGGTGGCTTCGTCTGCATCAACAGCGGACTGATTCTGATCACCGACGATGAGGCGCAGTTGGCCAGCGTCATGGCGCACGAGACCGGTCACGTCGTGCAACGTCACATGGCGCGTGAGTACCAGGCTGAGTCGCGCATGTCGCTGGCTTCCACGGCCGCATTGCTGGCGGCCATTCTGATCGGCGCCGCCAGCGGCGCCGGCGGCCAGGCCATCGAAGGGGCGATCGCCATGAGTCAGGGCATCGCCCTGCAACAGAGCATCAACTACACGCGCAGCCAGGAAATCGAGGCCGACGCGGTAGGAATCCAGCTGTTGGCCGGCGCCGGTTTCGATCCGCAGGAAATGGCGACCTTCTTTGAATCCCTGCAGCGGGTCGAAGGTCTGGCGGAAGGTGAAATCCCAGCATTGCTGCAGGATCACCCGGTCACCAGCGAACGCGTCGCCACCGCGCGCGCGCGCGCGGCGCAGATGACGCGTGCCACGCCGCAACCCGAATCGGCCAGCTACGCCTTCATCAAGGAGCGCGTGCGGGTGTTGGTGACGCCGCCCGAGGCGCGCCCGGCGCAGTACTACGCGACGCTGCGCGAGCATCGCGCGCTGACGCCGGCCGAGCGTTACGGCGAGGCGCTGCTGCAGATGCAAAACGGCAACGCTGCTAACGCGGTGCGCACCTTGGGCGAGCTGCAGGCCAGTTACCCGCAGATGACCATGCTGTATTCGGCGCTGGCGCAGGCCCTGGCCGCGGCCGGCCAGGGCGATGCCGCGCTGGCGTTGTTCGAGCGCTCGAGCCGGCTGTTTCCACGTAACGTGCCGTTGACGGTGCGCTATGCCGAGACACTCATGCAGAGCGGCCGCGCGCAGCAGGCGCATCAAATCCTGCTGGACCTGTTCAACAACGTCGACCCCACGCCGCCTCAGATAAGACTCACGGCCCTGGCCGCCAGCGCCGCCGACGATCCGGGAGATGCCTACTACTACATGGCGCAATACGATCTGGCGGGCGGAAATCTGCCGCTCGCCAATCAACAGCTCGAGCTGGCCCTGGCGGCGCCCAATCTCTCGGCCATCCAGCGGGCGCGCTTCCGCGCGCAACTGGATGAAGTGCGCGGCTGGCTGCGTGAGCAGCAGTCCGCACATCACCTGGGCAGTCGGTAATCCTGTCTCGACCTGCTAGACTGCAGGCAGCATGCTGATACGCACATCGCCGGCCTGGCGCCGATCTCTGCGCACGCTGGTCCCGGTGCTGGCGTTGCTGCTCACCATCACCGGCTGCGCCACGTTGCCCCAGGGCGAGAAGCCCGACCCACGCGATCGCTTCGAGCGTCTCAATCGCAGCATTTTCATCTTCAATACCAAGGTCGATCACGCAGTGCTGCGGCCGGTTGCGCGTGGCTATGTGAAGGTCACGCCGCGCGCGGTGCGCACCGGTGTGTCCAACTTCATGAGCAATCTGACCTACACCACCACCATCATCAATAATCTGCTGCAGGGCCATTTCCGCGATGGCCTCAGCGACACCACGCGGCTGGTGGTCAATACGCTGTTCGGCCTGGGCGGAATTTTTGACGTGGCGACCCCGTCGGGATTGGATCGTCACAGCGCCGATTTCGGCCAGACCCTGGGCAAATGGGGCGTGCACAGCGGACCGTATGTGATGCTGCCGTTCCTGGGTCCTTCCACGGTGCGCGATTCCTTCGGCCTGCTGGCGGACGAATACACCACGCCCCGGGCCTACATCATCAATGCGTACGCGCGCTGGAGTCTGTTCACGGTCGATCTGGTGAATCATCGCGCCAATCTGCTGGATGAGGACAAATTCATCGATCGCAGCTACGACCCTTATGCCTTCATACGCAACGTCTGGCTGCAGCGACGCGAGTATCAGATCCACGGCGATCAGTCGCCGCAGGAGCAATTCCCCGATTCAAGCGACGCCGCGGGTGATCCAACGCCGACGCCTTAGAACGCGGTGGCATCGCAATCACAGGCGCCGCTGCCGATGCTGACGCTTCAGGGGCTGAGCAAGCGCTACCGCGCTGGCGGCGCGCCGGTGCTCGATGGTTTGAATCTCGAACTGTGCCGAGGCGAGTTTCTGGCCGTGATGGGCGAGTCCGGCAGCGGCAAATCGACCCTGCTGAACCTGATCGCCGGACTGGAGCGGCCGGACAGCGGCCGGGTGCTGTTCGAGGACATCGAACTCGGCGCGCTCGACGATGATGCGCTCACCCGCCTGCGGCGCGCACGCGTGGGCTTCATCTTCCAGGCCTTTCACGTGCTGCCCTACCTGACGGTGCTGCAGAATGTGGCGCTGCCGCTCGACCTGCTCGGCGTGCCGCGTGCGCAGCGGCAGCCGCGCGCGCAGCAATGGCTTGAGCGTTGTGGCATCGGCGCGCTCGCGCACAGCTATCCGCGCGAACTCTCCGGCGGCGAACTGCAGCGCATTGCGATCGCGCGCGCACTGGTGCATGAGCCGGCACTGCTGCTGGCCGATGAGCCGACCGGAAATCTGGACGCGGCCACGGCCGGACAGATTCTGCGGGTACTGCGCGAGCAGCTGCGCGCAAGCGCTGCCAGCGCCATTCTGATCACGCATTCGCCGGCCGCGGCGCGCGCGGCCGATCGGATCGCGCGCCTGCAGGCCGGCCGGCTGACCCCGGAGAACTGATGATCGATTTGCGAGCGGTGCGCGTCGCCTGGACCGTGCTGACGCTCGCGCAGCTGCGCGAGCAGCCCATGCGAGTGCTGACTACGGTGTTGGCGATCGCACTGGGCGTTGCCCTGGGCGTGGCGGTATACCTGATCAACACCGCCGCGCTCACGCAGTTCGATCAGGCCACGCGACGCCTGATCGGCCAGGCCGACATCGTGATTCGCGGACCGGCCACAGGCTTCGACGAGTCGCTGTTCGCCTCGCTCGCGCGCGATGCCTCGATCGCTGTCGCCAGCCCGGTGCTGGAGCTGCATGTGGCCCTGGTGCCCGCGAGTCTGCCGGCACTGCCCGTGCTCGGGCTCGACGCGTTTCGCGCCTCGGCCCTGCAGCCGGAACTGATGGCCGCGATCGGCGCGGATATCACGGCATTGTTTGCTCCGGATGCGATCGTGCTGAGCCGCGCGGCTGCCGATTCACTGGGGCTGCGCCGCTCCGACCGGCTGTCGATCAACGTCGGTGGCGCGCTCAAATCCCTGCGGGTGGTCGACGTCCTGCCCGACAGCGCTTATGCCGAGCCGCTGGGCATCATGGACATTGCCGGCGCGCAATGGACCCTGGAGCGGCTGGGGCGCATCAATCGCATCGACCTGCAACTGCGCCCAGGCAGCGAGGCGCGGCTGGTGCGCGAACGCCTGGCGCGCTCGCTGTCCGCAGGGGTATTCGCGATCACGCCGCAGATCGAACGTGCTCGCGCCAGCACCGCCACGCGCGCCTATCGCGTGAACCTCGACATGCTGGCGCTGGTGGCGCTGCTGACCGGAGCCTTTCTGGTGTTTTCCACCCAGTGGTTGTCGGTATTGCGCCGGCGCGTGGCGCTCGGCCTGCTGCGCTCGCTGGGCGTCACGCGCGCGCAATTGCGCCTGGCATTGCTGGCCGAGGCCTGCGCCAGCGGCGCGCTGGGCTCGGCGCTCGGTGTGCTGCTCGGAGCGTTGATCGCCGAACTGATGTTGCATTACCTGGGCGCCGATCTGGGCAATCGCCAGCTGGCGGCAATCGGCGCCTCGCTGGCGCTGCATCCGTGGCCGATGCTGGGCTTCGCGCTGATTGGCATCGGGGCTGCCGGTGCCGGTGGCGCGCTGCCGGCATGGCAGGCTGCGCGGCGAGCCCCGGCCCTCGCGCTCAAGGCCGGCGATGCCGAACAGGATCTGAGCCGGCTGGTCACCACGGGCCCCGGGTTGGCGCTCACCGCGTGCGGCGCGCTGCTCGCCTGGCTGCCGCCGATCGGCGGTCTGCCGCTGCCGGGCTACCTGTCGATCGCAGCGCTGCTGTTCGGAGCGGTGCTGCTGCTGCCGGCACTGACACTGCGCCTGATCGCGCTCATACCGCGGACCGGACACGTGGTGCCCGACACCGCGTTCGCGCAACTGCAGGGCAGTCTGAGTTCTTCGACCGTGAGCCTCGCCTCGATGATCGTGAGCTTCAGCCTCATGGTGGCCATGGCGATCATGGTGCATTCGTTCCGCGACTCGTTCGAACTGTGGCTCGACAAACTGCTGCCGGCCGATGTGCAGCTGCGCCCTGCCCTGGGCAGCGACACGGGCGGCCTGTCGGTGGCCGCGCAAGGCCGTATTGCCGCGCTCACCGGCGTCGCGAAGGTGGAATTTCGCCGCACTGAGCCCATTCTGCTGCGCTCCGATCGCGCGGCCGTGACGCTGATCGCCCGTGACATATCGCCGGTCCGCGCCGCCGACACCCTGCCGCTGCTGCGCGAGGCGGTGCAGCCGACGGGCGCGCTGCCACAGGCCTGGATTTCCGAGGCCGTGCAGGATCTGTATGGCTACTTACCCGGTCAGCAACTGGAGCTGCCGCTGGCCGGCCGCCTGCAGAGGTTTTTCATCGCCGGCGTCTGGCGCGACTATGTGCACGCCGGCGGCAGCATCGTGATTCGCCGCCAGGACTACGTGGCCGCCACCGGCGATCGCAGCGCCAGCGAAGCAGCGATCTGGCGCGCACCGCACACCGGCACGGCGGCCATCGACACCGCGATTCGCGCCGCTCTCGGAGCCGACGACAGTATCGAGCTGATCTCGAGCCCGCAGCTGCGCGAGCGCTCGCTGCTGGCCTTCGACCAGGCATTCCTGATCACCTACGCACTCGAGGCCGTGGCCGTGCTCATCGGTCTGTTCGGTGTCAGCGTCGCCGCCAGCTCCAGTGCGTTGGCGCGACGCGCGCAGTTCGGCATGTTGCGTCACCTCGGTATGCTGCGCCGGCAGGTGCTATGGATGTTCGCCAGCGAGGGGCTGGCGTTGAGCGCACTGGCCGTGCTCTACGGGCTGTTGCTCGGTGCGCTGCTGAGCCTCATCCTGGTGTATGTGATCGACCGGCAATCGTTCAATTGGAGTATCGATCTGGCGGTGCCCTGGCTGCAGCTCGCGAGTCTGAGCCTGGCATTGATCGCGGCCTCAGCCATCACCGCACTGTGGAGCGGACGCGCGGCGATGAGCCAGGATTCAATCCGTGCAGTGCGTGAGGACTGGTGAGGCGAGCACACGCTGCGCTGCTGGGATTGCTGCTGTCGTTCGCGGCACTGGCGGCTGAGCAGCCGGCCGCGCAGGTCCCGGCGGTGGTGGACCCACGCTACCTACTGCAGTTTCCGCGCGACTACGGCAGCCATCCGCAATTTCGCATCGAATGGTGGTACCTGACGGGCTGGCTCACGACCACGCAGCACCAGCGGCTGGGCTTCCAGATCACTTTCTTTCGCAGCCGCCCGTCGTTGGATGATTCCAATCCGAGCGCCTTCACGCCGCACCAGATCCTGATCGCGCACTGTGCGATCAGCGATCCGGCGCATAGCGGCCTGTGGCACGATCAGCGTGTACGGCGCGCGGGAATGGGCCTGGCCGAGGCGCAGCAATCCGACACTCGGATCTGGATCGATGACTGGAGCCTGGAACGCAGGGATGGAATCTATCTGGCACGCGTACGGGCGCAGGATTTCGCGCTCGATCTGACTCTGGTTGCGACCCAGCCGCTTATGCTCAACGGCGTTAACGGCTTCAGCCAGAAAGGGCCGCCAGCGCTCGCAGCACCGGCAGCCAGCTATTACTACAGCCAGCCGCACCTGCGTGTCAGCGGCAGCGTTACCCGCAACGCGCGCAACGATGCGGTCAGCGGTGAAGCATGGCTCGACCACGAGTGGTCCAGCGACTACCTCGACCCATTGGCTGCCGGCTGGGATTGGATTGGCCTGAATCTCGACGATGGCGGAGCGGTCATGGCCTTTCGCATCCGCGACCGTCAAGGACAGACTTACTGGAGCGCCGGCACGGTGCGTGAGCCGCAAGGACAGACCCGGATTCTGGCCGCAGACGCCATCGACTTCAGCCCGCAGCGCCGCTGGCGCTCGCCGCATACCGCGGTGACCTACCCGATAAGCTGGTTGGTGCGCGTGGGCGCGCGGCAGTTCGAGCTCGAGCCTTTGCTTGACGATCAGGAGAACGATACTCGCGCGTCGAGCGGCGCTATCTATTGGGAAGGCGCGGTAAGCGCGGTGGAAGATCAACGGCCGGTCGGACGCGGCTATCTGGAGCTCACGGGCTACGATCAGCCGCTGTCGCTACATTAGTTCAAACCTCGCCGGGCGCGATCAGTGAATCCACTTCACTGAGCTTCGCCAGTGCGCGCAGCGCCTCGGAGGCCTGCCCGTAGCGCAACGTGCGCTGCAGGGCGCGCGCCTCGGCCAGCCAGTCGATCAGCAGCGCCAGGCCGGCACTATCGCTGGTCGCGACGCTTTGCAGATCGAACTCCAGGTCGCCGCTGGCGGCGGCGATGAGTTCAAGTCCCGCCTGGCGCAGCGCCGGTACGGTCGCGAAGGTCAGCGGTGCCTCGAGGCGATAGACGCCGCTCGAGACCGCCACGAAGGCCTGCTGGCCGTCGATCCCCGCGCAGCCGTGTCGGACCGCGCTCAGGCCGCGGCCGATGGTATCCGGGGTCGCCGCTGGCACCGGCGTTACTTCTGGATGCTCTTGCCGGCCGCGCCTATGGCCGCCGGTTTGTCGCCCGCCTCGAGCCGAGCGATTACCTCATCGAGCCCCTTCTGATCGATCTCGGAGCCGAAATCATCGCGAAAGCTTTTGACATAGCTGATGCCCTCGATGATCACGTCCCAGGCTTTCCAGCCCTGATCGGTGCGACGCAGACTGTAGTTGACCGCCACTTGCGTGCCGTCGTCCCGGCGCACTTCGGTGCGAACAGTCGCGTATTGCGCGTTGGGATCACCGGTGTACGGGTAGACCTTGAGCCGATCGGCCGTGAAATCAACCAGCGCGTCGCCGTAGTTACTCAGCAGCGATTTGTAGAAGGCGCTGACGAAGCGCGTGCGCTGATCGGTGCTGGCCGCGGTCCAATGGCGCGCCAACACCAGCTTGGCCGAATACTCGGTATCGAAATGCGGCAGCAGCACCTGATCCACCAGCGCATGCACCTTGTTGGGATCCTTGCGATAGTCGGCCCGGTGCGCATCGAGGTCCTTGAGCATTGCGCTGGCGGCGGACTGGATCAGCGTGCCGGGATTGCTGGCATCGACCTGCGCCCCCACATCGCTGGCCACCGCCGGAGCGCCAGCGGCCGCAGGGGCTGCAGGGGCCGCAGCGCTGGCCGCCAGCAATGGCGCCATCGGCAGCGCCCACAGCAATGCGCCCAGCAAAGTCGACGTGCGCCGGAATTTGCCCTTATGGCTGTGAATCATTTCGAATCTCCTTTCTTGCTGCCGGCGGTGTTGGCGAAGAACTTATTGATCAGGTTCTCGAGCACCATGGCCGACTGCGTGAACTGTAGCTGACTGCCGGCGTGCAGAAAGTCCTCTGAGCCGCCGGCCGTCATACCGACGTAATTTGCACCCAGCAATCCCGAGGTCTGGATTTCAGCATCGCTGTCATCCGGAATGCGCGAGAAGGAGCGCTCGATGCTGAGCGTTACCGCGGCCTTGTAGTCGGTAGAATCCAGCTTGATGGAAGACACGCGTCCCACCTGAACGCCGGCCATGCTGACCGGCGCGCCGACCTTGAGACCGCCGATGTTGTCGAATTTCGCCACCACGTCGTAACTTTCTGCCGGACGGTTCAGATGTAAGCCGCTGGTGGGCAATTGCGTAGTCAGAAAGCCCAGTGCTGCGAACCCGAGCAGCACGAACAGGCCGGTACCCAGATCAAACGAGCGATTTTGCTCAGCCATGGGGAATCCTTGCGCAAGCTTACAAAAACGCTGCCGTCAGAACGTAGTCCAGAATCAGGATCAGCACCGCCGAGGTCACCACGGTGCGCGTGGTCGCCAGACCCACGCCTTCGGCGGTCGGCTCGGCATAATAGCCTTCATACACCGCGATCAGGCTGCAGGCCACTCCAAACACCAGGCTCTTGATCACGCCTTCGCGCACGTCGCGCAGATCCACCGCACTGCCGGTCTGCGACCAGAAGGTGCCGGCCGGAATGCGCAGCAGCACCACGCCGACCAGCTGCGTGCCATAGATGCCGATGCAGTTGAAGATCGCGGCCAGCAACGGCATGGCGACGATGCCACCGATAAAACGCGGCGCCACCACATAACGGACCGGATCCACGGCCATCATCTCCATGGCCGTGAGCTGATCGGTTGCGCCCATGAGCCCGATCTCGGAGGCCAGCGCGGTGCCGGCGCGGCCCGCGAACAGCAGTGCCGTCAGCACCGGCCCGAGTTCGCGGATCAACCCGAGCGCGGCGGCGACGCCGAGCGCTGACTCGGAGCCAAAGCGCGCCAGCAACTGGTAACCCTGCAGTCCGAGCACCATGCCGACGAACAGACCGCACAGCATGATGATCACCAGCGAGCGCGCGCCGGCATTGTAGATCTGATCGACCAGCAGCTGCGGCCGCGACAGGGCCGGCAGGCACTGCCCGAGCACGCGCACCAGAAAGCGCGCCACCGAGCCCACCTTGATGACGCCGGCGCGAATATCCAGGGGATGTAATCCGCTGACCCTCATCGTTGCAACAGCTGCTGATAGTAGTCGGGCGCCGGATAGTGGAATGCCACCGGCCCGTCCGGCGCGCCGCTCATGAACTGCTGCACCACTGCCGAGTCCGCGCTCTTGAGCTGCGCCGGGCTGCCTTCGGCCACCACCGTACCGCCCGACAGCAGGTAGGTCCGATCGGCAATGGCGCTGATTTCCTGCACATCGTGCGACACCAGAATACTGGTGATATGCAGCGTGCGGTTGAGCGACTGGATCAGGCGCAGGATCACACCCTTGGAGATCGGATCCAGGCCGACGAACGGCTCGTCGTATAGCAGCACTTCGGGATCCATGACGATGGCGCGCGCCAGAGCCACGCGCCGCGACATGCCGCCGGACAACTCGGAAGGCATCAGCTCGGCCGCCACGCGCAGTCCGACCGCCTGCAGTTTCATCAGCACCAGTTCGCGCAGTACCGGCTCGGGCAGGCGCGCGTGCTCACGCACCGGGAAGGCCACATTCTCGAACACCGACATTCCGGTCAAAAGAGCGCCGTTCTGGAACAGCAGCCCGACGCGTTGACGCAAAGCGTACAGCCGCTCGCGATCGAGCGTCGCGACATCCTGGCCGAATGCCAGGATGCGGCCGCTCTGCGGCACGATCTGGCCCATGATCAGACGCAGCAGCGTGGTCTTGCCGGTGCCCGAAGGTCCCATGATGGCGGTGATGCTGCCCGGCGCCACGCGCACGCTCACGCCGCTGAAGACGTTGTGCGTGCCAATGGAGTAATGCACGTCCTGTACGTCGATCAGCGGCTCGCGCGAAGCCTCGGCGGGATTACTCAATAGCCCGGGCCCCTCAGGCACACAGCAGGCGAGTATGGATTTGCCATCACGCGGCCTGTTGCTCCATGCCGGCCTTGAAGGCGCCGCTGCGCGCGAGCCCATTGAGGCGCGCCCATTTTTGGAACTCCTTCTGTGCCGCGGCCACATTGCCGGGCTTGCCCATCCAGGTCGTGAGTGCGGCGTCCTGCAGCGCGCGGCCGTAGCTGAAGGACAGCTGCCAGGGCAGCGGCCCGGCATGATTCATCAACGACAGATGCAGCGCCGCTTCGGCCGGGGTTTGACCACCCGAAAGAAAGGCGATGCCGGGCACGGCACCCGGCACGTGGCGCTTGAGGCAGCGCACAGTGGCTGCAGCCACTTGCTCGGGGTTGGCACGGGTCGCGCACTTCTTGCCCGAGATCACCATATTGGGCTTCAAAATCATGCCCTCCAGACGCACATGAGCGCGCCCGAGCTGCGCGAACACTTCCGCCAAGGTCGCGTCGGTGACCTCTTCGCAACGCTCAATGGTATGCGCGCCGTCCATGAGCACTTCGGGCTCCACAATAGGCACGATATTCTGTTCCTGGCACAGCGCCGCGTAACGCGCCAGTGCATGCGCGTTGGCCTCGATGGCCCAGCGCGTCGGAATGCCGGCGCCGATATCGATGACCGCGCGCCACTTGGCGAATCGCGCCCCAAGCTTGTAATACTCGACCAGCCGCTCGCGCAGCCCGTCCAGACCCTCGGTAATGGTCTCGTTGGGATACAGCGCCATGGCCTTGGCGCCGGTGTCGACCTTGATGCCCGGCAGAATGCCGGCTTTGGTCAGATAGTCCGCAAACAGCACGCCGTCGCGGGTTTTCTGATGAATGGTCTCGTCGAACAGGATGGCGCCGCTGATCCACTGCGCCACATCCGGGGTCGTGAACAGCAGCTCACGGTAGGCGCGGCGGTTGTCTTCCGTGGAAGCAATGCCGAGCTTTTCGAAGCGCTTGGTGCAGGTGCTGTTGCTCTCATCCGCAGCCAGAATTCCCTTGCCTTTCGCCACCATGGCGACGGCGACACGGTCCAGGTCGCTATCAGACATTGCCGATCCTCCGGATAATGAGGCCGCGAGCATACCAAAGCCGGCGCTTCTCATTCGCCCAATATGGTACTAAACTAGTCCTAGTTAGAGGACCCCCAATGCTGCGCATTAGCAAATTGACCGATTACGCCACCGTAATCCTCGCGCGCCTGGCCGCCGAGCCCGACCGGCGCTTTACCGCGGCCCAGATCGCGGCCGAAACCCATCTGGCAGCCCCTACGGTGTCCAAGCTGCTCAAGCAGCTGCATCGGCAGGGCCTGGTGGCATCCACTCGCGGCTCGGCCGGCGGCTACCTGCTGGCCCGGCCGGCCACGGAGATTACGGCAGCGCAAATCCTGGACGCGCTCGATGGGCCGGTGGCGCTCACGGAATGCTCCAGCGCGGCCAGTCATTGCGGGATCGAGCGCACCTGCCGGGTCGGGCACTCCTGGCAGCGCGTGAATATCGCCATCCGGCGTTCGCTGCAGGAAATCACGCTGCTGGAGCTGGCCGGCCTGTCCACGACCGCAACCCGCAGTTCCGCGCTCGATCGCGGCATCACGGTGGTGCTGGGCGGGATCGCCGCGCGCGGCCTCAAGCGCGAGCCGCTATGAGTACTCCGGAACTCAACGCCCTGGTCAATCGCGGCTATCAGCACGGTTTCGTCACCGATATCGATGCCGACACGGTGCCGCCGGGACTGGATGAAAGCGTGGTGCGCCTGATCTCGCGCAAGAAAAAAGAACCGCAGTTCCTGCTCGACTGGCGGCTGCGCGCGTTGCAGCACTGGTACACCATGCGCGAGCCGCACTGGGCGCAGCTGCATTACCCGGCGATCGACTACAACGCCATCTCGTACTACTCGGCGCCCAAGCAGAAGGGCGATGGGCCCAAGAGCCTGGCCGATGTCGATCCGAAACTGCTGGCCACCTACGACCGGCTCGGTGTGCCCTTGCACGAGCGCGCGCGTCTGGCCGGCGTGGCCGTCGATGCCGTGTTCGACAGTGTCTCGGTCGCCACCACGTTCAAGGAAAAACTCTCCGCCGCCGGCGTCATATTCTGTCCGTTCTCCGAGGCGGTGCAGAAGCACCCGGCGCTGCTCGAGCAGTATCTGGGCACGGTGGTGCCCTATACCGACAACTTCTACGCCACGCTGAATTCCGCGGTATTCACCGACGGCTCGTTCGTGTACGTGCCGCCCGGTGTGCGTTGCCCGATGGAGCTGTCGACCTACTTTCGCATCAACGCCGCGAATACCGGACAGTTCGAACGCACGCTGATCATTGCCGATGCCGGCAGCTATGTCAGCTATCTGGAAGGCTGCACCGCGCCGATGCGCGACGAGAACCAGCTGCATGCGGCCGTGGTGGAGCTGATTGCGCTCGATGACGCGCGTATCAAGTACTCGACCGTGCAGAATTGGTATCCCGGCGACGAACAAGGCCGCGGCGGCATCTACAACTTCGTGACCAAGCGCGGCGAGTGCCGCGGCCGCAATTCCCACATCTCATGGACACAAGTCGAGACCGGCTCGGCCATCACCTGGAAGTATCCGAGCTGCATCCTGCGCGGCGAGAACTCGATCGGTGAATTCTATTCGGTGGCGTTGACTAACAATTATCAGCAGGCCGACACCGGCACCAAGATGATTCATATCGGCGCCAACACACGCAGCACCATCGTCTCCAAGGGCATTTCGGCCGGTCACGGCCAGAACGCCTATCGCGGACTGGTCAAGATCCTGCCTTCGGCCACCGGTGCACGCAATTTCACCCAGTGCGATTCGCTGCTGATGGGCAAGCACTGCGGCGCGCACACCTTCCCGTATCTGGAGGTGCGCAATCCCGGCGCCACGGTCGAGCACGAAGCCAGCACTTCGCGCATCAGCGAGGATCAGCTGTTCTATTGCCTGCAGCGAGGCATCGAGGCCGAGGATGCGGTGAACATGATTGTGAGCGGATTTTGCCGCTCAGTTTTCAAGGAGTTACCGATGGAATTTGCGGTAGAAGCTCAGAACCTGCTGGCGGTGAGTCTGGAAGGAGCCGTGGGATGAGTGAGCCTTCCGCCCCCATGCTCGAGATCCGCGATCTGCACGCGCGAGTCGGCGGTCAGCCGGTGCTCAAAGGCGTGTCGCTGAGCGTGCGCGCCGGGGAGGTGCACGCCATCATGGGACCCAACGGCTCGGGCAAGAGCACGCTGGCCTATGTGCTCGCGGGCCGGCCTGGCTATGAAGTCATCTCCGGCAGCGCCAGTTTCGAGGGTCGCGATCTGCTGGCGCTGGCGCCGGAAGAGCGCGCGCGTGCCGGCCTGTTCCTGGGCTTTCAATATCCGGTCGAGATTCCGGGCGTCAACAACGCCTATCTGCTCAAGACCGCGCTCAACGCCGCGCGCCGTGAGCACGGGCTGGCCGAACTCGACGCCTTCGAATTTCTGGCGCTGGTGCGCTCCAAGACGCAGCTCATGCACATCGATGAGAGTTTCCTGGGCCGCGGCGTCAACGAGGGCTTCTCCGGCGGGGAGAAGAAGCGCAATGAGATTCTGCAGATGCTGGTGCTGGAACCCAAACTCGCGCTGCTCGATGAGACCGATTCGGGGTTGGACATCGACGCGCTCAAGGTCGTGGCCAACGGCGTCAACTCATTGCGCTGCGCCGAGCGCTGCATCGTGCTCGTGACCCATTACCAGCGGCTGCTCGATCACGTCGTACCGGACTTCGTGCACGTGCTCGCGCGCGGGCGCATCGTGCGCAGCGGCGATCGCACGCTGGCGCTGGAGCTCGAGCGACGCGGCTACGACTGGCTCAGCGAGCAGGCTGCGGCCTGAACCCCGACATGAGTGCGACCGCCACCGCAGTGCGTGCCAGCGTTCTGGATCGGGTGCTGCGCGACTACCGCAGCATCGCCGAGGACTTGCCCGGAGATGCTTTGGCGCACGCAGCACGCGCGCGCGCGGCTGCGCAGCTGAGCGAACTGGGCTGGCCTTCAGTGCGCGATGAACAATGGCGCTACGCGAATTTGCGCGCCTTCGAGCGCCTGGACGCATTTCGACCGCCCGCGGCCGTGGGCGCCGCGCTCGCGCTCGCGCTGCCGGCGGCCGAGCTGCCGGCTGCGGTGCCCGGATTTGAGCGGCTGATCTATCTGGATGGTGTGCGTGTCGATGGCGCGCAGCCGCAGCTGGCCGGCACGGCCGGCAACGCCGGCGAACCCGCCGCGGCCTGGCACTGGTCGGCCGAACAGCGTCTGGGTTTGCTGTGCGATATGTTCGCCGGCGATACGGCGCGATTGCACGTGCACGGTCAGGCGGCGATTGAAATCCTGTTCATGACCAGCGAGCGTGCGGCAGGGGCTGCCGTCTACCCTCGGCTGCAGCTGCAACTCGAGCCCGGCAGTGAGCTCAAACTCATCGAACGCCACCTCGGAGCCGCTGCGGCACCGGCACTGGTGGCTTGCAACGTCACCATCGAGCTCGCGCGCGCCGCGGTGCTCACGCACTACCGGCTGCAGCACTACGGGCGGCACACGCTGTTTGCCGACAATCTCTGGGCGCGGCTCGCGGAACAGGCCCGCTACACGGTGCGATCGGTTGCGGTCGGCGCCGGCACGGCGCGCACCAGTGCACGCGTGCAATTGGCCGGGCGCGGCGCCGCGCTCGCCTGGCAGGCCATTGCCGTCGGCCGCGGCGAACAGGTGCACGACACCGCGCTCAAGGTCGAACACAGTGCCCCGGACACCAGCACTGAGGAGCTGTTTCGCGGCATTGCCGATGAGCGCGCCCGCATCGCCTTCAGCGGCCACATTCACATCGAGGCGAGCGCACCGGGATCGCAGGCGCGCCAATCCCTGCGCGGGCTGATCGAGGGCGCCCAGGCCGAGATCGATTTGCGGCCGCGCTTGGAGATACAGACCGATGAGGTCAAGGCGGCACACGGCGCGACCACCGGTCGGCTCGATGAAGACCTGCTGTTCTACATGCTCGCCCGCGGCCTCGACCGCCAGACCGCGCGCGCGTTGCTCAAGTGGGCGTTCCTGAGCGATGTGCTGCGTGAGATCGAATTGCCGGCGTTGCGCACCGAAGCCGAACGTCTGGCCGCCGGCCAGCTGCAGGATGTGCAGGCCGTAGGAGCACTGTCATGAGCGCAATCCCCGCGCTGCTGAGCCCACGCTACGATGTCGCGCGCGTGCGCGCGGATTTTCCGATCCTGGCTCGCACCATCAACGGCAAACCGCTGGTTTATCTCGACAGCGCCGCCTCCTCGCAGCGGCCGCTGGCGGTGTTGCGCGCGGTCGAAGAGTACGAGACCACGCTGCACGCGAATGTGCATCGCGGCGTGCATAGCCTGAGCCAATGGGCGACCGATGCCTATGAACGCTCACGCGAGACCGTGCGGCGCTTCATCAACGCGCGCTCCAGCCGCGAGATCGTGTTCGTGCGCGGCACCACCGAGGCGATCAATCTGGTGGCCAACAGCTGGGGCCGCGGCCGGCTCAAAGCCGGCGATGAGGTGCTGATCACCTACCTCGAACACCATGCCAACATCGTACCGTGGCAGATGATCTGCGCCGAGACCGGTGCCACGCTGCGCGCCGCTCCGGTCACGCCCACGGGCGCGCTCGACCTGGATGCCTTCAAACAGCTGTTGAACCCGCGCACGCGGATCGTGGCGCTGGCGCATGTCTCCAATGCGCTCGGCACCGTGCTGCCGGTACAGGAGATCGTGCGGCTCGCGCATGCGCAAGGCGTGCCGGTGCTGGTCGACGGCGCGCAGGCCGTGCCGCACGAGAGCGTCGATGTGCGCGCGCTGGATTGCGATTTCTACGCCTTCTCGGGCCACAAGGTCTACGGTCCCACGGGCATCGGCGTGCTCTACGGCCGCGAAGCGCTGCTCGCTGCCATGCCGCCCTGGCAGGGTGGCGGCGAGATGATCCTGTCGGTCACCATCGAGGCCTCGACCTATAACGAGCTGCCTGGAAAATTCGAGGCCGGCACTCCCAACATTTCCGGAGCGGTCGGTCTGGGCGCGGCGCTCGAATACATCGAGAGCCTGGGACGCGAGGCGATTGCCGAACACGAGCACGGACTGCTCGAACTCGCCAACGAACGCCTGACGGCGCTGCCGGGCGTGCGCTTGATCGGCACCGCACCCGGCAAAGCCGCGGTGGTGTCCTTTACCATGGAGGGCGTGCATCCGCACGACATCGGCACGATTCTCGACAGCGAGGGCATCGCCATTCGCACCGGCCATCACTGCGCCATGCCCATCATGCAGTTCTTTGGCTTGCCGGCCACCGCACGCGCATCGTTCGGCTGCTACAACAACGCCCAGGATGTCGAGCGGCTGGCGCAGGGTCTGCGCAAAGTACGCGAGCTGTTCGGCTGATGCAGCAGGTGCAGCGCTGATGGATCTCAAAGAGCTATACCGCGAAGTGATCCTCGATCACAACCGCACCCCGCGCAATTTCGGCCGGCTCGAGCCGGCGGACGCCACGGCTGCGGGCCGCAATCCGCTGTGCGGCGACGTACTCGATATCACGCTGCGCATGCAGGACGATTGCGTGACCGATCTGCGCTTCGAGGGACAGGGTTGCGCGATCTCGATGGCCTCAGCCTCGCTCATGAGCGAGGCGGTCAAGGGCCGTCGCCGCGATGAGATCGAGCGGCTCTACCAACAGGTGCATGCGCTGCTTACGGGACACGAGCGCGCGGGCGGCGATCAGCTCGGCAAACTTGCGGCGCTGGGCGGTGTCGCGGAATTTCCCGCGCGAGTCAAGTGCGCGAGCCTGTGCTGGCACACGTTGAATGCGGCGCTGGCGCACACGCACGCGCCGGTGTCGACGGAGTAAGGCATGCGAGCCTACGAAAACGAACCGGTAGTGATTCAACGCGATGTCGAGGCGGTCATGGTGCCCGGCGGGCAGCCGATCACGCTCAAGCTCGGCCTCGCCGGTTACATCACTCAGGCGCTGGGCGGCAGCTTCACGCTCTACGTCGAGGGCAATCTGTACCGTCTCGCCGGCGATCAGGCCGATGCCATTGGCAAGGAAGTCGTGCGCCCGCCGCAGCTGCCACCCAATGCCACCGAAGAGGACGTGCGCGAGCTGGCCTGGAAGCAAATGCGCAGCTGCTTCGATCCCGAGATCCCGATCAACATCGTCGATCTGGGCCTGGTGTACGAATGCGAAGTGGCAGCCGGCAGCGATCAGACCCGCGACATCCGCGTCACCATGACACTGACGGCGCCCGGGTGCGGCATGGGCGATGTGCTGGTGCAGGACGTCAGGGAAAAGCTCGAGATCATTCCGACGGTGGGCCGCGTCGATGTCAGCCTGACCTTCGACCCGCCATGGAGTCAATCCATGATGTCGGAAGCGGCGCGCCTGCAAACAGGAATGACCTGGTAGTCCTTCAGTGGGCCGAATGAAGCAGCTGCTGCTGTTGCGGCACGCGCACGCTCAAGAAGCGCTTCCCGGCATGGAAGACATCGCTCGGCCCTTGAGTCCGCGCGGCCGCGCCGAGGCGCTGGATGCGGCGCGCTGCATCGCCAAAGCGGGACTGCGCTGCGATGCCGTACTCGCCAGTCCCGCAGTGCGTGCCACCGAAACCGGCCGCATCGTCGCTGTGAAACTGGATCTGCTCGCTGATTTGCGTATCGAGCCTGCGCTCTACCCGGGCGATCCAGAGGCGCTGCTTGGAGTGTTGAAGCACTGTCCGGACGAACTCGAAACTGTGCTGATGATCGGCCACAACCCGGGGTTGAGCGAGTTTGCGCAACATTTCAACGGCGCCGAAGCGGCCATCGAACTGCGCACCGCCGGCCTGTGCGCCATCACCTTCGCGGATCAAGCGAGCTGGCGCGCGCTGCCGCCGCGGCCGGCCGCACTGGCGCTGCTTCGCTGAGCACAGGCTACTCGACGCTGCAGAAGCAATAGGCGTAGAGCGTATGAGGCGCGGTCAATCGCGCCCAGCGCGCGAACTCGCGATCCAGCGGCGCGAGCCGCTGCGCGAGCGCGCCGATGCCGCCACGCATCCAGCCAAAGCGCTCGAGCACATGTTCGCCGCCCGAACGCACCTGCAGCAGCAGCTGCTGCGCCCAGCTCAGCTCAGGCTCGATACGCCGCACGCCATAGCTGCCCTGCAGCCCGGCGCGCCTGGCGGCGGCCTTGATCGCATCCTGGTAGCCGCCGACTCGATCGATGAGGCCAATGGGCAGTGCATCGACGCCGGCCCAGACCCGCCCCTGGGCGATGGCGTCGACCGCGTCGCGGGTTTTACCGCGGCCCGAGGCCACTCGGCTCAGGAACTGTTCGTAGGTGTGGTCAACCGTGATCTGCAGCAGCTTGTTGGCGCCCTCGGACAGCGGCCGATCCAGCCGCATCGAGCCGGAAAGAGGCGTGGTGCCGACCCCATCGACGTTGATGCCGAGTTTGGCCAGACCGCGATTGAAGGTCGGGATGCTCGCGAACACGCCTATGGATCCGGTGATGGTATTGGCGCTGGCAATGATCTCATCGGCCGGCGCCGCAATGTAATAGCCGCCGGACGCCGCGACGTCGCTCATGGACACCACCACCGGTTTGCCGGCCTCCTTGAGCGCGCGTACCTCGCGGTAGATCTGCTCGGAGGCCAGCACGCTGCCGCCCGGGCTGTCCACGCGCAGCACCAGCGCGCGAATGTCCTCGTCCTGGCGTGCCTGGCGCAGTAACTGCGCGGTCGACTCACCGCCCACGAAGCCCGGCGGCTGCTTGCCGTCGAGAATCTCGCCGCTGGCCACGATTACGCCGACTGCAGCGCCCTTGCCGCGCAGCTTGTCCTCGGCGCGCGTGGCGCGCAGGTAGTCGCTGACCGACACCTGCCTATAGGACTTGCCGGCGCCATCGGCGCCTACCAGATCGATCATGCGTTCTTCGACCTGCTGCAGGGTTTTGAGATCGCTGACCATGGCATTGTCTTTGGCGACTTTGGCGGTATCCCCGCCGGCCGCGCTCACCGCCTCGACGTAATTGCCGGCGTACTGCGCCACCGCCTGGCTATTGAGCTCGCGTGCAGCAGCGATCGCCTGACAGTAACCGCGCCACAGCGCGCCCAGGTAGGCCTCGCTTTCCTGCCGATCCTCGCCCGACATATCGTGGCGCGTGTAGCTCTCGGCCGCGCTCTTGAATTTGCCGGCACGGAACAGATGCATGTCGACGCCGAGCTTGTCGAACGCATCCTTGAAGAACATGCGGTAGCGGTCGTAGCCCTCGAGCAGCACGAAGCCGAACGGATCCAGATAGATCTCATCGGCCTGCGCTGCGAGGTAATACTGGCTTTGCAGAAAATAGCTGCCGCGTGCGACGACTTTCTTGCCGCTGCGGCGAAACTCGCCGATGGCCGCGGCCAGCTCCTCGAGCTTGACCTGGCCGGCGCTGTCCATGTCATCGACATCGATCAGCAGCGCAGCGATGCGCGTATCTGTGGCGGCCGCGCGCACGGCCGTAGTCAGATCCCACAGCAGCGTCTGCGGGTCGCCCGAACCCTGGGCCTCATTGAGGGCGCGCTCGAACGGCTCACCGCTGAGCTGCTCGACAATAGTGCCGGACGGCCGCACCACCAGCGCCGCCTTCTCGGGCACGTGGGGCGTGCCCTGGTGCAGCGCGCCGAGCACCAGTCCGAACAGCGCCAGCAGCAGCAACAGGTGCAGGAAACGGCGCAGCGTATCGAGCCCGCGCCATAGTCCGTGGAGCAATCGGCCGAGAGGATGCATCGGCGTACAGCGCTTGAGGCGCTAGACTTTTTCCTCGATGCGCGCGGCCTTGCCGGTGCGCTCGCGCAGATAATAGAGCTTCGCGCGCCGCACGCTGCCGCGGCGCTTGACCGCGATCTCGCTGATGCTGGGGCTGTGAATCTGGAAGGTCCGCTCCACGCCTTCGCCGTGCGAGATCTTGCGCACCGTGAAGGAGGAGTTGTAACCGCGATTGCTGCGCGCAATCACCACGCCCTCGTAGGCCTGCACGCGCTCACGATCGCCCTCGACCACTTTGATCTGAACGACCACGGTATCGCCGGGTTTGAACTCGGGCACCGTACGCGTCATGCGCTCGGCTTCTAGTGTCTGGATGATGTTCATAGTCGTTTTCCTCTTCACCGTTGCGCGCCGTCGCGCTGCTCCGTCAAAAATTCCTCGAGCAATACCCTGCGCTCGGCATCGAGCGGGTCGCGGCTGATCAACTCCGGCCGCCGCAGCCAGGTGCGCCCGACGCTCTGCTTGAGCCGCCAGCGCTCGATCGCAGCGTGATCGCCCGAGCTCAGCACCGCAGGCACCCGCCGTCCTTCAAACACCTCCGGCCGAGTGTAATGCGGCCAGTCGAGCAGTCCATCGCCGAACGAGTCCTGCACGCTCGAACGCTCATCCCCGAGCGCGCCGGGTTGCAGCCGCGCCAGCGCATCGATCAGCACCAGCGCCGGCAGTTCCCCGCCTGAGAGCACATAATCGCCGATCGACAGTTCCTGGTCGACCGCGAGCGACAGCACCCGCTCGTCAATGCCCTCATAGCGCCCCGCCACCAGCACCATTCCCGGCAATCGGGCCAGCCCTGCCACGCGCCGTTGCGTCAGGGGATCCCCCTGCGCCGACAGTGCGATGCGCGGACTGCCCGGCGGCACACGCGTCCGCGCCGCCTCAATGGCCGCGCACAGCGGCTCGGGCTTGAGCACCATGCCGGGGCCACCGCCATAGGGCCGATCGTCGACCGTGCGGTGCACATCCAGCGTGTGCACACGAGGGTCCTCGGTGCCCACGCTCAGCAAGCCGCGCTCCAGCGCTCGCGCCAGCACTCCATAGCGCAGCGCGTCGGCGATCAGCGCCGGGAACAGCGTGACGACTTCAATGCGCACCGCGCCCTCAAAAATCCGCCGGCCACTCGACCTCGATCATGCGCTGCTGCAGATCCACGCGCTTCAAGTGCGGTGGTCCGGCAGGCACCGCATACTCGCGCTCGCCGCGCACCACCATGATCGCGACCGCCGGCGCAGTCAGGAAATACTGCAGCGTGCCGAGCAGCACGCCCTCGGTATTTCGCACCGTGAACCCCAACAGGTCCTCGCGGTAGTACTCGCGCTCGGCCGCGGCCGGCAGCGCCGCGCGCTCAATCAAAATCTCATATTCGCGCAGCGCCTCGGCGGCATCGCGATCGCCAATGCCTTCCAGCGAGGCGCGCAACGCATGGCCGTCCCATTGCGCCTGCAGCACCTCCAGCACCCGCTCTGATCCGTCCTCGGCGCTGCCGGGTCTGCGCAGGCGCCAGTGGCGATGCTGCAGCAATGAATCAGGGGGATCAGTGTAAGAGAGCACCTTGACCCAGCCGCGCAGCCCGAATGACGCGACGATGCGGCCGAGTACGAGGTAGCGATTCAGGCGACGGCGGCCTGCGGAACCGCTTCCCGGCGATGTTTCGCGACCAGCGTACGCACGCGATCGGATTGCTGTGCGCCCAGGCGAACCCAGTGATCGATGCGCTCGAGATCGAGCTTCAGCCGCGTGTCTTTGCCGCGCGCGACCGGATTGAAATAACCCACCAGTTCCAGGTTCGAACCGCCCTGGCGTTCGCGGCTGTCGGTGACCACGACGTGGTAGAAAGGCTGATTCTTGGCGCCGCGGCGCGTCAATCGAATTGTGACCATAATCGCTGCTCAGTAGGGGCCCAAAAAAGAGCGCGGATTCTACGCAAAAGCGCCCGCAGATGAAAGGCTTATGCGCCCCGGTATCAGCGCCCGCGCAGACCTGGCGGCATTCCACCGCGCATTCCGGCCATGAGCCGCCCCAGCTTGCCGCCCCTCATGCCCTTCATGAGCTTCTGCATCTCCATGAATTGCTTGAGTAAGCGGTTGACGTCCTGGACCTGGACCCCGGCCCCTGCGGCAATGCGCCGGCGGCGTGAACCATCGATGAGGCCGGAGCGCACGCGCTCCTGGCGCGTCATCGAATCGATGATCGCAATCTGGCGCTTGAGCTCGCGATCGGCCTGATCACCCGGCATGGCGGCGCGGCGGCCAGCCAGTTGCGCCGGCAATTTGTCCATGACCGCGCTCAAGCCCCCGAGCTTGCGAACCTGCTCGAGCTGTTCGCGCAGATCCAGAAGATTGAAGCTCTTGCCCGAAGCGACCTTGCGCGCGAGCTTCTCGGCGCTGTCGACATCGACCTTGCGCTGTACGTCCTCGACCAGTGAGACCACATCGCCCATCCCCAGGATGCGCGAGGCCATGCGCTCGGGATCGAACGGCTGCAGGGCATCGAGCTTCTCGCCCACACCCAGGAACACGATCGGCTTGCCGGTGACGGATCGCACCGACAGCGCCGCGCCGCCGCGGGCATCGCCATCCGCCTTGGTCAGGATGATGCCGGTCAGCTCGAGTGCGGCACTGAAGGCACGCGCCGAATTCAGCGCATCCTGGCCGGACATGGCATCGACCACGAACAGCCGCTGATGCGCACCGGCAGCGCGATCGATTGCCTGCACTTCCGCCATGAGTTCCGCATCCACGTGCAGGCGCCCGGCGGTATCGATGATCAGCGTCTCATAGACGCCGCGGCGCGCCGCCGCAAGCGCCGCGAGCGCGATCGCGGCCGGATCATCGCCGGCCGAACTGGGGAAAAAATCCGCCTCGACACTAAGCGCCAGCCGTTCGAGCTGCAGGATGGCGGCCGGACGGCGCACATCGGTGCTGACCAGCAGCACGCGCCGCCGATGCGCCTCTTTGAGCCAGCGCGCGAGCTTGCCGGCGGTGGTGGTTTTGCCCGCGCCCTGTAAACCCGCGAGCAGCACCACCTGCGGCGGCTGGACATTGAAACTGAACCCGGCGGCACTCGCGCCCAGCAAAGTCACGAGCTCGCGATGCAGGATACCGATGAAGGCCTGGCCCGGCGTCAGACTGGTGGCCACTTCGGCGCCCAGCGCGCGCACCTTGACGGCGTCGGTAAAGCTCTTGACCACGCTGAGCGCCACGTCGGCTTCGAGCAGCGCCATGCGCACCTCGCGCAGGGTCTCGGCCACGTTCTCTTCGGTCACGCGCCCGCGCCCGCGCAGCCCCTGTACGGCACCGGCCAGGCGTTCGGTCAGTTTGTCGAACATAGTGCAGCAGTGCGGCAGCGCCGCCCTATACAGCCATCGGGTGACCCATTATAAGGACCCCGTGGACAACGCGCCGACGATCGTTCTGATACTGATCCTGCTGGCATTGCTGTTCGTGATCGCGTTCTCGGCCGGCACCGAAGTGGCGATGCTGTCGGTCAACCGCTTCCGCATCCGTCATCGAGCCAGTCTCGGCGAGCGGCGCGCGCGCTTACTCGAGAAATTGCTGGCGCAGCCCGATCGCTGGCTGGGCGCCAATCTGGTCATCCTGGCCCTGGCCAGCGTCGCCGCCACGACCGCGGCCACACTGCTGGCGCAGCGCACCGGCCAGCCATTGGCACTGCCCGCCATGATGATCGTGCTGACTGTGGTCATGGTGGTGTTCTGCGAGCTGGCGCCGAAGATCTTCGCCGCGGTGCATTCAGAAGCGGTAGCGTTGGGATCGGCCTACATTTACCTGGTGCTGCTGTGGGTCAGCACGCCGGTGGTCTGGGTCAGCAATCACATGGCTCAGGGTTTTCTGCGCCTGGTCGGTGTCACTCGCCGCACCCATGCCACCCAGGCGCTTTCGACCGACGAGCTGCGCACGGTGGTGGCCGAAGCCAGTGCGCTGGTACCGCAGCGCCATCGTCAGATGCTGCTATCGATCCTCGATCTCGAGCGTGTCAGCGTCGATGACATCATGATTCCGCGGCAGGAGATCTCGGCCATCGACATGTCGATGCCGTGGGAAGACATCCTCGGGCGCCTGCGCCAGACGCCGCACTCGCGCCTGCCGGTCTATGACGGCCAGCTCAGCAACCTGATAGGCATTCTGCACATGAAGCGCGTCGCCCAGGAGCTCGCGCGCGGCACACTCAGCCGCGAGCGCCTCGGCGAACTCGCGGCGGCGCGCGAACCCTACTTCGTGCCCGAGGGCACGCCGCTGACACAACAACTGGCGCAATTTCAGCGCACGCGCCGCCGCTTCGCCTTTGTGGTCAATGAATACGGCGACATCGCCGGACTGGTCACGCTCGAGGACATACTCGAGGAGATCGTTGGCGAATTCACCACCGATCCCACTTCAGTGACGCACAAGGACGTGAGCCGCGACGCCGCCGGCAACTGGCTTGTGAACGCCAGCGCCACCATCCGTGCGCTCAATCGTTCGCTCGGGTGGCAGCTGCCGGCCTTGGGTCCGCGCACGCTCAACGGACTGCTGCTGGAAAAACTTGAGACCATTCCCACCCCGGGCACGGCGCTGCGCATCGGCGACTATGACTTCGAGATCCTGCAGATCGCCGACAACGCCATCCGCACGGTGCGCGTGCGGATGGTCCCGGCCGTGCAGTCGGCCAGCGCCTAAGGGTTCTTGAAAGCCTCTGCCAGCGCCTCGGCG
>Ga0302314_10001070_pt1 | contig 51078 bp, 50 predicted proteins | sample III_Palsa_N2_3_FD_200533 | JGI IMG/M metagenome (GOLD analysis project Ga0302314, IMG submission 200533) | Peat permafrost microbial communities from Stordalen Mire near Abisko, Sweden - III_Palsa_N2_3 | ecosystem: Environmental > Terrestrial > Soil > Palsa > Peat permafrost | place: Sweden... | reverse complement strand
GGGCGGGCGCCGCGCCGCGCCGCCGGAGGACTGCGGCGGGCTGTGGGAGTACCAGGAGTCCCTGCGCGAGCACGGCGACGCGGGCGCGGACATCTTCGACCGCGAGGAGCTCAACCGGCGGCTGAGCGAGGGCCGGTGGAGCGACGGCCGCGGCGGGCCCTGGGGGCAGCCGGGCGGGCCCGGCTGAGGCTGCTGGGAAAGGCGTGAAGAATCGGGGCGCGGTACGGGAATCCGTACCGCGCCCCGATCGTTCAGCCCGCTACTGTGGCGAAGCTGTGACGAACTACGGCAGCTGCGACTTGATCCAGTCGTTGAGCGCCGGGCTCGACTCGAAGCTGGCGATCAGCGCGTAGCGGGTGTGCGTGCCGGAGTGGGCGCCGCCGTGCCACAGCCGCTCGGAGTCCACGACCGCCTGCTGGCCCGCGGGCAGCGGGATCTGCGTCTCGGTCTTCCGGTTGAAGTGCTCGGAGCGCACCAGCAGCCGGCTGGTGGCGTCGTTGGTGAACTCGTGCCACACCCGCACGATCCAGCCGTTGGTGTCCGGGTTCTTCATGTTGTTGTTGTCCTGGTGCAGGCCCCAGCGGCACTCGCGGATCGTGTTCGGGCTCATCCGCAGCAGTTGGACGCGGCCGTAGCGGGCGCCCACCGAGTCGAGCCAGGCCATGATCGTCGGGCACTTCTCGGCGTTCGGGGTCGGCACGCACTCGAGCTCCTCCTTGCCCACCTCGGCGGCGCCGATCATCTCGATCTTGCCGGTCGGCGAGGTGATCGGGGCGAAGAAGGTGAAGGGGTCGCTCTTGTAGGTGGTGTACTCCAGGCTCTCCCACTCGGAGGCGGGGATCTCCGGGCCCGAGTACTTCTTGAGCTGCACGTGGCCGCCGCCGGCCTCGACCAGCGGGGCCCGGTAGTGCTTGGTGTTGAGGTCCGGCACGAACGGCGGCTTGCGCACGCCCGTGAGGTCCAGCAGCTTGCCGGTGTACTCGTTCTTCAGAACGTCGGCGAGACCTGACATTCTTCGCTCCCCATCTCATCGGGCCGCCGGGCCCGTTCGGGCCGCCCACGACCCATGCGGTTACCTGATGATGCGCTCAATCGGTCAGCGTACGTGGTGCATGTTAACGCTTCCCCGGGGAACTCTGAATCCGGCATCAGGGCTCGCCCAGGGGCGATTTGCCCCGGAAAGGCGAGCTCATTCATCGTATGGACCGAATGGCTGTCCGTCATACGGACCAGTAACCGGTCGGCGGGTCTCGTCAGCCGATGAGAATCCTCAGCACACGCTCATCCCCGCGCGCGAGCCCCCGCGCGTCGTCACACCGTCTTAGTGAGGGATTCCACCAGCGCCGTCAGCAGCGCGAAGTTGGGCACACGGCCGGCCGGCCGGGCCGAGAGCGGCACCGACCTGTCGATCAGCTTCAGGCATACCCGTCCTTCACGCACCTGGATCTCCAGGACCCGCGACCACGGCACGATCCCGTATCGCTCGGTGTGCACGCCGCGCAGGCTGATCACGATGTCTCCGAAGGTCAGCCGGTCCCCGATCGTGAGCGCCGACCGCGCGGAGGCGAACTGCTCGGCCGCGATGTAGCGGGTGGCCGCCTCGCCGAGTTCGGCCCAGCGCTGGTGCTGATTGGCCGGAACCGAAGCGGCGCGCCTATCCCGCTTGGGGTCGATGAAGGTGCCCTCGATGAAGAACGAGTTCCCGTCGCGCCGGGTGAGCCGGTAGACGAAGGTCGTCCCGGTATAACGGCCGCTCTGGAAATGCGGTGTGCGACTGCGCAGCACGGTTCTGATCTCGTCCCAGCGGAACACCTCGAGCGGCATCGACCCGCCCTCGCGTATCAGACCGTGTTCGTACTCGTAGACCCGGATCGTCTCCTCTTCGCGCGGCCTGCCGAACACCCGCACGCGGGTCAGCAGCAGGAACTTCTGCCGCAGCCGCCCCAGCTCGCCGCGCAGCGCGGCGCGCTCCACCGCCGACGTCACCGGAATACGCGTCGTCTCCACGACCGCTGACATGCCCGCCACTCCCAAGCCGCCGCCATAGCCCGACACACCCTCGCCTTCAAGGTATTCCCGAAAGGACGGGCCGGATCCCCTTTTCCGGAAAGGGAATCCGGCCCGGACCTGCAGTGACGACAGCTACGGTTGCGGCGTGTGCGACGCCTGGCGGTCAGAGCCGCGGATCGACGGGCTCTGATTCGAGCGCCAGCACCGCGAACACCGCCTCGTGCACCCGGTAGAGCGGCTCCCCGGCGACGAAACGCTCGAGCGACTCGAGCCCGAGGGCGTACTCGCGCAGGGCGAGGTACTGCTTGCGGCCGAGCGAGCGGCGGCGCAGCCGGTCCAGGTTGCGCGGCTCCAGGTACTCCGGACCGTAGATGATCCGCAGGTACTCGGGGCCGCGGCACTTCACGCCGGGCTGCACGACGCGCCGGCCGTCGCGGACCAGCGCGTCGTACGGCTTGACGACCATGCCCTCGCCTCCCGCGCCGGTCAGCTCCTCCCACCACGCCGTGGCCTGGTCGACCGCCGAGCCGTCCCCGAGATCGACGACGCGCCGCCGCGTGACCTGGAACAGTTCCGGGTCGGCGGCGCACAGCCGGTCGAGCACGTCGAGGTGCCAGCCGTGATCGCGGGTCGCGTGCACCGAACCCTCGGCCGCGAGGACCTGGAACGGCGCGAGCCGCACGCCGTCGAGCCCTGACGTCGGCCAGCAGTACCGGCCGTACGCCGTGGTGAACGACTCGGCGGCCGAACGGCGCTCCGCCTGCTTCGCCGCCAGGTCGCCGACGTCCAGACCGCGCGAGGCCGCCTGCTCGAGCACTGCGATCGTCGCCCCGAGCCCGGCCCGCGCCGCCGCGCCGACCGCCGCGTACTGATCGCGCAGCAGGCCCATCGCCTTGGCGGACCAGGGCAGCAGCTCGCAGTCGAGCAGCAGCCAGTCGGTGCCGAGCTCGTCCCAGAGCCCTGAGGCGCCGGCCGCCGCGCGGACCCGTGCGAGCAGTGTCTCCGTGGTCTGCGACGAGTCGAAGAACGGACGTCCGGTGCGGGTGACGACGATCCCGGTCGAGCCGTCGTCCACGCCGAAGCGCCGCGCCGCCACCGACCCGCCGGCGTCCCGCGTAACCAGCACGACCGCGCGCGAGCCCATGTGCTTCTCCTCACACACCACCCGCGTCACGCCCGCAGAACCGAAGTACCCGAACGCCTCGGCCGGAGCCTCCAGCAGATCGGGGCGCGCGGACGTGGCCACCGGCGCCATCGTCGGCGGCAGGTACACCAGCCAGCGCGGATCGACCGCGAACCGGCTCATCACCTCCAGAGCCGCCGCCGCGTTCTCCTCGCGCACACTCAGGTTCCCCATCAGCCGCGTGTCCACGACCCGCCGCCCGATCACGTCGCCGAGGTCGAGCACGCCCGGATCCCGGCCCACGCGCACGGGCCCGAGCGGACGCGTCGGCTCGTACCAGACCTGCTCGGCGGGCACGGCGACGAGCTCGCGCTCGGGGTAACGCAGAGCCGTGAGCTCACCGCCGAACACGCAGCCGGTGTCGAGGCAGAGCGTGTTGTTGATCCACTCCGGGGTCACGGTCGGCGTGTGCCCGTAGAGCACCATCGCCTTGCCGCGGTACTCCTCGGCCCACGGGTAGCGGACCGGGAGCCCGTACTCGTCGGTCTCCCCGGTCGTCTCGCCGTACAGGGCGAACGAGCGCACGCGCCCGGAAGCACGGCCCTGGTAGGCCTCCTTCAGCCCGGCGTGCGCGACGACCAGGTTGCCGCCGTCGAGCACGTAGTGGCTGATCAGCCCTGTACAGAACTCGACAACGCGCTTGCGGAACTCCTCCGGCTCCCGCGAGAGCTGATCGAGCGACTCGGCGATCCCGTGCTTGAGCTGCACCTTGCGGCCACCCAGCGCGCGCACGAGCTTGCTCTCGTGGTTGCCCGGGACGCACAGCGCGTGCCCCGCCTCGACCATGCCCATGACCAGGCGCAGCACGCCCGGGGTGTCAGGCCCACGGTCGACGAGGTCGCCGACGAAGACCGCGGTCCGGGTCCGCCGATCACCGCCGGTCGCGTCCACGGCAGGGGCGGCTTCGCCGTTGGGCCTGTTATCCACGAGTGGCGGACGTGCGTCGACTGCCCGCCCCTCCTTATCACGCACGAGGTCGTACCCCAGCTCCGTCAGCAGCGTCTCCAGCTCCGACCGGCAGCCGTGGATGTCGCCGATGACGTCGAACGGCCCGGTCAGCTCGCGCTTGTCGTTGTACGCCTTCTCATACTCGATGACCGCGTCGTCGATCTCCGCGACGCCGCGCAGGATGTGCACCTTCCGGAACCCCTCACGCTCGAGGTTCCGCAGCTGCGACCGCATCTCACGCCGCTGACGTGCGATGACGTGCGGCCCCATCGACCGGTCCGGCCGAGCGGCATTGCGCTCGCGGCACACCTCCTCCGGCACGTCGAGCACGATCGCCACCGGCAGCACGTCGTACGCCCGGGCAACGGCGACCAGCGCGGCCCGCGACTTCGACTGCACGTTGGTCGCATCCACGACGGTCAACAGCCCGCGCCGCAGCCGAACACCAGCGATGTGGTGCAGCAGGTCGAACGCGTCGGCCGACGCGGACTGGTCGTTCTCGTCGTCGCTGACCACGCCTCGGCAGTAGTCCGAGGACAGGACCTGGGTCGGGCCGAAGTGGCGCGCGGCGAACGTGGACTTGCCCGACCCGGTCGTGCCGACGAGCACGACGAGCGAGAGCTCGGGGACTGTCAGGGTACGCATGGATCTAGTTCGCCTCCTTCATTACCGGGGCGGGTGTGGGCGCAGTCCCAGCGCCAGCCGCAGCCCCAGCGTGCCCACCGGTTCCGGCTTCGCCGGTTGGGCCTGTTATTACCGTGAACAGGGCCAGCTGCGTCGGCGACCCGAGCTCGGCGTCGACCTCGCCGACCGTCCGGTACTCCACCGCGTAGCCCCGCCGCTCGGCCACGCCCGAGGCCCAGGCCGCGAACTCGGCCCGCGTCCACTCAAAGCGGTGGTCGCGGTGCCGCATCCGTCCCGCCTCGAGCGACTCGTAGCGCGCGTTGTACTCGACGTTCGGCGTCGTCACCACGACCGCTCCCGGCCGGGCCGCGCCGAACACCGCGTGCTCCAGCGAGGCCAGCCGCGACGGATCGACGTGCTCGATGACCTCCATCAGCACCGCCGCGTCGTAGCCCTTCAAGCTCGCGTCGGTGTACGTCAGCGCGCCCTGCTTCAGCGTCAGCCGCTCGGCCGACCGCGCCGGCTGGCGATCGAGGTGCAGCATGCGCGCCGCGTACTGCAGCGCACGTGCCGACACGTCCACGCCGACGATCTCGGTGAAGTACCGGTCGTGCAGCAGCGGACGCAGCAGCGCGCCGCCACCGCAGCCGAGGTCGAGCACGCGTCGCGCGCCGACGTCCTTGAGCGCGGCGATCACCGCCTCGCGCCGGAGCGTGGCCAGGGATGCGTGCGGGGTCTCGGGCTCGGGCGTATCGGATTCCTCCTCCGCGGCCACCGCGTTGTCGAGCTCCGACTCGGGCACCTCGTCGGACTCGGCGAGCCGTGCCAGGGCACTGCGAACCAGCGTGGGACGCCGTCCCAGGTAGCGCCGCGTGATCAGCTCGCGGTCAGGATGCCCGGCCAGCCAGGCCTCGCCGGCGCGCAGCAGCTTCTCGACCTCGCTCGGGTCGATCCAGTAGTGCTTGGACCCGTCGAGCACCGGCAGCAGCACGTACAGCTGGCTCAGCGCGTCCGACACGCGCCGCACGCCGGTCAGCACGACGTCGCAGTACCGCGAGTCGCCCCAGTCGGGGAACGCCGGGTCCAGCGGCAGCGGCGTGGCCTGCACCGTCCAGCCGAGCGGCTCGAACAGCCGGGTGATCAGCGCGGCGCTCGCGGGGACGACCGGGAGGTGCAGCCTCAGCGGGATCTCGGCGGCGGCCAGCTCGGGCCGGTCCTTCGACACGCCGCGGATCGCCGTGCGGAAGACCTGGCCGATCGCGCCCGCGAGCAGCGACGTCGCCGCGTACGGACGGTCGTTGACGTACTGGGAGAGCGAGAAGTCCGCGGAGTCGAGGTTGCGGCTCTTGATTAGACCGATGGGGTCGATCTCGACGTACAGCGCCGCCGTGCACCGCTGCTCGGTCGCTTCGGGATAGAAGACCCGCGAGCGGCCGAAGCCGTGGGAGAAGTCCTGCACGGACGCCGGGTTCTTGGCCAGCAGGTAGCCGAGGTCGGTGGCGGGCCACTCCGCGTCGGGCGGCTGCGTGGCTGTGATCGTGACGAGCATGCAGACGAGTGTCCCGGACGCACCGGGCCGAAGGAAACCGGATTACCTGCGGGAACGCATGCCCGGCGAGTCCCGGCGAACTGTCCGAGGCTTGCGGAATCTGCACGGTTGCGCGATTATTCGAGCAATACCGCGCAATCTAACGCGCAGTATCGAGCATTCTGATGAGCTGAAGGAGGCGCTGCCGTGCGCCACGTCACCGCGGAGATCGCTAGCCAGCCGGAGTGCTGGGAACGGGCGGCCACGCTGGTCGGCCAGGCCAAAGGGTTGCCGGCGCGCGGCGAGCGGGTGGCCGTCGTCGGCTGTGGCACCTCGTGGTTCATCGCGGCGAGTTACGCGGCGTTGCGCGAGTCCTCGGGCCAGGGCGAGACCGACGCGTTCGCCGCCTCCGAGTTCCCGGCGGCGCGCGGGACCTCGGCGCGGTACGACAGGGTCCTGGCGATCACCCGCTCGGGCACGACGAGCGAAGTGCTGGCGCTGCTCGCCCGCCTGCGCGGCAAGGTCGCTACGAGCGCGATCACCGGCGACCCGACCACGCCGATCATGGACACGGCCGATTCGGTCATCGTGCTCGAATTCGCGGACGAGAAGTCGGTCGTGCAGACGCGCTTCGCGACCTCGACCCTCGCCCTGCTGCGTGCGCACCTCGGCGAGGACCTCGGCGCGGCGATCGCCGACGCTCGGACCGCCGTCGCGGCGCCGATCGCCCCGGCCCTGGTCGCGGCCGAGCAGTTCTCATTCCTCGGCACCGGCTGGACGATCGGCCTGGCGACGGAGGCCGGGCTGAAGATGCGCGAGGCGGCGTGCGCGTGGACGGAGTCTTACCCGGCGATGGAGTACCGGCACGGGCCGATCAGCATCACCGGGCCGGGCCGCGTGGCCTGGGCTTTCGGCGCGTTGCCCGGAGGCCTGGCCGAGCAGATCGCCGCGACCGGCGGCCACCTCGAGGCATCGGCGCTCGACCCGATGGCCGACCTGATCCGCGTGCAGCGCCTCGCCGTCGCGATCGCCGAGGCGCGCGGCCTCGACCCGGACCAGCCGCGTCACCTCACGCGATCCGTCATCCTGCCGTGACCGACGCTTTCGCCCGGGTCCTCGGGATCGACGTCGGCGGCACGTCGATGAAGGCGGGCATGTGGACACGCCGCGCGGACAGGAGCCTCGGCGACCGGGAGCTCACCAGGCGTCGGCCGACACCCCAGGACGAAACCGCAGCAGACCTGCTGGCCGAGTTCGCCGAGGCGTTGATCGCGGAGTACGGGCCGGTGGACGCGGTCGGACTCGCGATCCCCGGTCTCGTGGACGACGAGGCGGGCATCGCAGAGTTCTCCGTCGCGCCGACGTGGACGAATCTACCGCTGCGTGACGAGATGAGCGCGCGGCTAGGCGGTGTGCCCGTGGTTCTGGGCCACGACGCCCGGATGGGCGGACTCGCCGAGGGCCGGGCCGGAGCCGCGGTCGGCTGCCGCGACTACCTGTTCGTCTCGCTCGGCACGGGCGTCGGCGGGATGCTCTGCCTGGACGGTGTGCCGCGCCTCGGACCGCATCACCGCGCGGGCGAGCTCGGGCACGTCGTCGTCGACCCGGGCGGCGTGGAGTGCGGCTGCGGGCAACGCGGCTGCCTCGAGACGATCGCCTCCGCGACGGGAATCGCGCGGATGTACGGAGTCGAAGGCGTCAGCGCGCACGAGGTCGCGCTACGTGCGGCGGCAGCCGATCCGAGGGCGGCAGAGGTCTGGCATACGGCCGTGTCCGCGCTGGCCACGAACCTGCTGGCGACGATCACGCTGTTCGACCTCTCGCTCGTCGTGCTCGGCGGCGGAGTCGCGCAGGCGGGAGATCAACTGCTTGACCCGCTGCGCCGGGAGCTCGCCGAGCGCATGAGCTACCAGTGCATGCCGGAATTGGTGTGCGCGGCGTTGGGCGACGAGGCGGCGGTGCTTGGCTCCGCGCTGATCGCCCTCGATCTGCTCGATTCCCTTGGAGAAGAACGGTAAGGACGGCTTTCCGGATGACCCTGACTACGACCGCTTCCCTGCTCGACGGGGCCCGCGCGGCGCGGCGAGCAGTTCCCGCGTTCAACGTCATCACGCTCGAGCACGCCGAGGGCATCGTCGCGGGCGCCGAGCAGGCCGGGCTGCCGGTGATTCTGCAGATCAGCGAGAACGCGGTGAAGTTTCACGGCGCCCGGCTGCTGCCGATCGCGCTGGCCTCGCGCGCCGTGGCCGAGGCGGCGTCCGTCCCCGTGGCGCTGCACCTGGACCACGTCGAGGACGCGAGGCTGCTGCGGCAGGCGGGCGACGCGGGGTTCAGCTCGGTCATGTTCGACGCGTCGCACGCCTCTTATGCCGAGAACGTCGAGGCCACCCGGCGCGCGGTCGCGTGGGCACACGCGACCGGCCTGCTCATCGAGGCGGAGCTCGGGCAGGTCGGCGGCAAGGATGGACTGCGTCTGAACGCGCACGAGCGGGGTGCGCGTACGGACCCTGGCGAGGCGGCGGCGTACGTCGCGGCCACCGGCGTGGACGCGCTGGCCGTCGCGGTCGGCAGCTCGCACGCGATGACCGAGCGGACGGCCGGGCTGGACTTCGACCTGATCGAGCGCTTGCGTGACGCGGTCCTGGTGCCGCTGGTGCTGCACGGCTCCTCGGGCGTTCCGGATGACACCCTGGCGAAGGGCGTGCGCTCGGGCATCGTCAAGGTCAACATCGGGACGGCGCTGAACATCGCGTACACCGGCGCGGTCCGCTCGTTCCTCGCCGAGGACGCCGAGACGGTCGACCCGCGCAAGTACCTCAAGCCCGCGCGCTCGGCGATAGCCGAGGCAGTTGCGCGACTGATGGCCGGACCTCTTGGCAGCGATCCTGTCATGTGACATTGTACTGGCGTGGACCTGCAGCCCGAGGCGTGCGACCTCGCGATCATCGGCGCCGGGATAACCGGTGCGGCCTGTGCCTGGTACGCGGCGCGGGCCGGTGCGCGCGTGGTCGTGCTGGATCGGGGTGCGGTCGCCGGCGGCACGACGGGGGCCGGCGAGGGCAACCTGCTCGTCTCGGACAAGGAGCCTGGGCCTGAGCTCGATCTCGCGTTGCTCTCGACGCGGCTTTGGCGGGAGCTCGCCGAGGAGTCGTGGTTCGGCGCGTCGGCCGAGTACGAGGCGAAGGGCGGGCTGGTCGTCGCATCGCAGCCGGACGGGCTCGCGGCGCTCGAGGCGTTTACGGAGACGCAGCGTCGGGCCGGTGTCGAGGCGGAGTCGGTGTCAGCCTCGGGGCTGGCCGAGCTTGAGCCGCACCTGTCCCCCGAGCTCGCGGGCGGCGTCTACTATCCGCAGGATGCTCAGGTGCAGCCAGCCCGAGCCGCCGCGCTGCTGCTCCGGGACGCTCAGCGCCAGGGTGCCACGCTGCATACCAAGACGACCGTCACAGCACTGATACGCGGCTCGGACGGCCGCCGGGTCGAGGGCGTCGTGACCGATCGCGGCACGCTGCGCGCGCCGTGGGTGCTCAACGCGGCGGGAACGTGGGGCGGGGAGATCGCCCGGCTCGCGGACGTGCACTTGCCGGTGCTGCCGAGGCGGGGATTCGTGCTGGTCACCGAGCCGCTGCCGCGTCTGATCCGGCACAAGGTGTACGCGGGCGAATACGTGGCGGACGTGGCCAGCAGTTCGGCCGCGCTCCAGTCCTCGGCGGTGGTCGAGGGGACGGCGGCCGGGCCGGTGCTGATCGGGGCGAGTCGGGAGCGGGTCGGGTTCGACCGGACGTTCTCGCTCGAGGTCGCGCGGCTTCTCGCGAAGCAGGCCATTGAGCTGTTCCCGGCGCTGTCGCAGGTCAAGGTGATGCGGAGCTATCTCGGATTCCGGCCGTATATGCCGGACCATCTTCCGGCGATCGGGCCGGACCCGCGTGCGCCCGGGTTGCTCCACGCCTGCGGGCACGAGGGCGCCGGGATCGGCCTGGCTCCGGCGACCGGACATCTGCTCGCGCAGGTCCTGACAGGTAAGACCCCTGATCTCGATCTGAGTCCGTTCCGGCCGGAGCGGTTCGAGGACGGAGCGAACGCATGAAACGCAATCCTCTGTCGTTGGTCAAGGCTCGGCCCGAGCCGTCATTCCAAGTCACCTTCGATGGCGCCCCGCTCGATGTCCTGCCAGGTCAGACGGTTGCCGCCGCGCTCTGGTCGGCCGGGGTCACCTCGTGGCGCACCACGCGGGTCGAGGGGCGGCCACGTGGCGTGTTCTGCGGCATCGGCGTGTGCTTCGACTGCCTGGTGACCGTGAACGGCGTGCCGAATCAGCGTGCTTGCCTGCTGCCGGCGAATCCGGGCGACGAGATCACGACGCAGCGAGGAGACGGCCATGGCGCACTATGAACTCGCCGTGGTCGGCGCTGGTCCGGCCGGGCTCGCCGCTGCGCTGACCGCTGCTGACGCGGGCGTACGCGTCGTGTTGCTCGACGGCGCGCCGGAGGCCGGCGGCCAGTTCTATCGGCAGACCGCGCGGCAACTCCACGCGCGTCGTCCACAGCGGCTGTATCACGCGTGGCCGACGTGGGAGAGACTCCGGGATCGGCTCGCCGCGCATTGTTCCACCGGACTGATCACGTTCCTGGCCGACCGGCACGTATGGCACGTCGAGCCGGGCTTCGCCGTTCACGCACTCCTCGGCCCGCAGCAGCAGACCTCTGAAACGGTGACCGCAGACGCGCTCATTCTCGCGACCGGCGGCTACGAGCGCGTACTGCCTTTCCCCGGCTGGACGCTTCCGGGCGTGCTCACAGCCGGTGGCGCGCAGGCGATGCTCAAGGCAGGGCTCGTACTCCCGGGACGTCGCGCGATCGTAGCCGGTACCGGACCGCTGCTGTTGCCGGTCGCCGCAGGGCTCGCCGCCGCCGGAGCCCACGTCGCAGGCCTCTACGACTCGGCCGATCCGCGCGCGTTCGCCAAGCATACGTCCGCGCTGGTCCGGAGCCCGGAGAAGCTTCTCGAAGGCGCAGGGTACGCGGCTCACCTGGCTCGGCACGGCGTGCGCGTCCGGTTCCGGCAGACGATCGTCCGGGCCCACGGAAGTGACCGGCTCGAAGCCGTCACGGCCGCAAGGACAGACGGAACTGAGCATCTGATCGAGTGCGACACACTCGCCGTCAGCCAAGGCATGCTTCCGCACACGGAGATCGCGCAGACGCTCGGCGCGGCGTTGACGGACCTGGGCACTGTCACAGTGGACGATGAGCAGTGCACTGACGTTCCGCGTCTTTGGGCCGCGGGCGAGGCGACCGGGATCGGCGGGGCCGCGTTGTCGCTGGCCGAGGGCGAGATCGCGGGTCGTTCGGTGGCTGCACGGCTACGTGGCACGTTACCGGCCCCATATCTCAAAGCACAGAGAAAGCGACGCAGGCTCCGGGCGTTTGCCGAGGCCATCGAGTCGGCCTACGCTCCCCCGCCCGCCTCCGCGTGGACCGCGCAGGTTGACGACGAGACCGTGCTCTGCCGCTGCGAGGAGGTCGCCGCGGGGGCCGTGCGGGAAGCGGTGTCCGAACTCGGTGCCACTGACCTACGCAGCGTCAAACTGCTGACTCGCGCGGGTATGGGCTGGTGTCAGGGCCGGATCTGCGGCCCCGGCGTCGCGGGAGTCGCGGGCTGTCCGCAGACGCCCGCGCGTACTCCGTTCGCCCGACCGGTGCCGCTCGGCGTGCTCACGGAAACCAATTCGATCAACGAAAGGCCGGAATCGTGACCAGCTCCGATACAACACGCACCCCCTGGCACGGCATCCTCGTCGCCACCGCTCTGCCACTCCGCGACGACTTGAGCGTGGACTATGACGCGTACGCCGAGCACTGTTCATGGCTCATAGCCGAAGGCTGCGACGGCGTCGTGCCCAACGGCTCGCTCGGCGAGTACCAGACACTCACGCCCGAGGAGCGCGCGCAGGTCGTGCGCACGGCCGTGGACGCGATCGGCGCGGACAGGGTGATTCCGGGTGTTGCGGCGTACGGATCGGCCGAGGCGCGGCGCTGGGCCGAGGAGGCCGCCGAGGCCGGATGCCCGTCCGTGCTGCTGCTGCCGCCGAACTCGTACCGCGCCGATATACCGACCGTGCGCGCGCACTACGCCGAGGTCGCGAAGGCCGGGCTGCCGATCGTCGCGTACAACAACCCGTACGACACCAAGGTGGATCTGACCCCTGAGCTGCTCGCAGACCTCTACCACGACGGCCACATCGTCGCGGTGAAGGAGTTCAGCGGCGATGTGCGACGTCCGTATCAGCTCGCTGAGCTCGCGCCCGGACTCGACCTGCTGATCGGCGCGGACGACGTGCTGCTGGAGCTGGCTCTGGCCGGGGCGAAGGGCTGGGTCGCGGGCTACCCGAACGCGCTACCCGCGTCCACCGCGAAGCTCTACCGCGCCGCCGTCGCCGGGGACCTGGAGACCGCGCTCCCGCTCTACCGGCAGCTGCACTCGCTGCTGCGCTGGGACTCGAGGACCGAGTTCGTGCAGGCGATCAAGCTGTCCATGGACGTCGTCGGACGATACGGTGGCCCCTGCCGCGCGCCGCGCAGCCCGCTGCCCGCTGAGCAGGAGAAGGCCGTGCGCGCGGCGACCGAGCAGGCCGTCGCGCTCGGACTGGCGTAGTCGACTCCTGATAAGAGGAAGGATCATTCGCCATGCGCAGCCGTTTGGTTCTGCACTCGGTGGACTCGCACACCGAGGGCATGCCGACCCGCGTCATCACCGGCGGAGTGGGGGTGATCCCGGGCGCGACGATGTCCGAGCGGCGAACGTACTTCATGCGGCATATGGACCATCTGCGGACCCTGCTGATGTACGAACCGCGCGGCCACGCGTCGATGAGCGGCGCGATCCTGCAGCCGCCGACCCGGCCCGACGCCGACTTCGGTGTGCTGTTCATCGAGGTCTCCGGCTGCCTGCCGATGTGCGGCCACGGGACGATCGGCGTGGCGACGGTGCTGGTCGAGACGGGCATGGTGCCGGTCGTCGAGCCGATGACGACCGTGCGCCTCGACACCCCGGCCGGCCTGGTGACCGCGGAGGTGTACGTCGAGGACGGCGCGGCCACGGCGGTCACGCTCGCCAACGTGCCCGCGTACTCGGTCGCGCTGGACCGCAAGATCACGCTGCCGACCGGGGAGAGCGTCACGTACGACATGGCGTATGGCGGCAACTTCTACGCGATCCTGCCGCTGGAGCAGTTCGACCTGCCCTTCGACCGCGCGCGCAAGGACGAGATCCTGGCCGCCGGGCTGCGGCTGATGGCCGCGATCAACGAGGAGGACGAGCCGGTGCACCCGGCTGACGCGAGCGTCCGGGGCTGCCACCACGTCCAGTTCCTCGCCCCCGACGCCACGGCGCAGTATTCGCGGCACGCGATGGCGATCCACCCCGGCTGGTTCGACCGCTCCCCCTGCGGCACCGGCACCAGCGCGCGGATGGCGCAGTTGCACGCGCGCGGGCAACTGGGGGTGGGGCACGAGTTCGTCAACGAGTCCTTCATCGGCACGCGGTTCTCCGGGCGTCTGCTGGGCGAGACGACGGTCGGGGAGCTGCCGGGCGTGCTGCCCTCGATCACCGGACGCGCGTGGATCACGGCGACGGCGCAGTACCTACTGGACCCGACCGACCCGTTCCCGGCCGGGTTCCTGCTGTGAGCGCCGCGTCCAACTCGGTCGGCCCCGAGTTCACCCCGCTCGACGGCCATCGCCGCTACCGCGATCAGGTCGCCGACGCCCTGCGCGCCGCGCTGATCGCCGGCGAGCTCGAACCGGGCGCCGTCTATTCGGCGCCGGTCCTGGCGGCCCGGTTCGGCGTCTCCGCCACGCCGGTCCGCGAGGCGATGCTCGACCTGGTGCGCGAGGGCCTGGTGGACACGGTGCCCAACAAGGGTTTCCGGGTCACCGAGGTCTCCGAGCGTCAGCTGGACGAGTACACGCAGATCAGAGAGCTGATCGAGATTCCGGTCCTGGTCGATTTGGCGCGCACGGCGGACCGCGAGCGCCTGGCGGCTCTGCGACCGCAGGCCGAGCGGATCGTCGCGGCAGCCGCGTCCGGCGACCTGGTCGGCTACTTGGAGGCCGACCGCCGCTTCCACCTCGCTCTGCTCGCGCTGGCCGGAAACGAGCACCTCGTCGCGGTGGTCGACGACCTGCGCAAGCGCTCGCGGCTGTTCGGCCTGCACGAACTGGCCGAGGCCGGGAAGCTCGAATCCTCGGGGCAGGAGCACCTCGAGTTGCTCGAGGCGCTGATCACGGGCGACGCGGAGGCGGTGCGGGAGTGCATGACGCATCACCTGTCGCACGTACGGACGTTGTGGGCGAAGTAAGTAAGGATACTGCTTAGCTGATCGGGCTGGACGAGTCTCCGGCGAGCAGCATCTGCGGGATCTGGCTGAAGGTCCAACCGTCGCTGCGGGTGGCGCGTATGAAGACGTAGACGATGTCGAACCGGCCGGCGGGCCACGACGCGGGCGGCGTCGGCGTGATCTCGCCGTTCGCCAACGTGCCGGTGAGCGTGGGGGCGGCGGGGCGGGAGGTGAAGTTCACGGCGGACGCGGTCTGCCCCGGCGGGACCCACGGCGTGACGGTGCGCGCGGGCGGGGTGACGCTCGCATCCCAGAAGGGACAGGCCGGCAACGAGCCGGCCGACTCGGCGTTGGTTGACGGGGCGGCGGACGCGTCGGTCAGCGGGACGAGCACGAGGGCGCAGGCCGTGGCCAGCGCGGTGCCGACCGCGGCGATCCACAGGTGGCGCAGCCGACCCCTCGGGCGCGGCCCGGAGCGGGTTCGCGCGCGTTGGTTCGCAGCGTGCATGGGTATCGAAAGCCTTCTTGACCAGGAGAGGGTTTATCCGGTGCGGGTGGACGCAGTGTTCGTAGTCAGGGCTCGCTACGGGCCCAGTTAAGCGGCCCGCCGGAGCCCGGCCAAGGTCTAGACCATTAATGTCTAGACCATTTTTCGGACACGCCGGTGTCGGCGCCCCCGGCTAGGATCGGATCATGCATCTGAGCACCGTGATCCTGCCGGTCTTCCCGTGGCACGAGGGCCGGAGGGTATGGCGCAAGGCCGAAGAGCTCGGCTTCCACGCCGCGTACACCTACGACCACCTGACCTGGTTGTCCTTCCGCGGCGGCCCCTGGCACGCCACGGTGCCCACGCTTGCCGCCGCAGCCGCGGTGACCGATCGGATCCGGCTCGGCACGCTGGTGGCCTCGCCGAACTTCCGGCACCCGGTCCCGTTCGCCAAGGACCTGATGACACTGGACGAGATCTCGGGCGGTCGGTTCACGCTCGGCATCGGCGCGGGCGCCGGCGGGGACGCCTTCGACGCGAACGTGCTCGGCGAGGAGAGCTGGCCGGCCAGGGAGCGCGCGGACCGCTTCGGCGAGTTCACCCGGCTGCTCGACAAGCTGCTGACGCAGGACGAGACCACGGCGCTGGAGGGCCCGTACTACAAGGCCGCCGCGGCCGAGATGCTGCCCGGCAGCACGCAGCGTCCGCGGATGCCCTTCCACGTCGGGGCGATCGGCCCGCGCGCCATGCGGCTGACCGCCGAACTGGGGCAGGGCTGGGTCACCTACGGCGCGCCGGAAGGCGGTCCGGAGGTCGTCGCCGGACAGATCGAACGGCTGCGCGAGGCGTGTGCGGCGCGCGGCCGGGACGTCGCCGAGCTCGAGCTGACACTGCTCGCGATGGGACGCTCCCCGCAGGAACGGCCGCTCGACTCGTTCGAGGCCTTCGTCGACTGGGCCGGGCGCTACCGGGCGCTCGGCATCACCGAACTCGTGCTGCACTGGCCGATCCCGGACTCCGAGTTCGCCGCCGACACGAAGGTCTTCGAGCGGATCGCCGTCGAGGGGCTCGCGGCGCTCGGCGACCCCGAAGGGAACCAGCATGTACACGGCTGACCAGCTTAAAGCGCTCTGCCTCGACCAGCCCTCGGCCGCGGAGACCTTCCCCTTCTCCGCCGAACTGTCCGTGTTCAAGGTCGCGGGCAAGGTCTTCGCGCTGACCGCGCTCGGCGAGTCGCCGCTGAAGATCAGCCTCAAGTCCGTGCCCGAGGTCGCGACCCGGCTGCGCGGCGCGTACCCGGCGATCACCGCCGGATACCACCTCAACAAGCAGCACTGGAACACCGTGCTGATCGACGGCTCCGTGCCCGACGAACTCGTCCGCGAGATGATCGAGGACTCCTACGACCTGGTGCGCGCGAAGCTGCCGAAGGCGGTCAGGATCACCTTGGGCGACGTCGCCCCGGGCCAGTAAGGTCTCTGCATGCGTGAGATCGTTCTGATGGCGGACCCCCGGGTGGCGGGGATTCCGGTGGCGGACAACGGCGAACCGCTCGTGGACCTCGGCGCGGCCGGATTCCTCATCGACGAGCGGCTGGCCGACCCGCACGGGGCCTGCCGGCAGCTGCGCGAGGGAGCAGCGGTGCGGCTGGCCCGGGCGGAAAAGCTGCTGCCGACGGACCTGCGGCTGCTCGTCGTGGAGGGATACCGGCCGCCTGAGCTGCAGCGGAAGTACTTCGAGGGGTACCGCGAGGAGCTGGCCCAGCTCAACCCGGACTACTCGGCCGAGCAGCTGCGCACGGCCGCGAGCCGGTACGTCTCCCCACCCGAACTGGCCCCGCACAGCGCGGGCGCCGCCATCGACCTGACGCTGTGCGACGCCGACGGCCGCGAGCTCGACATGGGCACGCGGATGAACGCCAACCCGGAGGAGTCCGACGGCAGGTGCTACACCGAGGCCGCCGGGCTCTCACCGCGGGCCGTGGAGAACCGCGCGATCCTCGTCGAGGTGATGCACTCGGCCGGATTCGTCAACTATCCGACCGAGTGGTGGCATTTCTCCTATGGTGATCGGTATTGGGCGCTGATGTCCCATCGTATCGAGGCGCTTTACGGACCAGTCGAGTATCACGGGCCACTCGACGAATAATTCGTATCGCGGCGTAACCCCCTCCTGCTCCGGAGCCGTTCCCCTGTCGGCATTCAGGCTCTACTATGAGCTGCCCGGACGGCCGCATGAGGCCGATCCGGGGGCCGAGGGGGCTGAATGAATTCATCGTGTCTCATCCAAGGAATCCCGGCTACTGGCGGCCGGGAGGAATTGTACTCCTGCACTGCCGGTCACAGATGGCCGTTTCGACGAGATACGGCGTCGGCAGTGCGGATAGCCGCCAACTACGAGCGGTTGCAGTTCGGTAACCGTACCGAACTCGGCGCGGCGGCTCGAACTGATTGTCGGTGGTGGCCGGTAGCGTCCGGTGTTGTGATCGTGACGCGGGTGGTGAAGTTGCTGCCAACGCCTGAGCAGGCGTCGGTCTTGGCGGCGACGCTGCGCGCATGCAACCAGGCCTGTGGGCTGATATCCGCCGCCGCGCATGCAGACAAGGTGTTTGACCGCAATGGCGTGCACCAACTGACCTATCGACGGGTGCGTGAAGAGTGCGGGCTAGGCGCGCAAGCAGCGGTTCGGTGCGTGAAGAAGACCGTGGACGCTTATATGACACTGCACGCGCAGGCCAGGGCGGGCCTGCTGGGCAAGCAGGGCAGCGCGCAGCGGGCCAAGGCTTTGGGCAGGCCGATCGTGTTCGGCCAATGGTCTGCGCAACCGTTCGACAACCGGATGCTGACATGGCGCCATGACGCGCGCACCGTCTCAATCTGGACGGTTTCCAGGCGGCTGAAGGACGTGACGTTCACCGGGGAGCCCGGTCACCTCAAGGAGATCGCTGAGTATCGCAGGGGCGAGTCTGATCTTGTGTACCGGGACGGGATGTGGTTTCTGCATGCCGCCGTCGAGCTGCCCGAGACGGCGCTGAACACGGAGCCGTCGGGGTTTATCGGGGTGGATCTGGGGATCGTGAACATCGCCACCACCAGCGACGGGATCGTGATGGCGGGCCGCGGGCTGAACCGGCACCGCAAGCGTCAACAGGATCTGCGGGCGAAGCTTCAGGCGAAGGGGACCAAGAGCGCGAAGCGGCTGCTCAAGAAGCGTCGGCGCAAGGAGTCCCGGCACACGACGGACGTAAACCACTGTATTTCGAAGAAGATCGTGGCAGAGGCTCAACGCACCGGTCGCGGCATCGCCCTGGAGGATCTTCGGGGCATCCGCGAGCGGGCACGGTTTCGCAAGCCCCAACGGGCCACGCTCCACTCCTGGGCCTTCCACCAACTCGGCCAGTTCGCCGCCTACAAGGCACGATACGCCGGAGTGCCGGTCGTGCACGTCAACCCGGCCTACACCTCCCAGGAGTGCGCCGAATGCCATTATATTGACAAACGCAACCGGCCGTCCCAGGCCGTGTTCAAATGCAGGTCGTGCGGCGTCGTTGCGCATGCGGACCACAACTCCTCCCGTGTCATCGCCCAACGAGGCGAGGACACGTGGACAGCGGGGCGTGAATCACGCGTCCCAGCACTCGAAACAGGGTGCTTAGACGCGGGAGGCAACGCGGCAGCCAGCCGCGCCCTACCCGCACGCTCGGGCCTACTAGGACCGAGAAGATGATGGTGGGCGAGAATTGGGCACTGCCCGACGGCTGGGTGCTGCCGGGATACGAACACATACAGAAACTGGGATCGGGCGCCGGCGGACACGTCTGGCTGGCCCGGCACCGCGACACCGGCACGCCGGTGGCGGTCAAGTACCTGGTCCCGGGACTGTTCGCGGCTGGCGACTTCCGGGAGGCGTACCGCGCGGAGGCGCAGCTGCTCGCCGAACTGCGCTCGGAGCACATCGCCAGGCTCTACGAGTACGTGGAGGGGCCGCCGGGAGCCGCGATCGTCATGGAGGCGGTCGAGGGGTGTTCGCTGCGCGCGCTGATGAACCGGGAGGAAAGCACATCATCGGCCGCCGCCGCTTCGCCGGAGGCGGCGCTGTGCATCCTCAAGGGTTCGCTGCTGGGCCTGGCGGACGCGCACGACGCGGGCGTGGTGCACCGGGACTTCAAGCCGGCGAACGTGCTGGTGACGCCGGACGGCGTGTCGAAGCTGGTGGACTTCGGCATCGCGGCGCGCACCGGCTCGACCGGGCCCGCCGCGGGCACGCCGTCGTATATGGCTCCCGAGCAGTTCCACGGCGCTCCCGCGTCTCCGTCGAGCGATGTGTACGCGGCGACGGTGACGTTCTTCGAGTGCGTCACCGGCGAACGACCGTTCCCGGGCGCGAACGCGGTCGAACTGATGGCGCAGCACGCGCTGGGCAGCATCCCCGACGATCTGGCCCCGCCGCCGGTCAGAACGCTGATCCGCACGGGCATGGCGAAGGATCCCCGGGACCGTCCGCCGTCGGCCCGCGAGTTCGTGGGCCGACTCGAGGCGGTCGCGGGCGCGGCGTACGGGCCGGACTGGGAGCAGCGCGGGCAGCGCAAGCTCGCGACCCTGCTGGCGCTGATGCCGCTGTTACTGCTGCTCAGGGACGCGGCGCCGGTCGTGCCGTCGAGCACGACCGCGGTCGCGACGACGGTTCTCGGCCAGGAGCCGCTCACCATCACGATCCCGTCGCTCGTACCCGAGCAGGAGACACAACACAGCGGTCGACATCATGGCCGGAGAACCCGCAGGGGCAGACACTCGACGCGGGTCTCGGTCGCAGCCGGTGTGCTGGGCGCGCTAAGCGTATGCCTGGTGATCACGGGCGCGGCGGTGGCGGCGTACGCGGCGTACCGGCCGTCGACGAGCACGCACACGAACTCGGCGGCGTTCACGAGCGCGACGACGAAGGTCACGGCGGACAGCACGGTGCCTTTCACGCTTACCCCGGTGCCGAGCCCTGATACGTCGTCCGCGTCGCCTTCGGCATCGCCAACCCCGACTCCGGCTCCGTCCCAGCCGACGACCACGGCGAGCAGCACGTCGGCGGTGCTGGCGACGAGCGCCAGCGCTTCCCCGTCGAGCACGTCGTCAGCCACGACCTCGGTGACGGCGAGTCAGTCCGCGAGCGCAAGCCCGTCGGCGACGCCGACGCCCGAGATCAGCGCGGTCGCAGTCACACAATTGAGCTGTCCGAGCAACTACTACCTCCAGGCGACTGTGAAGGTGACGTCGAACGGGCTGGGCGGCGCGCTGACGCTCGACTGGTACTACGTGACCGTGACCGGCGCGGAGGAACCCGTGGGCGCCACTTCTTACAGCCTCGCGGCAGGCCAGACCTCGCAGACCGTCACTCCGCCAAGTGAGGACTTCAGTCAGTACTCCGATTACTCCGGTTGGGGCGTAACCGTCTCCTCGAGCCCGACAACGGCGGACGTGACCCAGGCGCCGCCTATCACCCCGTCCGAATCCAACAACTGCTTCCCCGACATCCAATGACCGATCAGACCCGACGCCTCGACGAGGACCCCGACAACACCGAGGCCTACGTGCACTTCGGCCCCGGCGTCCCCGTCCCGGCAGCACCCAGCCTCCCGGTGCCGGACCGCGCCACCGCGTTGTGGCGCGGACGAATCAGCCCGGCGCCGCCGCCCGAGGACCCGGCCCTCGCCTGGCGACGCCGGACACAGCGCTGGATCCTGCCGCTGACCGTACTCATCCTGGTCATCGCGGTGCTGATCTACTACCTCTGGGGACGCGGCGCGACCCCGCTCAGCGTCAACGGCGCCACGATGCAGATCTCGGCGCCCGTCCTCGGCTGCGGCGACACCGAGCGGCTGACGGCGACCATCAACACCAACGGCGGCGCGGGCACGATCGTGTACAAGTGGCGGCGCAGCGACGGCACGACCTCGGACGAACTCAGCCAGTCGGTCTCGAGCGGCGACCGGCACGTGAGCGTCGTGCTGGACTGGAACTTCAGCGGCTTCGGCGTACTCGACGCCAGCGCGACCATCGACATCCTGGGTCCGGGGGCCGGCAGCGCCGCCGCGTCGTTCATGTACCACTGCACTCAGAAGTAGCGCTGGACAGCGAGGATCAGCGCACGCCCAGGGCGAAGACTCGGCGGAACGGCAGCAGTTGCACTGTCCGTCCGCCGAGCTTCGTCGCCGGGTAGACCTCGCGCAGGGCCGCGCGGAACTCGTCGCAGAACTCGATCGCGGCAGACGTCTCCGGGCCGCCGAGCTCGACGAGCACCGGACGCAGCGCGGTCGAGCTGATGAAGTCGAACACGCCGTCCTCGCCGTCGACGACATACATATACGTCGTCTCCCATGCCTCGGCGGCCAGTCCGGCGGCGTCGAGCGCGCGCAGGTAGTCCTCCGGTCCGGGGACTGTCGGCCGCACTTCGAGGCCCGTCAGCCGACTCGCCCAGCGCGGCTCGCGCTGCAGGTCGGCGAGCGTGGCGTGCGACGGCGAGTCGAAGTTGCCGGGCACGCCGAGCGCGAACGTGCCGCCGGGAGCGAGCAGTTCGACGAGACGCGGCAGCAGGTCGAGGTGGCCGGGGACCCACTGCAGCGTGGCGTTCGTGATCAGCACGTCGGCTGAGCCGTCGAACTGGTCGGCTGTCAGCCCGCGCAGGTCGCCGAGGCGGAAGTCCAGGCGGCCGGGCACGGCGCGCTGCGACGCGGCCTCGATCATCTGCGGCGAGCTGTCCACGCCGAGTACCCGCGCTCCGGGCCAGCGCTTCGTCAGCAGTTCGGTCACGTTGCCGGGGCCGCAGCCGAGGTCCACGACGTACCCGGGCTCGGCCTCGTCGTGGCCCGGCCGGACTCGGGCCAGCAGGTCGATGAAGGGCTGCGCGCGCTGGTGGGCGAATCGCAGGTAGCGCTGCGGGTCCCAGGTGGTGCTCTGCGAGGCGGCGGACGCGGTCATGGCGACTCCCCGACGAAAGAAACTATCTTGACATCGAGACAGTCTGCCGAAACTTTATCTCGATGTCAAGATAGTTGGTGCGCGGCTCACCAACCCGCGAAGGCCTGGTCCGAGGGCACGATCTTCATCCCGAGCGGCATCAGCGAGAGCGGGACCAGCTTGAGGTTCGCCCAGGCGAAGGGGATGCCGACGATCGTCACCGCGAGCGCGACGCTGGTCACGATATGCCCGATGGCCAACCAGATGCCCGCGACGACGAGCCAGATCGCGTTGCCCACGCAGGAGGCGGCGCCGGCGTCCTCGCGCGGCACGGCCGTTCGGCCGAAGGGCCAGATCACGAATGAGGCGATCCGCAGCGAGGCGAAGCCGAAGGGGATCGTGATGATCAACACGAAGCAGATCAACGCGGCAATGGTGTAGCCGATGGCGAGCCAGAGGCCGCAGAGGAAGAACCAGATGACGTTCAGGACGAGGTTGAGGACTTCGCGCATACTTCCAAGCGTCGCAAATCCGCGCCGACTACGCCTCCGGGGGATTCCCCGGTTCAGCCCCGGGGCCGGCCCTGATACGTTCGGACCCATGACGGCGGCGGGGACGAACTGGCCGGGTCGGGCGCCGTCGGCATGTACCCGGTGCTGCTCGCGGGCGAGGACTGGGCCGCCAACCACGCGCCGGGCCGCCCGGAGACCAAGTGGACCGGCCTGCGCGCCGAGACCCTGTCACGGATCCCGGCGATCATCACGCGGCTGACCTCCTCAGCGGTCTAAGAGCGCTACCCGAACTTCACGTCGAACCGCAGTTCCTCGGTCTCGATCCCCCACTTGCTCATCGGTTCGCTCCCTGTCAGCTCGAAGCCCGCGTGCCGGTAGATCTGGTGCGCGACGTCGAGCCCGGCGATGGTCGTCAGGAACACGCCCGGGAACCCGCGTTCCCGCGCGTAGTCCAGCGAGGTCTCCACCAACTTCCGACCCGCCCCCTTCCCGCGCAGGTCAGGATGCAGCAGCAGCCAGCGCAGCCGGCCCATGCCCTCCTCGGCGAGCATCGCGATCGAGCCGAGGATCCGGCCGTCCTCGTCCTCGGCCACCCACAGCTCGCCGACGTCCGCGCCCCGCTCCAACCGGTCGAGCGCGAATCGGCAGATGCCCTCGCCGCAGTAGGCCTCCATCGACTGGTCCATCGAGTATTCGGTCGCGTAGAGGCGGCCGTGCAATGCGATGACCTCGCCGAGATCGCCCGGCCGCGTCGCCAAACGGATGTTCACGTCTCCCGTGCCTCCAGCCTGAGCTACTGAAACACTTGTGGCAGTGCCTCCGACAAGCCAAGATAGCCATATGGACGGCGCAACGGAAGCCCCTGAGACCCCGAGATCATCGTCGACGGTGTCCTCTCCCCGCCGCGCCGAACTGCTCGAGCGCACGCTGGAGTACGCCGCGCGCACCAACCTCTCCGAACTCTCGCTACGCCCCCTCGCGGCCGAGATCGGATCGAGCCCGCGCGTGCTGATCTACCTGTTCGGCTCGAAGGAGGGACTGCTGCGCGAGATCCTCGCGGCGTCCCGGGAACGCCAGTTGGCCGTCGTACGGCGCGCGATGGAGGAATCCGCCGAACCCGCCGAGGTGCTGGGCCGGCTCTGGGCCTGGATCCGCGAACCCGAGCACCTGCCGATCGCAAGGCTCTTCTTCGAGATCTACAGCCGCTCGCTCGGCGGCGGCGAGCCGTGGGCCGGGTTCGCGGTGGACTCGGTGCGCGACTGGGAGCCGCCGCTGCGCCGGATCATGGCGACGTCCGGGGGCACCGCCCCCACGAACGCCGAGGTCACGCTCACCCTGTCCGTTCTGCGCGGCCTGCTGCTCGACCTGCTCGCCACCGGCGAGGCCGAACGGATCGACCTCGCCTGGCGGCACTTCGTGCGACTCAGCTGGCCTTCGACACCGAGGACATGTTGAAGTCGCCCACCCGCAGAGCGGGCATGGACGTGCGGGTGAAGTAGTCGTTCCACTCGCGCGGCAGGCAGATTCCGCTCGCGCCGGCCTCGGTGATCCGGCTCAGCAGGTCCACCGGGGACTCGTTGAAGCGGAAGTTGTTGACGACGCCGACGACCTCGCCGCCCTCGACCTTGTAGACCCCGTCCCGGGTCAGGCCGGTCAGCAGCAGCGACTGCGGGTCCACCTCGCGGATGTACCAGAGGCAGGTCAGCAGCAGCCCGTCCTCGGTGCTCCGGGTCAGCTCCTCCAGGCTCGCCGTGCCGCCCGCGTCCATCAGCAGGTTGTCGATCGGCGGGGTCAGCGGAAGGCCGGTCTCCTCGGCCGACTTACGCGTCGTCAGCAGCCGCTCCAGCACGCCGTCGCGCACCCAGTCGGTGCTGGTGAGAGGCGCGCCGTTGTCGAAGACCGAGGCCTGCGACGAGGAGGTCGAGACCGCGTTGAACGTCGCGCTCTCCAGACCCGCGGCGCTCGGGTCCGACCACAGGCGCAGCCCGGGCACGCCGATGCGCTGGCCGACCTTCGTGCCACCGCCGCCGCCGGGCACGGAGAAGACCGTGCGGCCGTCCGCCGCGTCCCGAGCCGAGGCAGTCCAGTACAGGTAGATCATCAGGTCGGCGACGGCCGTGGGCGGCAGCAGCGTCTCGTAGCGTCCGGCGGGCAGGTCGATCTTCCGCTTCTGCCAGTCCAGCCGTTGGCTGAGCCCGGCCGCCAGCGCCACGACGTCCACGTCGGCGAAGTCCCTGGTCTGCGCGCCGCCCCAGGCCGAACGCACGAAGTCCGGGGTCTTGGCGTTGAGTTCGAGCTTGCCGGTCGGCTGGTCGTGCCGCAGCCGCAGGCCGGTGCTCGTCGCCAGGTACGTGGTGACGGTGGAGTGCTCGGCGAAGCCGAAAAGCAGCTGCCCGGCCGAGCGCGCCGCCTCGAAGGACTCGCCGAGGGCCGGGGCGAGGCCGGTGAAGACCTCGATGTCGGTCGCCACGGCGGCCTCGTCCCAGCGCACGCCCTGCAGGCCGGGCGCGTCGTCCGGGCCGAGCAGCGCACGCGCGTCCGGCGCGGGACCGGCTGCCCGCGCGCCCTGCTCGCTCGCGCGCACCAGCGCCCCGATCGTCTCTGCGGTCGGCCCCGCCTGGGTGACGGTCGCGGCGGAGGTCCCCTCGACGCCGTTCACCACGGAGATGACGGTGACGCGCCGGTTGGCCGCGACCCCGTTCGTCGTCAGCGTGTTGTTGGCCCAGCGCAGATTGGCGGTCGAGGACTCCTCGACCAGCACCACGGCGGCGTCGGCCGTCGAGAGCTCGAGCGCCTTCTCGGCAAGCTGCTGCGGACTGTAAAGCGCGGTCACTTGCCCGCCTCCTGCACCGTGTTGAGGATCCTGATGCCGCGGAACAGCGCCGAGGGGCAGCCGTGCGAAACCGGCGCGGCCTGCCCGGGCTGGCCCTTGCCGCAGTTGAACGCGCCACCGAGAACGTAGGTCTCCGGCCCCCCGACCGCCTCCATCGCGCCCCAGAAGTCCGTCGTCGTGGCCTGGTACGCGAAATCCTTGACCTGGCCGGCCAGCTTGCCGTCCTTGATCAGGAAGGCGCGCTGGCCGGTGAACTGGAAGTTGTAGCGCTGCATGTCGATCGACCAGGACTTGTCGCCCTGGATGAACAGCCCGTTCTTGACCCGGGAGATCAGCTCCTCGGTCGACGGGCCGTCGGCCGCCGCCTGCAGCGACACGTTCGCCATCCGCTGGATCGGCGCGTGGCCGGGCGAGTCGGCGAAACCGCACGCGTTCGACCGGCCGCCGCCCAGGCCCGTGAGCTGCGCGATCCGGCGGTCCAGCTGGTAGCCGGCCAGGATCCCGTCCTTGACCAGGTCCCACTGCTGGGCCTGCACGCCCTCGTCGTCGAAACCGATGGTGGACAGGCCGTGCTCCACGGTCCGGTCGCCGGTCACGTGCATCACCGGCGAGCCGTACTTGAGCGTGCCGAGCTTGTCGAGCGTGGCGAACGAGGTGCCCGCGAAGGCCGCCTCGTAGCCCAGGGCCCGGTCGAGCTCGGTGGCGTGCCCGATCGACTCGTGGATGGTCAGCCACAGGTTCGACGGGGCGATGACCAGGTCGTACTCGCCCGGCTCGATCGAGGGCGCGGCCAGCTTCTCGGCCAGCAGCCCCGGCAGCGCGGCGAGCTCCGCGTCCCAGTCCCAGCCGGTCCCGCGCAGGAACTCCCAGCCGCGCCCGACCGGCGGGGCCAGCGTGCGCATCGTCTCGAACGCGCCGCTCGCCTCGTCGATCGCCACCGCCTCAAGGGCGACGTGCATCCGGACGCGCTGCTGGGTGGTGAAGGTGCCGTTGGTGTCGGCGTAGAACTTGTTCTCCTTCACCGCGTGCGCGAACGCGTCCACGTGGGAGACGGCGTCACCCGCGAGCAGCCGCCGCGACCAGTCGCCGAGCAGCGCGATCTTCTCGGCGTCCGGGACGTCGAAGGGGTCGATCTCGTAGGAGGAGATCCAGACCTGCTCGCCGTGGGAGGGCTCGGGGGCGAGGACGACCGGCTCGGTGTTGACCGGCGCGGAGACCTCGGCCACCCGGACGGCCTGCTCGACCAGGCGGACGGCCGCCTCGGCCGTCTGCACGGTCCCGGCGGCGAACCCCCAGGTACCACGGTGCACGACGCGCACGGCGAGTCCGCTGTCCACGGACTCGTTGACCCCGTCGAGCTCGGCGTCGCGCAGGCGGATGGACTGCTCGCGGATGCGTTCGGAGCGGACGTCGGCGTGATCGACGCCGAGTTCGCGGGCCTTGGCCAGTACGGCCTCGGCCAGTTCCCGCAGCGGCAGTGCGGCGAAAGTCGGATCAAGGCTAGGCATGGACCGACGTTACTACGCGTTCCGGGGGCCGCGCAGCGGCTCGGCGTGGCGTAGATCGGCACGCCCCCGCCGCGTCCTGATATTCGGCGCCGTTCACTGCCCGCCAGGCGTGGCCTGCGGATCCGGCCCGGCGGCGGCCTCCGCGGAGCTGTAGATGTCCGGTTCGAGGTAGATCGCCCGGGCCACCGGATAGGCCGTTCGGACCCGCTCCTCCGCGGCGTTGATCGCGGTGGCCACGTCCCGCGCGGTGGCGTCGGGGCGTACCGCGATCTTGGCGGCGACGAGCAGCTCCTCGGGGCCGAGATGCAGGGTCCGCATGTGGATCACCCGGGTGACGAGCACGCCGTCCACCAGCGCGGCCCGGATACCGGCGACGACGGCGGGCGCGGCGGCCTCGCCGAGCAGCAGCGACTTGGTCTCCACGGCCAGCACTATCGCGATGCAGACCAGCAGCACGCCGATCGCGAGGGTGCCCGCGCCGTCCCAGACCCCGTCGTGCGTCGCCACCGACAGCAGCACCCCGAGCAGGGCGAACGCGAGGCCGATCAGCGCGCCGAAGTCCTCGAACAGCACGACCGGCAGCTCGGGCGCCTTGGCCGTGCGCACGAATCCGGCCCAGGACTGGCCGCCCTTCGCGTGCCGCGACTCGCCGACCGCGGTGCGGAAGGAGAAGCCCTCGGCGCAGATCGCGAACAGCAGCACCCCGAGCGGCCAGTACCAGTCGTCGAGCGGATGCGGGTGCAGGATCTTCTCGTAGCCCTCGTAGACGGCGAACAGGCCGCCGACGGTGAACAGCACGATGGAGACGAGGAAGCCGAAGATGTAGCGCTCGCGGCCGTAGCCGAAGGGGTGCTCCTCGTCCGCGGCCCGCTGCGCCTTGCGCCCGCCGACCAGCAGCAGCACCTGGTTGCCGGAGTCGGCCACCGAGTGCACCGCCTCCGCCAGCATGGACGAGGACCCGCTGACCCCCCAGGCGATGAACTTCGTCACGGCGATCGCGAGATTCGATCCGAGCGCGGCGACGACGGCCTTGCTGCCTCCTGATGTGCTCACCGCACGGATCGTAGCGGATTGACACCACGTCAGGCCGTTGCCGCCCGCCCGGCGATCATCCGTCCCACGGCCGCCGAGAAACGCGGAAGTCCCCTCCCCCCGCTGCTGCGCGGGAGAAGGGGACCATCTCCGGATGTGCGGCCGCGTTGCCGCGCTACGGTCCTGCCGGCCCGTGCACCTTCCTTAGAGTGCTGACTTCGGTCGGTCCGCTATGCGTGCACGACCGGCGTCGCGTTCGGGTCGGCCGGGTCCGGCTTGCCCGCCTTGAGGATCAGGCCGCAGACGACCGCGCCGAAGGCGAAGATCCCGCAGGCCCACCAGAAGGCCACGATGTAACTGTGGACCTGGGCGTCGGTCTGGACGATCTTGCTGCCCTTGTCCTTGCCCACCAGGTACGCCGTACCCGCCGCGGTGGCCAGCGAGTTGAGCAGCGCGGTGCCGATCGAGCCGCCGATCTGCTGCGAGGTGTTGACCATGGCGGAGGCGACACCCGCGTCGCGTTCCTCGACGCCGGAGGTGGCCGCGTTCATCCCCGGGGCGAAGATCGCGCCCATGCCGAGGCCGACCATGAGCAGCGGGCCGACGATGTCCGCGCCGTAGGTGCTCGTGGGGGTGATTCCGGTGAGCCAGGCCATGCCGCCCGCCGCGATCGCCATGCCCGTGAAGACGAGGATCTTCGCGCCGAACCGCGGATACAGCTGGGTGGTGGAGACCGTGGCCGTGATCATCAGGGCGCCGACCAGCGGGAGGAAGGCCACGCCGGTCATCACCGGCGAGTACTTCAGGATCTCCTGCAGGTAGTACGTCAGGAACAGGAACACGCCGAACATGCCGATGCCGGTGATGAACATGGCCAGGAACGAGCCGCCGCGGTTGCGCTCGAGCAGGACGCGCAGCGGGAGCAGCGGGTGCGAGGCCCGGGTCTGCCACCAGGCGAACGCGACGATCAGCAGGCCGCCGGCGGCCAGGAAGCCCCAGGTGCTCGGCGTGCTCCAGGCGTGCGACTCCTTGTTGGAGAAGCCGTAGACGATGCCGAACAGGCCGAGGGAGACCAGCAGCGTGCCGGGCAGGTCCAGCTTCGGCGGGTTCCCCTCGTCCTTCTTCTGGCGCGGGATCAGGGTGGCGGCGCCGGCGATCGCGAGGACGCTGATGGCGACGTTGACAAACAGGGTCCAACGCCAGTTCATGTACTCGGTGAGCACGCCGCCGAGCAGCAGGCCGATCGCCGCGCCGGAGCCGGCGATGGCGCCGAAGACGGCGAACGCGGTGGCCCGCTCCTTGGCCTCGGTGAACGTGGTGCTCAGCAGCGAGAGCGCGGCCGGGGCGAGCATCGCGCCGGCCACACCCTGCAGCGCGCGGGCGGTGACCAGCATGTCGAAGTTCTGCGAGGCGCCGCCGAGGGCGGAGGCCGCGGCGAACACGACCAGCCCGACGAGGAACATGATGCGCCGTCCGACCAGGTCGGAGACGCGCCCGAACAGCAGCAGCAGGCTGCCGAACGCGAGGGAGTAGGCGGTGACGATCCACTGCCGGTCGCCGTTCGAGAAGCCGAGGGCCTTCTGGGCGTCGGGCAGCGCGATGTTCACGATCGAGACGTCGAGCACGATCATCAGCTGGGCCAGGCCGATGACGGCCAGGATGAGCCAGCGCTTCGAGTGGTGCGGGTCTGGGTGGGCGGCGGAGGCCGGGACGTCGGATATCGCGCCCTGGCCTGTCGTCTGGGTATCTGCCATGGATCTGTCCCATGCATCCGGAGGAGATCGTTCCGTTTTCGAAATTGACTGTATCATGAAAGTGGAGCACTTGCCTCCACATGGAGGGTAGTGCTCCACTTAGTCACCCGAAGCACCACGTGAAGGGCCGCGCCGGCGGTAGAATTGCAGGCCAAGGCCCGACCGGCGGGGAGGAAGGCAGGCACGAACCGCATGGACCAGGGATACGTGACGATGACCGCGGACGCAGGCGCGGGCTCCTCCGAGCCTACGGCGTCAGCGGCGGAACGGCACGCGGCGCAGGCCCCCGAAGCGGGAACCTCGGCGTCCGGCGCACCCGCCGAGACCCCGCGCTCCGTCACGCCCGCTCCGACCGCTCCCGTCTCCGCCGTCAAGCAGCAGAGGTGCGCGGTCGCGGCCATCGCGGAGAAGGCCCGTCCGCGTCCCCTGCGCCGGGACGCCGAACGCAACCGGCTGCTCATCCTCAGCGCCGCGAAGACCGTCTTCGCCCAGCGCGGCCTCGACGCGTCCCTCGACGAGGTCGCCAAGGAGGCGGGCCTCGGCGTCGGCACCGTCTACCGCCGCTTCCCGAATCGCGACGCGCTGATCGACGCCCTGTTCGCCGACGGCCTCAGCTCGATCGAGCGGATCGTCGAGGAGGCGCTCGCCATGCCGCGCGCCTGGGACGGCCTCGAGCACTTCATGGCGTCGATGCTGGAGTCCCAGGCCGTGGACAAGGGCCTGCGCGACGTGATGATGAGCCGGCACGTCGTGCTCAAGGACCCGGACGACGATTTCGTCCGAAACCAGATCCAGCCCGCCCTCTACGAGCTGATCCGCAGAGCCCACGAGGACGGCGACCTGCGCACCGACGTGGCGGCTACCGACATCGGCGTGCTCGAGGTGGCGGCCCTCGGCATCGTCGAGTTCAGCGCGTCCGCCGCCCCCGAGGTCTGGCGCAGATACCTGTCCATCATCCTCGACGGCCTCCGTGCCCGCCCGGCCGGCGGCAACGCTCCCCTGGTCCAGCCCCCGCTCGACGACGACCAGGTCGAGGCCTGCATGAACGGCTGGAAGTACGGCTCCCGCGAAGCCCCCCGCCAACGTCCCAAGCCCGCCTGACCGGCCCGGCGAGAGCGGGCGGCGCACCCCCGAGCGCGCCGCCTGCGGGCCGCCTCCCCGCAACCCGCCCGTAAGCAATTGGCCAGCCCCGCCCCCCGGCTGCTAATGTTTTCCCCGTCCCGGGCGATTAGCTCAGCGGGAGAGCGCTTCGTTCACACCGAAGAGGTCACTGGTTCGATCCCAGTATCGCCCACACATATAAGCCCCCTGTGATAGCAGGGGGCTTTGTCGTTCCGCACCCGCCACAGCACCCCTCATCTGGCCGGCCCCACCGGTCTGTGTCCGGTACCCGTGGGTGTGCCCATCCCCCCGTGCCCGGTGCCCGCGGGTGGACTGCCGGAGCGTCGCACCTTCCACCCCCCTGTGAGTGGAAGGGGCAACGATTCGTTCCCAGCAGAGCCGGTCGTTCTGATCACTCGCGCTCAGGTGGGTGGACCGCGATCTCGGGGTCGCCACGCGGGTGGATCCCCCGTTGCGTGGCGGCCCCGATCTCGCGGGCGTGCACCCACTCTGCTTCGAAGACATCTACGTTTCATCTATCCTCAGCGGTGTAGTCCGCGTTCGGAGGAGTGGCTTGTCGTGCGGTTCGAGATCTTGGGCCCGATACGGGTCACCGTGGCCGGCGAGGCCGTGCGGATCAGGTCGGCGCGGCAACGCGCGGTGCTGGCCGTGCTGCTGCTCTCGGCGGGCCGCACCGTCTCGGTGGACCGGCTCATCCAGGCGGTGTGGGGCGACCAGCCGGCCGACAGCGCCCTGAACCTGGTCCGCACCTATGTCTGGCGGCTGCGATCGCTGCTGACCGAGGACGGCGAGGCGCGGCTGGAGACCGAGCCGGCCGGCTACCTGCTGCGCGTGAAGCCGAACGAGCTCGACCTGGCGGAGTTCGAACAGCAGGTGGCCGACGGCCGGGCCGCGCTGGCTCGGGACGAGTTGTCCGCAGCCGCCGGGCACCTGCGTGCCGCGTTGGAGCTCTGGCGCGGCGAGCCGTTCGAGGACGTGACCTTGCACGGCGGAGACCTGGCCGCCGAGACGCTGCGTCTCAACGAGGCGCGAGTGACCGCGTTGGAAGAGCGCATCGAGGCGGATCTGGCCCTCGGTAGGCACGAGGAGCTCGTCGGCGAACTACGGCAGCATGCCGCACAGCACCCCCTGCGGGAACGGATCACGGGCTCGCTGATGCTGGCCTGCTACCGCTCAGGCCGCCAGGCCGACGCTCTGCGCGCGTACCGGACGCTGCGGGCCGCCCTCGTCGAGGAACTCGGCCTCGACCCCGGCCCGGCCGTCCGGGAACTCCATGAGCGCATCCTGAACGGCGATCCCGACCTTCAGGCGGGCCGGGCCACGCACCGGCCCGCCGCACGGCACACGCCTCGGCAACTGCCCGCCTCGCCCCGGCACTTCACCGGGCGCACTGAAGAGGTCCACGCCCTGACCGCTCTGGTGGAGAACGGCGAGCACCCGGTCGGCACCGTCGTGATCTGCGCGATCGACGGGATGGGCGGGATCGGCAAGACCGCGCTCGCGCTGCGCGCCGCGCACCTGCTGGCCGATCGGTACCCGGACGGCCAGCTGTTTCTCGACCTGCACGGCTACACGAAGGGCCTGGAGCCGCGCGATCCCGCCGACGCGCTGGCGGTGATGCTCCAGGCGCTCGGCATCCCGTCGCGGCAGATCCCTCCCGCGCTCGACGCACGCGCCGCCCTGTACCGGGATCGGCTCGCCGACACCCGCACCCTGATCGTGCTGGACAACGTCGCGAACGAGGAGCAGATCCGCCCCCTGCTTCCCGGCAGCGGCCGATGCACGGTGCTGATCACGAGTCGCACCCGGCTGCGGTCCCTGGACGACGCGTTCACCGTGCCGCTGGACGTGCTGCCCGTCGAGCAGGCCGTGACGCTGCTGCGCGCTGTGGCCGGGCCCGGCCACAGCTCCGGCGACGACGCGGTGTTCGAGCAGATCGCGGAACTGTGCGGGCGGCTTCCGCTCACGCTGCGCATCGCCGGCGGGTTGCTCCGCCACCGCCCCGCCTGGACCGCGCAGCACCTGGCCGGCAAACTTCGGGAGGCCGGGCCTGGGCTCGGCCTGTTTCGCGACGGAGAGCAGGACCTGACCGCGGTCTTCGAACTCTCCTATCGCGCCCTGTCCGACGGTCAGCAACGGCTGTTCCGCCGCCTCGGTCTGCTGCCGGGGCCGGACTCGGACTCCTACGCCGTCGCCGCGCTGCTCGAGGGCGACCCCGCCGACGCCGAATGGTCGCTGCAGGATCTGGTGGACCATCACCTGCTCAACGAGCCGACCGCCGGCCGCTACCAGATGCACGACCTGGTCCGGCAGCACGCGCAGATCCGCGCGGAGCAGGACCCGGGCCCCGACCGTGCCGCCGCGCTGGACCGGCTGATGGACTATTACCAGCACACCGCCCAGCGGGCGGACGCCCGGATCGCGCGCTATCCCCGGCCCGCGCGGTCCGGCCCCGCTCCCGCGCACGCCCCCGACCTGCCCGACGTCGAGCGGGCCTTCGCGTGGCTGCGGGCCGAGCGGGCCAACCTGGAATCCTGTGTCCAGCGCGCGGTCGCCGCGGCCCAAGACGCCCGCGTCATGGCGCTGGCCGCCGGGCTCGAGGAGATCGTGTTCGAGGACGGGCCCCGCTCCTACGGCGTCTCTCTGTTCACCTCCGCGTCCCGGGCCGCGGAACGTCTCGGCGACCCCCGTGCCCGGGCCAGGAGCCTGACCCAGCTCGGCCAGTTCCAGACGACGTCCAGCGACTTTCCGGGCGGCCTTGGGAACATCGATCGAGCCGTCGCCCTGAGCCTCGAGGCGGGCAACCGGCTGGGCCTCGCCGTCGCCCGCGCCGAACGCGGCGAGGTGCTGCGGATGACCGGCGACATGGACGGCGCGCTGCGGGAGCTCGAAGAGTCCATCGCCTTGTTCGTCGCGCTCGGCGAGCCGCTGGGGCAGGCGAACGCGCTGTTGAAACTGGGGCTCGTCCGGTATCTCACCGGCGACGCGTCGCGCGCGGTGGACGATATCGCCGAGTCCCTGCGGCTGTACCGGGCCATCGGAAACCGGCACAGCCAGGCGGTCGTCCTGGTCATGCTGGGCGGCGTGCGGCATTCGGTCGGCGACACGCCGGGTTCGATGGCGAACCTCGAGGAAGCCCTCGCCCTCTACCGCGAGTTCGGCAACCGCATCGGCGAGGGCACCACCCTGATCGAGATGGCCTCCGCGCTCCGCGAGGCCGGGGACCTGAAGGCCGCGAAGCAGGCCGTGGACGAGGGTCTGCGGCTCTCGCGTGACAGCCGTAACCGAGTCGGGTGGGCCGTCGCCTGGCAGTGCCGGGCCACTATCTCGATGGCGATGGGCGACCTCCCCGAGGCGCTGCGGGACTTCGAGAACGCACTCGCCCTGTTCCGGGAGGTCGGCGCCCGCGGCAACGAGGCCTGGGTTCTCAACGGCTATGCGGAAGCCGTCAACGCCGCGGGCGATCCGGCACGTGCCCTGACGCTCTATCGCGAGGCCCTCGATCTGGCGCGCGAGCTGAAGATGCGCAACGAGCAGGTCATCTCGCTCGAGGGGATCGGGGAACTCCAGTTGGCGAGCGGCGAGCAGAGCGAGGGAGCGGAGCAGCTGGCCCAGGCTCTGGCGATCTTCCAGGAGCTGGGGCAGCAGGCTGACGTCGACCGGCTCGAAGCGCGCCTGGCGGAGCTCGGCTGAGGCCTTCGAAGTCGCGTGCCGCAGGAGGACGCGCGCGTGCTTACGCACCAGGGACCCCAGCCACAACCCTGACTCGCGAGCAGGCTAAGGTTTGGCGCCGTGGTCTATACGACCTCAAAAATGTCCCCGCACTAGAAAACATACAATAATGCCCTTGCCTCTCGATGGAGAGTTTCCGCAGGTCATTCGGCGCCTTGGCACTGCGCCGCGCGACAGGAGCGGTCCGAAGTGCGGCTCTTCACTCGACTGCCCAGACGTATTCGAACTCTCCAATGGAGATTTCGCGATCATCGGATTGGACGTGAGCGAAAGTATGACTCTTCCCGCCGATGCCGGCCGCTCGGCAACTGAACGAGTCGTCATGGTGCCGCGCGAGGTGTTACTTGCCGCATTCAACGACCTCTCACGCGGCATCTGACTCAGATTCGGAACTACTCCGACGGGTGTCGAGGTCGATGATCTCGGCACCCTCATCGCGTGGACGCCGCGGAGGGTTAGGGGGCTTCGGCGGTTCCGTATCCCGGTAAACGGCATCGATGATGGCATCGAATTCTGCTTCAGCGTTTCCCGAGACCTCGAACACCCTGCGCGCAATCATGCTTCCCTCCCAGTAGCTTCGAACGATGGGACTGGCGAACAGGTAGCGCATTGAAGTAACGATTTCGCTCTTCTCGTAGGTGCTCATCGCATAAAGCATTCTGTGATGTTGAATTATCAGGTTCACATACTTATTCTGCTTGCTCCTCACGGCGGAGATCGGCCCCTCGTACTGCGGCCAGACCGCCGCCAGATCCTCGTCCTCCATGGACATCTTGATCAGTTGCATGTGGAGCGCGCGGATGTCGGCTTCGGCGCTGCGGCGCAGGGCTCCCTGGCTCTTGTCCATCGCCTGGTGCTGATTCTGCAGCTCGGCGCGCTGCAGCTTCAACTCGTCGTACTGGAGGCGGAAGGTCACGACGAGGGCGATGAAGGCCAGGCCGGAGAAGGCGGCGTTGACCGACTCGAAGATCTGGCCGATCGTGCCCATTTGGGGTCCGATTCCCTTGCCCAATACGACGGCAAGCACGGCGGTGATGCCGACGCTGATGATGGTCGTAGTGAGGCAGAAACCTAGGAAGAGCAGGGCGCCGTTACGGACCGTGAACATGCGGCGGAGGAGGTCGGGGGCGTTTCGGGGTTCGCGTGCGGTCATGGTTCGCTCCCCTCGGGTCGCGTCGATAAGCCAGAGCCTGACGGCTAGGCCCTGCCTGCGGCTGCCGCGACGTGTCGACGCGCTGGGGTGACTGTCCGTCGGCGAACGGGGAACGCCAAGGACACCAGCGGGGGGAGTTGAACAGATCTACGTCAGCAACACGCTCAACGTGGTGCTCCTCGGCCGAGTAGACCTCGCACTATGCGTGTTCCCCGACCAGCCCCTCGTCAAAGCCGTATGCGCGCTCTGATTGTCCGGCCGGGGGCGTGAAAAAGCCCTAGGCGGCGCGCCTGACGGATCAGGGCGCGCCGACTAAGGCCTCGATGGCTATGCGGGTCTTACGAGGTCATCTTCCAGGACTGGCTGGTCGAGCCGGAGCAGGTGGCGAGTTCCAGGAGGGTGCCGTCCGCGGTGGCCTCGCCGGTGCTGTCGAGGCAGAGCGAGGAGTCGCCGACAGGGGCGACGGTGCCGCTGGTGGCGTTGACCGTCCACTGCTGGTCGGCGGCGCCGGTGCAGTCCTCGAGGACGACCGGGGAGCCGGCGGCGGTGGACGAGGTGCCGGCCTGCATGCACATGTCGCCGTAGACGCTCAGCTCGTTGCTACTCGTGTAGTCCCACGTCTGGTTGCCGCCGTCGTTGCAGTCCCAGATGTCGAGCTGGGTGCCCGCGGTGGTGGAGAAGCCGGGGACGTCCACGCAGCGGCCGGAGGCGGCGCCGACGAGTTCCTCGCCGGGAGGGGCCGCCGGGTCGCTGTTGACCGGCGGGATGGTGCCGTAGCCGTAGCCCCACTTGAGCTGGGCGACGCCGGTGGCGCTGTTGTCGGTCAGCTGGCCGTTGGAGCCGAGGCTCTCGATCGAGTACGAGTCGCCGAAGCGCAGGCCGGGCCAGTAGACCAGGCCCATGCCCATGCCGCGCGCCACGTCGGTGGTGGCCGCCAGGTACGACGTGTACGTGTTGCCGTTGTGTGCGCCGTAGTTCAGGCCGATCGTCATCGGGGCGCCGGCCTCGTCGATGATCGTGCGGTAGGCGTAGGCGCCGATGCGCGGAAGCAGGTTGTTGATCCAGTCCGCCTCGGCGGTGTAGCTGGCCCAGTAGCCGTAGAAGTGCAGCGAGAGCAGCGTGCCGTCCAGGGCGGTGGCGGCGCCCACGGGCGTCACGTTGTCGTTGTAGCCGGTGCCGCTGATCACCACGCGGTCACGCGGGATGTAGGTGCGGTCGGCGAGCCACTGCGTGCAGATCTGGATCCACTGCGCGGCCGTGTAGCCGTAGGGCTCGTTCATCGGCTCGAAGAACACCCGCGGATTGTCGCGGTAGTCCTTGGTGACGGTGTTCCACATCTGGTTCCACGTCGTCGTGTCGTCGATCACGCCGTCGTTGGACGAGGTCTCGTCCCAGTAACTGAGGATCACCTTGTCGCCGACGGCGGTCGCGGCGTCGATGGTGGCGCGGTACGAGTTCCACCAGGCGGTGCCGACGCTCGCCGGGTTGATCGGCAGGCGGAGCGTGTTGGCGCCGAGGTTCTTGCTGAAGCCAGCGACCATCTTGAGCGTGATCCCGTAGACCTGGCGGTACGAGTCGCCGGTGCTCAGTCCGCTGGGCACGACCGGGCCGCTGTTGTAGTTGTCGTTGGGGTCGGCCCAGTTCACGCCGTGGAAGCTGCTCGGCGCGGCGGGCGCCGAGTGCGACGCGGTGGTGGACGCGTTCGTCGTCTGCCCCGTAGTGGAGGACGCGAAGGCGCTGGTCGTGGTCGCTGCGGCGATCAGACCGGCTGAGATGACGAGGGCGGTGCATCTGCGCCACGTGAAGAGCTTCACGGTGATCGCTCCTTGGTGCGGGGGGTCTCGCGTGCGTCGCTGACCAACTCATTAATTCGGGTGTGAATTAACTTCGTTGGAAGTTAGAGGCACGTTACCGTCGTGTCAAGAGCGACCACGAGGACATGGGATGCGCCGCGCCGATTGTCCGTTTCAGGGCACGACCTCAGGGCACGACGATCACCGGGCACGGGGCGCGGCGCGCGAGGCGGGCGGCGAGGGAGCCGAAGCAGCGGTGGACGCGGTGCTCCGAGGCGCCGACGACGAGCGCCGAGACCTTCAACTCGCGGGCCAGGCGCCGGATCACCCGCGCGGGCGAGCCCTCGACGACAGTGAACGCGCACGCGGTGCCGAGCCGCAGCGCGCTGTCCGCCAGGTACTCCCCCGCCTCCTCGGCGAGGTCGGTGGCGGCGGCCTGCGCGTAGACCATGACGCCGGGCGAGCTCAAGGTCAGCGGGTTCTGATGCCGAACGTAGACGCCGACCACGCCGACGCCGTTGCGCCGCGCCAGTCCGGCCGCGTAGTCGGCCGCGCGCAACGAGGTTCGGGACAGATCCATTGCCACGAGCACAGAATTCGGCAGAATCGTGGCGGTTTCGGTGCCGCTGAGCTGATGGACGGTCATGGCCGACGCTCACTTCGCTTCGTCAATCCATGCGTCGCCGCGCGCGTGGGAACCGCAGCCCGGGCCTCGTCGCCCGGCGAACGCTCTACCGACACCATACGCCTGAAGTGGCACCCAGTGTCAACTGGGTCTTCCAGTGTCGTAACTAACACGAGTAGAGTGCTTTTTATGGCCATCGACACCCCTTCAGCCACGCCGGACCTTCGCGAGCGCACGCGGCGCGCGGTCCGGGCCGAGCTGACGGACGTGGCGCTGGACCTGTTCCTGCGGAAGGGCTTCGAGGCGACGACGATGGATGAGATCGCCGCCGCGACCGGGACCTCCCGGCGCAGCCTGTTCCGCTACTTCGCCTCGAAGGAGGCGATCATCTTCGACCGGCTCCAGGATCTCGGCGAGCAGGTGGCCGAGGCCCTGGCCCAGCGCCCGCGCACGGAGGACCCGTGGGTCTCGCTGCGCCGCGCGTTCGAGCTGTTCATCACCCACAACGAGCGTGATCCGGATCGCACGTTGGCCTTCTACTCGATGCTCGAGGAGACCGTCGGACTCAAGGCCCGGCACTTCGAGCAGTTGCTGCGCTGGCAGGCGTTGCTCGTGCCGGAGATCTCCGTGCGCCTCGGCGGGTACGGGGACGGCCAGGACGGGTTCGATCCGTGCGCTCCGGCCTTCGTCGGCGCGGCGCTGGCCTGCATGGACGCGGCGAACAACGCGTGGCGGCGGTCGCAGGGCAAGGCGGACGTCGTGCGGCTGCTGGACGAGGCGATGCACGCGGTCCGGCCCGCGAAGTTCTGAGCCGGCCCGGGAAAAACCGCGGCGTCAGCCCACGGTGGAGGCGCTCAGCAGCCAGTGCAGCTGCCGGATGATCCGCACCGGGTCTACGCGCCCGGGGTCGATGAGCCACTGGTTCTCCGCGCCCTCGGTCGCCCCGAGGATCAACGCGGCCAGCGCGTTCGGGTCGAGTTCGGCGCTGAGCTCGCCCTTCTCGATCGACAGGCGCGCCGCGTCGGCCAGCACCGCGCGCAGCCGGGTGTAGCGGGCCACGACCCATGCGCGGGCCGGGTGCGCCCCACCGGAGGCCTCGGCGGTCAGGATGTGCGTGAGCTGGACCATCTGCCGGTTCGCGATCGTCGCCGCGACGAGCTGGTCGAGCTCGGCGAGGAGCTCCAGCAGCGTGCGGCCGGGCCGCGGGGTCGCCGACTCGAGTTCGGCATCGCGCAGTTCGAGCAGGGCGAGCAGGACCGCTTCCTTGTTCGGGAAATGGTGCAGCACGCCGGCCCGCGTCAGCCCGGCCGTCTCCGCGATGACCGTGAGGCTGCCGCCCCGGTAGCCGCGCGCGGAGAAGACCTCGAGCGCGGAGCGCAGGATGCGCGCGCGGGGGTCCGTCGGCAGAGCGCTGCTACGGCCGTGGCTGGTCATTGGCCCATCCTAGGGCTCGCGCAGCGCCCGGAACCCGCAGTGGGCCGACGTCTCCGCCGGCCCACCTGTGACTACTAGTCAGACTTGCTTCGGATTTATCGGATTTACTTGCCGAGCGCCTGGGCCACGGCCTCGGCGACGGTCGTGGTCGGGCGGCCGATCAGCTTGGCGAGGGTGCCGGTGGTCTCGGCGAGCGCGCCCTGCGAGATGGCGACGTCGGCCTGGGCCAGCGCGGCGGCGAGCTCGGCCGGCAGGCCGAAGCCCTCGAGCGCCTTCGCGTACTCCTGCGCGGGCAGCGGGGCGAACACGACCTGCTTGCCGGACTGGGCGCTGACCTCGGCGGCGAGTTCGGCCTGGGTGATCGCGACGTCGCCGGTCAGCTCGTAGACCTCGCCCTCGTGGCCCTCGCCGGCCAGCACAACGGCGGCGGCAGCGGCGTAGTCGGCGCGGGTCGCGTAGCCGATCTTGCCTTCACCGGCGGCGCCGATGATCGCGCCGTGCTCCAGGGCGGCGCCGAGCGAGGCGGTGGCGTTCTCGAAGTACCAGTTGTTGCGCAGGAACGTGAAGGGGATGCCGGACTCGCGGATCGCCTCTTCGGTGTCCTTGTGCACGACGGAGAAGGCGATCGCGTTGTTCTCGGCGTGCGGGATCGAGGTGTAGACGAGGTGCTTGACGCCCGCCTGCTTCGCCGCCGCGATCACGTTCACGTGCTGCTTCACGCGCCCCGCGTTGGAGGACTCGTTGCTGGAGATCAGCAGCAGCTTGTCGGCGCCTTCCAAGGCCGCCACGAGGCCGGCCTCATCGTTGTAGTCGCCCTGAACGACCTCGACGCCGCGCTCGGCGTAGTCGGCGAGCTTGGTCTGGTCGCGGACCACGGCGCGGATCCCGGTGGCCGGTACGTCCCGGCCCAGCAGGTCCTCGAGGACGAGGCGGCCGAGGTTTCCGCCGGCGGCGGTGATGACGATCATGGGGAGGCTCCCGTCGATGGTGCTCGGTGTGCGATCGTTTTCGCTAACCCGACAATGGCACTAACTTCTAGAAAGCGCAATCCAGGGGTTAGTGCTGCTGCTCAGGTGGTGCAATGAGCTATGCTGGCGGGTATGAGCACGCAGCAGCCGACTCCGGACTCCCCCGCCGACGTCACCGACATCGCCGCCGAGGACTCCGCGGAGTTCCCGTACGACGTGCTCGAAGTGCGCTGTCCGTCGCGCCCGGTGCTCGAACACATGACCGGGCGCTGGGGCTCGCTCGTGCTGATCGCGCTGCGTAAAGGCCCGAGCCGGTTCAACGAGCTGCGGCGCCTGGTCAGCGGCGTGAGCGAGAAGATGCTCTCGCAGAGCCTGCACGCGCTGGAGCGCGACGGCATCGTCATTCGCGAGGTGCATTCGACGATCCCGCCGCGCGTGGAGTACAGCCTGACCCCGCTGGGCGAGCAGACGGCCGACAAGCTGTGGGAGCTCGTCGAGATCCTCGAGGACTCGATGCCGCAGATCCTGGTGGCGCAGCAGAACTACGACAGCGCTGCGGCCGGCTGAGGGAGCTCTTCGCTCGTCCGGTCTATTTGCGTGTTCGCGAACCGCCGGGAGATCGCGGCGCAGGCCATCAGCTGGACCTGATGGAAGAGCATCAGCGGCAGCACGATCGTGCTGACCGTGGCGGCCGGGAACAGCAGCGTGGCCATCGGCAGCCCGCTGGCCAGACTCTTCTTCGAACCGCAGAAGACCGCTGCGATCCGGTCCTCGCGCCCGAATCCGAGCAGCCGTCCGCCGGCCGACGAGGCGCTGAGCACGACGGCGAGCAGCGCGACGTCGACCAGGAACACGATCACGAGCTGCTCCCAGGAGACGCGGTGCCAGATGCCCGCGACCACACCCTCGCCGAACGCCGTATAGACGACCGGCAGCACCGATCCCCTATCGACACTTGCCAGGGCGCGCGGGTGACGCTCGAGGGCCGGGGCGACGCGGGCACGCGCCAGTTGCCCGGCCACGAAGGGAAGCAGCAGTTGCGCGGCGACGGCCAGCATCGAGGCGAGAGAGTATCCGTGGCACGTCGTCCAGACTGGCAGCGCAACGGTATGCGGGAAAGCGGGATACTGCGGTTACTGTGATCGCGAGATCCGATAGCCCGGCCGCCGCGCTGCTCGACACGACGCACTTGCGCACCTTCCCGACGGTCGCGCAGACGCTCAGCTTCACGGCGGCGGCGCAGCGTCTCTGCGCCAGCCAGTCCACCGTGAGCAAGCACGTGCGCAAGCTCGAGGAGGCGGTCGGGCGGGCGCTGCTGGAGCGGGACACGCACTCGGTCACGCTGACGGCGGACGGCGGCGCGATGGTCGGCTTCGCGCGGGAGATCCTCGACAGCAACGAGCGGGCCGTGGACTACTTCGCGGGCCTGGTCGAGCTCCCGGCGGACTCCGGGCTGCCTAGGCTTGGCGAGATCGAGTTCGTGCTGACGGCGCGCGGCCGGGGCGAATCCGGGCCCGGCGCGGAGCTCGCGAACGCGATCCTGGCGGCGGAAGCGGGGCCGCGCGCCCGTTCGTCCGACGCGCCAGGACACCCGCTTGTTCCGCTCGGCATGTGATATTCCGCCTGCCAGAGGGCGCGCCCGCCGGGTGGTTCCGGATACGATCAGCGCGTGGCTGACGTGATAGAAGAGACGACACCCGGCTGGCTCAGCAGCGGAGAGCTCGAGCAGGCCCGCGCTCAGATGCCGATCCTCTACGTCGAGGCGATCCCCGTGCGGGTGGACGAGACCGGCGAGGTCACCGGCATCGGCCTGCTGCTGCGGATCATGCCGGACGGGACGGTTTCGCGGGCGCTGGTCTCCGGCCGCGTGCTGCACCACGAGCGGGTCCGCGACGCGCTGCTGCGGCACCTGGAGAAGGACCTCGGCCCGGTCGCGCTGCCGAGGATCCCGGTGTCCCCGCAGCCCTTCACCGTCGCCGAGTACTTCCCGACCCCCGGCGTCACGCCGTATCACGACCCGCGCCAGCACGCCGTCGCGCTCGCGTACATCGTGCCGGTCTCAGGGGACTGCCGCCCCCGGCAGGACGCGCTCGACCTCGTCTGGTTCACGCCGGAGGAGGCCGCGTCGCCGGTGGTGCAGCAGGAGATGATCGGCGGTCAGGGAACGCTGGTCAAGCAGGCTCTCGCGCACGTGGGCCGGCTCGTGTAGTTCTTCCCGCGGTGGAAGGATCGCGGGTATGGCTGCACCCGTGACCTTCGGCATCGTCGGCAGCGGCTGGCGGGCCGAGTTCTTCGCGCGCCTGGCCGCGCTCCTGCCCGAGCGGCTGACGCTGGTGGGCGCGGCGGTGCGGCGTCCGGAGAGCGCGGAGGAGCTCACCCGGCGCTGGGGCGTGCCGACGCACCTCTCCCCCGCCGAACTGGCCTCCCGCCAGCGGCCCGAGTTCGTCGTGAGCAGCGTGCCGTGGCCGGTGAATCCCGAGGTCATCGGCACGCTCGCGGGCTCCGGGGTACGGGTGCTCGATCCGCTGACGCGCGACGGCTGGACCGGCGCCGAGGAACCGCAGGACGCGACGACGACCCTGGCCACGCTCGACCTCGGCGACGGCAGGTCCGGGCTCTACGACTTCACCGACAACCAGTGGCACAACCGGCTCCGGCAGCGGCGGAGTGCGGATCCTGGGTGTCATGCTCTCCGGCACGGGCGTCTGCGCGGGAGAACGGCAGCGGTCGGACGGGACCCGGACGTCAGCGCTGCGCTTCGCGTCGCCGCATCCGTTGTCCCTGCTCGCGGAGGGCAGCGGCTACTGGCGCTACGTGCCGACGGCTGACGGAATCAGGTTCCTGACCGGTTACGACTACCGGCCACGCTGGGGGCGGCTCGGCCGGATCGCCGACCGATGGGTGTTCCGGCCGCTGATCGGCTGGGCCACGGCGTGGTCCTTCGACCGACTGCGGCTGTGGCTTGAGCGGGGCACGCCGCCGGAGCGCTCGCTCCGACGCGCCCTGCTCGACATCGTCCTCCGCGCGGCGGTCGTCGCGGCCGTGATCGTCGCCGCGCCACTCACTCCGTACACCGCCCCATTCAGCGCACTAGTCGCACTACTTCTTCCCCCGCTCCCCGGCACCCCTGCCGCACGGCGCTGCGTACGCCGCCGTCCCGCAGCCGTCGCCTCGCCCGCCCTTCTCGACCGACTGGAGCCTCTGGCATGACCTCGATCTTTCAGCGTGCGATGGGCGCCGCCGAGTTCGAGCGCCTGCACCCTCAGCTTCAGCGTCGGTTTTCCGTCGGCCTCGCAGGCGGCGAGGCGTGCGTAGGTCGCGGGGTGATGGAGCGTGTCTGGCATCGAGGCGGCGGCTGGGTGCGGCCGTTCCTCACGGTCGGCGCGACCCGGCACGTCCTGCTGCCGCGCACCGGGCGCGACGTCCCGTTCGTCATCGAAAACTTCCCGTATAAGGATTCTTACGGCCGCGAGACCGTCACCTTCGTGCGGACCTTCGCCTTCCCGCGCGCTCGTCCCGCCCGATGGGACGCCACGATGATCCACAGCCCGGAGCGCGGCTGCATCGTCGATTACCTCGGCACACATCAGCACCTTGCCACCGATCTGGAGTTCACCGCCGAGCCGGACGGCTCCCTCGTCATCCGCTCGACCGAGCACCGCTTCCGGAAGGGCCCGATCGACCTGGCCGTTCCCGACCTGATCGGCGCCGACGCCGTCGTGCGCGAATCCTACGACGAGGCCGCCGACCGGTTCCGGATCAGCGTCCGCGTCGTCAACCGCCGCTTCGGTCCGCTGTTCGGCTACGAGGGCTCCTTCGGCGTCGAGTACATTGACGTCGCCGAGCACGGGATGCCCGCCGGGCTGCGGCCGGTGCGCGAGGAGGTGCGCGAATGAGCGACACGAAGGCGAAGCTGCTCACCGGCGCCCTGCAGACGCTGACCGAGCACGGCATCGCGGGCACGTCGGCCCGGACCATCGCCACGGCGGCCGGCGTCAACCAGGCGCTGGTCTTCTACCACTTCGGCAGCGTCGACGAACTGCTGGCCGCCGCGTGCCGCCACGGAGCCGAACAGCGCGTGGCCCTCTACCGTGACCGCCTAGCCCAGGTCAGCAGCCTGAGCGAGCTCCTCGACGTCGCCCGCGACCTGCACACGCAGGAGAAGTCGGCAGGCCACCTCGCCGTACTCGGCCAGCTTCTCGCGGGCGCCCAGACCCAGCCCAGACTCGCCCCCGCGACCGCCGCGGGCATGTCCCGCTGGATCGAGGAACTCGAGCTCGTACTCGCCCGCGTGCTCGCGGAAACCCCTCTCGCAGAGTTCGTCGATACCACCGGCCTCGCCACAGCCATCGCCGCGGGCTTCGTAGGCCTCGAACTGTACGAGGGCGTAGACGCGGCCGGTGCCGAGCATGCCCTGGCCGCCCTCGAACAACTCGCCGCCCTCGCCGGCGCCCTGGACGACCTCGGCCCCGTGCTTCAGCGCGCGGTCCGCACGCGCCTGCGTCGGGCCGCCCGAGCCCGAGCCTGAGGTCACGTGGTCACGTGGTCACGTGGTCACGTGGTCATGTGGTCATGTGGTCATGTGGGCGGCGACGTGGCCGATCATGGCGTCGAGGGTGACTTCCAGCGGGTGGACGTCGCGGTGGATCTGGGTGAGCAGGAGCCCCCCTTGCAGCGCGGCGAGGCTTGGAGTCATGCCATGGAACTCACCGGCAAGGTCGCCCTCGTCACCGGTTCGACCAGCGGTATCGGCCGCGCCACCGCCCAGGAACTCGCCGCGCGCGGAGCCCACGTCCTGGTCTCGGGCCGCGACGAGAAGCGCGGCGCGCAGGTCGTGGCCGAGATCCGCGCCGAAGGCGGAAAGGCCGACTTCCTGCCCGCCGACCTGCGCGACGCCGCCTCCGCACAGGACCTGGCGCAGCGCGCGGTCCAGGTTGGCGGTCGCGTCGACATCCTGGTCAACAACGCGGCGATCTTCGAGTTCGGCCTCACTGAGGCGACCGCCGAGGCGGACTTCGACGCCATGTACCAGCTCAACGTCAAGGTCCCGTTCTTCCTGGTCGCCGAGCTAGCACCGGCCATGGCCGAGCGAGGCACCGGAGCCATCGTCAACCTGACCACGATGGTCGCGGGCTTCGGCCAGGCCGGCGCCGCCCTCTACGGTTCCAGCAAAGCCGCCGTATCCCTGCTGACCAAGGCTTGGGCTGCGGAGTTCGGTCCCCGCGGCGTACGCGTGAACGCGGTCTCACCCGGCCCGACCCGCACCGAGGGCACCGCTGTCATGGGCGACGCTCTAGACCAGCTTGCCTCCCAGGCACCCGCCGCACGGCCCGCCGACCCGAAGGAAATCGCCCAGGCCATCGCCTACCTGGCGGGCGAGGACGCAAGCTTCGTCCACGGAGCGATCCTGCCGGTCGACGGCGGACGCGCGGCCGTCTAGCGCCGGTGGTCTAATACTGCTGGATACACTCGTCCACGCAGATCAATGGTCGTGCCCTCCGAGGAGACGAACATGAGCCCGAAGATCAGCAGCCTGGTGATCCCGGTATCCGACATCGAAGCCGCCAAGAAGATCTATTCCGCGCTGCTCGGCGCTCCGCACACCGACCAGCCCTACTACGTCGGCTACAACGTAGACGGCTTCGAGGTAGCGCTGGCTCCAGGCGAAACGTCCGGCGGCCCGGCGGCTTTCGCCGACGTAGACGACCTCGACGCCACCCGCGAGACCCTCCTGGCCGCCGGCGCCACCGAACGCGACGCCCCGCGCCAGGTCGCCCCCGAGGCGCGAGTGTGCGTGCTCATCGACACCGACGGCAACCCAATCGGCCTACGCGGCCGGTAACCGTAGCCCTCAAGTGGCCCGGCCGGGATCCCCGTCGTACCCGACACGGTCCCGGCCACGGCCATCCGTCGACTGGCGATGCCCGAGCCGCCCGGACCCCGCATTTTGTCAGCATGCTGAATGCGCTGCACAGGCACGCCACTCACCGCGCCGCCAACGCGGGCCAGTCGTCCAACATCTTTCCGCGAGGCCGCCGACACACCCGCCGCCCCCGGTCCGCCCACCTACCAGGTTCTACACGCGTCCGCTGCCGCCCGGAGCCTGCGTGTCAGTGGAATTTATGGAGCCCAGAGCCCCGCAATATCGTTTAGAGTGGGCGGAGCGAGCTCTCGGCCCGCGCCTGGCGCCGGTCACCTCCCTACCGGCACCGGCCTCTTCCATCTGCGAGGCAATATGCGCTGCATGATCGCCGGCCAACCCTTCTACCTGCAGGCGAGCGATGTGGAAAGCGCCATGAAGGCCCTCGAGCCAGAGCCGATCCGCGGCGCATGCGTCCAGGTGGGCAGCCGCTGGTATCCCCTCATGCAGGTCGGCGCCGCCGTCACCGGCCAGGATCGCCGCGACTTCACCAGCGCCGACGTAGCCCGCGCCCTGACCCAACTCGGCCTCACCTGCCGAACCGCCCCGCCGACCGGCTCCTAGCGGGCAGTACACCGCAGTGGGTGCTGCCGAGTCGAAGGAAGCACCCACTGGAGCCCGGCGGATGGTCTGCGGTGGGTCCGGCAGCGGGCAACGAACCGCTAGTTGGCCCACGGACACGGGACACAGATTATTAAGAAAGTCCTCTGATGCTCGGATGAGCGCCAGAGGACTTACGTGTGAGTGGACCTGACGTGGATCTACTCCAACCCACTGGGCAAAGTATTCCCCTGCTGTTGGCAGCGGACTTCTCTCACCCCTCGTATGCCGTGCCTCTACTTCCTTTGATGCTCGCTCGTCTGTGTCCGGTGCCCGTGGGTTATCTGCCTGCGCATTGGCCCCCCCCCCCCCCCCCCGCCCCGCCCCCACCCCCCCGGCCGGCGCCCCCCCGAAAAAAAACACGTGGTTGAACCCCCCCCCCCCCCCCCCCGGTCCCGTGCCAACTCCGTCGCGTCGGCAGCCCGCGGAAAGACCACTGGGTTCTCTCCCCGCAAGGCACCACCAGGCGCGGGCATCAGCGGTGGGCGGCACATCTGGCGTAGGCGGCAGGCTTCAGCGACATAGCGCCGCACCTGGCGAAACCTGCGAAGTGTCTCCGGTTGCAGAGTGCCATCTGGTGTAGCCACGGCCGGAAACCCTAGCGAGTAAATTAGGGTCGTGTCTATTTAGCTACGGTATGCTGACTCGAGCTTGATCGAGCAGGGCCTTGCCTGCGGGATTGAGGTCGAATTCCGGTACGCGGCAGAAATCCTGCCAACCGGCGATGCTCAGCCGTTCGTTATCGAGGTATCCACGGCAAGCAGCCTCGATCTGGCGGGAGAGGTATGCCGTGCGGAAGCACACCCGTCGAAGCCTGTCGAGGTCTTCGGTGGACCGGGTCAGCGTGAACAGCGCAAGCCGGAATACCGACAGGTGGACATAGACGTAGTAGGCATCCAAGGAGCGGTGCGCGGTCCAGCGCTGCGGTGTCCCCGAACTATCCTGCTGCCACGGGATCGGCACCGGCTTCGGGGAACTCGCACCACACATTTTCGCGCCGTCCAAGCGTCGTGGCAACGCACCATCCCCACTCAGCCGAGGCTGAGCGTGTAGACGCCCTGGCCGTACCAATACGAGGTGCCGGAACCCTCGTAACTGGGGCCGGCGTATTGGAAGGCCCCCGCGTCGGTGAGGTAGGCGGGGGCGTAGACGTTGCCGGTCAGGTCGGCGCCCACGTTGTTGCCCGGGATGATCTTATTGTCGCTGTAGGCGAACTTGGTGTTCACCGTGACGATGGTCTCGCCGTTTTTCAGCGTGGTGTCGGAGGCGATGTCGAAGGCCCAGCTCACCATCACCTCGTGGCCAGTGGGCAGGAAACGGAACGCCACGTGCCCGGTGACGCCGGTGGGGAAGCCGCTGCTGTACGTCGCCCACTGCCCGGGCAGGGTCGCGTCACCCGACGTCTGGCCCAGGAAACTGAAGACGTTGCCGTCGTTGTTCGACTCGGTGAAGGTGTTGCCGGCCGCGCCGAAGTTCAGCGCGCCGTAACAGCCGCTGATCGCGTTGTCGGCGACACCGAACACGATGGTCTGCGGCGTGTAGCTGCCGGAGCCGCACTCCACACCGATGTCCACCATGCTGTTGACGATTCCGGAGTAGCCGGAAAAGCCGTTGGCGGACTTGTAGCCGGTCAGCCGCAGGGCCGCGGAGCTGACGGCCGCGGTGCTGGAACCGAAGTTGCCGCGGATCTTCAGCGAGCCGTTGGTGACGAATGCCCCGTTCTGGAATACCACCCCGTCGAACTTCGCGTTAATCTGATCGAGGTAGATGTCCAGATCGCAGCGCTCGAAGCTGCCGCTACTGGTGGTCGCGGTGGCGCTGGTCCAGTCGAAAACCACGTGGCTTGTGCAGTTCGACGCATAGATACGGCCGAAGAGCTGCTCGGTCCAGTAGTAGTTGTTGTCCAGGTGGACGCCGATGCTGCCGATCCCGTAGAAGTTCTGCACGGTCAGGTCCAGTTCGTACTGGAGCAGGTCGCCCACGTGGACGCCGGATGAGCCGGACCCCGCGCTCGTTCCGTCGATGGTGATCCCGATGACGCCGCCGGCGAACTTCGTCCGGCTGCCGTAGGTCGAACTGTCGTAGATCCGGAAGCAGTCCCCGGTGCCCGTGAACGAGATGACGCTCGCCCACGCGCCGTCGCCCACGAAGTACACCGGCACCGTCGTACAGGTCAACGTGCTGGAGATCGTGTAGGTTCCGGCCGGGATGTAGACCACGCCGCCGCCGGCGCTCGCCGCCGCCGCGATCGCGCTCTTGAAGGCGGAGGTGGAGTCGCTCACGCCGGTCGGGTCGGCCCCGTACGTGGACGAGGCGACATTGATCCAGTCCGGGGTCGCCGTGGCCGTCGTCGCAGCCTCGGCGGGCGACGCCGCGACGCCGCCGACCCCGACCGCGGCCACCGCGCCGCCCGCCAGCAGAGACCGACGCGTGGCAGCGCGGCGAGGCTCCCCGGGAAATATGGATGCCATGAGAAAAGCCCCCCAAGAAGACATGGATAAGCCATGATGGCAACCGCCCCGGTCGTTCCCCGGCCCAGTGCGGAAACCAGGGGTCACAATAGCATGCGACGGTCACACGACGGCATGCCAACCCACTGATACAGTTGAGCCGAACCGGGAGGATCAGCCGGCGGGATATCCGGCGGCCACGGCATGGCGTTTTCGGCCCGTTCCCCATCCGAGCGCTTCCGTTCCCCTCCTTCGGCTCGGCGGGCCTCAGCCTCACGCCACCTCCGTGTACTGCACGTCGCGCTTACTTCTGCCCCGCCTCGTCCTCCAGGTCAGCCGTCCGATTCAGCCGGGTTAGCTACGGCAGCAACTCCCGAACGGCGCGAGTGTCGGAGTAGGGCAGGATGATGCGGACGACCTCGTAGAGCAAGTCTGTCGCGATGCTTACGTCAAGATCGCGGGCGAGCATGGCAGCCGAATTGCCGTAGTCGAGGCAGAGTTCGAACTCGCCGACGATCGCTGCTGTCAGTGCGGCTTCGGCCAGGACTACAGCGCGGGCCTTCACCTTGGCCGGGCCGAGTGCGTCTACGGCATACGCCGCGTATTTGATCGCCCGGTCATCCTTCAGCCTGGCTGCCGTGTGTGCGCTGGAGGACATCAGTCGAGCGAGGTCGAAGAAGCGCATCCATGGCTTCTCCCCGTCGCCGGGCTTCGGGTTCGGTAGGCCCTCGCCGATCTCCATCGAACCCTCCATTGCCGTCTCGGCAGCCACGCGTTCCCCGACCTGCGCCGCGTACAGTACAACTCGCGCCGTAGCCCAGGCAGTAGCGCGTGGATCTGCGGGGGTGAGGCAGCTGGCGACGTGCGCGAGCCGCCAGGCAGTGCCGGGGTCACCGTGCCTGGCCGCCGAATACGACAGGCACATCAGGCTTGCGGCCAGTAAGGATGTGTCGAGCGTGCCTTCAGCGGCGCTGATCGAGGTGTCCCAAAAACGATGTGCGGACGCGATGTCGCCTCGGTCGAAGGCCAGCCATCCTGCCAGCATCCCGCCTCGGCCGGCGGAGATCATCAGGTTGCGTCGTACCTCCTCGTGCCGAGCAGCGGTCAGCAACGAGGCCACCGTGGTCATGTGCCGCTCGACGGTTGGCGTCAGCAGACGGGACGGGGTGTGGTGCTGGAGGTCGAACAACCGGGCCGTCGCGATCTCGACGAACTCGGCGGTGCGTGAATCGACGGTGGACGGGTGTTCGAGCACGTAGCGCAGCCGATCCATCGAGTCCTCGATGGTCGAGTCCGAGGTGTATTCAGTCATGCCCGACACGGCGAACGCGGCCATGACCCGCTCCTCGTCGGCGGCCCCGCCGACGGACACGCCTGACTGGTCAGGCAGCACGCGGAAGCCGAGCTCGCGTGCCGAGAGGCCCGTCACCGCCTGCAAAACCCTGAGGTAATTCGGGGTACAAGCCGCATGCTCTCCGCTCTCCCACTTCTGCACGAGCCGCTTGGTGCAGCGGTTGGGCAAGCCCATCGCGTTGCCCGCCCCGCGGATCGCCTCCGCGAACTGAGTCTGACTCAGCTGCATC